>Ga0209515_10000329_pt1 | contig 89409 bp, 91 predicted proteins | sample Subgroupgradi54m_FD_187454 | JGI IMG/M metagenome (GOLD analysis project Ga0209515, IMG submission 187454) | Subsurface groundwater microbial communities from S. Glens Falls, New York, USA - GMW60B uncontaminated upgradient, 5.4 m (SPAdes)... ...
TCCGCATCCGGCGGTTCAGAAAGTTGCTTTATAACGATGTTCACAGCCGAGCTTCCGGATTCCTTCTCCGGTGCCCCTTTCAAGGCTGAGGCGAGCCCTCCTCAGGTAAGAAACCAAACTTTCCGTTCACAACCGCCGAATCTACGTCGCCAACCTTTGGTCGCAGAGGCTTTGCGGTCATATGCCCGCTCGCCCCGCTTGACGCCACCTCTCATCCGGTTCCTGTGCGTCGGCTCGAACATTCCTCCACGCTTCTTTCAGCGTCTGCCTCACGACAAGCCGCCTTGCGTTTCCCTTGAGATTCCTGCAACCAGTCCCCTCAGAGGACTTTCACCTCCGAGTTCGGTTTCATGCTAGGCACACATAAAAAACCCCGTCCTGCTTGAAAGCAGAACGGGGTTTTTCTTTGTTCAGCTAACCTGACTGCGATTACCGTTTATGAACGTTCGCGGCCTGATCGCCTTTGGGTCCAGGGACAATGTCGAACTCGACTGTCTCGCCTTCAGCTAAGCTCTTGAACCCACTTCCCTGAATCGCCGAATGATGCACGAATACATCTTTCGAACCGCCGTCAGGAGTGATGAATCCAAAACCTTTCTGGTCGCTGAACCATTTTACTTTACCACTTGCCATAACTTTTTGCTTCCTTTCTTGCGAAGCATCAAGATAAGCAAATAAATCCCTAAAAAAAAAGCCGCAAGCTTTTGAAGCTCGCGGCAGAACATTTATCTGACTTGACCTTAAAGCCCCACATAAATTAACAACGGTTGAAGTGTAACAGTTTCATTCTGGGAATACAAGAATTATTTTTATATTAATTGCCGGTCGGTAAAGCGGCTTCCCGTGTTTACCCATACTATAATCCCCTTTTCTATGTTTAAACTTGATTAAAATTGATAATAATAAAATTATTCGATTTTCTCTTGAAAAATATATGGTTATGGACTAAAATTTATAACTAATTAAAATGTGTAAAAAAAGTATGCTAGAAACACCACGCCTCCTGCCTGATATGAATACAAGCCCTTGGAAGAAATCTTTCTCCCTAGTCACAGCCATTCTTTTTCTTACTCAAACAATTGCGTACTCCGCGCCTGTCTCGCTTCTCACACCGCCTCTTCATACGAAATTTTCAAGCCTTGAATTATCCTTGGAAATTCCCAAGCCCCTGGGCCAGATCGAGGAAATTTACCAGGCGCCGGAAAGCACGGCCGCCATTATTCACATTCAGGACGCGCACGGAAGCTACGAGGCGCAAAAAAATATCCGTGATATTCTGCGCACCCTCGTCACTCAACAAAACTTCAAGCTTATCCTCGTGGAGGGGGCTCAAACAGCCTTGGAGCCGAATCTTTTTCACTTCTTCAAAGATTCTTCGCTGAATCTGAAAGCAGCCGATACGCTCATGCGGCATGGAGAATTCTCGGGCGCGGAAATGTTTCTCCTGGAAGAAAGTTTTTCAAAGAATGCCAAAACCAAAACAACCGGCCAGGGGATTGAACATCCTGAGCTTTACCGGCACGACTTGATTCTCTTCCGCAAAATCATGGCTGAAAAAGACTCGGCCGGGGAATTGATCATCGGATTGCGCAACCGGCTCAAAATTCTTGAAAATCATATCTTCTCCAAGGAACTGAACCGATTTGTGAATGAGTGGGAAAGACACAGAGAGGAAGGCTCTCTCATCCGGTATGCCGGGCTTTTGGCTGACCATGCGGAAAAACATCTCGGCCTCAATCTCCGCAATCCCGTAAACCAGGGCGCCTATCCTGCCCTTCTCCGGGTGCTTACATTGAAAGAGATTCAGACGGGGATGGATCCCAAGAAAATCGAGCAGGAAAAGAAATCCATCCTTGAATTTCTCAAAGGAAAAATCGATGAAAAATTATACGCAGCTTTTGCGGCTTTGGGCGCGCAATCCCATGACGGCCATGAAGAAAATCCACGCCATCTTCTGGAAAAAATTTCGGAACAGGCGGAACCTTCCGGCTTTTCTTTTAAGGCCTACCCGAATTTTTCCCTTTTTGCAGCGTGCTCGATTTTTGAGCATGAAATAACGTCGCAGGAACTTTTCAAAGAAATCGACGGCCTCACGGATCAGTTATTTGAAGCCCTGACCAAAACCGATAGCGAAAAAAATCTTTTGCTTCTCATCCGAAACCTTGCGGCGCTGAAAAAACTTTTCTCTCTCGAGCTTTCACGCGAGGAATATGAAAACATTCTGAAAGCGCCTTATGCCTTTAAACCCGTCTCCCTGACCGAAAAAATCCGGGAGCTTGCAGTCAGTTCACGAAGCAAAGTTATTCCGTGGGAGGGCAGTCAGGAAGCGACCGCAGTCCGGCATTTTGAAGAAGCCCTGGAATTCTACCGTCTTGCAAGAGAGCGGGAAAATTTTTTCCTGAAAAAGGCCCTGGATGAAATGAAAAAACGTCATGAAACCAAAGCTGTCCTGATCACGGGAGGATTTCACACACAAGGGCTTCAGGAAATCATGAAACAAAAAGGCATCTCCTACGCACTGGTAAGCCCAAAGGTGGGCGATGCTAAGGAAAGCCGCGTCAACTACCTGAAAGCCATGCTGGGAACGAATGAAAGGCCGGAAGCATCGGTCGAAGAATCGCAAATCGCCTTGTACATGCAGCTCATTTCCCATGCCGCCCAACAAAAGCTCTCGGAAAAAAGTCATATCGAGGCAAGAAACCGTTTTGCGGCTTTGGTTTTATGGAATCTTGCGCTCCGGTACAAACAACTCGCGGAAATCCGCCGCATTGCTCGTGAGATGCCGCAATACAGGCCTTTCCTTTTAGAGCAGGCCCAGGCCAATCGCCAGGGCCAGCCTGACCGAGCCGCGGATGGCGGCCTGTCCGAGCCGGCCCGAGCTTCCGGAAATTCGCTGGGCAAAACAGAACAGCTTGTTTTTGTATCTCCCCACTTTCCGCCCATTGATCTTGATACGCTTGAAGGAGAGGAAGAGGTTTTTGACAGCGAGATACACTACCAACCGTTTCTCATGCGGGAAGAAAGATTGGTCCTGCCATACATGGGAAATTTAAGATACGCAAGACAAACCCTTGAGGAACTCGTCCTGAATGCCTTGAGAGCAGGAGAAACCATTACGGGCACTCAAAACCCAAGCGTTCGCGTAGCAATGCATGCCTATGATGACGCATTTTTTAGACTCACCGTGGAGCAACCCCTGGAAGATGCCTCAAGGCTAGACCGGCTGCGTGAAATTCACGCTGGATTCCGGGACGGCGGCACTGCTTTTCTGGAATCTCCAAAACAGGATACTGGTATGGCGTCCTCTTCTGTTCAACGCAATAACGGATTTTTCAATGTCGCGAAGTTCATGCAGGAAACACCCGTTACTCTGATTTATTCCTATGTTCCGGATCGAAAAATTCTGACCACCATCCTTTATTTCCGGCTCAAAAGGAATGCGCCTCAGGCTGCCAGCCTGGGAGATGAGGAAGTGCCCCTGCAGAATGCAATCAAGGCCGTGGAGGAAACGGTTCCCGGCCTGCTCGCGGCGCATGGAAGAAACCTCACGACCGAAGATTTTATCCGCAGCTTGGAAACCGCGGTTTTCTGGCGGGCACTTCATCAACTCAACATGCACAAGGGGCTCCCAAATGAAAAAGATGTCGCGGACTCCGGCCTTCCCGCCTGGGCGCATGACCTCTGGCAGCTTTTTATTCTGGATGACCGGCTTGATTTCGCCATGCGCGTGGACATGGGCGATACATCTTATAAATTTATCGAGCAGAAAATTCTTGAACTCATTCAAAAAATAAATCCGCAGGTGGCCATTCTCGCGCCCATTGCCCAGCGCATTCCCCAGCCCAAAAAACTGCGCGAAAAAACTTACACCCGGAGATCCGCGATGGGAACCACGGGAGGCAATGAATACTTTGAAACCTGGCTGGGCTGGCAGACTATCCGGACCCAGGATGATGAAAAGTTGATGGAAGTCATGGAATATATCAAACGTGGGGAAGAAATTCCGGCGGACAAACAGCGCCTTCTTCCCCGCCAGGTCTCGGACCGCAGTCAGGTGCGCATGTTCACGGCGGACAAGGCCTCGCAAAACTATACAGCCACGGGGGTCGAAGAGGGCGAAACCGTGACACCCGTGGTGCGCAAAATGAAAAACGGCGATTACGCGATCGGATTTGAGGCCGTGAGCAAGTTAACCCGCCGGCCTTTTATTGTCGCCAGCTACGTGTTTGTGCGCGGCGGCCAGGTCATGACCGGTAAGCCTCCGAAAAGCAATATGGAAGTGAATGATGCCGTCTCCACGGGAAATATGCCCACGACCATGTCCATTTTTGTGCGGGAAATTATTTACTGGCTGTCGCTCGGAATGATTCCGGCCGAGTTGGCTAAAATACATGAGGAAGACTTGACCAAACTCAAAGAAAGGGGGCTGATTGTTTCCGGCGGAAGCGGCCTTTTCGCGGAGCGGAAAATTATCTTCTGGAAAAATCCGGCTGAAAAAGAAATCGCGCTTTCCAAAGTCGCGGGCGTGGAAGACCCTATTCTCAAAATCCACAAGGACCAGAACGGTACCTGGATTGCCTCGCTGTGGGCCCGGGCCCGCAAGGTCAAACAAGGCGAAGACCTGCCCGACAAAATCACGCGGCCCGAAATTCCCCTGAACGACCTGATTCTTTACGCGCCGGATGAGAAAGGATTCCGCATCAAGGAAAAAGAGTTTCCAAACAAACCCGTGGGTTTTGAACACGTGGAAGGCGAAATTCCGGATGTGAGCCGCACTTTCCGCAACGCGCTTCAGGCCAGGTGGTACGTCTACTGGCTCGCGAATGGCGGGGATCAGATTCCCGACGAAGAGGACATCACGGTTAAACACGGGCGGGATGAATACCTTTACAGGTTCGCGGATGCCGTCCAACAGCCCCTGCTAGGCCAGGATTTTACCAAGGGCAAAACGGTTCGCTCCTGGGTCACCTTTTCCAGCGACAAAAATATCCGCGGCGTGCATTATCAAAACATTCAGGACGGCCAAGTCAAAGCGGAAAAGTATTTTATTCTTTACAAAGGCAACCAGTTTCAATTGCCCGAAGAGGTCTCCGCCGATCAGGTGGAACACGTGGCCGCGGCCCCGTCCTTCGCGGGACCAGCGGCCGCTTCAAAAGAAGAAGGTTTTGTTCCCTTTCACGCCTCACTCATCAAAGAGCAGCGTTTTCAAATCATCAAAGAGCGCAGAAAAATTCAGCAGAAAATCCTGGCGCTGGATGCGGAACTAAAGGAAACCCTTGCCGGAACAACCGGCGAAAGAATCAACCGGTTGGAGCAGATCCAATCGGAAATGGAAAGCCTGCTTCTTCTCGCCTCGGATTTGCGGGATATTCAAACCACCGGCGATTTCTCCGGCAAGGAGGATCTGAAACAAACCCTCGGGTTTCTGTGGAACGTTTCCTACGTTAACCAGAAGATTGCCGGCGACACGGCCACAAGAGAGCGTTTCACGCAGACGCTGGATCGGGTCTTCAAAAACGAGTCAACGGCCGGTGACTGGGATTTTCTGAATTCCGCGGCCGCCGGCGTCCAACAGGTTGAAACAGGTGATGAATTTTCGGGTGTGGCCTTACCGGTAGACAGGCGAGAACCTTACCCACGACTTTTTCCTGGAGGGCCGGACGGCCCGGGGATGGCGCTGGGCAATTATTCCAAAGATAATATCGTAGTGACCGCCCGCTCCGAAGCCAAAGGCCCGGAAGGCAAAATCCATTTGCGCGTGCGAATTTATGACCCGGCGCGCCTGGATACCCCTCTCAACAGCTATTATTTTGATCATGAATTAAACCGTTTTGTGGACTCCAAAGAAGAATGGAAGCGCTGGCTGGCCGGAATAAGCAACCTGGGCGTTCCCGGCGACATGATCGCGGCGGCTCTAACCGAGGGCGGTCAAGTGAATATCTTCAATTATTTTGTGCGCGGCACCGCGGGAGTCAATGTCACGGGAGACCAGGAAACCCAACCCGTCACGCTCGATGAAACCGCCGCGGCCGGAGCGACGGCCATCGAGGCCGAGCGGAGTGCCGCAGGCAAGGGCCCTGCGGCCGGCGAACAAAAAATTTTCGGCACCATCAATATGGGCAGCGCGCTTTTTGATGAAAAAGTCCATGAAGGATTCTTCCCTTTTGGCACTTCAGGCGTCGGGCCCATCCTTTTTTTCCGGGCCGAAGAAAGAAACGGCCAAAAAATCGTGACCGCCTACGGCAGTTCGAATCTCACGGAACACAATGAAATCGGAAGCTACCCATGGATTGCCGATGATCCCGAAATCCTGGCCGCAAAATCCACAGGACTGATCGGTTTCGGCCGCGGCGCTGAAGGACCTTTGAAAGAACTTGCCGGTTATGATTATGTGCCCAGCCGCAACGAGTCCCTCCGGGCCTGGGTGAACGGCGAGGAATCTCCTTTGCGGGAATTTGTGGATCCGGATTCCATCAAACAACGGGGCGTCCCCATGCCGGCTCCTTCCGCTGATGTCGCCAATCCTTCCAAACTTAGAATCACGGAAGGAACCTTAGGGGAGGCGGTCACCTGGAGAAATACCGTGGAATCGGTGTTCTTTGGCGAGCTAGCGCTTGATCTTTATTACAGAAATAACGCTTTTCCTGCGCAAAGAGGTTTTTACAGCGCGGAAGCGCCCCTGGGTATCAATTCATTTCTGGAAGCCATACGCAGATTTCACCGAGTGGCGCACCTCACCGCAACCACGCCTCAACCGGCGGAGCCTCTGCTCATGCACAGACCCGGAAGCTGGAAAATGGGTGAAGGCCGGTTCGAACTTCTGGACGGCGTGCGCGGCAAAACCGGCAAAAAAGTCGGGACCAATGTGTTTAACAACGCTTTCAAGGACATCGAAGATATGGGACTCTCGACCGACCACGCGTGGATCGAATACGGTTATATCACGGAAGACGGACGAACCCTGCCGGTCATGTACTTTATCAGCATGGATAAAGAGCACAAAAAAGCCACGCTGGCCGTGCGGGTGGTGGAAATCGCGGACAACTACTTCCGCTATGACAAGTACAAGGGCGGGCAGGATGTCTCCAACATCGTTATCCCCCGGGCTATTGAGCGCGGTTATTTCCGGCCGGTCAGCGCCGTGGTTTATCCTGAACTTCTCGAAAACAGACTCCGGCTCATTGAACGCGAAATCAAAATCGCCAAACGCCCCAAAGACGGCTGGGAAGGCCTGCAGGTTTTCGCTCAAACCAGTTTGCTGGATCAATTGCTGGAAGCGCGAAGGCTCAACCCGCAGGGTGAAAACTGGGCGGAAATTTACTTTTATCTAGCCTCTCAAAGCTTCCGTGAGGGGCTTGCCCGGATGGCCGCCGAAGTGCATCAGCTCTATACCCAAACCGGCGGCGCGGCTTCCGCTGATTTCCTGCGAAACCCGAAAGTCCTGGCATTTCTTTCGGCTTTTGAAAATAATCCCGATATCAAGCGTTATAGCCATGAAGAACCTTGGAGATTGCAGCCTCTTCGTTATCTTTCGGAACAGATTGAGCAACTCAATGTAAGCGGACCCGCCGGACATTCAGCCGAAGATTTGGCACGGATCACGGATCAAATCGCGGCCGGGCTTATTGCCATGGCGCAGGAACTGCCCGCGGTCGCATTTGAAAAAGTGCCTCCGGTCAACATCAAACTCCGCGAAAGACCCAGGAAAGGTGAACGAGGCCAGATGATGGCATCTCACGACGCTATCGGCGAAGCCGAAGTCACGGGACTGGAAGCGGAAGGTTATGTCCTTCCGCCAGTCGCGTCTCCGTTGATGCCGCCGCCACAGCCTGTCACGCCCAAACCCATTCGTGTTCCCACAGTTTCCAAACCAAAACCTGCGCCTGCTCCGCCTGCTGAAAAAACCGAAACACCCGCGGAAACAACTTCGCTTCCAAAACCTCCGGCGACTCCGCCGCCCACCAAAGTCGTTGAAACAGCGCCCGTGGCCGCCGTGGCGCCGGCGACGCTCGGCGAACACCCGATACTGACTTTGTGGCCTAAAGAATTGACGGACGCGGACCGGGTACTTTTTGGAGAATTGCCGGCAACTAAAAGCCGTTTTAAACGCGTCGAAAAACTCGCGGATGCCGTGCCTGCCGCTTACCGGACGGCGCTTGAAAAAAGCCAAGGCGGGACTTTAACTTATCCCGAACCGGATGTCGTCACTTTGGAAGAGAATTTCTTCGGCCTTTACGAAGCGATTGATCTACCCGCGAACCAAAGGGCCGCGCTTACGCAGTCCTTTCAAGCTCTTAAAGCCAGCCAGCGCGCGGGCCGGCTGGCGGGAACTTCCCCGCTTCCCGCGTTTAATGTCGGGCGGGAATGGGCGCGTTTTCGCCACGGCTCAGGGAAAAAAGATTACGCTGAAAGGGCGCGAAGGCGCCAGGCCTTGATCTGGCGGCCGGCTACTTATAATTGGAACAAAGCCAGAGAGCCTTTCTTGAAAGACGCTAAAAACCAAGAAGAGGAAGAGGATTTTCTCTCAGCCAGAGTGGCCACAGACGAACTTGAGAAAGCGGTCAAGGAAATCCAGGCCAGGCATCCGGAAATGGAGTATTTCTGGGTGGAAATGGCGCCCGCTTTCGGGACGGGCGTCAAACAGCATCCGGCCCTTTATATTGCCGGCGTGGATTGGAAAAGAAAACAGGCCTCGGCCGTCCTGCGCCTGATTGAGCCGCGCCGGGATGTGTTTGAAAAATCCGCGAGCCCCGTGAATCTGGATATCTCCAATCAAATTTTCGGCTTTCTTGCCGAACACGGCTACAGGCTTCCGCAGGAAGAGATTCCTCTGGAAGAACGCGTGAGAGGCCGGCTTGAATTAGTTCAAAAACTTCATGAAAGCGAAAAGCTTGTTGATGATATTGACCTTCTAGTCACGGAAGAACACAAACCGCTTACCGATCTCCAAGTTTCGGAACTCCTCACAAGGTATTTTGAAACCGACTTTATCACGCACTTGATAGAATCCAGAAAAGCCGCCGGAGACCGTACCGGCACAAGCATTCTCGACTTCCCTTTCCTGCTTTCTTCCGTAAGGCTCAAACCTCTCTATGAAGCCGCCAAAGCCGTGGCCGGAGCCGCGGACCTATCCAAAGAATCAGCCGCGCTCTTTCTGAACCAGGTCACGCAAAGGGATGAATTCAGCGCCATTTTCGGATACCAAAAAAGCATGCGCCATGAAGTCGCCAATATCCTCGAAAGCCGGCTTGAAGTCGAGAGCGAAGCAACAGAAGCGATCCGGTGGACCAAGGTCCTGGCCCAAAAAATCCTGGGCTTGAGCCAGTCGCCGTACCCGGTTTCTTACAAAATCACGGGGAAAATGCCCCGGCCTGTCACCCGAAAACCCAAAGAAGAGGCGCCCCCCGAGCCCGAAGCCGAACCTGCGGAACCTGAAACACCAACGCCTGCAGAGCCAGCAGCCGAAGCGACGGCCATCGAGGCCGACCCCTTCGCATTCGCTCAGGGGCGGCAAAAAGCCCGGCAGAGTGACGCAGGCAAGAGCCCTGCGGCCGCGGAAACAACTCCGGCCGTGGGTGAACCGACCCATGAAACCGCGCCCGCAGTGACACCAACCGTGCCGCAGCCGATTGAACAACCCGCCGAGGCCCAGCCCGAGCAGCCGGCCGGAGAGCTTTCCCGATTTGAAAGAGAAATCCTTGAAGCCAGGGAAAATCCCGATCACGGGTGGGAACTTGTCAGTCAGTACATGGATGAAATAGAAACCTTGAGAGGGCAGGAGGCGGCGGGCCAAACCAATCCTGATTGGAACACGGAACTTCTGACTCCGCACCTGACGGATCTTCTGGGCGCCTTTGACACCGCGGGCTACCGCGCGACTTTGACTCTGCCAGAACTGCGTGAACTTCAAATGATCTATTCCATCACGGCTTATTACGGCGCCCTGTTTTTCAAACAAGCCGGCGATGACATCGCCGCCCGCCAGGAATGGGATTCTGCGGTCAATCACGCGCAAGAAGCCCTGAAAATTTTTGACCGGGAGCCGGAGAGTGAGGACAAAAATCATCCGCGAGGACAGGAAATCGTGGATTGGATTCTCGCCCTTGATGCTGAAAATTCCTTTCTCGCGGAAAGGCAGAAGCAACAGCAATCGGGACATCTCAGGGAACTCAGACAACAATATGCCGCCTATAATTATGGAATGCGGTTTGATTATCAGGATGACATCGCGGCCCTGGAAGCGCAAATCCTTGCACTCGCGCCGAATGACAGCGGAGTCCGCAAAGCCCGCGATTACCGCAAAATTTATTACACCATCGCGGAACTTGAACGCGATCTTCCCGAACTTGATATGCGGGGCTTCCGCGAACGCGCCCGCGATATCCGCGATAGGATAAGAAGTTTCCGGGATTACCGGGATACCGAGGCGTGGATCACATTAACCGCCGCGTTAATTGAAGCGGATATCCATAAACTTGCCGCCGATGTTAAAAATTTCAGACTGATCCGTATCGATGTAAGCGGCGTGGTGCATATAGATACCTTGACGCAGGCCCTTCATACGGCCTATTTTGAGAGGGTCCAGGCCATCCAGGATTTTATCGCCCAGCAGCTTCCCGACAGCGCCAGTTCGGCCAAAGGAGAGCTTCGCATGACTCTCCTGGAAACAAGACATGCTTATGACGCGGCCGTTAAAGAACTGCCTGATGAGATTAGAAAGCGGCAGGCTGAGATGGAACGGACAAGACAAAGAAGGACTCCACCCCCGCCTTCAACTCCGGCTCCTGGGAAACCGGCAAAAATAGTGGAGAGACAGCCGGATAGGACTTCCCGGACGGATGAAACAGATCGCCCCGCGGGAAAAAAGAAAGATAAGAAAAAAGACAGACAACCGCAGGCCGCGCCACAGCCCGTGGTGATCAGCGAAAAGCTGGACGCGGAGCTCGCTAGACGAGCGCAAACCGCCTTAGGGACTGTTCAGCAAAAAATCGAGCGTTACGACGAGGAGGCAAGACGCCGCAAAATGCCCGAACCCTTGCATGTTTTAAGAGACATGGAGCATTTGCTGCTGCATATCCTGGCCGCGGAAAGCGCTCCGGCGCAAGCGGCTTATCAGAGATTCGCTAACACCATGGTGCATGATTTCATGACGAAAAGAAACAAACCCACGACCGCCATCATGGACGAAACTTATAATATTGCCAGGTCTGTGTTGGGAGCTCCTAATATCTCCGCCGAGTCTCTGGGGTCAGAATCTCAGGCCCGGGATTATTCACTGAAAAACGGCCGTGCCGCACCGCAGGCCATGATCGAAATCGCGCGGGACGTAACTTTCAAGCTCTATTCCCTGCCCGGCGCGAATGTGGCCGTGGTGAATTACTACAAAAATGCGCTCGGCCTTGCGGATGAAAGGCTCGCGCCTCCGGTGAATGAAGCGGTGCAAGCCCTGCAAACAGGCCAAATGACAGTTCGCAACTTGCTTGATTTTGTGCACGGTAAGCCCGCCGAAAACCGTAAACCTTTGATTGTTTTTGTGAATGAATTTTTTGAGGAAAACGGGGGAGACCTGTCCAAAGACGAAATAGCATCCATGGCCCACACCATCGCAACCAACATGAACCAAGGCGACCTTTTCATCGGAATTGTGAGAGGGGAAATAGACCGCCAGCTCATGGGAGAGCTCTATCATGAAACAAAAGGCCGGTTCCGGGCAAAGGCCCTGCCCCACGAACTTTTGACGGAAACAACCCTTGTTCCACTTTCCAAATCCGTTCCGGCCGCTCCCGCATCCATCAGCACTCTGGAGCATGCGGGAGATGCAGGACTTGAGATCGAAGAACTCCTCAGAATCCGCGTGAATGAAAAAATCTTGCGGCAAAGCGGAATGGATTGGTCCACGGCCATCGCGATGCTAAGACAGATCGTGGATGATCCCGAAAATCTTCCCAAACTCCAATTTCGCTTCGATAAAGACGGCTATTGGGAAATGGGCAGCGGCTTTCTCACTCTACTCGAAACCGTCTACAACCGCATGAAAACCGCAAACCGTCTTAATCAAGCCGCTTAATGCCTGTCCCCGCGGTACCGGTTCTCAGAGAACCGGTACTACAGTCCTCTGCTTTCAGGCCGAAAATAAATGAGGAATGAAAAATATTATCATCTTTCTCCTTATTGCCGTCCTGGCTGCCGCCGGGTACCAGTATTACCAGGCCGAGCACGGCGCTTATGAAACCTACAAAAAATTTGCGACGACTTTATTTCAGGGCAAATGGGATGCGGCCCGCGAAATGACTACGGGAGCAAAAGCCGCGGCGCAGTACAAGCTCGCGGAAAGTTTTTACAAAGGATATTACGGGCAGTTTAGAGCGAGCTCCTTCGGACCGAAATACGAACTTCTCTCTAAAACAAAGTCACCCGATGGTAAACGGGTCAATCTTACCCTCACTCAAACCGTACGGATTGATGCTCCCGGCGTCACTACAATTACAGGAACCGGTGAGGTCACCTTCAAACACATGGCCTCCCTTATCCGGGAAGGCAATGTCTGGAAAATTGAATCCCTCATGTGCTCATACGTCCCACCCGCGAAAACAAGCAAATCCCGCTAACCGGCAGTAAAATTACGGCTTTCCAACCGTTTTTTCATCTCAAGCGCTGCGGCGGCATAGCCGCCATCCGCCCCGTCAATAAAGTGATAATGCTCCCCCGCGTAGTTATGGATCAGACAAGTCATCAAAGCTGACTTGGATATGTGCGCCCCATAGACCAATCTTTTCACGCGATAACCGGTATCGAGATAAGAAAAAAGTTTTTTCCTTTGCGTGGAAGTGCCGGAAATCACGACCTTCAGCATGTCATCAAACTTTCTGACATCCGCGTTTTCCACTATCTGCTGTTTGTAATCTCCCCACCGGACATTACCAAGCGAAACCTTGAATTTCATCACAATCAAACCAAATAAACTTGATATCAGCATCTTAAATCCATACCCCAAACGTTCTCCGGCGCTCTTTCCAAAAGTGCGGCTTTTAAATTCGACCAAAAGTTTTTTGATATTAAAGGCGAGATGAAGTCCTTGAGGCGCGAGCGGGTGACATTCCGGCCAACCGTCGTACACCCATTCAATCTGCGCAATGACTTCGCGGTAAATCTCAGCCGCGGACTCTGGGGCGGTTTCAGGATGAGGCCTGACAAGAAGCGACACCGTCTCGCCGCGCGGGCTGGGAATATTTTTCCAGCGGCATTCAAGCCCCGAATAATCCGCTTCAACTTTCGCCGCGTTGCCCGGCTCATCTTCCGCCAAAGCCCCCTTCTTCAAGCAGTCTTCCGCGTAAGCAACTCCTCCCCCGCTGAAAGCGGCCTGGGTACAATATCCGGAAGTCTGAAAACGGGCCACCAGAACCCGGTAACCGGCTTGCAAAATTCCGGCAACGGGCATGACCCCGGTACGCAATTCCAATCCGTAACTTTCCCGTGCTAACTTCTGCGTTAATTTTAAAACTTCACGCGTCTTCGCTATTAACCCCGGCGGGATACATAAAGACGCCCCGTCACCGCCAAAAACATATGGGATATGAAGGGGTTTGGCGGCATTCACCACCGCCGCAAGCACGCACACCCCCAGGGCATTGACCTCTTTATATTTTCCCTCCCGGATAGCCGCACCGGAGCCTTTGACATCGGCCACAACCACGGCCCAATCCCCGGGGATTTCTTGATAGCAGGAAGAATCCGCCAAGGCGGAAAAATCAGTCACCGCCGGCAGTTGTTCGTAAAAATGTTCGTTAGGCAGTGTTAGGGTAGCCACGTTTACGTGGGATTTTTTAGCCGCGTTTATCAATCAGAATCAAATGATAGCCGAATTGAGTTTTCATCGGGCCGTGGGTTTTGCCAATCTCCTGAGAAAAAACCACTTCGTCAAATTCCCTAACCATCTGGCCCGGGAAAAACTCTCCCAAATCTCCGCCCTTTTTCCCGGAGGGACAAAGCGAATGCGTCTTCGCAAGGTCGGCAAAGCTTGCGCCTCCCTCGATTTGCTGTTTCAGATCGAGACAGGTTTTTTCATCCTTCACAAGAATGTGGCGAGCTCTAGCTTTTGGCATAATCGAATCCTTTCGTTTGATACTCCTCGCTTTCCTGCATTCGTTTCATCCAGGCATCAAATTCCTGATTTTCCTTGAAGAGCTTCCCCGCCCGGAGCCCGGCAACAGACCGGGCAATCCCAAAAACCGCGAGATCCGAGGCATGGGGCGTGTCACCTCCCATAAAAGGATGCCCGCTCAAACCATCGGTCCATTCCTTTGTCTTCTGCCTCACAAATAAATCCGGCTGATCGATCCCCTCACGCTTCCTGATCTTTTTCGCCACCAGAGTCATGGCTAGGGCGCCCGAATATTTAATCACCCGCTTTTCAAGCCAGCCGAATTTTCCGACCTTGGTAATATAATCAAATGACCTCAGGGCTTCGGGCAAAGAATTGTAAATCACGGTTGGAAGACCCGCGACAAATTTTTCCGACCACTCGAGCCACTGATTTTCTTCTTGAGCCTCGGCCGGATCAGTCCTGAAAACCTTGCGCTCCGGAAACTCCTGATCAATCCAGCGCATAATCGGGGTGGAGTCATTGACCTGATTCCCTTTTGAATCGATATAGATCGGAACCGCATCGTAATCTTTCGAAAACTCGATTTCCTTCATATTCAAGGGATTCACTTCAACCGTGTCGTAGGCCACACCTTTGTAATTAAGAATACTCTTCACCTTATTACAGAATGGACATGCTTCAAATTGATACAATTTAGGTTTCATCGTTATCCTCATATTTGTGGTAGTATACCCTCGAAAAAAGATACATTTTGGATTTTTTTGTAAATCTTTTTAAGGCATAATGCACGGATGCGATCAACCGCTGTTTCAACCGAGGATTTCAAGGCTTGCCTTCAGGTGCTTGAGGCCCTGATCGAAAACCCCGTCTCTTTTGAGGATTTCAGCCAGGAAGACCGTATCCGCTTCATGAAAGCGGCAGGCCGCCTCTCCCGCCCCACGGTGGACGAGCGCCGCCGCATGGCGCGCGCTTCAAGAAAACTAAGGCGGGAAAACCGTAAAAATTACGACCGGAAACTGCGCGAGACCACGGGCATCCGCAAAACACGTCAAAAGCCTGTATTCCACGAACCAAAACAACTCAAACAAAAAACCGATCAACCCCGCAAACTGATTAATTCGAGAGATTGCTACATCTGCAAAGACGAGTTCAGCCAAATTCATTTTTTTTACGACGCCATGTGCCCGCCATGCGGCGATTTGAATTATCAAAAACGGTATCAGACCGCGAATCTCGAAGGCCGGACGGCGCTTGTCACCGGAGGCCGGGTTAAAATCGGCTATTACACGGCGCTCAAACTGCTCCGCGCGGGAGCGCGCACGATTGTAACCACCCGCTTCCCTCACGATGCCGCGCTCCGCTTCAGCAAAGAAACGGATTTCGGCGAATGGAATCATCGCTTGCAAATCCACGGCCTGGATTTGCGGCATTCCCCGAGTGTTGAAATGTTTGCCCGTTATCTTTTGACGGTTGAAGACCGGCTGGACTTTCTGATCAATAATGCGGCCCAAACCGTCCGCAAGCCGCCGGGTTTTTATCACCACCTCATGGAATGGGAAACAACGCCATTTCAGAATCTGCCTGCGGAATTGCATCCCCTGCTCGCGGCCCACGAAAACTGCAAGCACGCCCTTGAATCGAAACTACTTCCTTTGAATGAAGAAGCGCTGGAAAACACGCTACTCAAAGCCTGGCCGGGAAAAAGTCCCGCCATCGGCATCCGCGCTTCAGCCCGGCTCTCCATGATTCCTTATAACTTTGATGAGGAGGCCAAACCCGACCCCGAAGTATTTCCCTCAGGAAAACTCGATCAGGACCTGCAGCAGGTGGACCTCAGACAGATGAATAGCTGGCGGCTTGCGCTTGAAGATGTCTCCACGCCCGAAATGCTTGAAGTCCATCTGGTGAACGCCGTAGCGCCTTTTATTCTCGCCTCAAAACTCAAGCCCCTCATGCTGCGACATCCGGCGGGCGACAAACACATCGTCAATGCCTCAGCCATGGAAGGCAAATTCAGCCGCCACAACAAAACCGACAAACACCCGCACACCAACATGGCCAAAGCCGCGCTCAACATGCTGACGCTCACTTCCGCCAGGGACTACGTGCAAAGCGGCATCTACATGAACGCGGTGGACACGGGCTGGATCACCGACGAAGACCCCTCTCATCTGAGCCAGGCCAAAAAAGACATGCACGATTTCGAACCGCCGCTTGATATCGTCGACGGCGCCGCCCGCCTTTTGGATCCCGTATTTTCAGGAATCTTAACCGGCGAGCATGTGTGGGGAAAATTCCTGAAAGACTACAAGCCTACCGATTGGTAATCTCGGTGGAAATCTACGTAAAAATGATTTTTGCGGGGCGAAAACCGTTGAAGTTCGAGACGGCACTGGCAGAAGAATAAGCGCCGATGTTTTTGACATAGACGGTGTCGTTGACATAGAGCTCGGGAATTTCGGCATCAAGGCAGAGGGTGTCAAAAGAATCGCAGGTGGGTCCGGCCAGAGTACTTAAAAACTTCTGTCCGCGACGCAAGGTTTTGAATTCATATTTGCAATGGTCAAAAACAATACCGGAGAAATCCTGATACACTCCGTCATTCAGATAATAGTAATTTTTGTTGTTCCGGAAAGTCCTGCCGACAACCTGGGTGACCAAAACTCCCGCGGGGCCCACAAAGAAGCGTCCCGGCTCCGCGATGAAGCTTACTTTCTTATCGAAGAGCTGTTTCATCTGTTTGTGAATCTGCGAAGCCATTCTTTCAAAATTGATCCCGATTTCTCCGTCAAAATGCTGGATCGGAAAACCTCCGCCAATATCCACGATTTTTAAAGGGATATTGTTTTCCTTTGCCTCGTTAAAGATATGCGCAGTAATTTCCAGCGCCTGCAGATAATTTTCCACATTTTTGGATTGGGATCCGACATGAAAGCTGACCCCTACCGGTGTGAGTCGAAGGGATTTGGCTTTGCGGAGCATCGGAAACGCCATATCGGGATCCGCGCCGAACTTCAAGGAAAGATTGACGACGCTTCGATAATTATCCACCTTGATCCTTAACAGGACCTCGGCGCCGGGGTAATGCTCGGATATCTTATAAAGTTCCGATTCATTGTCATAGGTCATCATCCGGACACGGCATCTTCTGGCGGCGATAATATCCTCAACCGACTTAATCGTATTCGCAAAGATGATTTTCTCAGGCCTCGCTCCGAGACCAAGCACAAGGCGCATCTCCGCGGCGCTGGCCACATCAAAACCCGAGCCCTGCCGGATAAAGGTCTTGATGATTTTGGGATGCGGGTTGGCTTTGATGGCATAGAAAGGCGCGACTTGCGGAAGGGCTCTGCGGAACCTGCGGTATTGCCTGATCAGTTGGTCTTTGCGAATGGCCATGAACGGGGTGTGATGTTTCTTAAGCATCGCCCGAATTAAAGTCTCAACCCCGTTCGGATCGCTTGCCCGCTGGGGGGCAGGCCTTTCAGATTGTAATAGCTTCTCGTTTAGCGGGAGCGCTGGCAGCGCTATGGGCACGTACTCTCTCCTTGTGATCAACCATGAAGGTGGTGAATTGCCACACATCCTCTTCCTGGGGTCTTTTAATATCAAACTTCGTGAATTTAGTGTTGAGATTTTTGAGGGGCGTCCAATCAACACGTTGTGAGATAAAAGGTCTAATATAAGGAAGCGAGATATCCAAAATGAATTTGTAATCGATATCATCCGGCAGGCGGACACCGCGCTTGGGATTTTCGATCATCCACATGGCCGCCGCAACAACCGAAATGGCAACCTGAAGCGTTGTCGCCTGCTGGTGACGGACCAGGTTACGCGCGGTATGAATATCCAAAAGGCTTCCGCACCACCAGGATGTAAAATCATGCCCCATGAGCAAAACACCCAGCTCATCGGCACCATCGATGATCTCGTCGTTCATAATGCGTTGCTTTTCCTGCAAACGATACTGACGCATCTCCAGTTCATGCAGCGAATTGATAGCCGCATCTGTTGGGCAATAAGCGTAATGTACGGTTGGACGGTAAACCGCCTTCCCATCCTCCCAAACCGTAAGACGGTCAGAAATGCTGAAGGATTCCCCATGCCGGATCACCATTCCGGTGATTTCGCCGCAGGGAACCCAGGAACGGACCCAGGTTTTCATTCCGATGGTATCGAGGCAAATTTGATTTTGAGGCCCTTCCTTATGAAAATACGCCCCCGCGGGAACATAACGTTCATGCGTCCCCCAGCCCAACTCCGCCGGCGCCACCCCTTCTTCAAAAAATCCTTCAATGCTCCAGGTGTTCACAAACTCGTTTACTTGCTTCGGGTGATCCGTGATCTGGGTATCCCGTTCGCTGATGTGAATGACTTTGACGCCGGAAAGCTGCGCGAGCTTGGCAAAATTATTATTCGCGATGGCGGTTTCAAGCCCGAATCTCCGTGAATCGTCAGGCTTCTCCTTTAAAATTTTCTCCGCGATTTGCACCAGGGCATGCTTGGTAAAATGCGAAACAAGCCCGGGGTTGGCGCCATGATCAACAATCGCGGAGGTCCCGTCATTGTCCCCCCAACGGGCCAGCATCTTGCGGATCTCCATGTGCCTCGTGTACAACGTGTATTTGGTAGGGTCATTGCGCTGTTCGTCCCGGTAAGGGTCCCATTCTTCCACGGAGGTATTGGCATAAAGAATCTGGTTCTCCCGGCACCACTGGAGAATCGCGCAGGTTTCAATATTCCAGGCAAGATCAATAATCATATCCCCGGGCCCCACATATTTTGCCAGCAATTCCTTGTAATTTTCCTTGGTAACCCGGTCAAAAATATAGTGCACACCTTGTTTAATCGCTTCCTGGACCCGCGGGCGGTTATCGACAAAATCTATAATGGTAATCTTATTGGAAGGCATCTCAAAATGTCTGAGGATGATCGGAACGGCGCACTGAGAAACTGAACCGCAGCCGATGATAAGTAAACGCCCGTTAAATTTCATCTCGAGTCCCCTTTTTCCGAAAATACCGTTTTTGAAAATTTAGAGAAAATAAAGAACAGTTATGTGTATTGTACCCATTTTTACCGTCACGTAAACCAACATTTTAAAAAAGAAAATCCAAAATGCTGCGCTCAAGCCACGGCTGCTGCTGCCAAGGCCACGGGCCCGAGATAAAGCCGACATGCCCGCCGTAAGGCACGAACAGGGTTTTAATAAACTCCGACTTTTTCACTTCATCACGCGGAATAAGCGGTCCCGGAAAAAACGGATCATCTTCGGCATGAATTAAAAGCGTGGGCACTTTGACATGTTTCAAGAAAGGTTTACAGCTCGATTTTGTCCAATAATCGTCCGCGTCTTGAAAACCGTTGAGCGGCGCGGTCACCAGTCCGTCAAAAGCCCTAAACGTTTTGCAGTTTTTGAGGCGGCCGTAGGCCAGGGCATCCGGAAAGGCCTTTTGCTTGACCGCCACCTTCTTTTTCAGCCGCCCGAGAAGCGTTCGCGTATAAACCTCGCGATTAAATCCCCGATCCATCGCCTCGACCGATTGCGCTAAATCGTAGGGAACCGAAACCACAGCCGCCTTTTGAACTTTTCCTTGAGCCTCAAGCCCGTTTTCTCCGAGCCATTTCAAAACAATATTGCCGCCGATGGAATAGCCCACCAGATAAATTTTTCGCTCCGGAAATTCCTTCAGGCATTGTCGGATCAAAAAATCCAAATCTTCGGTCTTTCCCGAATGATAAGTTTGCTTTAACCGGTTGGCCTCACCGCTGCACATTCTCATATTCATAGCCGCCCCGGCGGCCTCGCGCTTTTGAAGGGCGGCAAGCAGGGCTTGTACATAAGACGCTTTTGAGGACCCCTCCAAACCGTGAAGGATGAGGACAAGGGGTGTTTTGTTTTTTCCATTCAAGGAACCGCTGGCAAGAAAATCAACATCAAGAAAATCTCCATCCGGAGTTTCAAAGCGCCTGCGCTCTAATTTCAGGCGCGGCTTGGGCCGAAACAGCGCGCCCGCGATCGTTTGCACATGCGTGCCGCGGCACCACCAGGCCGGCTCAAAAGTGCCCGGCATGGCCACGCTTCCTGGCTGCGGCGCGCATCTTGGCGATGGCGCTTTGGGTGTGCCGGCGGCCATACATGGGATTGTTCTTTCCTTTAGCTGCCGCGCTGAGTTTTTTCTTGGATGCGCTGGAATGTCGTCTGCTGTAAAAAGGATTCTTCCGGCCTTTTGCTTTTAAACTCATCCGCTTGCGTGTTAATCTGCTATGTTTTCTGCCCATATTTTATCCTTTCCTAAACGTGCTGTTTTTTTCCGAAATCATTTTTCTCTTCCATTAAACTTTGGAAAGCAGGGACTCGATCTGGGATTCGGGAAAAGCGCGAAGCGTCTGCGACTTCAGATTTCCCAGCGCACCGACCTTCAACATAAGAGACGCCACAGTCTCGTCATTGGGCCCTTCCATAATCAGCACCACATCATACCCGCCAAGCGTCCAGAAAATATCTTTTACCGTAACACCCATGCCCTTGGCCAAATCTCGGAGTCCCTTGGCCCGCTTGGCCGTGTCTTTAACTCCCCGAATTCCCTGCTCCGTAAAACTTCCCAGAATCACATAGTGCGACATGACATGCCTCCTTTTATTGCATATTTTAATACAATATTTTGCTAGTGTGGGCTAGGCGCGGCCTGCGGTTTCCCCCGTCTGGGTGTTGATGCGCAGAGCTCCACATACTGCGGAAGCTCAAGCGACACCGGCGCGCCGTTGAATTTAACAATCTCCACGGGTGAGTTTTCCTTGAGATACCCCTTCACCTCCGCCATCTTCTCCAGCAGCATGGCAAACTGCTCGTACGTGGTTTCATCCATAAAATAATAGGCCCCAGCATCGGAATAGAGAAAATTGGCCGGCACTTTATAGGATTATATTCGATACAACTCAACTTCAATGGGCTTTGCGAAGTGCTTACCAGGAATATGAGATTGTATCCGATAACTCGTTGACGTCAGTACCCTCGTGAGGGAAATGCTTCTTTAATTCCTCACCGCTTTTTTTAATGGCTTCAATGATACCGTCGGCAAAGTGATCTTCCCCAAAATACTTCTCCATAGAATGCGCAATGTTCTCCCAAAAACCTGCCGGCACTTTCCCATGGATTCCGATATCTCCAAAGACAACAAATTGCCGATTCTGCGGCGCCAGAAAAATGAGAACGCCGTTACGTTCTTGCGTTCTTGCCATGCCGATTTTCTCAAAAATTTCTTTGGCATGAAAAAGAATATCCCCTTTAGCTTTTGCTACCAAATGAACCCTAATTTCGCCCGAAGTGTGTTTTTCCGCTTCCTGAATGGCGGCAACAATCTTCCGTCCTTCTTTCTTTGAGAAAAACAGATTGGGATGATGACTGCGTTTAACTTTACCAGCTCCCACTTGCGCCTCCGCCACCAAAACCTCCCCCTCCCCCTGAAAATCCACCCAATCCGCCGCTCCCGCCGGAAAATCCGCCTCCGCCCCAACCGCTCCGGTTTCCATAATAATTGCCGCGGGAATAAACGGCCAGTCTAAACAGCATCTGAAAAATAAAGTTCAAAAGAAAACACAGAACGGCAAATCGAAACCACCACTCTAAAAAATCATAGCGGTGAGGATAGTTCTGATGACCCCATCGATAACCCTGATAGCGGGAAAAATCGATGATGGAAATAATCGCAATAAAAGCGAGCACCCCACGAAAAAGAATTTTCCTTTGAGCTTTTAATACTTCCAGCTCTGATTGAGTTAAGCCCTGATCGGAGTTGGAACGAAATTCTCCTTGGGTCGCTTGAAGAATAGCTTGAACGCCCGCCAAAATCCCTGTTTCATATTCTCCTCGGCGGAAATAAGGCGCAGCGATCTCACTAATAATTCGCCCAGCCAGAGCATCGGGAAGTACCCCTTCCAAACCATACCCAACCTCAATCCGCATTTTCCGATCATTTTTAAAAATCAGGAAAATAATACCATTGTCCCGTCCCTTTTGACCTATTTTCCACGTTTCAGCCAGTCGGATAGAAAAATCTTCAAGGGATTCTCCTCCCAAACCAGGAAATGTAGCGACAACAACCTGATTGGTTGTCTTCAGTTCATAGGAATGTAAAACGTTCTCAAGCTTTTCTTTTGCGGCACCCGACAATAACCCCGCACTGTCCGTGACATAGCCGTCCGGTCTCTTGGAAATATCAAGAGCCAGAACCGGAGGGAGAATGCAGAAGATAAGAAGCAACAAAAGAAAAATACTTCGCCCCGGACAACGAACGACACCGCGTTTCTTTATAAAGGCCTGAAAATTCCTAAACATTGACGCCCGCTGCCCTGCGTGCCGCATGAATTAAAATTTGACTTGGGGCGCTTTGGCGGCTTGCGCGTCGGCCTGGAAATAAGCTTTTTCCCTAAATCTCATAAAGTGCGCAATCAACACGTTAGGGAATGTGCGTCTCAGAACATTAAATTGCTGAGCGGCTTCATTAAAGTGTTTTCTTTCTACGGTAATGCGGTTTTCGGTTCCTTCAAGCTGAGTCTGAAGCGCAAGAAAATTTTGATTCGCCTTTAGTTCAGGATAACGTTCAATGACGACGAGCAACCGACTGAGCGCTGAGGATAGCTCACCCTGTGCTTGTTGGAATTTCGCAAGCATATTTGGATCGTTGACAATAGCGGGGGATATATTCATCTGTGCAATTTTGGAACGGGCGTTGACAACTCCTTCCAGAGTTTGCCGTTCGTGAGCCGCATACCCTTTCACGGTTTCAACCAAATTTGGAATAAGGTCAAGGCGACGCTGGTAAACATTTTCCACTTGCGACCAGGCACTTTTGACCGCCTCGTCGGATTTGACCAATTGATTGTACACGCTGCCAAAAGTCATTGCGCCAATGGCGATAACCCCGATCACGATAGCAAACGCAATCATCAAAGTTTTCTTCATTTTTAATCCTCTTTCTTTTTTATATTAATTACTCCATTTAACTATAGAGCTCGGATTAATTTCGGTTCTTTAATCTCAATTGAGGGAGTAAGTGGCCCCTCCAGCGGGTCGAGTAGCGCGAAGGAATTTCACCTTCACGCCCTCACAGATCCGTACGTGAACCTCTCGGTTCATACGGCTCTTATCATCCAGCCGTTGGTCGAATGTTGATCTGCCAGTGAGTAAATAGAGCGGGGTCATATCTTGCTATCGTCCCCAACCCATAGACTGCTCGCCGGCGATATCCCCTCAACCTTTTGTATTTCCTCATCGCCCATCTTACCAGCGTGTGATTCAGGTGTTGAAACGTCGGGCGCAGTGCCGACCTGTGGTACCTGCCGTAGTAATTAATCCAACCTCTCAGGATCGGATTAATCATCTGGGACAGATCATTCAGGCTTTTATCACTTTGCAGATGCAATCGCCATTTCCTCATCGTGCGGCGCATTAGAGTTGACGCTTGCTTGCTCACCGCTGGACTGAAGTTGACAAAGCATTTCCCAAACCGATTCTTCGATCCCCGGGCTCGAAACGAGTATCCCAGAAAGTCAAATTTCTCGTTCGGGTATTTCCCTTGTCTGTTGTCATCCTTGCAGTAGACAATCTTTGTCTTCTCAGGATGAAATTCCAGTTTACACTGAGCAAGACGCTCTCCGATGGATTTCTTCAACACTTCGGCTTTTGACTCTGTCTTGCAATGAAACACCGCATCATCGGCAAAACGCTCAAACGGGATGTCTGGATAATTCTTCCGCATCCATTCATCCAGAGCGTAATGCAAAAACAGGTTTGCCAGCAATGGACTGGCTACCCCACCTTGCGGCGTTCCTTTGTCCCGATGAATAAGCGTACCGTCCTCACACTGCGCAGGGGCTTTGAGCCACCGCTCAACATAAAGGAGGATCCATTTACAATCGGTATGCTTCCTTACAGCACGCATCAAAAGCTCATGGTCGAGGTTGTCAAAGAATCCGCGAATATCAAGATCGAGCACCCAGTCGTATCGCCAGCATCTTTCACGCGCTACTTCCAAGGCTTCAATCGCTGATTTCTTCGGCCGGTAACCGTAGGAGTCCTTGTGAAAATAAGGCTCCAGTTTCGGTTCCAGATAAATCTTCACAACCATCTGAGCAATGCGGTCTGACACCGTCGGTATTCCAAGCGGCCGTTTGCTCCCGCTTGCTTTCGGTATCTCTACCCTGCGTACTGCCAAAGGAAAGTAACTGCCTGATGACATTCGATTCCAGAGCTTGTAGAGGTTGTCCTTCAAATTCACCTCAAAGTCTTGAATCGATTCCCTATCAACTCCGGCCGCACCCTGATTGGCTTTCACCCGTTTGTACGCTTCCAAAACCACCTGCTTGGAAATCTCAAACGGCTTTGCTTGACCCATTGATTCCTCCCATTTCTGGTTGTTCAATCAGTCTCAGCAAGATGATCTCACTCCTTCGCTCCATCTCCATTACAGAGACCTCCTCGCTACTGCAAGTGAGTCCGCCCCTGCGCTCTGCTTCGGTACTCTCGCTCTCCGAGGTCTTCCCTGCTTGAGCTTCTCCCTTCGCATCAGAGCAACAGGTTCCCACGTTCCCTACAAGAGCCTGTGTCAAGGTCACGCCACCTCCATACCGGACGCCATTCAAACAGTATTTCAGGTTTCCCTTTGAATTTGTCCTGGGTTCCAGACAATGATCCCAGTTTTGACGTCATCTTAAGTGTTTCGATACGTCGGCAGTGGTTTGCTTTCGCTCGTCTCCTTGTCACTTATCTGACGCAGTCTTTGCCGCGCCTTTTCCTTACCGCTCACCACGTTGACTCTTAATCAACGCAGCTTAAGGTGATTTGAAACCTGCTCCTGTAAGCCGGTTCCGAGGGGCCTGCCCTCATCTCTTGTACAGCATCGCACGCAACTTTCATTTCATTGCGTTCGTTCGTGGCGCACTGTCTGGCACCCTCTTTTTTTTAAAAGGTATTGCCACTTCAGCAGATCTCCGAGAAGTCCCGTATCTAGATCACTCCGAGGCCGCTAAAATCAACGGCGCCGCCCACCTCCGCCGCCATGACGAGCCAAACCACCCTGGCGAGCTCCGCCGAATCCCTGACGCCGATCTCGATTAACGCCGCGTGCATCGCGCCCCACATCTCGACGATCCTGACGCATATCCTTTCGGTCATTTTTCATATCTCTTCGATCCGAACGATCGCCGTCATTCCGTTTTAAATCTCTTTGATTTTGTCTCAAATCTCTGCGATCATTTCGTAAATTTCTACTATCGCGACCCAAATCGCGTTTGTCTCCGCTAAGATCTTGACGATCGTTTCGGATGTCCCGGCGGTCCTGCCCCATATCGTGAAGATAATCCTGCTTCGCTTCCTGCCCTCTGTTCCGAAGCTGGCCCATTTGCTGATTCAGCTCCTTTGCCTGAGAGAAGTTTCCCGATTTAAGGTCTTCGTTTCTTTGCTCTCTCAGAGAGGACATCTTGTTCTGATAAGCTTCTTTGTCTTGCTCATATTTCGCGGTTTCTTGACGCATGTCTTGCTTGTCGTTTCTGATGTCTTGACGATCATTATGAATGTCTCGAGCATCTTGATTCCTATCGTTGCGGTCATTATTAAGATCTTGTCGATCATCTCGAATTTCTTTGTGATCTTGAAAGATCTCCCGCCCGTCTTGCCGCAAATCTTTTGCATCTTGCCTGGGCACATTCCCGACTTGGGGACTCTTCGGGGTCGCCGGAGCCGTGGAAGTTTTAGTATCTTCCGCCATGGCCCTCCTGGTCAAGCCAAGGAAAGAAAACGCCGTCCATAAAATTAAAAGACAACCAATTTTTTTACTCATATTTTTATCCCCTCTCTTAAATGCTTTGCCTTCCATTTCGTTTCCCTTAAAGCCTTCACTCTTTTGACGGATAAATTGCGAAAAGGTTTAATAATTGGTGGCTCTCTAACCAAAATGCTAACACTTTCACTGACAGTGGCTATTTTAAGCCTAAAAAAGCAAAAGAGCCATCAGCATTTAACTGCCAATGGGTCTTGTAGTTAAAACTGGTAGCTGGGGAACATTTTGAGAAATATTGGCGGGAGGATGCGCTGGTGTTTGAGACGGTTGAGTTGGGCCGTGATTAAATTAATTTACCGCTCCAAAGAAGCGCCAAAAAATCCTGCCACGGCAAAATTTCAATCTGTTTTGCAACACGCCGAGGTTCTTTTTCAAAAGAGACCACAATGGCTTTTTTGACCGGAGCATCTTCAATCAAGGCATCCAACCCGCGCAAATCGCCTTCATGCACCTTGCCCGCCTTGATTTCGACCGCCACTTCGCGATCTCCCAAAAGAAAATCCACCTCTTGCCCGGAGCTGGTCCGCCAGTAGGAAACCGGCATTTCCGGGTTCCGGTAAGCTTGATAAGCGCGCAGTTCCATTAAAATAAAATGTTCAAACGCTTTACCAAAATCGCTATTACCGGAAACGGGATGCCGCCGTGCCAAATAATTTGCCACTCCTACATCAAAAAGATAAAACTTCTCCGCTAAAATCATGCGGCGGTTTTTAGATTTTGTCCAGGGCGGAACCCGAAAACCGAGAAAGGTATCTTCCAGAATATTGAAATAAGCACGCACAGTGCGCTGGTTGACTCCGGCTTCGCGCGCGATATTGGTGTAATTCAAGAGTTCACTCGAGGTGAGCGCTGCCACACGTAAAAACTCGGAAAAAGACGGGATATTTTGAGTGAGCGCCTCCGCAGCGATCTCTTCTTTAAGATAGTCCGCAACATAAGCACGCAAATCTTCAACAGGATTTTCAGATAAAAAATGAGGCGGTAGCATTCCGGACACAAGAGCTTTCTCGATTTGAAACCCCGATACCTCACAATGGGAAAGCGGCAACAGAATACGACGCCACGCGCGCCCTCCCAAAAGATTGGCGTGTCCCTTCCGAAGTTTTCTTGCGCTTGAGCCGGTCAAAAGAAACTGGACACCGCAATTTTCTATCATCCAATGGACTTCATCAAGCAGCTGCGGAACTTTTTGCACCTCATCAATCACAATGAGTTTTTTAGTTTTCTCAAAACGCTCGCGGAGTAGCGACGGTCTTGTAGCATACTCTGAGAAAATATCCGTTTGAAGCAGATCGATCAAAGCCGCATCTTTTAAATGATGACGAATCCAATAGCTTTTTCCAGCCTTGCGCGGACCCCAAAGAAAGCAGGATTTCCCCTTGGGAAGGGTTAAATCGATTTGGCGTTCTAAAATCTCCTTTTTCATATGCGCTTAATTATCCGGATAAATTTACATTTGTCAACTATTTATCTTTGACCGCCCGTGCCAGCATTTGGTGGTCCCGTCTTCCCTGCCACACCCCTCGAATCGGGGTTCACTTTTGCCTTTTTGTTTCTATGCAGTTATCGATCTTGCTCATCACATCCACAAACGCTGAAAGGTTGTAGTTAATTTCGCTTACATCCGCGCTCGACATCGGGACACCATAGACTTTTGACCAACCCTCAACAAGATACTCATCTGTTTCTTGTCTGCTTATCTTTTTTTTCATATCCCCTCCTGTTAGCATGACTCAAAGTGGAAATTATAAATCTATGGTAACTGGTTTATTTACAAGATCATAATTTGCATTGCAGAGCGACGCGTTCACAAAAACAGTCCCGTCTTTTTCACGCATTCCATAGCCCTCATGGATATGGCCAAAAACATGAATCCTCGGTGTTTGAATCTGAACGACCTCTAAAAGTTTAGGGCACCCGGCATTCACCCCTCTGGTTGTTCTGTCCAAAATTCCAAAAGGAGGCCCGTGCGTGATAAGAATATCTAAGTTCTTGGGAATTTTGGCCCATATTGCGCTCAGTATCTCGGGCGTTCCCATGAAAGCCCAATCCATAAATTCAGGCGTAAACGGGCTCCCCCAGACTCTAGTACCATTACCAAGCAGAACTGTCTGATTCATCAAATAGTGGAAATTTCTGCCTTTAAGATAGGAGAGATTCTTTCCTTTCTCAAAGTAGAAATCGTGATTGCCACTCACAAAAATTTTATGTGTGAACGGCTGAGCTTCAAACCAATCAAGAAAGTCTAAAGTTGGTTTAGGATCTCCAACCTATGTAAAATCCCCTGCGTGGATGAGAATATCACCTTCGGGCAACTTTACTTGCTTGTGTTTTTCATGCGTGTCTGCAATACATACGATTCTCATGGCAATCCTTTAGATTGTTTTAGTGGCTGTTATTATATCAAATATCCGTATGTGGAAATCTTACCGAAAGCTCATATCACAATATCCCGGCATTCCGCTATCCGAAGAAAGACGGCTGATTGCCTGCGCGCAAAAGGGCTCTGAAAAAAGTGCCGAAGAAATGGTTCTCCGGCACATTAATTTTGTTATCTTTAGGCTTCATAAAAAAGTCTTTCCAGAGCACTTAAAACGTTTTGGCGAGGAACTGCTTTCGGAAGGCATCGTTATTTTGTACGAAAAAATCAGAACTTATAATCTAGATTATTGTGATAAACACGGGAATCCCAAACCCGTAAGGTTTGTTTCCTATATCTGGAAAAGAATCGATGGATTCATCATTGATTCCCTGAAAAAGGAGCTCCGGAAAGAAAAGGTCCTTTCGGATTTCAAATCACACGAATCGCCCTCTGATTTCACCCACATAAGATATTTTATGGGCAAAAAGCAAAGAAGCCACAGTCGTAGCTGACTGTGGCTTCTAGAGTTAAAGATTAGCGGGGGAACATTTTGAGAAATATTGGCGGGAGGATGCGCTTGAGTTTGAGGAAGTGGAGCTGAAATAGCAAATTCAGTTATTGCTCTTATTTTTACCCTCTTTTAAGGGTAAGAGGAGGCATTCGCGAAAGCGCTCGATGGGATACTTCATCTTCAGCATCGACATTGGCGTTGTATTAAGCTGCCTTTGGAACTCGGGCGAATCGCTTTCTGCGGGCTCGTGCCATAGGATGCTAAAGCGATATATTTTGACGAATTCATTAATCGACCCAATAACGTGCCGGTCACTTGTCTGTAAAAATTGAATCTGACCGGTTGAATTGACAATGCCGTTGATTTCATCAGCCTGAAATTCCTCGTAATAAAGACACCGGGCCAAGTTCTTTTTAAAGAAACTTTCCAAAGCTGCGACATCTCTTTTCAAGACATTGAATACCACGATAGAAAAAAGACTCGCCGAATGGGTAAAAATGAGATGCTTTCGATGGTTCAGGTAAAACAGATGGGCGTGCCAATCATGAATTTCATTCCCTTCAGAAGGAATAGATGGAACATCCTTTTTGGACATGCCAAGAAAATCCAAGAATTTTTGCGTGCATCGAAGAATCATCGCCCGTTTAGCCCCGCTGCATTCTGCCTTATTGCCTAATTCATTACCTAATTCAATAGGTATTACCTAATTGCCCGCCATTTGCTCGTTTTACGCCATCCGGCGCTTTGTCCTCGCCCTAGGCATTCGACGGCACCTTGGGCTTTTAGGCCTTTGAGCACGCGCCTAATCATGTCCACGCTTACGCCAGGACATTGCTTTTGAATCTCTGCGATACGGAAAGTGTCTGAAGTCGCTTTAATCGCCTGAATGACCAAATCGGTTTTTTCGCCTCGCGGACTTTTAACCTGGCCCACTCTTGTTTCAAACTCCTGATAGGCTAGTTTGAGAATGTATAAAAGGTAATTGATGTAAGGCCAGGCATCGTGTTTTCCTTCATGCCAACCTTGAGAACTTTGCTCCAAAGTTTCGTAATAACGGTCTTTATTTTGCTCGATCACCCGCTCCAAGCTGATGTAACGGCCGGCTTCATAACCCAATGCATAACATTGCAGCAGAAAGAGCAGCCGCGAAACCCGCCCATTGCCGTCCCTAAAAGGATGAATGCAGAGGAAGTCCAGATTAAATGCAGCCAGGGCAATCAGGGGATGAACCCACTTTTCTTTCAAACAATCCTGCCAGCTCTCAATAAGCTTGCCCATAAAGACAGGCGTCTTTGAAGCTTCAACGGTCTTAAAGCGAATCCGCTCACCGCCATCCGGGAATTTTTCAATAATATCTACATTTTTCTCTTTATACTTACCGGCATCCCAAATTTGTCCGCGGCTCATTTCATGTAGTTTCAAAATGGTTTTTTCTGAGATCGGGATCTTCCCGGCTTCTTTATGAATCCAGTCGAGCGCCGTCCTGTAGCAACGAACCTCCTCCTCATTCCGATCCTTGAGATGGGTTTTCCCGAAGACGACTGTAGCAACCCTTTTTTGATCAACCTCGACGCCTTCAATCCTATTCGATGAGACAGCGCTTTCGATCAATGCATGTTCCCGCAATACCTTCAATTTTTGTGGGGATTGCTTGGTAAAAAGTTCCTGTTTTCCGCGTGCCTCTCCCAAATCAGCCAGATACCAGGATGTTACGGCTGGGATATTTTTTAATTTAACTTCAAACTGCTGAAATGTTTTCATTTTAATTTGCCTTTATCCTCTTTGAAGCTTATTGTATCCGCCCTTTTATCAAGCTGCGAAACTTTTGAACTTCTGATACCGCACCTCTAGCCGCGAGGGATCAGGATAATTTTCCTGGGAATGCGGCAATTGAATTTTTTGATCATTTAGATTTTGTAATCCATGCAACAAGACTGGCCCATCTTTCTCCCTCAAGATATCCTCCCTGACTTGGATAACGTAATCAGGCCTAATTCCGAGCACAAACCGGTCAAACGCGGTATGGTGCAAGTTGCACAATGCAATGCCATTTTTGATAATGGGATCCCCGCTAGGCTCTGCATCCGGAATGATATGAACCGCCTCAAGAAGCTCCGGATGTCTTAATCTGCACATCGCACATTGCTCTTGATAAGCACGAAGTACTCGCTCTCTGAATTTCTGTTGGTGCAAGCGATGCCGCGTTTGTATTGTTAAATATCGCCTTTTTGGATCTTCGGTTGATGAGTCGTGAACACTACCATAAGTCTGTTTTATCGGCACGCCCACCTGCCCCAGGATTCTCTCGTCGACTGCCACTTTGAAAGTTAAGTGAGCCGGATCATCCCCAATGATATAGACAGGCCAAACTGGCATATACTTTCCTGGGACAATACCGAAAAAATAGATCAACGGTACGTTTTTTATCATCGCGGCACGCAATCCTTTGTTATCTCGATGGTCGGGATCCGTCCCGCGGTATTTATACAACAGATATTGATCGGAAAGATTATATTCATCGCTATACGGTGATTCTGGTGATGTGGTTATCGTCAGCGGAATCTCAGGAAGGACTTTGGGTTTGAAAATACCTTGCGGCCCAATTAACGGAATTTGCGCACCCTCATAGGTCATCCCCTTTTCAAGCAGCTTTCTGGGTAAGGTCTCGCCATAAACCCCACATTGTTCTTCAAGCCATGCAAAAGTTAAAAGGCGAATTTTTGCATCAGTTGAACCTTGCGAATCCAAAGGCATCAAAACTTCACTCCGTCATTAATTCACAGTTGCGGCGAAATCATCCCAGAAATATTTTCTCATTGTGCCAAAGCAAGTGATCCTTGGCCGGCTGTAAGACGGGAGATTCAGGAACATAAATCGTCTTACCTCGTAAAGCGTAATATTCATGCCCATTATTAAATTCCTCTCGAATGCGCTTGCTGACGTGAAACCGATAATCCGTTGTCACCGTCACGTAACCTCTGTCAAATAAACGATGGATATCCGAACGCAACAAAATGCCATTCGCTATTTGATGAGAGCCTTCTTGATTATAAGGTTTGATATGCGCCGCTTCCAGGGCGGGCAGAGTCCGTTCGCCGGTGATTGCACATTTTCTTTTATATGTATCCGTCACTAACACTCTAAAAGATCCTTGCCCTAGCCGCGGCAAGACTGTAACAGGGGTTCCGTATCTTGCCCCTGGCTTTGTCTCAATGTTTTCACGCATATAAGCCAGGTGAATCGCCTGTTCCAATTTTGACCATAATGCTTTTCCCTGTCCTTCCATGAGATCGTACGTCTTCCCTTGGACGATATTTGCTTTCCAGTCTGACGGTACAGGAATCCACTCGTCCTCTTGGAAAAAGAAGGGCTCTTCGAGAAGGATGCATCCGACTCGATAATCTTCGGTTTGCGGGCTTGAAATTTTCCTGTATTTTTCGATGCGCTTTCGCATTTCTTCAAATGTTGAGGCACCATTTTTCTCTTGAAAGGATTCCCACGCAATACTTGCAGGAAGAAGGCTAGAATGTGCGAAAACACCACCTCCAACAATAAAGTTACGGGGGCTGTGGAGTTTAAAAAAAAACAATTCTCCGGGTTTAAGCGCACCAAATGCGCGGTTCCCGCCAGGCTGCCAGAAATTCACTTCATCGACGTCATTAAGCCCGGAAAGAAAACTAAACCAATCAAAATCGGTGACGCCAATATATGCTTTCATGATTTTGTTTCGGATTTCGATTTTTTTCCAAGAATTCCCACCAGCTCACCAACAACCTTAAACTCCTGATCCTCAGGATTTTTAATAACAATAGTCTGACAATCAGGATTTAAAGGATTGAGACTGATTTCCTCATGTGACCAAGTACCGTCTTCTTTGAAACTTTTCTTACTCGTGTATTTCTTAATGGTATGCTCCCTGTCCGTTTCAGGATCCCCAATCCCCAGATGCTGGGCCAAAACAATTTTATTGTTCCGCGTCCCAACTACGGCTGTACGGAAGACACAATAATCGCCATCGTGGATCATAGGCTCCATCGACTTTCCGGTAGCACGAACGACAAACATATTACGGTTTAGGCGGCCCATTTCCGTCGCCTTAATCCAGCCTTCCTTTTCAACCAGTAACCCTTCTCCGAACTGACCGCAGGCCGCCTCTGCTGTGAAGAACGGTAAATATTCTATGTATTCCAAATGTTTATCAATTTCCGTCTCAATCTTTATCCGTCTTTCCTCTTCAGGGCTAACGATATCTGAATACATCAGAGGTTCTTTAAAATTCGGATCTCCTTCAATGTATTTCCGGAAATATGCCTCGACCTCTTTATCACAAAAATAGACATAACAGCCTTTCATGCCACGCGTCATTAGTACGCGGTAAATATTCCGAACATAAATTTCAAATTCTTCCGGCTTCCGCTTCAATGTTCGATCACGGGTTGCCGAAATATCAGCGACAAGCCTGTTTTTCTTTGCGTCGTATTTGAGGTCAGGCCCTACAATCACACCGACATAATCAAACTCAAAACCCTGTGCTGTGTAAATGCAGCCTATCTGCTCAACCGCCCTTGTTTTGAAGGCCCATTGATACCATTTTGGGATGCCCCTCTTTAACCCAGGAACATCCCTAGCCTCCCAAGGCATTTGAAAATCCCCGATTTTCACATCGGGCACTAAGGTGCCGTCAGCCGCAGGGTCACTCCACGGCCAGCAGTAACCCGCAACAAGCCGGGCCGAATTCGGTTTATGCTGTTCATGGGCTTTGATGAATTCATAAAGCTTGGCGGGTGAATCTGCAATTTTAAATTGATACCGTTCATCCTTAGTGAGATTCACAGGCCGTTCGGTATAACCGAGAACAAATTCGATCCAGTCCAAGAAATTGTCCGAACCTGCACAGCGAAATTGAGATAAGAGCTGAACCACCTCGCAAGAAGCACCGTATTTGGCTGCGATACTCTGGATCAGTTGAGTCGAGCCCACCTCTTGATGACGAACCCCCTGTTTATCATCAATAAAAAAGACCGCGGTTTTCGCACATTGTATGAGTTGTTCCACTTGTGACATATCTGTTCTATCTTGCTTCTTGGTGTATTGGGAATTGCTGTTTCTTTCGATGCGGTGAGCTTCATCAATAAGCACGACGTCAAGCTCGTTCTTTTTGACTTTGGAGGGTATAAACCGGCTTAAATTGGAAAACATAATTCTGCTCTGAGGGCCAACAACATTCATTAAGGCTTCCCGGAAAGGTTTTGACTTACAGCCATAGAAGACCGTTTTTTTCTTTTTTGCAAGCTCCGCGAGCAAATTCAAGGCGATAACTGTTTTCCCCGTACCGGGGCCGCCCTGTACGATCACGACACTCTTTTCACCTTTTCTTTCTGCCTTACGAATCTTTGCCATAATGACATTCTTGGCCACTAACTGCTCGTTTAGAAGTGAAAAGACGGCTTTATTTTGCTCAACAATATTGGCGACATTCTCGAGCAGTTTTTTGGAAGGTTTGATCGGGCTTTGCATAAAGCGGTTGAAAATTTCAAAGCCGCTGCCCTTAGCCAATAACCGCTTTAATTTGTCCACCAGTTTTTGGACATCTTCCTTGCAATAAACCGGAAATTGCTCGATTAATTTCTGATAGCGCTCGGCAAATAGTCCGCGCCCTGGGTCTTTTTCATAGTTATGACAGTAAGCGCAGCTATAAAGCTGATAATCATCATCCACTTCAAAGACCTGGACAAAATTAATCAAATGATTGTGGTAACCCTCCACCTGCTGCGAAGGATGTGCGACTTTTTGCAGTCTACCGCCCGTATATGTCTCAACAAAATTTTCTTCATCCTCCAACTCTTTAACTTGTGACCATTGCTTGAGCTCAATCAGAACGACATAGGAACGATTATTCTCTCCTTTGCCGAAGAGCAGACAATCGATCCGGCCAGTGTTGTAGGGCACCTCATACTCAAGAGAGATCATGTTTTCATGAAGGGCGGCTAACTCTATAAGGTTTCGAACATGCTGGCAAGAATTAGCCCAGGCATTGTATTGGCTTTGGTCAATCCGGTAGCCCGCAGATGCTTCAAACGCAGCCGCCAGAATATCTGCGATACGATTATTTAAGACATCCCCGGTGAATTGCTTCGTATTCCCGTGGTATAGCAGCATTAGGGTGTAAACTCCGTATACTTTTTAGCGTTACCCTTTGCTTTTTGGATGGGATATTTTTGGGCGTTTTTCTGCAGTTTAAACTCGATGGCTTCAGACAGGTTGATTCCTAAATTGTCGGCGAGTTCAAAAAGATACATCGCCACATCAGCGAGTTCTTCGGAAATTTCTCCCTTGCATTCTCTGGCATGTTTCTCAACTTCCTCGGGCTTCTTCCATTGGAAGTGTTCCAAGACTTCCGCGGCCTCGAGCATCAAAGACAAGGCCATATCCTTATGATTATGAAACTGCAACCAATCCCTTTCGTCACGGAATTTTTTTATTTTTTCGGTTAATCTTTGGATGTCGCTCATCATTTTCTCCGATTCCCAGGCAAGCGTCGACCTGTTCTATTTCCGTTCAAAAATCTTCCTCCAATAGCTCTCAACAAGAGCAAAAGCTTCTGCAACCGTTTTCAGCCCCACTCCGCAGTCCCGCGCCAAATCTTCATAGGTTCCTGACCAATTCTCCGGCGGCGGCAACAAATCAATGGGAACGGAATGGGTATCCCGTCTCTTAAAAGTAGCCTCTACCGCTTTGTTGAGTTTCGTTGTATCAAGAGCGCCCTGTTCAATCAACAAAACCATGTCTACCAAATCTCTTGTCCGCGAATTCGGACTACCTTCGCGCGGCAAAGTGTAGGTATGAATTTTTTCTGCAAATTGCTGCTCCCGAGGGAGGAGAGGAATTTTTACCGAGAGGATTTCCGCAAATTTGAGAAAATTGTGATCTTCCCGCCATTCCGGTTCAAAGATCACCACGTCTCCCACGCCTACATCAAGATTAAAGTTCGTAAATTTTCTCTGGGTAAGTTTCACGTTGACCGGGAAACGGGCCCCGCCATAGGGGGCGGCATCTAGCTCTTTGATCGGAGATTGAATCTCATAGACAAACCAATCGCTCAAATCACGTTGAGCCAAATCTTGAATTTCATCCCGGATACTCCGCAGGGCATCTTCTTCCTTTGCTTCCGGGGGCATAAAAGGAAGCGACAAATCCATGTCCTTGGTTGCCCGGGCCAGACGCGAGAAACGCAGTTCCATGGCATAACCGCCTTTAAGAAGCCAGCGTGGGTCCCTCACTTTGAAAAAGACTCTGGCCAGGAGCCGGTCAAAAGCCACCTGCTTTCTGAGCCATTGGAGATCCACACCATTTTCTTTTGAAAATTGGGTTAGCCGGGTTTCCAATGCCTGTCTGAAATTGATCGCGTTTTGATATTTCATCGAAGGATTATCTCTTTCGCTCATCAAGCCCTTTAAAGGCCGCGAGCATCCTTTCTTTTCCCTGATTGGACAAACCCTCAATATCTATTTTCTTGAGCTGGACCAGTCCTCTATCCCGGGCATCTTGCAAAGCTTTGCGTAGTTCATCAAGGGAAAGATGACTTTCCGCAACATCTTTCAAGGTGCGTACGGGCGTTGTGACAAAAAAACCTTCACGCTTTTCGACTTCTTCCGGTTTGAGCACCGCGCGATGCAAAATAACGCCGTGAGGAATCTTCTTTCTGAAAGCCGGCCGAGCCGTGAAATGAAACTTCGCAGGGCTGACATCGCTGATATCATGAATGGCCAGAGCGGTCTCATGAGAAGCTACCATTTGCGGTTCATCTTTGTGGTTGCGGCTCCAAAGAGTCCAGCGAACCAAATCTTCTCTGTCAGCCGCGGGGGAGGATTTGAGCCGGAAAACACCCCGGTCAATTTTTATCCATCGTCCTGTACGGACATGGTAGGAGTGCAAGCGATAGGAATAGCCAGCTTTGAATGCCTGCTTGGCCGTAAAATATCCTCCCTGATTCCCTGCATATTCGAGGAGATTGTCTTCTTTATCTTGATTATCTCGCATGGTTAGCCCAAGTCCTATATAGATACCCCCGCCTTTACAGGCGGGGAGCTCCCGCTAGGTTAGCATGTCTATTACAAATTATGTAATAATTATGCATAAAATGAGGCGCTATTCAACATATTTATTACAAAAAATGTAATAAATTCGATCAGTCTCTGTCTCTGAAGGATTGTCCCTAACTCTATACACTTGTTAATAAGTGTTAAGGATTTCTACGGTCTTACTTGTAAATCTTGTCTTACTTTCTGCGGGGCTCTTACCCGCCTTATAAAAAATCCCTAGAGAGACTTCCTGAATCAAAAATTAGCCCTTAATATCTGCCGGAAAAATTTATTTTGAACTTAGAAACGTTCGAAAAGTGTGAACACCCCTGTCGTAAACCGCCCTTCCATGAGAGACCCTTTAAAAATCCAAAACCCAGTCCAAAACCTGGGGCTATTTTGGCGCTAAAGCCACGGGTAACTTAAATATTTTGCGAAGGGAAAAGGTACACAAACCGTGAACAGCCCCCCTTATTTTGCCCAAGACTATGGAGGGCAACGTGTGCCACCGAGTGGTGGCGGTTGTCATGAAACGGAGTGCAAATGAACGGAAGTAAATCGATTTTCAAGTGGGTGACAAGAGTCTACATGTTTTGTGAACTCTACAATTACACCCGGAAAGTCAGTGTGGAAAGTCGTTTTGCTGCCCCTTCTGTTTGTAAGTTCAATCGCCGCTTGCCAGTGCGGGCCTATACACGCTTCCGACTCCACTCCCTCGACTTAGGGATTTTTCGGGATTGGAGTCGGAAGCAGGCCCTGGGTATGGGCAAGCGGCTGGAAGGGGGCAATGTTGTTTGTAACTGATCGTGATCTTGGGATTGTAAAGATGTGTTTGGAGCAGAAGTTTATGACTCTGTTTCAGATTTCAAGGATGTTTTTTCCGGAGAGCAGAAATATCTTGCAGGTTCCGATGAAGCGGGTGCGAACGCTGGTGAAGGCTGACCTTTTGAAGGCCGTGACGCTGCGGGTAGACGCAAAGCGGCTGTATGTGGCCACTTCAAGGGGGGTGAGTCTTTTAAGGCAAAAGAATCTTTCAGGCGGTCTTGGGGCTTTGAAGGAGCTCAATGACAAGACCTGGGAGCATGACGCAACGGTGACCGACGTAAGAATCATCTTTGAAAAACTGCTCTATTTCAAGAACTGGACACCGGAGCGGGTACTCAAGAGCGCGAATGTGAGAAAGAAGGTGCCGGACGGCATTGTCTGGGATGAGGAGCACCGTTTTATCGTTGAAGTGGAATTGACTCTCAAGAACAAGCGCTATTACGAGCGCGCCTTTGATGATATGTGCATCAAGCATTACCCGGAAGGCAATATCCTCTACATTGCAGGCAAGGAGTCTGACAAAAACTGGCTGATGGAGCAAGCCAGCACCTGGAAGCGGATCTATTTTACCACGATGGAGAAGCTTGAACCTATGCACTTCGGAGTCCAGTTACTCAATTCTTACGGCCATAAAATTGAGCTCGAAAGACAAGAGCGCGGCGGTTGTCTTTTCTTTGATCCATATGAAAAGGAGCACGACCCCTCACCTGATGACGATGAAGACGTCACCGGAATGTACGCGGCCGAGGAAGAATGCCGGCGCTTTGAGGAAGAGGCCCGCTTGAAACGCTTAAATCAAGGAGGTGCTGCATCTGAACGATGATTTGACGATTGAAGATTTTGAAATAGCTGGGGCCCCGCCGGTTCATGTTCAGAAGGAAGCCACAAAGATTCTGGCGCGGTGGCTTATCCGGCATTGGTTAAAAAATCAAAAACGAAAGGCTTTGATTTTTCATGCCAGAGGTGTATCCTGCAAGGCGCATAAAAATTCTCGCCTGAAAGGAGGCCTCCCTTCATGAAAAAAGCGGTCGGATATCTAAGACGGTCAACGGACAAGCAGGAACAATCCCTCGAAGATCAGAAAAGGGAAATTCTTTCTTTTGCGGACCGGGAAGGATTTGAGCTTACCGGCTGGTATGCGGATGACGCGATCTCCGGCGCCTTTTCGGAAAACAGAAGTCAATTTCAAAAATTGATTCAGGCGGCTCAGAACAAACCAAGACCGTTTGATTTTATTATTGTCTATGATGTCGCGCGTTTCAGCCGCGGAGACAATACTGAAGTCGGTTATTATCTCTACCTTTTGAGAAAAGCGGGGGTCGATGTTCTCTACGTCAAAGAGAATCTCAAGGGGGATGATGTTGATGAAATCCTCCGCCCGGTGTTTCAGTTTAACGCCAATCTTTATCTTAAAAGTCTCTCAAGAGACACGATTCGCGGACAAGTGACAAGTGCTAGAGAAGGCCGGTTTCTTGGCGGACCTATTCCCTTCGGTTACAAACGAATCATTGGGGAGAACGGTAAATCGACGCTTACACTTGATACGGAGGAGAAGCTCAACATTGTCCGGCGTATCTTTGACAGCTACGTTCACAAAGATATGGGCTACCGGAATATTGTGGAGACCTTTAATCAGGAAGGAATTCATGCGCCTCGCGGAGGAACATGGACGGCTTCATGTATTCGCGCGATTCTACTGAATCCGGTCTACTACGGCGCTTATGTCTGGAACCGGAGGACACTCAGCAAATTTCATTATGTGAAGAACGGCCAGGCTGAAAAAAGGCCCCGAATGGAACAAGACAAAGTAGCCTACAATCCCGAATCCGAGTGGTTTGTAAAAGAGAACGCCTATCCCGCGATTATCACGAAACAATTATGGGAAACCGTTCAAGCGAAGCGTACCACTAAAGAACAATGCCGGAGCCAGTACCGGGGACGGATCGGCAAGTCCACTTATCTCTTAACCGGGCTTATCCGTTGCGAAAAGTGCGGGCATCCGTATTACGGAACCAAGAAAACCAACTCCAAAGGGACAAGGACTTTCACCTACACCTGCGGAGGATATTGGACTCGCGGTAATGCGATTTGCACGAACTACTCTTTTACCAGCCACCGGATTGAAGATTACGTTGAAAAAGGAATCCAAAAACGGCTGCTTCAAGAGAGCCCCTACGACGACGTACTTGCTGAAATCAAATCGGAAATGGGCGAACAATACAAGGACCGCGGCGGAGAAATCAAAGGGCTTGAGCAGGGCATCAGAGACATCCATAAAAAGATCGATGTCTTGCTGGATACGGTCGATCCCGAGCACAAAGATATCCTGAACCGGAAGCTTTCGGAGCTTAGCCACGAAAAGACCCGGCTTGAAAGTGAAATCAAGCGGCTTAAGGGGAATTCAAAACCTGAAATTGACCTGGAAAAGGCCTTCCGGCAGATTTTGGGAGGAATTCAGGACTTCGACCAGATTTTTACCGAAGAAGCGCCGGTTAACGAAAAGAAGGCCTTCATCCGCCGTTACATCGGCGTCGTCAAAGTGTTACCGCAAGAAAAAAAGGCCTTGGTAGGTTGGTATCGCCTACCAAGGCCCTCTCTTCCAATGAAGATGGTAGCGGGGGCAGGATTTGAACCTGCGACCTTTGGGTTATGCTTACCACTACAGCTTTCGCTGCTCCACTGGGAATCAGTGGATTTGTAGTCTGGACTATCCCTTCACCCTACGAATTGAATCGTTTCGGGTGCCTGCCGTCTAGTCTCTACACCTTCCCTTGTGACTTTAGAGTCCCAAGGGCTTGGCTCGGGGTTACCAGCTCCAACGGCTTCCCCGACTTTGACAGGTAATCTCACGCAAGTTTCTTCGCGTGAAGCCCACTGTAGGATTAGATGCCACGCCCCGCGATATTCAGCGGAACGTGGCTTTCTCTGACGCTTGTCAATTTCCACCAGATGAATCTCACTGGCGTAACTTAGGAACACAACAATGGGAAAAACATAAAACAGATCAAGCTTTGGAATATAAGCCACGGCAAAATCAAAATCGGATGGCTTATAAACTTCACGTACCATGAAACGCCTATTAGTTTTGGTGCGACGCATATCGACTACGTAGTTACCTCGTGGTTTATCAAACCACGCGCACTTAACTTGTATCCTAATAAGCGAGCCTTGCACGTCAAAGACCAAATCGTAGGGCAACCTGTCTCCGACAGGTTTGAGAACGCCCCAGCCATGCTTTAATGCTTCAAGAATGGCCGCTTGTTCTGCTATATCCCCTTTGAGCTTTGTGTCCATGTCAATCCTACTACCGAGCCCAACGAGCTACCGGACTGCTCCACCCCGCGTCGTGTATTTGAAATATTCTGAACCGAAGCAGGGAATCATTATAGAAAGGTTGGGGAAGGACGTCAATATAACGTTTTTGCGTAGGCCCCCCTTTTAGGCGGCGGGGGAATTGAGGGGCGCGGTTTTTTCGGCGGATTCGGGGGAGGATTTTTGCTTGTCCGCGGGCACGATTTTGTAAACCACTTCGCCTGGCCGGACACGGCCCAGATTCTCCCGCGCGACTTTTTCCAGGTATTCGGAGTCGGTTTCGAGCAGTTTCTGCTCTTGCGAGAGCTTGACGGCAATGGTTTTGAGCCGGTCAATTTCCTGCGTGATTTCAAATTCCTTGCGCTTGAGCTCCTGGTATTTAGAAAATCCCGGAAGATAAATCAGCGCAAAGGCAAAAAAAATGGCAAAGAACGTGAAAAGAAATTTTAACCTTTTCGAGAACATGTTTTGAGTTCCCCGCCGTAAACGGCGCGGCTGCCAAGTTTTTCCTCAATGCGAAGCAGCTGATTGTATTTGGCAATGCGGTCCGTTCGCGAGGTTGAGCCGGTTTTGATCTGGCCGGTCGAGAGCGCCACGGCCAGGTCCGCGATGGTCGTGTCCTCCGTCTCGCCGCTTCGGTGGCTCATCACAGCTGTGTAGTTGTTCCGGTGCGCGAGCTTCACCGCCTCAATGGTCTCGGTGAGCGTGCCGATTTGATTCACCTTGATCAAAATGGAATTGGCAACCCCTTCCTTGATTCCCCTCTCAAGGCGCTTGGTGTTGGTCACGAATAAATCATCCCCCACGAGCTGGACCCTGCCGCCGATCCGGTCCGTGAGAAGCTTCCATGCCGCCCAATCATCTTCAGCCACGCCGTCTTCAATGGAAAAGATGGGGTAGCGTTCGCAAAGCCGGGCATAAAAGTCCACCATGTCCTTGCCTGATTTGACGGGCTGGGCCTCGGCGCGCAGCACATATTTGCCGGGGTTCTTGTTGCCGCCGGTTTTGTCCGCACCGTAAAAGCTCGAGCTTGCCGGGTCCAGCGCAATTTTGAAATCCTCGCCCGGTTTGTAGCCGGCCTTTTCCACGGCCTGAAGAATGACGTCCAGCGCCTCTTCGTTGGATTTGAGGTCAGGCGCAAAACCGCCTTCATCGCCCACGGCCGTGGAAAGTTTTTTGTCGTGCAAAATTTTCTTGAGATTATGAAAAACTTCGGCGCCCATACGCAGCCCTTCGGAAAAACGCTCGGCTCCGAAAGGCATGATCATAAATTCCTGGAGATCCACGTTGTTGTCGGCATGTACGCCGCCATTGATGATATTCATCATGGGAACCGGGAGCACAGCCGCGTCATTACCTCCGATATAGCGGAAAAGCGGAAGCCCTTCGGCATTGGCGGCCGCATGCGCGCAGGCCAGCGAAACACCCAAGAGCGCGTTGGCGCCGAGGCGCGACTTGGTCTCCGTGCCGTCGAGCTGAATCATGAGCCGGTCCACGGCCTCCTGATTATGAGCATCCTTGCCGGCCAGCGCCTTGGCCAGAGTTTCGTTCACATTTTGCACCGCCTTGAGAACGCCCTTGCCCAGATACCGTTTCTTGTCGCCGTCCCGAAGCTCAATGGCCTCATGTTCGCCGGTCGAGGCGCCGCTCGGAACCGCCGCGCGCCCGTTTGCCCCGCCTTCAAGAGACACTTCCACCTCTACAGTGGGATTGCCGCGAGAATCCAGGATTTCCCTGCCGTGAATCGATTTGATGCTCGTTTTCATAAAATTTTCCGCATTATATCGTAAACTTGAAAAGAATCAAGAAGCGCGGCCCGGGGAATCAAGGCTGGTCCGGTCATATTGGCTGAAATAAATCCCCGCGCACGCCATCAGCACATAAAAATAATTGTCCACGGCCGAGCTTGACTGGGCCACCGTCAACCCGAAAGCAAGCGTGACCATAAAAAGGGCCGTAAACACCCAGGCGAGCCGCAGCCGGAATCCCAAGAGAAGCCAGACGGGGATCACCGCTTCTATATAAGGGACCAGCCGCGCGTGCAGGGTGACCAGCGGGCCGGGAAGCCACGTGTCCTTGAAAGTGGTCTGAAAATTGGTGACTAAACCATTCAGCCCGGCCAGGCCATGCGACCATTTGGAAATAGCCGCGGCCGCAAATAAAGACGCAAACGCGAGACGCAGAATCAAAGAAATCCAGCACCCTTCGCAATTTTTTTTGTCCACCATTTTCCTCCTCAGCGGAAGAGAAGAACTCTTCTGCCCACCACTTTCAGTTTTCCGGCCACCAGAAGCCTTACCGCCCGCGGGTAAATCTTGTATTCCATGCGGTGGACTTTCTTTTCAAGGTACTCGAGGGAATACCGCGGCTTGATGGGCACTTCCCTCTGAAGGATGATGGGGCCGTGGTCCACCTGCTCGTCCACAAAATGAACCGTGACGCCTGTCACGCGCGCGCCGTATTCGTAAGCGTCGCGGATGGCCTGCCCCCCCTTGAAAGCGGGAAGAAGCGCGGGATGGATGTTCACGATCCGCTGTGAAAAGGCACGGATCAAATCCGGGCCAAGAATGCGCATATAGCCGGCCAGAATAATATAATCGACTCCTTTTCCGGTCAGAATGCGGACGACCTCCTTCTCAAACGCTTCCTTGGAGGAGAAATTCTTGGGCTGAAGCACCAGGGTCTCGATTTTGAATTTTTTGGCTTTCTCAAGCGCAGGCGCCTGGGGATTGTCGCTGAAAAGGAGCGTGATTTCCGCGCGGATTTTTCCCTTCTTCACATGGCGCGCGATATTTTCAAAATTGGTCCCCCGGCCCGAGGCAAACACAGCCAGCCGTTTTAGCGGTTTTTGCAATTGCTCTCCTTAATCCCTCAATCCTTCAACCATGATGACCATCTCGCCCAGTTTATTCCGTTTCAGGACCTCTGTCAAAATTTCCTTTAGATTTCCGCGCAGAAATTCCTCGAATTTTTTCGTGACTTCCCGCGCCAGGCAGGCGGGGCGCTCCCCGAAAATCTCCGCCATGGCCTCGAGCGTTTTCACAATCCGGTGCGGCGATTCGTAAAAAACCATGGTTCTTTGCTCTTCGCGCAGGGCTTCGAGCGCTTTGCGACGGCCGCCTTCCTTTTGAGGAAGATATCCTTCGAAGATGAACTTTTCGCAGGGCAGACCGCTTGCGACCAGCGCGGCCAGACAAGCCGACGGTCCGGGCACGGGCTCCACCCGGATGCCTTGCGCCAGGGCTTCCCGCACGAGCGTGAACCCCGGATCGCTCACGAGAGGCGTGCCGTTATCGGTTACAAGCGCGATCCGCTGGCCCTCTTTGAGCCGCTCGATCAGGCCCTGAAGCCGGCCCTGGCCGCTGTGATCATGGAAGCTAATCATTGGGACCCGGATTTGATGGTGCATTAAAAGCTTCTGGGTCTCGCGCGTGTCCTCGCAGGCGATGCCGTCCACGCTCGCCAGAATTTCAAGCGCGCGCAGGGTGATGTCTTTCATGTTGCCGATCGGCGTGCTGACGATAAAAAGTGTTCCGGGCTGTACAGCGGACATTAATTTTTCTCCGGGCGCATGAACCGGAGAAAACTCACGATAGCGAGATTGACATGGACGAGAAAAAATCCCAGCACAAATCCTACAAAGTGAACGCCGGGAATTTTGAAGGCCGCAAAAAATAAAACCGCCAGAAAAAGATACCGGAAGAAAAACTTGCTGACCATTGAGAGCTGGCGCAACCGGCCCTGCGATGGCAAAGCCATCTCCCGCCTTGCGGCTTGATCAGACGGAGGCGAAAACATGCCGGCAAAATCTTTATACAGGAGGTAAAAATTCCACAGCCCGGCGCCCGTGCCCAGCATGATGCCCAGCGACCAGGCCCATTTTTTTAAAAAAAGAAAAATCAGCGCGACCGCGACGCTGCCAACAATGGAAAAAACCGTGACTTTTTTCTTATCAAAGGGAAGTTCGGACACTACCGGGATCTTTCCACGATGTAGTCGAGGAGGAATTCGAGACTTTGGCGGACCGGGGATTGCTTGAGCACCTGAAGTTCGAGGTGCGCCCGGTCTGTGAAAACGCGGGCCTTGTCCATGGAATAGTCAATGGCGCCGTATTCCATGATCAGGTTGCGGAGATAATCCAGTTTTTCCTGGCCCATGCTGGATTTAAAAATCTGGAACACTTCGCTTTTTTTATCCTCGGACACAAGCGAAACCAGGCGGATGAGCGGCAGCGTCAGCACGCCGGCGTCGCAGTCTGAGCCAAGAGTCTTGCCAAAAGCATGCGCCTCGCCCGTGAAATCAAGGCAGTCGTCCACAATCTGAAACGCCATGCCGAGATAAAGCCCGTAATTTTTAAGCGCCAGGGTCTGGGCCAGGGGGAGATTGGCCAGGAGGGCACCGGTTTCAACGCAGCCTGAAAGGAGCGAGGCGGTCTTCTTCTGGATGATTTCGAAATAAAGCTCCTCCTTCAGACTCACATTATTTTTTTCCTTAAATTCCAGAATCTCGCCGTCGCAAACCTCGCAAGCCGTGTTGAGAAAAAGCGAGAACACGCGGTCGTTTTTGGTGCCAAAAAAAGTCTGCAGCGCGCGGTCGTGAAGAAAATCGCCCACCAGCACCGCCACCTGTGCGCCCCATTTGACATTCACGGTGGGCATATTGCGCCGGAGATACGAGGAATCGATAATGTCATCATGAATCAGTGTGGCGGAATGAAAAATTTCAAAAGCCGCGGCCGCTGGAATCATAGTTTTAAGAAGCTCCGTATCGCCGCACAGGGTGCCGCCAAGCAGGCACAAGGCCGGCCGCAGGTATTTCCCTTTGTTGGAGAAAAAATAGCGGATCACCTCCCTGGAAAGCTGATTGGAAGTGCTCAGGATATCGAGGATGGCCTCCTCGACCTGGTCAAGTTCCTGCTGAACGGGCGCGTAAATTTCTTCGAGCGAAGGTTTTAATTGCATATAGGAAAACCTGTTAGCGCATTATAACGGGAAACCTTGGTCATTTCAAAAAATTTCTTGGAGCGCCTTACGGGCAATATCCAGCGTCTTGCGGATATCGGCCGGATTGTGCGCGGCGGAAACAAAACAGCATTCAAACTGAGAAGGCGGAAAGAAAATTCCGTTTTTTAAAAGAAAATGGAAAAATTTTGCGTACCGGGCCGTATCGGATGATTTTGCGCTTTGGTAATCGCACACGGGCTCGGGCGTAAAAAAAACCGTAAAAAGAGAACCGGAGACGTTTATCTGTATGGGATATTTTTTTTGCCGCGCAAAATTCCTGAGCGGCTCGACAAGCGAAGACGTTTTTTTTTTCAGATCCTTATAAATTTTGCCAGACCGCAGTTTGGTAAGCATGGCAATACCGCATGCGGTGGCCAAAGGATTGCCGGAAAGCGTTCCCGCCTGATAGACATCCCCCTCCGGAGAAAGCCGGTTCATGATTTCTTCCCTTCCGCCAAAAGCGCCCAGAGGCAGGCCTCCGCCTAAAATTTTCCCCAAACAGGTCAAATCCGGTTTCACACCAAAAAGTTCCTGTGCGCCGCCAAAAGCAGCTCGAAATCCTGAAATCACTTCGTCAAAAATGAGCGCTACCCGGTAACGGGTGCAAATTTCCCGTAGCGTTTTTAAGAATCCCTCTGCAGGCGGCACAAGTCCCATATTTCCCGCCACCGGTTCCACGAGAAGGCAGGCAATTTGATTCGCCTCTTGGCGGAAAAGTTTTTCCACCGGCTCGGTTTGGTTATAAGGAAGACTTACCGTCAAACCCGCCAGTTCCTCCGGCACTCCTTTGGAGTCGGGAATCCCGAATGTCGCGCTTCCCGAACCGGCTTTGACCAGCAAGGCATCCGAGTGCCCGTGGTAACAGCCATTGAATTTTACGATTTTTTTCCGTCCCGTGAATCCGCGCGCAACGCGCACGGCGCTCATCACGGCCTCCGTGCCGGAAGAAACAAAGCGCACCTTGTCAATGGAAGGAAAGGCCTCTTTCACCAGACAGGCCAGCTCCACTTCCTGCCATGTCGGCGCTCCAAAACTCGTGCCGCACTCCACGGCCTTTTTCAATGCCCGGATAACGGCAGGATGGCCGTGACCGAGGATATGCGGCCCCCAGGACATCACATAATCGAGATAGGCCTTGCCCCGGCTGTCGAAAATCTTCGACCCCCTGGCGCGCGACACGAAAAATGGTTCCCCGCCCACGGCTTTAAAAGCCCGGACAGGGGAATTGACGCCGCCCACAAGGTGCCGACAGGCTTCTTTAAAAGAATACTTATCCCTCGCTGTTGCTCGGGACTGCTTGGCCTTCGGCGGCCGGGCGGGCCGCTCGTTCAGGCTGCTCCTTGTTGTTGGCTTAGCAAACATTTTTGTCATGAATCAGGATTCGTTTTTGTCTTTTTTGATAAAAGCCGAAATGAGATCAATCGGAAGCGGAAAAATCGTGGTGGAGTTATTCTCGGAAGCGATTTCGGAAAGAGTCTGCAAATAACGCAGTTGCAGGGCTGCGGGATGTTTCTCAATCATCTGGGCTGCTTGTACCAATTTCTCCGCGGACTGAAACTCTCCCTCCGCGCTAATGATCTTGGCCCGTCTTTCGCGCTCAGCCTCTGCCTGCCGGGCCATGGCACGCTGCATTTCCTGCGGAAGATCAACATGTTTGATTTCAACATCGGAAACCTTGATGCCCCAAGGGCCGGTCTGTTTATCGAGAAGCTCCTGGAGATGATGATTGATTTTCTCGCGCTCGGAAAGAAGGTCGTCCATTTCACACTGACCCAAAACACTGCGCAGCGTGGTTTGCGCCATTTGCGAAGTGGCAAAAAGATAATCCTCCACCTCATTCACGGCCAGATTCGGATCCATGGCGCGGAAATAAACCACCGCGCTCACCTTCATGGAAACATTATCGCGGCTGATAATATCCTGCGGCGGCACATCCAACGTCACGGTACGCAAACTCACTTTCACCATCTTATCAATCGGCGCAAAAACCAGAATCATTCCGGGGCCTTTGGCCTTTTTTAAAATTCTTCCCAGCCGGTAAATCACCCCTCTCTCATATTCCTTGAGAATTTTGATCGAGCTTGCGATATAAATCAGGACCACCATGATTAGCGGCATGAAAGAATTCATAACGTTCTCCTTTGAAGATAATTTAAACTGCGTGGGCCGCTACGCCCAGTCGGAATCGTCGTATTGCCAGCTTGGATAAAGATAATAATTTGTGATTTTGTCTTTGTAGCCCTCGGCCACAATTTTAAAAGAGCTAATCCCGCCCTGGGAAAGCCGGGGAGGATCCGGCGCGGACGAAGCATTGAGGACAGGCATTTCTCTGGAATCAAAAACAATCAGGTTCACCCTCAGCCCCTTGACGGGCTGGCCCAGGTTGTTGATGACAATGCCCGACAACTCCGCATGGCCGTCCTTGTTGACCGTGGAAATGCTCCCTTTCACAATCACACGGCGGGGAAGTTTCTGGAATGCCTCTATTTCGGGGAATTCTTCGATGCTCATAGAAAAACTCAAAAACAGTCCTTACTGCTGGAAAAACTCAAGAACAATTTCCTCTTTGTCTTTTTTCAAAACCACCTTTGTTTTTTGAATCAAGACAACGGTCGCGCCCGCAATTTCATCGCCCTCTTTTTTGATTTCCCCATTGATAATGGCGGTCGGCACCAGGGGGTCCATCACAATGCCTTCGAGGGTCAAGGGAGCAACCGCTTGTAAAACTTCTCCGACGCGAAAAGGAGGCCTGCCCCAGGTGGTGTATTTGGTGTGACGCTCCTCACGTTTGCCTAAAACCTCGCCTCCCGCGACCGGCGCCTGGACGGCGCCAGGGACAGCCGCCGCCGGGGATGCCTGGTTTTTAAAATCCGGTGTTTTTTTGGAAAAACAACCGAAATTTTTTGCCCAGATTAACATCATCGCCGGAATGGCGCCAATCAAAAAAATCTTCAGGGCTTTCTCTTTATCGATTTTATTCATTCAATGCCACCTGAGGGCGGTAAAGCTCGATTTCAAGATGCATGACAAGCGGGTAGGGGGGATTTTGGGATTTAATGGTGAGGCTCTTGACCCTCACCAGCGCCGTTTTTAAATCGTCCAACTGGCCCAAAAGTTTGCCCAGCGCGTCAAAATTTCCCTCAAGCTCCATGACAATGCCGACAAAATCCTGCTCCTCCTTGTTGGAAGGCTCCACGGATTTGAAATGAATGCCATATTCTCCGCCCAGCTTATTCAATTCCTCAAGCGTGGCTGAAATCTGCAAGGGAGAATCCAGCCGTTCCTTAAGATAATCCAGGTCCTTCTGAAGCTTTGTGCTGTCCAGCTTGGAAGTGTGCTCGATCAACACGCCAGCCAGCTCCAATTCTTTTTTAAGAAAATTAAGCCACTCATGCGAGGACGCAAATTTCGCATGACAGGCATTGCCCGCCACCAGAAAAATGATGACCCCCGCCGCCCATCCGCCCCAGCGAATCAGACGGTCTTTTTCGGGGATATTGGCAGGAAGTTTTAAATCAGAAAATTTGAAATTCAGACCTTGCATGTGATTTCAAACCTGAAAATTCCGGATGCCTGCTGCACTTCCTTGGTTGACACGAGCTTGGCTTTTGCAAAAACCCCTTTGGAAAGCGCGGTCAGAAATCCGGTCAGTTTGTCCTCCGTGAAGTTTTCCTGCGTGTACGTGCCCGTCATGGTGATCGTGTTGTCCTTGTAATCAATCGTTTCCAGATAAAAATTGGAGGGCAGGATATTGGTGAGCTCCATAAAGGCATCCTCCCAGTACGGCTCCTTAACAAAAAATTTATCCCACCGGTCCTGCTGGTCCATCACATGATTCTCCAGCTGCTTCACCTGTTTGGCCTTTTCATAAGCCTCCGAGATTGTTTTCATGTGCGCCTCTTTGGAACGGATTTGATGGGCCAGAATAAAAAAATTGATTGCCGAACTAACAAAAATAACAGAAAAAACTGCGGCCGCGCCTTTGATGAGTTTTTCTCTGGGGATTTTCATCAGCCACGCAAACGGTCTTTTCTTTTCAAGAAAACTTGAAACCGTGAGAAGCATCCTGTGATACCGGAAAATCTCCTCCGGTTTGGCCTGAACCGCTTCTCCAAATTGAAAGCCGCTGGTTGGCTTCAGTTCAAGGTAGGTCACCGGCGTCTGAAGCCGCTTCTCGAGAAATTCTCTCAACCCCTTGAGCAGCGCGCCGCCGCCCATAAGCAACACCCGGTTGACCGTTTTCCCGTGAAACTGTTCCGAAAAATAATTGAAGGAGCGCATCACCTCGTTCTGAAACCGCTCCAGAACCGGCCGTGCGGCCACAAGGAATTGGATAGGTTTAAAGTCGGGCGGCATGGAAGCGTCCGAGGGATGCTCCGCCAGGAGCCCGCGCGTTCTTTTCAGGTTTTCGGCTTCCTGTGCATTGAGGGACGCAAGCCCCATGCGCTCGATCACGCCGGGATCCAAAAGAATGGCCGTGATCTCATCGCCTCCGAGCTGAATCTTGCGGGCAAATTTAAGCTTGAGGCCTTCGTAAATATTAAGCTCCGTGAGCAAAGCGCCGACATCAATCAAAGCCACCACCTCGTTTTCCTGAATACCGGCCACCGGCGCCAGTTTTTCAATGGAAAAAGGCGTGTGCAAGGATTCCTTAGGCAAGAAACCGCCCTCTTTAAGAAGCGTGAGCTTTTCATTCAGAATTTTTTGCGAAACCGCAGAGGCAAGAATATGCAGGCGGGTTCCTTCCCCCAAATGCTTGACCTCGACTACCAGGTATCCGATATTGGCTTCCTCAACAGCAAACGGGATTTCTTTTTTTAACTGGATTTGAATGGCCTGGTCCAACTCGCGGCGGGGCATTTTGGGAAGAAAAAGCTCGCGGACAAAACTCTGGGGGCTGTTAAAAACATAGACGCATTCGTTTCCCGACCCGGTCAGTACGTCCTTGATAATCTCAGTGACAGCCGCGACCATTTCCTTTTTCTTGACTTCCTCGTCTTTGTTGCGAAGCTCAATCAGTTCGGCGCGGCTCCAGATGAGGACGTCATTCTCCAAGTCAATTTGGATTTTTTTGACGGCACTGGCCCCGATTTCAAGCGCAATAATTTGTCTTTTATCCAATTTTCGACCTTTTTTCTTCAAAAACTCCCAGTTTGCGGAATTTTTCATACCGCTTCTCAAGAAGCTCTTTCTTGGCAAACACCGTAAGCTCCTTCAAATGTTTCTCAATTGTTTCCTGCACGGATTTAGCGGTGTTTTCAAAATCACGGTGTGCTCCGCCCAGGGGCTCCTTGATCACCTCATCCACCACTCCGAGTTTCAAAAGATCGTAAGAGGTCAGCTTCAAGGCCTCGGCCGCATCCGGCGATTTGGACTGGTCCTTCCACAGAATGGCCGCGCAACCCTCGGGTGAAATCACGGAATAATAAGCATTTTCAAGAATGAGAACACGGTCTCCCACGCCAATCCCCAGTGCGCCTCCGCTTCCGCCTTCGCCGATCACCGTCACAACAATAGGAACGGCCACCCCAGCCATTTCCTGAATATTGTAGGCAATGGCCTCAGCTTGGCCTCGCTCCTCGGCGCCAATGCCCGGATAAGCGCCTGGCGTGTCCACGAAACATACAATCGGAATGTTAAATTTCTGGGCCAGCAGTATCACACGGAGCGCCTTGCGATACCCTTCCGGATGCGCACTTCCAAAACACCGCATCAGATTTTCCTTGGTGTTGCGCCCCTTCTGATGGCCGATAAAGCAAACTTTCTTGCCTCTCATCCGGCCAAACCCGGCCACAATGGCCTTGTCATCGCTGAAGCGGCGATCACCGTGAAGCTCCACAAAATCGTCGGTCAGGGCATGAATATAATCCAGCGTGTAAGGCCGGAGCGGATGGCGCGCCACCTGGACGCGTTGCCAGGCCGACAGATTTTCAAAAGTTTCCTTGAGCGCCTTGTCAAGTTTCTTTTCCGCGCTCTTGATCTCGCCGGAAAGATCGATGCCGTCCTTGGAATGCTGCTTTAACTGATCAATGGCCCGCTCCAAATCCACAATCGGCCGCTCAAAAGGCAGGCACGGGGCATTGCCGTCCTGACTGATTTTTGGGCGTGCTTTCTTTATAGCCATGATAAATCCTCGTTTGAAATTATGATTTTACAACCGTCACCGGGGTCTTGAGGGGGACGATACCGTACAGCTCTTCCACATCTTCATTCAGCATGCGAATGCATCCTGCCGAAGTGTTTTTCCCTATCGATTCGGGCTGGGTCGTGCCGTGAATGCCGAAGCTCGGAATTGAAAAACCCAGCCATCGGGTGCCGAGAATATTTTCAGGGCTATCGGGAGGAACCACCGCGCCGGCGCGATACCAGGTAGGATTAACCAGTTTGTTATCAATGGTGAAACTTCCCACGGGCGTGGACAGGTTTTCGCCCGTGGCAACAGAGTAAGTTTTGACGATTTCACCACCTTGCAAAAGATACAGCCGGTTTTTAGACAAATTGACCTTGATGGAAAAAGGTGCGGTCACGACTTTAAGCTTTGTCCCGGGATAAATGACGAATCCTTTGATCTGATTGCTCCTCGCGATAAGCTCCGCTGTGGTGTTGTGCTCCTTGGCGATTTTATAAAGACTGTCCCCCAGCTTGACTTCATAAAGGATGCTTCCCGGCGTGAGGGTCTTCGAAAAAAGGATCTTGCAATTCAGCACCTCCAGTTCTTTTCGAATATCCTGTTTAAGCGCAGGCGTATTTTTTTGCGACAGGCATAGCTTATATTTTTCTTTGGCGGCAAGAAGCTCCCCGCTTTCAACAAGCTGCCGCGCTTCGCTTAAAATATTGTCCGCCGTTGCTGGGCGTGAAGGCGGAGAAGTCTGCGGGGATTCGACTGCAGACACACCCATGAGCCATCCGGCCGTGAAAAGAATAAATAGGTTCCAGAATAGAGACTGTTGATTCATAAGCCGAGACAAAAAATAAGGGCCAACGCTATTCCTAAAAATGCGCCGGCCAAAACTTCAATCGGCGTATGGCCCAGAAGTTCCTTGAGTCTTATCTCCCGAACCTGCTCGCCGTGGGAAATTTCGTCAACAATTTTGTTGAGAATACTTGCCTGCCTGCCGACCGCGCGGCGCACACCGGCCGCATCAAACATGATGATCCCGCTGAACACCAGCGCCATCCAGAAAAGAATAGATCCAAATCCGTAATAAAGACCGACCACCGTGGAAAGACTGGCCACCGCGGCTGAATGCGAGCTGGGCATCCCTCCGGACATGATAACCCAACGAAAATTAAACCGCTTTTCCCGAATAACCCCCGTAACAATTTTGAGCGTCTGCGCAATAACCCAAGCACTCACAATGGCTGCAATCCCTTGCCCCTCCTTAAAGGGCGGCGTCCAATCAGACATAGTCATGGCTTGAGCCAGCATAGAGATACTTAAGGGGTTGACAGTCAAGTAATTTTATGTTAAAAAAGCAACTACACTATAATAAAAAATAATATTTAATTATCCGATACAAACTTTAACAGATTACAGAATTATATTACAGCCCATTTTAAAACACAAGGTGATAATCTTTTCTTCTGCCAATGACATCAACCATTTATAGCACCACACTTTGGGGTATTGACGCCCTGCCGGTCCAGATTGAAGTGGATGTGTCTGCCGGTCTCCCGCAAATGACCTTGGTGGGCCTGCCGGATCAAGCCGTGAAAGAATCCAAAGAGCGCGTCAGAGCCGCTATTAAAAATAGCGGATTTCCGTTTCCCTCCAAAAAGATTATTGTCAATCTTGCGCCTGCGGATATGAAAAAAGAAGGGCCCTGCTTTGATCTTCCCATTGCCGTGGTCATTTTGGCTTCGCTCGGGCATATCAGGCAGGAACGGCTTACCGGTTATGCTTTCCTGGGCGGATTGGCACTGGACGGTTCTTTGCGCAGGACAAAAGGCATGATTCCGGCCATTCTCGGCATCAAAGAATCCAACCGTTATCTCATCGCGCCTTTTGACAATGAAGTAGAGGCTGGCATTCTTTCCGATGCTCCCATCTTACTCGCAAAAACCTTGACCGAAGTGGTGCGCTTTTTAAATGAGGAGATGCCGTTACTCCAGCCGCGGACCGCATGGATAAAATGGCCACAAATTCCGCACTTCACGTGTGCTTTTGATTTTCAGGACGTCAAAGGCCAGTGGCAGGCAAAGCGGGCTATGGAAGTAGCAGTTTCCGGAGCGCACAACCTCCTCATGGTCGGGCCTCCCGGCTCCGGCAAAAGCATGTTGGCGAGCCGTCTGCCGGGTATTTTACCTGAACTTTCGCAGGATGAACTGTTGGATATCATGAAAATTTACAGCACGGCTGACTCCCCGGGAAACAGCCGGACTCCCATGGACCGGCGGCCTTTCCGCTCCCCGCATCACACTATTTCTCCCGCCGGACTTGCGGGCGGAGGGCCTTTTCCAAGACCGGGCGAAATCACACTGTCCCATCACGGTGTTCTTTTTCTTGACGAGCTTTCTGAATTCAGAAAAGACGCACTCGAAACCCTGCGGGCTCCGCTTGAAGACGGGAAAGTTGTCATCAGCCGGGCCAAAGGCTCGCTCGCTTTCCCGGCGCGCTTCATGTTGGTTGCGGCCATGAATCCCTGCAAGTGCGGCTTCCTAGGTTCTGTTGACATTTAACGGAGCCAAATGAGAGTTCCGACCCAGTGCAAGAGCGCCAAATAACGCGCTGCCAATTTTTCAAAGCGTGCAAAGATGCGCCGGAACCATTTGATTTTGTTGATAAAACGCTCCACTAAATTTCGTTCTTTGTAAAGTTCGGTATCGTAGTCCCGAGGATGATTTCGAGACGATCTTGGAGGGATGACAACCCGGATCCCTTTTTGTTCCAACCATTGTACCAAAGGGTCGCTGTCGTATCCTTTATCACCGATAAAATTTTCGGCATCTTGATCTGTCATCATCTCCTGGGCAAACGAGATATCCGCCTCCTGGCCTGCGGTCAACAGAAACTTAACGGGCTTGCCTTGGGCCTCGACGAGGATGTGAATCTTCGTGCTGAAACCGCCTCGAGAACGGCCGAGAGCCTGTTGTTCCTGTCCGCCGTTTTTTTAAGTGCTCCGGCGGCGCAGGCGTGAGCCCGGGTAATCGTGCTATCGAGCATCAGATTTTGTAAATCAGGGTTGCTGGAAAAATATTCAAGCATCGCTTTAAAAACGCCTTGCTTTTCCCAGCGGGCAAAGCGTTTGTAAATGCTGTTCCAGTTGCCATAGGCTTCGGGAAGCAATCGCCACTGCGCACCACTGCGGGCAATCCAGACAATGGCTTCGAGAAAATGGCGGCAGTCTTCATCTTGAGCAATGTAAACGTGTTCTTGTGTTTGTAAAAAGAATTTTATCTGTTCCCATGCAGCATCGTTTAAACCAATTGGGGCCATTTGCTTCCTCCTCTGTATAGAGGAGTTATCGGCCAATATCATAAATGTCAACAGAACCTAGGGCATCCCCAAAAATCCTGCTGTTGTTCTCTCAACCAGATTCTTGCTTACCGGGCAAAAATTTCGGGGCCGCTTCTTGACCGGATTGATCTTCATATCGAAGTGCCAGCTTTAAAATTCAGAGACCTCACAGAAATCAGAACTGGAGAAAATTCGGAAACCATCCGCCAAAGGATTCAGCAGGTACGGGACATTCAAAGGGAAAGATTTAAAGCGGAAAAAATCCTTACCAATAGCGAAATGCGGGAAAAGGAGATTAAAAAATACTGCCAGGCGAGCCCTGCGGCGCTTAAACTTCTTGAAATAGCCATGAATGACCTCGGCTTCTCAGCACGAGCCTATTCCCGAATTTTGAAGGTCAGCCGGACCATCGCGGACATGGCGGGTTCGGAAAAAATCTGTGAAGAACACTTGGCAGAAGCCATCCAATACCGTTCGCTGGACCGGCAATTGGGGTAAAGTGCTTTACGGCTGAAGATATTCCTTTAGCCAGTGAAATCGCTCGGTATTCGCCAACTTGGCCAAGGACCGGACCTCGATCTGCCGGATTCTTTCGCGGGTGAGGCAGAAAACCGATCCCACCTCTTCCAGAGTTTTCGGTACGCCGTCCTCAAGCCCATACCGCAACTTGAGAATGCGTTTTTCCTTGTCGTTTAAAATCTCAAGGGCCTTCTGGATATCCCTTTTAAGCAGAGACACCTCGGCGCGCTCTTCCGGTTTAACCGCCGTTTCATCCGAAAGAAAATGCTGAACCTCGGTGTCTCCCACTGGCGCTTGAAGACTCACGGGCTCATGATCCACATCCATAAGCCGCTGAATTTCGGGCAGCGGTGTTTTTAATTTCTTGGCAATGTCCTCCATCGAGGCCGCACCAGTCCGAACTTGACTCTGAAGCCGGTAAAGCTTTTTAAATTGCGAGAGTTTGTCCTCAAGGTGTACGGGTAGCCGGATGAGACGCGACTGCGTCATCCGTGCGCGCGTGATGGCCTGCTTGACCCACCAAGTCGCATACGTGGAAAATTTATAGCCGCGACGGTAGTCAAAACGCTCCGCCGCCTTAAGGAGCCCTATATTTCCTTCCTGAATTAAATCAAGAAGTGTCATGGAGGAGGCATAATAATTTTTGGCAATGCTCACCACCAATCTCAAATTCGATTGCGCCAGCCGGCTGATTTCCCTGATCAGCCGGTCCCTCTTAACATCCAAAAGGCGCACCTCTTCCCTTTCTTCGCCGCGTAACGGGGTGCCCTGCTTGGCCTTAGTCACAACTTTTTGCAAAAGCTCAAGCCCTACCCGGTAAGGGGCAAGGGGATTTTTGGCGGATGCTTTCGGGCCCACCTGAAGTAAACGGATTAGGCTTAAAAGTTTTTTCTCGGAAAAATGATTTCTCCCTTTCTTGCCTTTTTCAATCAACTGGCCGTCAAATTTTCCTTCACGCAAGGCCTCCTCTAAAAACACACCCATGGCCGCTCTCGCTTTGCTGGAATGAAAGAGGGCATCATTGACTTCATCCATGGCCAGCTCAATTTCCCGGCCCAAATTCTGTTCCTCTTTTGCAGTAAGAATTTTCCACTCGCCAATGGCCTTTAAATATTCGTTGAACCCATCCCTTCCAAATTTCACACCCCGCTCTTCTTTGACTTCTTCCGGATTTTGAGTTTCCTCAACGATCGGCTGAGTCTCTGGCACCTTCTCCAATAAATTATCCTGACCTTCAATCCTATCCTTAATCATAGACCTTATCTCCTTGCTTCCTTATGAGAAGCTCTTCATGTTAACGATTGTTTATAACATATCCGAGTAATCTAGTCAACATTAACTTGAAATTGAAACTATCCATAACTATTTTATCTACAAAGTGTTATATATGGTTAGGTGGGAAAATACCTTAAAGAAAAGCTCAAAGCATGTTCAGCTTAAGCTTGGCGGCATCCGTCATGCGGCTCTGATCCCATTGGGGCTCCCAGACTAAGGCCACATTGATGGCTTTAACCCCGGGAACTGTGGAAATTTTACGAGCCATCTCGGCCTTGAGCACCTCTCCCATCCCGCACCCCGGAGCCGTAAGGGTCATTTCAACATCCACCTTATGCCCTCCGTCTGGAAGAGGTGAAATATCGCAAGCGTAAACAAGCCCCAAGTCCACAATATTGACCGGAATTTCAGGGTCATAGCAGGTTCGCATTTGATTCCAAACCATTTCCTCAACAGTCGCCGGTTTGGCAGAACCCGAATTTTTTTGGTCCTGCTTCGGCACTTCTTTACCCAAGGCATCCCCATCCTTTTCGGAAATGCGGACCATATATCCGTGGTCCGTGACTACGGTGTAAGTCCCTCCTAAGGCCTGGGTAATTCTGACCCCAGTGCCTTTTGGGAGCATGATGGGACTTCCAATAGGAATCTGGGTGGCTTCACAATCGCGGGTCAATTTGATAATGTCATGCATGTCTATTTTTCTCCCCTTCCTCCGTTGAAACAACTTTGGCTCCGTTTTCAAGACCGGAATGCAGCGTATGCCAGGCCAGGGTGGCGCATTTGACGCGGGCCGGAAACTCACAGACACCCGAAAAAACGGCTAATTTGCCAAGATGCCGGGCATCATAATCCAAGCCGGCTTCCCGGCCGAGCATCTTGCGAAACTCCTCGATCAGCGCTTCAGCCTCGGCTTTTGATTTGCCTTTGACCGACGTTGTCATCATGGAAGCCGACGCCTTGGAAATCGCGCACCCCGATCCTTGAAAACTAATTTCTTTGATGTTATCGTTTTCCAATTTAAGATAAAGCGTGAGCCGGTCCCCGCAAAGAGGATTGAACCCTTCCGATTTTCTTGTCGCGTCCGCCAGTGCGCGAAAATTGCGCGGGCTTTTGTTGTGCTCCAGGATCATTTCCTGATAAAGTTCGTTAAGCTCCGTCATGATTTAAAAACCTCGCGGACGTGGTGAAGCGCACGAACAAGTTCATCGATTTCCTCTCGGGTATTGTAAAAAGCCAGCGACACTCTGGCCGTAGCCGGCAAACCGAAGCGCTCCATCACCGGCATGGCGCAATGATGGCCGGCCCGGATCGCGATTCCCTGCCGGTCCAGGATGGTGGCAATGTCATGCGGATGCACGCCGTCCATGACAAAGGAAAGAATACAACCCTTGTCTTTGGCGGTTCCGATAATTTTCACACCTGGGAATGCCTTTAAGGGCTTTGTCCCGTAGGCAAGAAGTTCCCGTTCATAAGCTTCGATTTTTTCAAGTCCCAAGGCCCGGACATAATCAAGGGCTGCGCCCAACCCGATCACGCCTTCGATATGCGGCGTTCCGGCTTCAAATTTGTAGGGAAGCGTATTGTAAAATGTTTTGCCGAAAGTCACATAACTGATCATGTCCCCTCCGGATTGATAAGGGGGCATGGCCTCAAGCAATTCCGCTTTGCCGTAAAGCGCGCCAATGCCGGTGGGCCCGTAAATTTTATGGCCGGAAAAAACATAAAAATCACAATCCAAATCTTGAACATCCACGGACAAGTGCGGCACGGCCTGCGCCCCGTCAATCAGCACCCTCGCGTTCCAGCAGTGTGCCATCTGAATCATTTTTTTCACGGGATTGATGGTCCCCAAAGCGTTGGACATATGGCCCACAGCCACAAACTTGGTGCGTTTGCTTAAAAGCCGCTCATATTCTTCAAGCAAAAGCTCCCCCTCATCACTCACCGGAATTTCCCGGAGAACCGCGCCCGTCTGCTCGCAAAGAATTTGCCAAGGAACAATATTGGAATGGTGCTCGAGTCCGGAAATAATAATTTCATCTCCCCGTTTAATATGCAGCCTTCCGTAACTGGACGCCACCAGATTGATTCCCTCGGTCGCGCCGCGCACAAAAATAATCTCCCTCGATTCGTGCGCATTCAAAAATTGCTGGATTTTCACGCGGGAGGCCTCATAAGCGCTCGTGGCCTCTTCACTCAGAGCATGCACGCCGCGGTGCACATTGGCATTTTGCGATTGATAATAATGAAGAATAACATCAATAACCATTTGCGGTTTTTGAGTGGTCGCCGCGTTATCAAAATAAACAAGCGGTTTCCCGTGAATCTTCCTGGAAAGAATCGGAAAGTCTTTCCGGAGCTTTTCCACATCCAACCCCATGGCTTGCTGGCGTGCATCGAACGAAGCAGCTTTAGAATTTCCCAAGGCCCACCTCCTTCACGCCAGTGTGGTTTTGAAAACGTTCCGCCAGCCAATATTCGAGCTCGTTTTTTAAGGGCTCAAGCCGGATGCGATCCACGATTTCATGGGCAAAGCCATAGGTCAAAACTCTTTTTGCTGCCTCTTCGTCCATGCCGCGGCTTCTTAAATAAAAAATCTCATCCTCGTTCAACTGTCCCACAGCCGCACCATGCGCGCATTTGACATCATCGGCAAAAATTTCAAGCTGAGGCTTGGTATCCACCTTGGCTTCATCCGAAAGAAGAAGGTTTTTGTTTTTCTGCGCCGCATCCGTTTTCTGGGCATCCTGCCTTACAAAAATCTTGCCGCTAAAAACAGCCTCCGCCTTTCCGTCCAGGATTCCCTTGTAAAGCTGGCGGCTTGTGCCCTGGGGCTTGAGATGGTCAATGACTGTCTCATTGTCAATATGCTGGGCATGGTCTGCCACATAAAGCCCGTTAAGATCACATTCGCTGCCCTCGGCCCGCATGGCCACTTCAAGATAATTCCGAACCAGTCCGCCTCCCGCATCCAGATTAAATGAAACGAAGCGGCTATCGCGGCCCGCGGAAACATGCGTATCCGAAATATGAAACGCCTGCCGGCCCTCCTTTTGAATGCGGTAGAATTCCACCGATGCCCCCTCTTCGAGCACGAAGTCGGTCACTGCATTCGTAAAATAAACGCTTTCATCCAACCCGATATAGCGTTCAATCACCGTGGAGCGGCTTCCCTTTTCGGCAATGACCAGGTTTCTGGGATGAGAAATCATATTCCTGTCTTGCGAAGAGCTGAAATAAATCACTTCGAGCGGTTTTTCTGAAAATGAATCTTTGGGTAAATGCAGAAGCACACCGTCATGAAAAAAGGCGCTATTGAGCTCTGAAAATATTCCTCGTTGAGCTGCGTTGCGAGAAGACCAATGACGTTCCATCAGCCCGCCTTCACTCGTCCAGACGCTCTTTAAATTCACCATTTTTACTTTTCCAGGCAGTCCGGCTAGTGAAGAAAGCGAAGGGACATAGGTACCGTTGACAAATACCATTCTAGGGCCGGCAGATTCTCCCGGACTTTTTCCAGCTAAATTCGCCTTCGCTCCGTTAGAAGGTTTTCCATAAGCCGGGGTGAAAGCAAGTTTCAGAAGCGGCTCCAGACTAGTATATTTCCAGGCTTCGTCATGAAGTGTTGGAAAATTCTTTTCGCGGAATCCGGCCATGGCTTCATCCCTAAAAGAAACAAGCCAGGAGGGACCTTTCCCTGCTTCCGACTTTTTAAAAAGCTCGTAAGCTGCAAGGCATTTGTCTTTTTCCATTATAATTTCAGAAGATAAATTCTTTTCCATTTTTCTACCCTTAAACGTTTTTTCCGGCTCCCGCTTTTTCAGCTGCGTCCTTCACCCAATCATAACCCTGGGCCTCAAGCTGAAGCGCCAAGTCCTTGCCGCCTGATTTCACAATGCGGCCCTCCAGGATCACATGCACAAAATTGGGAATAATGTAATTTAAAAGCCGCTGATAATGCGTGACTAGAACCACGGCGCGGTCCGGCCGCTTGAGCCGGTTCACGCCTGAAGCCACGATCCGGAGCGCGTCAATATCCAGGCCGGAATCCGTCTCGTCCAAAATGGCAAACTTGGGTTCAAGCACGGCCATCTGAAGAATTTCATTTCTTTTTTTCTCGCCACCCGAAAAACCCTCATTCACCGGCCGGTTGATAAAACTTTCATCCATCTCCACAATCTTGAGTTTTTCCCGCAAAAAATCGAGAAACTCAACTGCATCCAGCTCTTCAAGCCCCTTGGAAAGTCGGATTTCATTCAACGCGGATTTTAAAAAATAGGTATTGCTTACACCGGAGATGTCGATGGGATATTGAAAGGCAAGAAAGACCCCTTCCCGGGCTCTGATTTCAGGGGCCATTTCAAGAAGGTTCTTACCCTCGTAAAGGACCTCGCCTTCGGTCACTTGATAAGACGGGTGTCCGGCCAGCAGCCGGGCGAGAGTGCTTTTACCGGAGCCGTTGGGTCCCATGATGGCATGCATCTCCCCCGCATTTACTTTAAGGTTAATGCCGTTTAAAATTTTTTTACCGCCTACTGTCACATGCAGATTGCGAATTTCCAGCATTCAACGTCTCCTTTATGATTCCTTTTATCCAACGCTGCCTTCAAGGCTCACGTTCAAAAGTTTCGTGGCTTCCACGGCAAATTCCATGGGAAGGTTCTTGAACACTTCCTTGCAAAATCCATTAATAATCATGGAAATGGCATTCTCGGCCGAGATGCCGCGCTGCTTGCAGTAAAACAACTGATCCTCGCTGATTTTTGAGGTAGAGGCCTCATGCTCCACTCGCGCGCTGTTATTTTCCACTTCAATATAAGGAAAAGTATTGGCTGCGCACCGATCCCCAAGAAGAAGCGAATCGCATTGGGTGTAATTTTTTGCATTCTCCGCTTTGGGAAGGACCTTGACCAAACCGCGGTAGGTGTTACTCCCCTGGCGGGCGGAAATGCCTTTGGAGATGATGGTACTCCGGGTATTTTTTCCGATATGAATCATCTTGGTCCCCGTATCCGCCTGCTGGTGATTGTTGGCCAGGGCCACGGAATAAAATTCGCCGACCGACGAATCTCCCTTTAAAATCACGCTGGGGTATTTCCACGTGATGGCAGAGCCGGTTTCCACCTGGGTCCAGGAAATTTTGGAGTTCGCACCGTCGCATTTCCCTCTTTTGGTGACGAAATTGTAAATACCCCCCTTGCCGTTTTTATCGCCTGAATACCAGTTCTGAACCGTCGAATATTTGATTTGCGCATCCTTAAGGGCCACGAGCTCTACCACGGCTGCATGAAGTTGATTTTTATCCCGGACCGGCGCCGTGCATCCCTCGAGATAGCTCACATAGCTTCCTTCATCCGCCACAATCAGAGTTCTTTCAAACTGGCCCGTATCGGCCGCGTTGATGCGAAAATAAGTGGAAAGCTCCATAGGACAGCGAACACCTTTGGGTACATAGCAAAAAGAGCCGTCGCTGAATACCGCGGAATTAAGCGTGGCGAAAAAATTATCCGCGTAAGGTACCACGGACCCGAGATATTTTTGAACCAGGGCGGAATGATTCTGAACCGCTTCGGAAAAAGAACAGAAAATAACGCCGTGCTTTTGCAATGTTTCTTTGAAAGTTGTAGCCACGGACACGCTGTCGAAAACGGCATCCACCGCTACGCCCGCAAGCCGTTTCTGCTCTTCCAGAGGAATGCCGAGCTTCTCAAAAGTCTCGAGAACCTCTTTATCCACTTCATCGAGACTATTCAGCTTTTTTTGGGGCTTGGGCGCGGAATAATAAATCATGTCCTGATAATCAATCGCGGGGTACTGGACATTCTGCCAGCGTGGTTCTTTCATGGTGATCCAGCGGCGGTAGGCCTTAAGCCGCCATTCCAGCATAAAAGGCGGCTCCTTCTTCTTGGCGGAAATCATGCGGATAATATCTTCGTTGAGCCCCCGCGGAAGCGCATCCGCCTCCACATCCGTCACAAATCCGTATTTGTATTCCTGATTCACGAAACGCTTAGGATCGCTCATGATTTTTGCTTGCCCCCTATCATCTGAAAAACTTCCCTCTCGTCCCTGGCCATCATCTCCAGCGTTATGGAGCTAAAAAAATCATCCAAAAGCTGTTTGGTTTTCGCCCAAACCGGCCGCACCCCGCACATGGAAAAATGCGTGCATACAATCTGTTCCCGGATACGGGGCTGGCAGTAAATATCAAATGTACGCCCGTCCAAGGCCTCAATGATGGCCTTCATCGTAATTTTGGACGGATGGGCAGCTAACGCATATCCGCCCTGCTTTCCGTGATGCGCCACCACAATATTGGCCAGCCGGAGCCGCTGCAAGATTTTTTGTGTGTAAACCTGCGAGAAATGCTCTTTTTCCACCATATCGTGAATGGACACCCGGCGCTCTCCATGACGCGCCATAAAAATCAGGCAAACCAGACCGTATTCCACTTTGGTTGTAAATTTCATACTCTAATAGCCCTGCTAATAAAGTATACTAAATCAGACTAAATTAGTCCAGATTAGATTTTTTTAAAAATAATCCTTTTATATTACTGTAACCTATCTTTTTAATTGGAGTTATGGTGAAAATAGGTATCTGAATAGCGCGGTGAGTTTAGCGTGGTTATACGGAAAAAGATTCTCCGCAGCCGCAGGACTTTTCGGCATTGGGGTTGATAAACTTGAACCCCCGGCCTTCCAACCCGTCATGAAAATCCAGCGTCGTATTTTTTAAATAAAGATAGCTTTTAGGGTCCACAAACACCTTGAGCCCTTCAAATTCAAAAATATTATCGCCCTCCCGCTGGGTATCAAACTCCATGGCGTAGGAAAGCCCCGAACATCCACCGCCCTTGACTCCAATCCTGACTCCAAGGTTAGGACTATTCTGCTTTTCCAAAATCCTTTTGGCTTCACTCGCCGCAAGCGGCGTCAAAGTAATCATGTCTTGTAACCTCCTCCCTTGAGAGCATAGATGGGGGATAGGGCTCTTAATTTTTTGACCGTATCCACGAATCGCTTCACGGTGTAATCAATTTCTTCTTCCGTGTTGAAACGTCCCAAACCAAACCGGATCGCGGTATGCGCCAAATCCTCCCGCAGGCCGAGCGCCTTCATCACATAGGAGGGTTCCATCGTTGCCGAAGCGCAGGCCGATCCGGACGAAACCGCGATCTCGTCGCTCACGCTGATCAAGAGGGACTCTCCCTCCACATAGGCAAAGCTGACGTTTAAATTATTCGGAAGCCGCCTCTCCAGTGAGCCGTTCAGATAAACTTCCTCCAGACCATTCCATAGGCCTTTACGTAACCTTTCGCGAAGGGCAAAAATTCTCAGAGATTCTTCCGGCATTTCCCTGCCTGCAATTTCGCAGGCAACCCCAAAGCCTACAATGCCTGCCACATTCAATGTGCCAGAACGCAGGCCGCCTTCTTGACCGCCGCCCTCCATCTGAGGCGCCACCCGGACCCGGGGATGTTTCTTCCTTACGTAAAGAGCTCCGACTCCTTTGGGGCCATACATTTTATGCGCTGAAAAAGACATGAGATCAATCCCCATTTCCTGGACATCAAGAGGGATTTTGCCCGCAGCCTGAGCCGCATCCGTATGGAACAAAACGCCTTTCCCTTTCGCAATTTTTCCAATAGCAGAAATATCCTGAATCACGCCAATCTCATTATTGGCCGTCATAATGGAAATCAGGATGGTTTCCTCCGTAATTGCCTGCTCCAAATCCCGGAAAGAGATGAGTCCTTCCGGATTCACCGGAAGATAAGTGACGCGGAAACCCCGCCGCTCCAGAGCCCGGCAGGTTTCAAGAACCGCTTTATGCTCAATGGCTGTGGTGATGATATGCCGGCCTTTGCCCTGATACATTTCCGCAATACCTTTAAGGGCCAGATTATCAGACTCCGTGGCCCCGCTGGTAAACACGATTTCCTGCGGATCTTCCGCACGGATCAGGGCCTCAACTTGGGCTCTGGCCTGTTCCACCAGCTTCTCTGCCCGCACGCCAAAAGGATGGTTGCGGCTGGCCGCATTTCCAAATTCATGGGTAAGGCAGGGCATCATGGCTTCCAGAACGCGGGGGTCAATGGGAGTGGTGGCCTGATGATCCAGGTAAATGGGAAATTTCACGGCTCAGCCCTCCCTGGCGGCCAGAAGATTAAGTTCTTCTGCCACGGCAATTTCGTCTTTAAGGAGGGTGGCTAGCGTAATTTTGGAAAAAAAATCGTCAATAAGTCCCTGAAGTTTGGTCCAAATCGGCCTTAGACTGCAGCGGGTGAAGTGCATGCACACGATTTTTTCCCGGATCTCAGGAGAGCAGAAAACCTCGTAAATGTCACCTTCTAGAGCTTCAATCACCTCACGGATAGTGATCTGACCGGGATCCCGGGAAAGTAGGTAGCCGCCGTGCGCGCCTTTTATGCTATGGACAATGCCGGCCCTTTTTAGCTTGAGGAAAAGCTGTTGTATATAATCTTTGGACATATTTTCTTGGGCAGCAATGCCTGTGACAGAAACCGGTCTGTCGGTGCCTCCTTGACAAAGGGTTTTCAGACATATGAGGGCATATTCGCTCTGGGTAGTAAGCCGCATGGTTGAATGTTACTATAACCGAGTGATTTTATCAACATTTATTGTAAACGATGTAACCTATTTTATATTAATCGATTAGAATTAACGGCCAGAAGAAAAATCAAGCCTTTTTCCGGCCAGCAGAGCTGTCTCCCGGACTAGGCCCCGTGAAGAGGCACTTAAACTTTTCAAATGCGGGAGAAAGGAACGCAGTTCAAAGCGTAAAATTATATAAACAAAACTCAGAAAGGACCAGGCATCTTCCCGCCGGCTCAATCCCTGAAGAGACAACTCCTTCTCCTCCCCCTGGCTGTTTAAGGATTTCAACATGCGACCCAACTGCTCAAGGCTGCTGTGGCTCGACTCAGCATCAATCACCCTCAAAATAGCGCGCTTAAGACTAGGTCTTTCAATAATATTTTCCAGGAGCTCAAGCGCATTGGCTTTGACATGTTCGTTGGGGTGCTTGAGGGAATAATAAATGGTCCGGACATCCTGGGGCTCGGCCAATACGCTCAAAAGCAGGAAAATTCTCGATACGGTTTCGTGAAAACGTTTATCCTGGGCGGCTAGAAACGGATTTTCCTCGGAAACATCAGCGCCCGCCATTTTCGTCACTTGTTGCTGCTTATAAAGTTCGGCCAGACGCTGGACCAAAAGCGCCTGGGCAATTTCTTTTTCTATTTCCTGCTCAATCACTTCTTTTTCAAAAAACCAGCCTTCTCCCTTAAGCCGCATATCTGCAAGCGCATGAATGGCCTGATCCCTTACCGCCGCATCCTCATCCGACAGCATCCGGTAAAGCAGGGAAACACAAGTCTGGTTTCCGCAGGCCCCCAGCACAATTGGGAGATGGCGTCTGTAGGCGGATGGGAGCCTTTTTTCGTTCACCAAAGACGCCACACAGTCCACCATAGTTTGCTTCGTCTTGGCGGACTCGTGAATTTGCGCAAGCAACTCCTCGTGATGCGCCAAATCCTGGGAAAGCCAGCTGAGAACCTCAAGAAGGACTTCTCTGGAGCCGGCATGGGTCCCCTCCTGGGAAAGAAGGTGATCGGCAACATGCCCGGCATCTGAATTCAAGCCGGCCACTTCACTGAAAAGGACATTCTTGGCCTTAAGCTCGTCGCCAGCCTCCTGCCAGCCAATCAGCCATTTCGCACAAACGCTTGCTATCCGCACTGAAGAATCCTGCGATTGCAAACATGGCTCCAGCCACTCGGAAGACTCGCGGCGAAACCCGCTAAAAAATTTCAAAGCGGCTCCCGCCTCTTGCAAACTTTGCGCCCTGAGGAAAATACGTATTTCTTTGAGGAGGCTGGGAGTTTTCTCCTGCGCAATAAAAGATTCCAGCTTATCCTTGAACTCCCCGGAGGGCAGGCCCGGGGCTTCCTTCAGAAAAGCGAGAAACGCCGGGTCGCTGGCAAGATTATAAAGCCGGATGGCAAGGTGAAGGTCTTTCTCTTCGCTTCCCGATCCCTGCTTCAGAACTCCCAAAAAAAGCCAGGCCTCGGACCCTGCCGCCACCCTCTCATGTTCTTTAGGAAGATCCGTTTTAAGAAAATCCCGCAAAGCGTTCACATATTCTCCGCGCATCACACGGATCATGTAAAGCCAGAGACCGATCAGCACCAGGCAAATAAAGCTTAGCGCCCGGACGCTGAAATGCATCTGATTGACAAAAAAAAGAATCAAAAGACTCCCGATGGCCTTGGCCGCCCGGTAACCCACCATATCGATAAAAGGTTTGACGCGGTATCTCACCTCCCGGAAAACGGGAAGGTAGAGAACCTCTTTGGTGGACTGGTTGATGGAATAGTTCATGCTTCCATCATAAATCATGGTAAAGACCGCATTCCAAAGCGCGGGATAAATCAGAATACCAAAGGACCCAAACGCCAGCCCGACCGGCAAAAGATAAAGCGCAGTTCCCACGCCAAACCGCCGGAGTACAAAGCTGGTGAGAAAAAACTGAACGACAAAGGAGACCGTGTTAAGCCAGGCAAAAAACTTCCCAAAAAAGGCCGTGCGTGCGTCCAAACCGGTGATTTGATCCTGAATGATATTTTTAAACTGATAATCCACAAGCGTGGACACGATCTTGGCCATGCACACCAGCCCGACCAGAAGGAGCAAGTACCGTTTTTCCCAGATTAAACGGATGGCTTGGCTTGTCTCCTTGACTTTGACCGGCTCCTTGGACTGTCCTTCCCCCAGCGAGATAAACCCTTTACCTTTCTCCAGCACCCAGATCACATTGATAACAAGCGCGCACAAAAGAAGGATAAAGGCCGCCACAAGAAGAAGATTGCGGGTCCCAACCACCATGGCCATCTGATGCGTGATCATGCCGCCGGTGATGCCGCCCAGAATCCCGCCGCTTCCTACAAAACCAAAAAGCCGTTTCGCCTCTCGGGGGTTGAAAAGATCATTGGCATAAAGCCAGAACTGGGTCACGGTCATGACCGAAAAAATCGAAACCCAGACGAAAAACACAATTGCGATCCAGCGGTGCTCGGAGTGCGCCAGCCACCAGAATCCGACCAGATTGCTGACAAAAAAAATGATGGTGGAGGAGAGGAGAATATTTTTTTGCAGGAGATCGGCAAATTTAACATAGATGGAAACAATGAAGCTCAAAACCACGATAGTGAGGAGCCAGACATAGGGAAGATTTTCTGCGCCGTATTTATCGATAAAAATAGAATCGCGGATGGGCTTCAAAATATAATACGAGGTGATGGTGAGAAAAAAATAGAGGAACATGAGGAGGGTCTTGGGCCACTCCTCTTTTTTAATGCGAAGAACGGGATTCAGAATGAGGCGGAAAAACTCACCAATCATCGCGGGAGCGGAGCAATCAAAGCTCCCGTTTGATGCCGGAAAGCTCCAGTCCGTCGGCCTGTTTCTTCAAAATGAGGCAGACGCGCTTGCCCCATTTGCCGTCGGATCTTTTTGCCTGGATGGAAAGCACGAAGGTGTCCGGAAGTCCTGCCGCCGCCTGGTCATTCAGAATAAACACCGGCTCATCTTGCTCTCCCCGGATATTTGATTTGCAAACGCAATAGCGGTAGCGGCGCGGCGGTTTCGCCAGTCCGTAATGCGACATCAAATCTTGGGCCTCAATGCGGAGACCAGAGGCATCCCTGGAAATTTCAAACGACTCGAGCGGGCAGCTTTTTTCAAACCAGTAACGGCCGATCAAATCCCGTCTTTCAATCAAAGTTTTGGTCAAAGCATTCTTTGCCTCGGGGTCGGAAAGCTCTCCGGTATCCACCAAAGCCGCAATATCGTCATCCGAGAAAGACATCACGATTTTTGCCGCCCAGTAGCCGTCCGCCGCCGTCAAATCCTTGAGCGCATGATAAGGAATCTGATTTTTCCACCGGCCGGGATTGAAATGCCGGTTATCAAAATAACCCACACTGGGGATGGCTATCTTACGGTCATTTTCATCCCAGCGTTTCTGCCAGGGTTTTTTCCAGAATCCAAGCGCAGAAATGGATTTAAAAAATTCGCCGAAATCAAAAATATATTCATGCCCCATCTGGGGCGGCTTGGCATCCACGCCCGCGCTTCCCAGGGTGGATCCAAAATCAATCACATAGTGTTTGACCACATTTTTGCCGTTCAAATTTTCCACCATATCCAGAGTATTGCCGGTCCTTATGTCATAGTAATTGACCCACGAGGCGAACACGCGAAGCGCCCGGATGGAGCGAAGATAACGGTGAGGAATGGAATCATTCGGGTCTCCTTTGCGGTGGCGATCCAAATCAAAAGGGCCTTTGTTACCTCCCTTAAGAATAGTGCTTGCCGAGGCGCGGTACGAGCCGTCTTCCTCGCGGGCCACGAAAAGCAAAAGTTCCTCGACTTCTTGCTTGGTCAATTTCTTCTTAAAGCCGGTGCTGTCGTAATACTCGGCATTAGGATCCACTTCCAGATCCTCAAGCTTGAACTTGACAACGTGATAGGCGGGCACATGATAGCCGATGGCGTGGAAAAATCGCGCGCTGATAGATTCTGCGGCGCTGGCAAGCTCGGGGTTATCGATCGGATCAAATTTCAAAAGAAATTCCTGGCCGGTTCCGGAATCTTTGACAAAAAAACCGGGATTGATACCTTCCATTTTCCCGCGAAACACCGTCCATTTGCCGGAACTGGGGGCAATGCCTTCGGCGCCGTCCTTCAGCGCCTGCTTTGAAAGGGGTTTTACCGCATGACGATTCGTGAAAAACAGGGAGTCCGGCAACTCGTCAAAAATATTAACATCTCTTGCAGGCGATTTGGAAAATGTAATTTTCCTGAAAAGATCGCCCAGGCGCAGGAACTGGACACCCTCTTCATACGCCACCTGATCAAACATATCCACATACAGACTTTCTTTACTTTTCTTGACCTTGTCCGCATCTACGGCCTGGGCCGGAAACGTTTCTTCGGCTGCCAAGACCGGCCGTAACGGCAGGGCCAGCTGGCAAGCCAGAATCAAAGCCGTAATTTGAAGGCAACTTTTTCTCATCATCTTAAAACGGTGTTTGCGACCTTGCATAAACTTCAACTCCCTCACTGCTTTTGGCAGCTTCAAAGGAAAGGATTGCGTTTCTCAAGACCTTGAATCTTAATCCGCCTCCGACAGACGCTCTGAAATCTTTGAACTGAAACCTGCTGAATTCATTAAAAACCTGGCCCTCATCCCAAAAAATGACTGCGTCCATGGAAAAATCCCTATACTGCCAGACCAGGTAGCGGTATTCCAGGTTGAGGAGAAAAAGACTCTTGCCAAAAAAACGGTTTTGCTGAAAGCCCCGGTGCTCGTCGCCCAGACTCGGATACACGCCATATCCTCCGAGGCGCGCCATATCAAAAAAAGGAATTTGCTGATGATTTAATTCGTCATTATGCTCCATAAGGAGACGGCCGCCGAGAACCTGCCGCTCTGAAAAAATTTCATGATACCGGGCAAGTTCGCCCCGGTACTTGAAATATCCGAAATCGTACCCGCCCACACCATCGTGATAGGAAACTTTAAAGTGCTCAAAACCGCCCTTGTGCGGGTCCCCCGGAAAATCCCGCGTGTCGTGCATAAGTTCCAGACCGCTGATCAGCAAGTGGCCGCCGCCAGCTCCCGGCACATTCCTGTCCATTTTGCCCTTGCCGTCATCTTCTCCGTCCTCGATATCCACAGTTTTATAACCAAAAGTGGCTTTCAAATCGGTATGAAGCGTCAGGGAATATCCCAGCCGGAGCTCCAGCGTCGCGTCCTTGGATTTAAAATTGTGGCTGTCTCCGCGTGAAGTATCCGGGCCTATTCCAAAGAAATCTTGTCTCGGCCGGTCCTCGAAATTAAAATAAAAAGATCCATAAGGCCCGATTTCTTCCAGCTTGTCCATACCGAGTTCCGTGTAAACCCTGAAAAACTGGCCGGAAACCCAGCCGATACCGTTTTTGAACCGAAGATAGGGAAAATTGCCTTTTTGACGCAAAAGCTTCACCACATCCAAATCCGTGCCGATTCCGGAGTCGCTGATGGTGCCCACATTTTGCAGATTAGGATAGATGCCATAATCCGTGATCCGCTCATAAATCCATTTCGTCTTGTCGAGCACGCGGTAATGGTCCAGCCAATAGAGGGTTTTATCCATGCCTCCCCGGACCAAATCCAGAGGCCAGGCCGGAAGCGCAAGCGCTTTTTCAAGCAGAGATTCTTCCTGTTTCGGGTTCTCGCGAAGGCGAGAATAAGCGTCATAGCTGGAAGATTGGGCAGCCCGAAGCGGCGTTGCTGCAAAAAGAAAAAAAACAGCCGCCCACACGAAAATGAATTGTATTCTAGAAAAACGACTCAAGATGCTCCTTCAACGATTAGGACTTTTTGTCTCTTTATTATCGGTTGAACCGCGTTCTTCCTTGAGAACGGCCTCCAGCCGGCTGAGCTCATTGACCAAAAGATCCCGGAGCGGATAAGTGCTCTTTCCATCCAATTTGACCAAATAAAGTTCGCCACTCAGGGAGGACCGGGTCGCTATTTCATCGATAAATCCCTGGGCAGAATTGACTTTCGATACCTTGCGGTAGTACTTCCATATCAAATGCGCCGCACCGCGGGCGCCGGAATAACTGGCCCCGTTTCGGATAAAAGTATAAGGAGAATGCTCCATCAATTCAATCAAATAATCAATCTTGGCTCTCTCCAGGGCTCCCCTATTATCCGCCAGGCCAAGCAGTTTGCGGTAAGACGGCTTTGGGTGAATATCTCCGTAGGAGGCCGGCGCTAAAAAAATATCGGGCGGCGTTGGCGATTTGACGCGGAAAAAACCGGTAGTCGCCAAAGCCGCGCTGCACAAAAATAGCGCCGTCAAAAAGAATGATTTTTTTATGCCGCGGCCTATTTTTTTCCGGAAACTTTGCCCGGGGGATCGGCTTCCAGCCGCACCAGCTCATTGCGCAGAAGATTTTTGAGCCGCTCCCGGTGGCCGTCCGGCAGAACCACTTCATAAGGAAGCCCTGTATTGCGGGAACCGTCTGCCACGCGTTCAATAAAATCATCCGGCGTCCGGATTGGATGATCTTTGTATTGGGGATGTATTCTTTTCCACCGGAGCCATTGCATAGCCTCTCCGCCGCTGTAGGTAATGCCATTACGCACAAACTGATATTTTGAATCCTGAATGCAGGCCAGAAGATATTGAATTTTAAGTTCGTCATTGGTTTTTGCGTGCTGAGCTAAAAAACCAGCCGCCCGGGCCCGTTGTTCTTCGGAAGACGCCAAATAAAGTGCGCCGCCATTCGCATCCAATCCATTCCCCAATTGACTTGGTTTTAAAGTAGCGCAACCCGGCACCCATAGACCGGTCATGAAAAAAATCAGGGCCATTATGACAGCGAATCTGTTTTTTTTCGGAAAATTAAAAATCAAAGGCATTTTCAAAATGTGAAATTTCCTGGGATCCATCTTGCGGATTAACGACAAGGGCTATCACATCAAACCGCACATCTCGATCATGAAGGTTATGCGCTTTAAGATAGTATTCCGCCAATTGGCCGAGCTTTTTCTGTTTTGTCCGTGTGACCGCCTCTTCTGGTTCGCCAAAAAGCCGGCTGGTCCGGGTCTTCACCTCGACAAAAACAATCGCCTTGCTCTGCTCCGCCACCAAGTCAATCTCTCCCAACGGGCAGCGGTAGTTTTTAGCAAGAATCTTATACTTCTTCTTTCTTAAATATTCCTCCGCCCGATTCTCACCTTTTGCCGCCAATTCCTGCCGGCCGGAAGTTTTCATAACAACGCCTCTTGGGGATCCTTTTTGATGGGACGAAAACTCATGCGGTGAAAAACGGAAGGGCCTTTTTCCTGAAGCCGGAAAAGATGCTTCCCTGTTCCGTATCCTTTGTGTTCGTTGAAAAGAAAATCGGGCTCCAGTTCGTGATACGCCATCATGATGCGGTCTCTCACCACCTTGGCCACAATGGAGGCGGCCGCAATGCTGGCTGAAAGTGCGTCGCCATGGATAATTTCGCGGCAGGGGCAGGCGCTTTCCACTTTCATTCGCCCGTCGATCAGCAGGGCATCGGGAGGTTCGGGCAATTCCTGAATGGCCTTTTTCATAGCCAGGCGCGCGGCCTGGAAAATATTGATCTCGTCGATCACTTTTTCGGAAACCAACCCCACGCCCACGCGGGACCTTTCCAGAATCGAGGCAAAAAGATTTTCCCTTTTTTCAGGAGAAAGCTGCTTGGAATCGTTAAGACCAGGGATTTTGAATCGGCGGGTTAAAATGACGGCAGCGGCCACCACCGGGCCGGCCAGCGGGCCGCGGCCGGCTTCATCCACGCCGGCGATCCGTGTGAATCCTTGTTCCCAAAACCTTTGCTCAAAAGCATAAAGGCTTTTCGGCATACACCATTTCTTTTAAACTTCAGAGGGTTTATGTCTCAGGGAATAAAGTTTGGCTTTTTTTAGTTTACGGTTTGCGGGCTGAATAACCGTCACTTTTTCCACCAGCTTGGAGTGAAGCGCGAAATTTTTCTCCACGCTGTCGCTGCGGTCGGCCCTTAAAACCGAGAATGTCGCCCCCGTGCCGCGGCCGCGCCTGCGGATCACAATGCCTTCAAACGCCTGCAGCCGGGACTTGTCGCCTTCTTGAATGCGCTGAGAAACGCGCACCTTGTCCCCCACCCGAAACTCGGGGATCTCTTTTTTTAAATGTTCTCTCTCGATAAGTTCAATACCGCGTTTCATAAAAAGGTTCCTCCACGCTATGATTCAATTTTAACGATCTTTCTTGTGCTCCTTAAGCAAATCCGGCCTGCGTTCCAGCGTCCGGCGATAGGCTTGATGTTTTCGCCAAGCCTCTACTTTTTTATGGTCCCCGGAAAGGAGCACGTCCGGCACCGCATAATTCCTAAAAATTCTGGGCCTCGTGTAATGGGGATGATCTAGAAGATCATTCTGAAAGGATTCGTGCTGAATGGAATCCTTATTCCCCACCACGCCCGGGACCAGCCGCACCAGACTGTCGGCCAGGCACATGGCCGGAAGCTCTCCGCCCGTGGTGACAAAATCTCCGACGGAATACTCCATATCCACGGCATACTCGCGAACCCGCTCGTCGACTTCTTCGTAATGACCGCAGATAAGGATCAGCTGGCTCGCGCGCGACAATTGCCAGGCTTCCTGCTGGGTGTAACATTTTCCCTGCGGCGTGAGTAAAATTACTTTGGCCTTAGGCCTTCGGACTTTTAAAAATTCAATCCCCTTAAAAAGGGGTTCGGCCATCATCACCATCCCGGGCCCGCCCCCAAAGGGCTTGTCATCGCAGGTTTTCCTCTTGTCCCGGGTAAAGCGCCGCAAATCATGTACCTGTATTTTAACCAGGCCCTTTTTTTTGGCAAGCCGAATCATCGACTCCCGGAAAGGGCCCGCAAACATCTCCGGGAAAAGGGTCAGAATATCAATGGTAAGAAGCGGAGCTTTTTTAGTCACCGCAGCGTTTTAGCTTTTGCGCTTTTTCTGACGCTTCACCAGATTCTGAACGCTCTCCGAAGCCAGCGCGCCCTTCCCGACCCATTGCTTGTAACGGCCCTCGTCAATTTTAATAATGGCCGGATTCCGGTTCGGATCGTAGTAGCCCAGATTCTCGATGAATTTGCCGTCACGGGGGCTTTTGGAATCCGCGACAACAACCCGCCACTGAAGCCGCTTGTTAGTTCCCACTCTTTTAAGTCTGATACGCACTGGCATAATTAACCTCCTGATGCGTCATCCTGAGGCGAAGCCGAAAGATCTCAGCTTGTAGCTTCTTCGCTGCGCTCAGAATGACAAAAGTTATTTCACTCTTTCTCTCTCCAAACAGTAGCCCCCAACCCTTTCAACTTTTCCTCCACCTTTTCATAGCCCCGGTCCAAGTGATAAATGCGATGCACATCCGTCCGGCCTTCCGCCACCAGGCCCGCCAAGAGCAGCGCCGCGCTGGCCCTAAGGTCCGAAGCCATCACATGCGCGCCGGAAAGTCTTTTAACGCCGGTCACGATCGCGCTCGACCCTTCCATAAAAATTTTGGAGCCCATGCGGTTCAATTCACTCACGTGCATAAACCGGTCCGGATAAATTTTCTCCGTGATCACGCTGATCCCCGGCGTGATGGTCATCAAGGCCATCATCTGCGCTTGAAGATCGGTGGGAAACCCTGGATACGGCAGGGTAGTCACATCCACGGGGCGGAGCTTTTTTTTACCTCGCACCCGGATAGTGTTTTTCGTGTGCGTCACTTCCACGCCCGTGGCGCGCAATTTATCAAGCAGCGCATTGTTATGCTGCGGAAGAGTATTTTTGACCACCACATCTCCCCCGCTCATCGCTCCGGCGACTATAAAAGTCCCGGCTTCGATGCGGTCCGGAATTACCCGGTGCCGCGCGCCGCGAAGTTTTTTAACCCCCTGGATTCTTAGCAAATGCGTGCCCGCGCCCTCGATTTTGGCGCCCATCCGGATAAGAAAATTCGCCAAGTCCTCCACCTCGGGCTCGCAGGCCGCGTTTTCAATCAGGGTTTCCCCTTTGGCCATAACCGCGGCCATCATCACATTGCCGGTGGCCAGCACCGAAGAGCCAAACGCGCCGCCGAGATAAATTTCCCGGCCACGGAGCTCCTTGGCCTTGGCCTTGACATAACCGTGTTCAATCGTGATTTTGGCTCCCAAGGCCTCAAGACCTTTAAGATGAAGGTCTATAGGCCTTGGCCCAATAACGCATCCCCCCGGAAGCGAAACCTCCGCTTCGTGAAGCCGCCCTAGTAGAGGCCCCAAAACGCAAATCGACGCCCGCATGGTGCTCACCAGCTTGTAAGGCGCAAGCGGCACCAGCGCATTCGTCGGCTTGACTGAAATGCTGCCATTGGACTGAGTCACCCGTACGCCGAGCGATCTCAGAAGCCTAATCATCGTCGAAATGTCCCTAAGATTCGGGACATTCTCAATCACCGACTCGCCGTCAGCGAGTATAGTTGCGGCTAAAATGGGAAGCGTGGCGTTTTTGGCGCCCGAAATCTCAACTTCCCCGTTCAGCCGCTTCCCCCCTTGAATAACCAGTTTTTCCATCGTTCACAGATTCTTTTCCGCCCGTGCTACGCGGTCTAAGCCGTTATAATCTTTGAAAATTTTGTAGGCCCATCCGTAGGTTTCAAGCAATTCAGCGGTCTTTCGCCCCTGCGCCGCGCCGATTTCAAAAAAAAGCCGGCCGCCCGGTTGAAGAAAAGCTTGCGCCTCCCTTGCCAGCCGTTCGATTATTTCAGTGCCTTCCGGGCCGGCCAAAAGCGCCCACTCCGGCTCCCGTAAAAGCTCCGGCTGAATTTCCCGCATATCACTTTCTGAAAGATAGGGCGGATTGGACACAATGAGGTCAAATTTCCGGCCGGCGGGCAGGGCCAGCTCGGCCGAGCCGCGGATGGCGGCCTGAGCAGGCAGGCCCTGGCGATCGGCCAGGGCCTCAAAAAAATTGCTCCGCAAAAATTGAATCCTGTGCCCCACCTCGTTGCGCATGCTGTTCAGCCGCGCCATCTCAAGCGCTTCGTCGGATATATCGACGGCGCACAACGAAGCTTTAGGCAGGTAAGCCGCTAAACTGACCGCAATGTTGCCCGATCCCGTGCCCAGATCCAAAATTTGAAACGCCCGCTCCTTCAAGTCCTTTTCCCCCAGCGCTTGGAGGACTTTTTCCACCAAAAATTCGGTTTCAGGCCGCGGAATAAGCACCGAAGGGTTGACCTTGAACGTAAAATCCATAAACTCGGCATGTCCTAAGATATATTGTGACGGCACTCCCGCCGCTCTTTGTTCAAGGAAAGAAAAATATCTTTCCACCTGAGGGGCCGGCAACTCCATATCCGCGTTCAGATAAAGTTCAAACCGTTTGCATTCAAGGAGCCCCTGCAAAAGACGCTCTGCAAGAAGTTTCGGCTGATTGATTTTCTGATTTTGCAAAAATTCACTCCCTTGATTCAAAACCGCCCGAACGGTTTCCCCCGCACTCTTTTTAATTTTCATGATGCTGTCTTTTTTTCCTCAGCCAAAAGCCGGGTTTTTTCCTCTTTCAGCAAAGCATCCACAAAAGGTTCAATCTCCCCTTCCATCACATGATCCAAGGCATAAAGAGTGACTCCGATCCGGTGATCGGTGGCGCGATGGTCCGGGAAATTATACGTCCTAATTTTTTCCGAACGGTCGCCGGAACCGACCTGGCTCCGGCGCTGTTTGGAAATCGCGTCCGCCTGATCCTGTTTCATTTTATCAAGAACCCGTGTTCTTAAAATACGCATGGCCTTGGCCTTGTTTTTGTGCTGGGATTTTTCATCCTGGCACTGCACTACGGCACCTGTGGGAAGATGCGTGATTCTTACCGCCGAATCCGTGGTGTTGACGCTCTGCCCCCCGGGGCCTGAGGAGCGAAACACATCCACGCGCAAATCCTTGGCCTCGAGTTCCAATTCCACTTCTTCGGCTTCGGGAAGAACCGCCACCGTGACCGCCGAGGTGTGAATCCGGCCGCTTGCTTCCGTGGCCGGCACTCTCTGCACGCGGTGCGTGCCGCTTTCATATTTGAGTAAACGGTAGGCCGATTCCCCGCTCACGCCAAAAATAATTTCCTTTAAGCCGCCCAATTCCGTCGGGTTGGTGCTCATCACTTCCAGTTTGAGTCCGTGATTGCCGCAGAACCTGGAATACATGCGGAAAAGATCGCCGGCAAAAAGCGCGGCCTCTTCGCCTCCGGTTCCGGCGCGGATTTCCACAATCACACTCTTGTCCTTGTCCGCGTCCTGACCGGCCAGAATCAAATCTTCCAGTTTTTCCCCAAGCTCTTTCTTTTTTTCAGCAAGCGCTTTTTTCTCCTCTTCGTAAAGCGCCAGAAAGTCGGCATCCCCTTTCTTTTCGGAAAGGGTGTGCTCCACATCCTTAAGTTCAGCCTCAAGCTTCTGAAGTTTCCGGTACGTTTCCACAATCGGCCGCAAAACGGCAAGCTCTTTGCCCAGGTCCCGGTACTTGTTGGGATCCAGGTTGCCGGAGGCGCTCAAGAGCTTCTCGAGCTCAAGAAGCCGCTTTTCTATGTTTTCAAGTTTTTTCCACATGAATAGAAGGAAGGGAGTTATTCTTCTTTTTTCTCAGACACTTCTTGTTTCTGAGGGGTTTCTTTAACTTCTTTTGCTTCTTTTTCTTTTTTTACTTTTTTTACCGCACGCGGAACCATGGGCTTTTGCACCTTCTGCGACGAGACGGTCTTGCCGCTGAATTTTTTGGCAAAGCGGTCAATGCGTCCTGCTGCATCTACCAGTTTCTGCTTGCCGGTGTAAAAAGGGTGGCAGCTGGAACAAATCTGCACCGTAACATTGTCCTTAGTGCTCCGGGTTTCGATCACATTGCCGCAGGCGCAACGGATTTCCGTTGGAAAATACTGCGGATGAATACCTTTCTTCATTTCAACCTCCGTTAATCTTTAATTTTGTTGATGCTCATTAAAAATTCGGCGTTCGTCTTGTACTTGCCGAGTTTGCTCAGCAAAAGCTCCATGGCTTCCACCGGGCTCAATTCATTGAGAACCTTGCGCAAAAGCCACACTCGCTCGAGTTCATCCGGATGCATAAGAAGCTCCTCTTTGCGCGTGTTGGACCTTTTCACGTCAATGGCCGGATAAATTCTCTTTTGGAAAAGATTCCGATCCATCTGCAGCTCCGAGTTGCCGGTTCCCTTGAATTCTTCAAAAATCACGTCATCCATACGCGAACCGGTGTCCACCAGCGCCGTGGCCATGATGGTAAGACTTCCGCCTTCTTCAATATTGCGGGCCGATCCGAAAAACCGTTTCGGCTTGTGAAGCGCGTTGGAATCCACACCGCCCGAGAGAATTTTCCCGGAATGCGGGACCACGGTGTTGTAGGCGCGGGCCAGGCGCGTGATGGAATCCAGAAGAATGACCACATCCTTTTTGTGCTCCACCAGGCGCTTCGCCTTCTCAAGCACCACTTCCGCGACCTGCACGTGGCGTTCCGCAGGCTCGTCAAAGGTCGATGAAATCACCTCGCCTTTCACGGAGCGCTGCATGTCCGTCACTTCCTCAGGCCGCTCATCAATCAGAAGAACGATCAGGATGATCTCCGGATTGTTCTTGGTGATGCTGTTGGCGATTTTCTGAAGAAGAATCGTTTTCCCGCTGTAGGGAGGCGCCACAATCATCCCTCTCTGGCCCTTGCCGATCGGCACCAAGAGATCCATCACCCGTGTTGAAAGCTCTTGAAAATCCGTCTCGAGCAAGAGTCTCTCCTGCGGGTAAAGAGGCGTCAAATCGTCGAACATGGTGCGGTCCTTGATCGCATCCGGCGACTCATAATTCACAGCCTCCACCTTGAGAAGCGCAAAATACCGCTCCCCTTCTTTCGGAGGACGAATTTGGCCGCTCACGGTATCGCCGGTCCGCAAATTGAATTTGCGGATTTGCGAGGGCGACACGTAAATGTCGTCCGGGCAGGGCAAATAATTGTAATTGGGCGAGCGCAAAAACCCGAAGCCATCCTCGAGAATTTCCAGCACGCCCTCGCCGAACATAAGCCCTGTCTGCTCCGTTTTGGCCTGCAGGATCTTAAAAATAAGGTCCTGCTTTTTCATGCCGCTCACGGCTACGCCGAGCTTTGCGCCCGTTTCCTGCAATTCCGTGATTTTCATTTTCTTCAGCGATTCAATATCAAGCAGATTTCCGCCTGCGGCAACCACCTCCTGCCGGCTGGTCTGATCGCTCGACCTTGCCGCCGTTGCCTGATGTTCCCGTGCATTGATAGTCTCTTTATCTCTAGGCATTTCTACACCTCTTTTCTTGGATTTTCCTTCTTCTGAAGGGTTATTTGTTTCCATTTTTCCCATACCTGTCTCACTTGGGCGGCTGTTTCCGCCCATGAACGGCCATTATGAATAATAAAGTCCGCTTTTGCTTCCTTCTCCGTAAGGGGCCACTGCGCCCTGATCCGGCTCTCAATCTCGAGTGGAGACCATTTGAATTTTTTTTGCGCCCGCTCGATCTGAACTCGGCGCGGTGCGCTCACTACCGCGGTACAATCCACTTTTTTGTCAAAACCGGTTTCAAAAAGAAGCGGCACTTCTAAAACCACCACCTTTTTCCGGGTCTTGCGGATGACCCGGTCCAATTCCCGGAAAACAAAGGGATGGATAACATTTTCCAGCCGCTTTCTTTTTGCCGGGCTGCGAAACACCAACGCTCCCAGTTTTATCCGGTCAATGCGGCCCTGCCGGTCGCAAATGGCTTGAGCCGAAAACTCACGCACAATTTTGCGGTAAGTCGGCGTTCCCTTGTTTAAGGCCTGATGGGCAATTCGGTCGCAGTCAACGATGCGGGCACCCAGACGCTTCAACATGCGGGCAACGGTGGTTTTTCCCGTCGCAAAACCTCCGGTCAATCCAATGACTTGAGGTCTGCCCATAAGTATCGCCCCCATCTCTCTAAATTACAAGCCGGTTCAGGATTCCTTGTACCAGGATTCCCCGGCCGTCAAATCAACTTTGAGAGGAACCTTAAGCTCCAGAGCCTTTTCCATTTTTTCGGAAACCAGTTTCTCGACTTCAGAAAGCTCCTTGGCCGGGACATCAAAAACCAGTTCATCATGCACCTGAAGAATCATCAAGGCCGACAATTCTTTTTCAGTGAGCGCTTTTTGAATCGCAATCATGGCCAGCTTCACCAAATCCGCGGCCGAGCCCTGAAGCGGCGCATTGATGGCCGCGCGTTCCGCAAACTGGCGGAGGGTTCCATTGCTGCTGGTAATATCCGGGAAATAAGCCCGCCTTCCTAGAATCGTCGTTAAAAAGCCCTGCTTCTTGGCTTTTCCCTTCTGCGATTCCAAGTAATCCTTTACTCCGGGGTAACGGCCGAAATAAGATTTGATAAAGTCATCCGCCTCTTGCATGGGAATTTGAAGGTCCCGCGAAAGGCCGTAAGGCGTTTTTCCGTAAATAATGCTGAAATTAATGGTCTTGGCCAAATTGCGCATCTCCCGGGTCACATCTTTTTCTCCCACCCCGTAAAGAAGCGAAGCCGTAAAACGGTGCACATCCCCATCGTGGCGGAAGGCCTTGATAAGCGCTGGGTCCTCAGAAAAATGCGCCAGCAGGCGGAGTTCTATCTGGGAATAATCCGCAGAAAGAATTTTTCTTCCTTTGGCCCGGGGGACAAAAGCCTTCCGGATTTCGCGGCCCAATTCGGTTTTGATGGGAATATTCTGCAAATTCGGCTCCGAGCTTGAAAGACGGCCGGTCGCGGTCACGGTCTGGTTAAGTGAGGTATGAATCAATCCCGTCTCGGGATTCACGAGCTCAGGCAAAGCGTCAAAATAAGTGGATTTCAATTTGGAGTATTCGCGGTATTCGAGAAGTCTTTGCGGCAGAGGATACTCTTCCGCCAGTTTTTCCAGAACGCCCACGTCCGTCGAGAATCCGGTTTTGGTTTTTCTTCCGGCCGGAAGTTTGAGCTTGTTGAAAAGAATTTCCGCAAGCTGTTTGGGCGAATTGATATTAAATTCCTCGCCCGCTTCCTTGAAAATATTTTTTTCAAGTTTCCGAAGCTCCTTTTCCGCTTTTTTGGAAAGCACCCCTAAAAATTCCGTGTCGGTCTTGACCCCGTTAATTTCCACCTCAGCCAAAACTTCGACAAGCGGCATTTCAAGATCGCGAAAAAGCCCCTTGAGTTCGTGCTCTTTTAAAATAGGCTCGAGCTTGTGCTTCAAACGAAAAACGCAATCCGCATCTTCGCAGGCATACTCGGAAATTTTCTCGAGCGGCACCTGATCCATGGTAATCTCATTTTTACCGCTTCCGATCAAATCCTTGGTGGCAATCTTTTTCACCTGCAAATACTCAAACGAAATGTCATCCAAATTATGATTGCGCTTGATGGGATTGATTAAATAGGACGCCACCATGGTGTCAAACTCGATTCCGGCAAGCCGGATGCCGTGATTCTTGAGCACGATGTAATCATATTTGATATTTTGGCCGAATTTTTTGAGTTTGGGATTTTCCAGCAAAGGTTTCAACTCTTTGATCACTTCAGCTTCCGCAATCCCAACGCCCTGATGATGCTTGGACTTGACCGGCAGGTAATAGGCTTCCCTTTCTTTAAACGAAAAACTCAGGCCCACCAGCCGGGCCAAATGAGGATTGGAAGAGGTGGTCTCCGTATCCACGGCAAATTCGCCGGCCTCCTTGAGATGGCGCGCCAATTCAGCCAGCTTTTCGGAATTCAGCACCAGATGATAGGAACGGGCCGCATCATTTGCCGTCTCTCCGGCCGGCGTTAGCTCTTTCAGCATGGTACGGAATTCAAACCGCTTGAGGAGATCGATTAATTTTTCCGAATCCGGCTCCTTAATCTGGACATCCTCCAGGCGAAAATCCACGGGCACATTGCAGTCAATCACGGCCAGCTCCCGCGAACGGTCGGCAAGCTCCTTATGCTCTTCCAAAAGCTTACGCTGGGATTCGCTTTTGACCTTGGCCAAATGCTTGTAAAGATTGGCCACGGAGCCAAATTCCTTGATTAATGAAAGCGCGGTTTTTGGCCCGATATGCGGAACGCCCGGAATATTATCCGAAGCATCGCCCATCAAAGCCATGATGTCCACGACCTTTTCCGGCCCCAGCCCTTCAAATCTCTTTTTAACTTCTTCTTCGTTGTAAATCATGCCTTCCTTATTGGTGCTGTAAACTTTAATATGCCTTCCAACCAGTTGAAGCATGTCCTTATCGCCGGTCGCGATAAAAACTTCGTATCCCTTGTCCGCGATTTTTTTGGCCAGCGTCCCGAGAACATCATCCGCTTCATAGCCCTCTTTTTCATAAATCGGGATGCGGTAAGCCCGGATAAATTCCTTGATATAGGGAATTTGCCGGATCAAATCATCGGGCATGGGCTTCCGGTGCGCCTTGTATTCCGTATCAATCGCGTGCCGGAATGTCGGCCCGGCCAGGTCAAAGCACACGGCCAACCCATAAGGTTTCTCTTCTTTCACCATCTTCCTCAGCATGGCAACCACACCGTAAATAGCGTTGGTTGGCTCGCCTTGTGAGTTCGACAACTCCCGGATGGCGTAAAAGGCCCGGTAGCAAAAGGAGTTTCCGTCTACGAGAAACACCTTGTCTGTCATGAGTTTTTTATCCGTAAAAGGTCCACTATTGAGGATTGATACCCATAGCCCTGACTTGGGGTGAGTTGTTATCTTTCAAATGGAATCTACGGAATTTTCTATGTGGGGTTGTTTCGTGGGGATTCGCACGACAAGCAACCTGCTTCTAAACTCTTGCCTAAAACCGGGACAAGATTAGCGTAAACCCCTTAAGAAATCAACACTTTTTTCGTGCCTCGGTGTATTTCTACCGAGGCTGCCCTAAGGCCTGCTTTTTAAGGTATTAGGGGTCACCTTTTCCGCTGGGCCGTGCTCAGGGCATTGACCTGCAGCATCAGCTGGTCTTGATCATAGGCCACGGGCAACATATCATCCAGTGCGATGATCCCCTTGGCATAAAGCTCCAGGAGATGGGTGTCAAAAGTTCTCATCCCGTACTTGGCGCCAGTTTGAATGTCCGAAATAATCCGGAAGGTTTTATTCTCACGAATCAGGTTTTGGATGGAATTGGTAGCCACCATGAATTCGATCACGGCCACGCGGCCGTCACCTGTAGTTTTGGGCAAAAGAAGCTGGGAAATAATAGCGGTAATCGAGGAGGCAAGCTGGGTCCGGATTTGCGGCTGCTGATGGGCCGGAAACGCATCAATGATGCGGTCTACTGTGCGCGCCGCGCCTGTGGTGTGGAGCGTAGCCATGACCAGGTGGCCGGTTTCCGCGGCTGATATGGCCGCCTCCATGGTTTGCAGGTCGCGCATTTCGCCCACCAGAATCACGTCCGGGTCCTGCCGCAAGCCCCGAATCAGGGCTTCATGAAAAGTCGACACATCCACGCCCACTTCCCGCTGATTCACAATCGAATTTTTATGCTCATGAAAATATTCAATCGGATCCTCCACGGTGAGAATATGGCAGTTTCTTTCGTTATTGATGTAATCCACCATGGTGGCCAGCGTGGTGGTTTTTCCGCTTCCCGTCGGGCCCACGACCAGGATAAGCCCTCTCGGCCGGTGGAGAAGTTCTTTGACTTTTGCAGGGATACCGATTTCTTCGAAAGTGTAGATTTTTTTTGGAATCTGTCTCAGCGCCAGGGCGTAGCATCCTTTTTGTTTAAAAACAGAAATACGGAACCTCGCATCCTTGCCGTAGGAAAAACCGAAATCAATCCCTCCGATTTCTTCCACCTTCTGGCGGTGGTGGTCGGAAATAATGGCTTTCATCAAAGCTTCCGTATCTTTGGGCTCAAGCGGCAGCGACAACTCATCAATCGGCACAAGCTTCCCATTATTGCGAAAGCTGGCCTGCTTGCCGACAGTCAAATGAATGTCGGAAGCATTCATGGCCACAGCAAGCTTGAGGATGCGGTCCATTTCCATAGTTTAAATCCCTTCCCTCTCCCAGCCCTCCCCCTCGAGGGGGGAGGAAAGGTGGGGGTGTTTAAATTTGTTTATAATAGTGCGTCGATCTTGGCCTTGAACGCACTCTTGGGAAGAGCCCCCACGACCTTGTCCGTTTCCTTGCCGTTCTTGAGGAAAAGAATCGTCGGAATGCTCATCACCTGAAACTTCATGGCCGTGTTCTGGTTGTCATCCACATTGACCTTGAGCACCTTGAGCTTGCCCTTATACTCGCTGGCCAACTCGTCGATAATCGGGCTTACCACGCGGCAGGGGCCGCACCATTCCGCCCAAAAATCCACCAAAACCAGTGCCTCGGTCTTGATATCATTATCGAAACTTTTATCCGTTGCTTGAATCACTTGCTCTGTCATAATCAACCTTCCTTTCAATGCAATGGGTTCTAATATATTGCGCGAAAAGCTCTGAAAATCAAAGAAAAAATTCCCAACAGCCCGAAAAAAACCGGGACAACCCGGAAATCCTTGAATGCGGGCGAGAAATCCAGCCGCTCCGCCACCGATGCCGTCAAGATAAATACCAAACCCGCCCCAGCGGCCGCGACTACCGCGTATCCGCTTGCTTCCAAAACAGGCACCCCCTCCTTGCTCACCCAAAGCGTTACCGCAACCGCAAAAGGCACCAGCGTCTCCGGACAAGGCCCCAGCCGCGAAAACTCCGCTGCTTTTAAAATAAGGTAGGCCAGCATGACAAAAATCAGCGGCCGGAAAAACGCCGGCAGCCATGGCTTGAGCATATAAAAATCAAGCGCGCTCGACAAGGCCACCGTAGCGGAAACCGCCAAAATGGCGCAGCCCGCCTCCCGGCATGCGGTCTTTATTTTTTCAGGACCCTCAGGCCGGGTCCCGAACCCCCATCCGGTCGCAAGCAAAAAGAAAAGCTCTTTCACAGAACAACCCATTTCCTTTTCAGCGCCAGCCCGGCCGCAAAAAGAAAACATCCCACGGCTGAAAAAATAAAAAACGGATCTTTGAACACGCCCAAAACCAACAAACCAAACACAAACCACAAAGCCGCTTTGACCCTGACCTGAAGAGCTTCGCGCCGGAAGCATAATCCCACATTCACCAAAATTACAGGAAAAAATACCCCGGCCTGCACGCCAAACCGCCGGGCCGTCTCATCCGCCAGCGCCGCCAGCAAAGCCGCGGCACTCACCTGCAAAAAATCCTGTCGGAACCCCGCTCCCTCAAAAATCGGGACCGCGACCAGCAAAAGCACGCTTCCGAATGCAATCCACAGGATCTGGTCAAAGGAAGAGCTTGCGAAAACGGCGGGAACCAGTATCACTCCCAGCTTGAAAAGAAAATCTTTTTCTCTCATGGAAACCTTTGCGGCGGGTGATTATAACACCCTTTTTCGCGCGGAAAAGAAAATTGATTAAAACTTAGGCCCGGCCTATAATCTGTCCATGAAAAATATCTACTCTTTCGCCATGAAAACGATTGACGGACAAGACAAACCTCTCGCGGATTACAAAGGCAAAGCCCTTCTGGTCGTGAATACCGCTTCCCGGTGCGGCTACACCCCGCAGTACAAAACCATGCAGGATCTGTATCAGAAATACAAAGACCGAGGCTTTGAAATCCTGGCCTTCCCAGCCAACAACTTCGGCGCCCAGGAGCCCGGCTCAGACCAGGAAATCAAAGAATTCTGCTCCACGAAATTTCACGTCACCTTCCCTGTCTTCTCCAAAATCAGCGTCAAAGGCGGAGACATCCACCCCCTTTACCAATACCTCACCACCGAATCCGGATTCCCGGGCGACATCAAATGGAACTTCAACAAATTCCTGATCGACCCCTCCGGCAAAGTCGTGGCCCGCTTTGATTCCGGCGCCGACCCCATGTTCCCGCAAGTCGCGGGGGAGGTAGAAAAGGTGTTAACAGTAGAACAGGGAAAGTAAATATTTTCATTTAACCTGTAACCTGGCAATTTTGGAAATGGTATCGCTTTTCGATTTTATAAATGCTAAATGGCCAGAATATGAATGACGCATTCAGTATTTCGGTAAGCCCCACCAGGCCCTGCATCTATGAAAATAAAGCCGGCCAAAAGAAAAAGGGTGACGTCCTGGCTATCATCATAAAAGAAGCTACCCCAAAACTTCAAGAAAGTATGTTTGAGCGTACCTCTTACTTCATTATTCCACGGGGAGCGACAGAGGAGAACCTAATGTATCCGGAATGGGTAGACGCTAAAAGAGTATGGTTAATATCATGGGGAGCAATATGATGAGGCACAGGCCTCCCTCAAAAGTACCGGTTTAAAATGAGTTGGCAGGATATCATTTAACAAGGACAAACCGAGCGTTGAAAATAAAGTTTGCTTCATGGAATGTCAAGGGATTCAACAAAGATGTTGGCCAGATTCGACTTCTCAAACGGGCTGATTGTGCTTTGGTGGCACTTCAAGAGGTCACGGATGCTTCTTATCGTCTTTTAGTTGCCTCGGGACTTTTCCACTCGTCGTCTTTTTCAATGTCTTTAAGGCCCGCGAAACCTTGGGAAGGCAGACGAAGGCGGCTTGGGTGCGCGCTATTTGTAAAAGATCCGTTTGTCATTGAATCCAGTTCACTAATTGAGAATGTGCCTGTTCCTGAGAGAACGCTCGTTGCAAAAATAGCGACGCCAACTGTAACACTGACTGTCTGCAGTTTTCATATTCCGCCAGGAGTCAATTGGGGAAAGAAAAAGTCAGAGCAAGTAAAAAAATTGGCACTATGGTTAGCAAAAAAAAAGCATCCCGTAGTCGTTGGGATGGATGCCAATGCGCCTAAAAGAGATCACCCTAATCATGAGAAGAACAAGTGGTGGTGGAAGGAAGAGCAGCTTTTGCTGGGCTCTAAACCAGCACATCATCTAAAAGATTGTTATAGGATATATCTTGATCGGACCCCTAGCCTTATGACTAGAATCAGAAAAATACGGCCACTTGGTCCACTTGCGATATCATTTAAGCGTGGGTTCAAAAAGAAAAGAATTTGCAGTAGATATGATTTTATTCTAGCAACGAACGATTTTGAAATTGTTAAAGTGCGATATTTGTATAAGGAGTCCATAGCAGCCGGAAGTGACCACGCTCTCGTAATTGCAGAACTTCAAATTAACAAAAGAATCAGGAGGCGTCCCTACAGGTGCCACGCTAGTAGAGCTTTGGTAAACAGTATGGTAGGAACACGCATCCCTTCCGAAATCCAAATTGGTTCTGCGCCGCTTAAAGAACTAAAAGCGTCTCAAACAAAGCACCCCTCCTGATTTCCCCTTCCCGCAGCTTGCGCTCAAGATATTCCCTGGAATAATGAGCCCATGATCCCGATAGAAAAGAGTGAGCATTGAGCAGAAAATGTTCCTTGACCGTGCCTTTGGCATGAGCTATCCTTTAGTAGTCACAAATGGTACTACATAGGAGGCCCTCACAATGACCGTCACAACAGCTTTGCTTAGAGCCAAATATATTGGGGTAAGAGATCTTAGAGAGCATTTATCCAAACGCCTGAAAGCAAAGGGGGCGCTAGTCGTAACTGAGCGCGGCACGCCCACCAAAGTGATTCTTTCTTATCAGGATGTTGTCGAACTGATCGAAGTGCTTGATGAGCTTCAGGACAAGGCCGCTATTCAAGCGGTCCAAGAAGGCAGGAAGGCCGTTAGCGCAGGAAATGAAGGAATCCCGGTCAGTCGTTTATTCAAACAAATCAGAGCGCCTCGCAAGTGACCTACAGCGTTCGCTTTCCTTCCGAAGCTCTTCAGAAAAAGTTTCACAGGGCTTTGGAGATTATCCCGCCCAAGATTCAGGATGAAATTATGGAAGCCATCGAAGGGCTGGCGGATGATCCCCGGCCTGCCGGAGAACCGAAAATCAAACCGCCCCTGATTGTTTATCAGTATGCCGCTCAATATCGTTTAAAAATCAGAAATTATCGGGTCCTTTATGACGTTGATGATAAGCAAAAAATCGTCTGGGTTTTTGATGTCCGAAAACGAAATGAACGGACTTATGAGTAGATGCGTAATAGAACGTGCAGGCGCGCCGGATGGGGACAAGCATAAATGAAAAAACTTCCTGAAGTCACCTTGCTTTTTTGGATTATGAAGATAGCCGCGACGACTCTGGGCGAGACGGCCGGAGACCTTTTATCCATGACGTTGAAGGTGGGCTATGCGGTGAGTTCGATGCTTTTGGTTGGAGTTTTTCTGGCCACGCTGGTGACCCAGCTCGCGTCGAAAAGATATTACCCGCTGCTTTATTGGACCGTCATCCTTTCCACCAGCACCGCCGGTACGACGATGTCCGATTATATGGACCGCACTCTGGGGCTTGGCTATGCCAAGGGTTCTCTCGTTTTAATTACTATCTTGAGTTCTGCAAATTTCATACGGTGTTAAGCAAATGTTGTTGAGGAATTGTGTTTCTGAAATAACGAATCTTTTGGCGGAAACCCTTGAGATGCTTTG
>Ga0209515_10000330_pt1 | contig 89350 bp, 102 predicted proteins | sample Subgroupgradi54m_FD_187454 | JGI IMG/M metagenome (GOLD analysis project Ga0209515, IMG submission 187454) | Subsurface groundwater microbial communities from S. Glens Falls, New York, USA - GMW60B uncontaminated upgradient, 5.4 m (SPAdes)... ...
GAGAAACCAGGTACATCGTAAGCCGGATGGAGGATTTGGCCTGCTGGATCTCGTTCAGGGTGACTTCGAAGTAGCGATCGGAAGGAACGTTCTCAACCTCAGCGGGGTGGGCAAACGCCGGGGCCGCGAAAAGGAAGACGATCAGAAAAGCAGCCGCGCGGATCTTCCCTGCTAAAATTGTTTCAAGAATCGGCGGATCTCATCAAATACCGCATCAGCGGTGCTTGAGGTCTTTCAGCAAAGCCCCCATGGACGAGAAGCTCTTCCCGCCGGGTTCTTTGCTCAGCTTGGCGAGCTTGCGGAGATCCGCCTTAGAAAAGTTTTCGGCCGCGGGGACAAGCTCCATCTTGGTCACAAGCGCCACATGCGCTTTTTCATCCACAATGAATCCCAGGGTGTCTCCCGGAGCGTTCAGATTCAACGCTTTCCGGACCGCTTTGGGCATCGTCATCTGCCCTTTTGCGCTCAGAGGCGCGGTCACTAGTCGTGTCATGGCTTATCCTCCTTTTCCATAATCCAATATTCCTTTATTCCTAGTATTAAGTATACATCATTTTTACCCTAGCAGCACTCAATCTCAATGGTGATCTTCTTAATCCCCTTCGGCAGATCTTTCTTCTTTTCATTATTGATGGCGTAGGTCCAATCATCATAATCCAACGCCACCGCGTAGCCCCGCCGCGGTTTCGCCTTTTTCCCGTCAAACTTGATCAAAAATCCGCCTTCCGCCATGTTGTAACCTCCGAATGAACTGTCCCTAAATGAAGCGTCCCCTCTCAACTCCGCGCTTCGATCAACCGCCGCTCCCGCTCGATTTCGCGCGCCAGTTGTGCCTCGGTGGGTAGGACCTTCATGTACCTGGCCGCGAAAATCTGCCGGCCCTCGCTCAGCACCGAGTACCTGGCTACGGCTTCATTCTTCTTCGAGCACAGGATCAGGCCGATCGTCGGGTTGTCGCCCTTCGGACGCGCGTGGGCGTCGAACACGCGCACGTAGCTGTCCATCTGGCCGATATCCTGATGCGTCAGCTTGCCGGCCTTGAGATCGATCAGCACGAAGCATTTGAGCAGGTAGTTGTAAAAGACGAGGTCCACGTAGAAGTCCTCGTCCTCGAACCGGAGGCGCTTCTGCCGGACGACGAACGAGAAACCCTTGCCCAGTTCCAGGAGGAACGCCTGCAGGTTGTTGATGATCGCCTGTTCCACCGCCGATTCGCGCAGCGCCGGATAGTCCTTCAGGTCGAGGAACTCGAGCACGTACGGATCGCGGATGAACTGTTCGGGTTCTACCGTGGCCAGCTTGGTGACTGCCTCCTTGCGGACGGGCGCCTTCTTGCGGCTGGCCAGTAGCCGCTCGTAGTAGAGCACCAAAATCTGGCGCTCCAGTTGGCGTGTGGACCAGTGCTGATCCGCGGCTTCGCGCATGTACCACTCACGGGCTTGGGAGTCCTCTACACCCAGGAGCAGCCGGTAATGAGTCCAGGAGAGCTCCGGGCGCAGCGTTGCGGGGAGGCGCTGCGCGTTCAGTTTCCCCGTCGATTCCGATTCGTCACGCAGCGCGTGATGATTCGGGAAGGCCAGGTAGAACTGCCGCATATAGCGCAGATTGGTTGCCGTGAAACCTCGCCCAAACTCCGCCGTGAGGCGGCGCGACAGATCCTCCAAGACCGCCTCGCCATAGGCAGCGCGCTTCGCCCCGCCTTGCTCGTGCTCCACGATGAGCCGCCCGACGTTCCAATAGGCCTGCACCATCGCCGTGTTTACCGCGCGATAGGCCGAGGACCGCGCCGACTCCAGGACCGCACGGATATCGCGGTAAAGAGTCTCCGAGGCAAAAGCGAGGTCGCCCTTCTTCCTCAACATCACACGCTCTCCATTGGATTTATCTTGACCCGATGTAACGAATACAGAATTATGTCTACTATCCCAAATAATACGCTCCCCATGACCCTGGTGTCAACAGGTTGAATACCGGGTCTTCTGGCTGAAGAGCGAATGCTGGAGAGCAATGTTCTGGGCGATTGTCTTGAGGGTGGTCTTAAGAATCTGAACCAGCGGCGAGTCGGGAGTAAAGTCGGCGGGAGCAATGGAGTTCACCCTGCCGGCCTGAAGAAGCTGCAAGCATACCTTGGGCGCCTTTCTGCCGGGTGGATAAACAGCAACAGCATAGCCGCCGTTCTTGCTGGTGACGGACATGCAGGGCACGTCTGACTTTCCGTCCCCGACGTAGATCATGTTCCGGAACGGGCAGGACGGACAGGTGAAGTTGGAAAGGCTGCGGCTTTAAGCGAGGGACGCGGGGCAAAGGGCCTTAAAATCGCAGCCGCGGCACTTCACCTTCGACGGGGAGGGGGTGAAATCCCCCTTCTGAACCTGGCCGACCAGCTCCAGGATACGCTCGCGGGTTTGCTCAAAATCGGACGGCTTCTGATCGAACGACAGGGCCCGGTTCTCCCGCAGGTAATAAAAACTGAGCCGGCGCGGCTCCAGACCGAACACCTCTTTGGCCGCCAGCGCGTAGAGCCGCAACTGGAGCTGGTCTTCGGAGGAAAGCTTTTCTTTGGGTTTCCCGGACTTGTAATCCACGATCTCCACCCCTCCCCCCTCGAGGCGATCGGCCCGGTCCACCACCCCTTTCAAGAGGACATCGCCGATCTCGAGCAAAAAGGATTTCTCGACGAATAAGGGGGCCGTGAAGGAGCCTTTCTGCTTCTCGTAAAATTCGGTCAGGATCCGTTCCCCCAACTGCCGGTACTCCTGGTCCTGGGCTGCTTCACCGTACCGCCCCGGAGCGTGTAGGCGGCGGAAAGAGGCGATCAGTTCTTCGACCGGCGCCACGCGGCCCTCTATCACGCCGGCGTAAAACTGCTCCAGGCATTTGTGCAGGTCGCTCCCGAACCCTAAGTGAGGGACCGGGCGGACCGGGATGCGGTACACATAGGCGTACAAATATTTGAGGGGGCAATAACGGTAGGTTTCGAGCTGGGAAAAGCTGAATCTCTTTCCGATGTTGGGCACCGCCGCTCGCCGTTCGGCAGCTTCCCGCGCGCGGCTGCCCCGCGCTTTTGCCATCAGCGCTTGGATCTTGTCCAGCGCGTCCGTGAAAGCGGTTTTGTCTTTGGGATCGAGCGACCTGACCCGGTCCATCAGCTCCAGGAGCTCCCGCTCCTCGGCCAGCGAAGAGGGGCTGATGCCGGCGGGCCATTGGGGGCCCGCCGCGGCGAAGGGAACCTCTCCGGCCGGAAGCTCCAGGACCCGCGGCGTGATTTGCATCTCCTGGAGGAACAGCGAGGACCTTTTCCGCGTTCGGTCCTGCGTGACCAGGAACAGCCCTTTCTTGGCCCGCGTGCAGGCGACGTAACAGAGCCGGCGCTCCTCCTGCAGATGGTAGTCCCCTTTCGGCAGAGGCTGCTTCATGAGCTCCACCGGGAACGGGATCGGCTCGGAGCGCTCGCGGGCCGGGAAGCGACCCTGGACCATCTCGAGAAGGACCACCCAGTCGAACTCCAATCCCTTGGCCTGATGCACCGTCATTAAGCGGACGCCGTCCTCCGCTTCCGCTTCCTCCTCTTCGATGAACCCGCCAGCCGATGCCCGCATCAGAGAATCCAGGTACCAGAGAAAAGAGCCCAGGTCCCTCTGTTCCGGGGTGTTCTGCGCGTAACGGTAGGTGATCCGCAGGAAACGGGCCAGCGCCGCGGGGGGGCTCATTCCCGGGCCGGCCGGCAGACGGAACAGGACGCGCAGGAAGCTGCGCTCCACCACCTCCGGCACCAGCTCTTCGATACGCAACCGGACCGCCCTGCCCCGCAGAGCCGCCAATTCGGAGCGCAGGCGCTCCGCGGCGGCCTTCACGCCGGCCGTCAAGGCCGGCTCCTCCGTGTTTTCCAACAAGCGAAGGATCGGGAGGTCCCTTTCCCTCGCCAGGCGGGAAACCGCCATCAGCTCTTCTGCAGAGAGGGCCCAGACCGGGTGGCTCAGCAAGCGGAAAAAAGCGACGGAGTCGGCGGGGTCCCACAGGACCTGCAGCAGCGCCGCCAGATCTTTCACGGCCGGCTGTTCGAAGAGCGAAGTCCCGCCCCGCGCGGTGAACGGGATGCCGTTTCGCTGCAGAACTTCCATGAGGCGCTCCCGGTGGGCATGCGCTCGGTACAGAACGGCCATCCGGTCCCAACGGCGGCCCTCTTCCGGCTGAGACTCGTAGAGTTGCCGCAGTTTCCGCGCGACGGCCTCCGCTTCCTGCTGTTCGTCCGGGCAGACCCACATCTCCACCGGGGGGCCGTCGGGATTCTCGGTCCGCAGCTTTTTCTCGGGATCGTACCGGTCCGGCTCGTTGTGGCGGATGAGCCGCTCGGCGGCGGCCAGGATGGAGGGAGTGGAGCGGTAATTCCGGGTTAACCGGATCATCCGGAGCGAAGGGAACGCCTTCTTCATCAGCAGGAAGCTGGCGAAGGAAGCCCCCCGGAACCGGTAGATGGCCTGGTCATCGTCGCCGACGACGCAGAGGTTCCCTTCCGGGCCGGACAGCAGACGGAGCAGCTCGATCTGCGCCACGTTCGTGTCCTGGAACTCGTCCACCAGCACGGCCCGGTACTGGGCGCGGACTTTCTTGAGCAGGCCGGGCCTTTCGCGCAGAGCCCGGATGGTCTCTGCCACCAGGTCGCCGAAATCCAGGCAGCCCGCCGCCTTCATCCGCTTTTGATAGAGGCCGTAGACGCGGGCCATCTCCGCCGCCCGAGCCGACTCCTGCTTGTCCTCCAGCGATCGGGCATAGGCGGCCAGCTCCTCGGGCGAGACCATCTCGTCCTTGGCCCGGCCGATGAACCGCAGAAACCCGTCGATGCAGCCGGGCGGGTCGGAGAGGCTGCCGTACTGCTTGAGCTTCATCTCCAGCAGGAGTTTACGGAAGAAGACCCACGCCTCCGCCTGGTCCAGCAGGCGAAGCCGGGGGGGCAGCTTCAATTCAAGCGAATGCTCCTGGAGAAACCGGTGGCAGAACCCGTGGAACGTGAAGAAGGCCATCTCGTCGGGATGAGCGCCCAGCAGCTCCTCCACCCGCTCCCGCATCTCCTCGGCCGCCTTGCGGGAGAAGGTGAGGGCCAGCACGTTCTCGGGCGTGAGGGACGGGTCGTCCCGAAGCAGCTGCGCGACCCGGTGAACGATCACGCGGGTCTTCCCGGTCCCGGCGCCGGCGAGGATCAGCGTCGGGCCGGACGGAGAGAGGACCGCCTCCCGCTGCTCCTGGTTCAGAGCCTGCAGGAGCTCCGGCTCAGGAGGAGGAAGGGTGTTCGAGGGTGAAGGGGAATTCAAAGTGGACGGCAGTGCCCGGCTGATCGGCCGCGTTAAAATCGGTCTTGATGTTGTGAATCAGCAGCCGCACCGACGTAACGCTCGGATGCGGCAGGGGGAAAGCGATATAGCCGTCGTAGGCGATTCCAGGAAACACATACCCGCCGGCCAGCCGCACCTGTTTGATCAGATAGTGCTGCTTCCTGCCGCCCCCCGCCCCCAGCGCGCCGGCCACCTTGAGCGGCGCGCCGTAGGGGCCGGGCGCCAGATCACCGGTCGTTTTCGCGAAGGACCACACGCTTGCCTTGGACTCGTAGAGAGAGGAGATGTTGTCCGGAGAGAGCTCTGAATACTGGATGTTCAGATTGTCGATCATCACGAAATGCTCGGGGTTGACCTGGATCTCCTTGCCGCTGTAATTCGCCACCTTGATGAAGAACACCAGCGTGTTCGGCGGATAGGGATTTTTTCCGGCCAGAGGGCCGAAGAACTTCTTGTCTTCGAAGAATTTCTCCAGTTCCTCCGGGTTGGCGTATCGGACCGTGACGTCAATGCCGTCCTTCGACTGGGAGGCGGTCGCCGGGTTGAACCGCAGCGGGATCACCGCCGCCTTCACCTCCGGCTGGCGCAGCTCAATCTGTCCCTTGGGCCGCTCGGTCGTGGCGAAGCCTCCGCCGCATCCCGACATGGCGGCGCCCAGCGCAGCGCAACAAGCGCAGGAAAGAATTTTCTTCATGATCCCCTTTCAAGTTGAGGAGTCATTGCAACGGTGAAGAAATTGGAGGAAAACCGAACCTCCGGAGCCGCCATCGATCCGGCGACCCGAAATTCAAAAGGCTCCCACGGCTCCGGCAAGGCCTGGTCCGGCCGGAGCAGATTCATCGCTTCCAGCAGAGTCCGAGGCAGCTCTCCATTCAAGACAAGCTCGGCCTGCCGCGTTCTCTCGGCGAACCACCCCTTCGCCTGCAGGCGCAGCAGCGGCCCGTGAAGAACAAATTCCAGAAGCGTCCATCGGTTCCGATCGACCCGAAGGATCGCGAACCCACCCGTCGTCACAGGACCGGAGGAAAGGATCTCCTGGGCCAACGGCCGGCGGATCTTCCAGGAGCTAGGATCCATCCGGATCTCGCCGAACTCCCATCGCGTCTCCCAATTGCCGCGAACCAGCGTCCAGATCTGGGGATGGAGACGCACCTTGACCAGGTGCAGGCGCCCACCGTTCGGGGTCTGCACCCGCAGGCCGGCCAATTCCAGGCTCTGCCAGGGAATCCATCGGGCCTGCTGCAGGGTGATCTGCCAGCCGGCGTTGCGGCCGCTCAGAAACCGGCACAGCCGCCGCGCGGGGGCCGTCACCTTCCAAGGAATGAATCCCGCTCCACCCATCCCCGCCAGGAGCAGGACCCAGGCGACTTTGATCAGGCGGCGCCGCATCGCTCAAGAAGACTCCAAGGCGTTCTGGATTTGAGCCAGCAGGCGCTCATCCCGCGTCAGGGCATAGCCGGTCACCGCGGAGGTCTCATCCGCCGTGAGCCATCGCCGCTTGAGCAGATCCTGAACCGACTCGGCGATTGTTTCCATCTCGACGCCGACCCACACTGCGATCCCCCGCGCGGTCTCCACCGCCTGCGGATGCTCCTGAAAGAAATGCAGGATCCTGCGCTGGAGGGCTGTCAGGCTTTCCTTAGCGTCCGCCACGATCGGCCCTCGACCGCGAAAGGAGAATGTGTTCGAGCTTTCCGCCGCGCGCCACGGAGAGAAAGGCCTCCGCCACTTTTGGATCGAACTGGGTCCCGGCGTGGGAGGAAATCTCCTTTGCCGCCTCCCGGACCGATACCGCCCGCCGGTAAGGCCGGTCGCAGACCATCGCCTCGAACGCGTTGGCGACCGCCAGGATCCTGGCCCCCAGAGGGATCGCTTCCCTCTTCAGACCTTTGGGATAGCCGGTGCCGTCGTAGCGCTCATGATGGTACAGGATGATGGGAACCGCCGGCTCCAGGGTCTCCAGGGGTTCCAGCAGACTCGCCCCGCGGATGGTGTGCTGCTTGACCTTGTCATATTCCGCCGGCTCCAGCTTGCTCGGCTTGCGCAGGATCTCATCCGGGATCCCCACCCGCCCGGCATCGTGCAGCATCGCCGCGTACTGAAGGGATTTCTGCTGCGCCACCGGGATCTTCATCTCCCGGGCGATCTCCATCGCCACATCCGCCATGACCTGACGGCCGGAGGCGGTGCTGGGAGAGTTGGTGTCCATGCCGTCCAGGATGGCGCTCAAAGATCGGATCGTTCCCCAGGTCACCCGCTCCTGCGTCTCGTACATCTGGGCGTTGCGGATCGCCACGACGGCCTGCTCCGCCAGCGTCGTCAAAATCTCTTGATCCAACGCGCTGAAAGGGCGGCCCTTCTCCATCCGGCGGACCAGAATGATCCCGATGCACTCCTCCTCCACCAGCGGGATGATCATCCTCATCGGACTGACGTGCGATTTACAGCTCGACGCGATACGGCCCAAGAGCCCGGCCCCCACTTTCCAAACGCGGGCCGGCCGGGCCTTCCCCTTCTTCACATTTACCAGCGCCCGCGGGACCAGAATTTTCTTTTCTTTATCCAGGAGCCAGATCGCGCAGACCTGCGCGCGGAGGACCTGGCAGCAGAGACGCGCCACCCTGGGGAGGAGCTCTTCCAAGTTCAGCGTCGAGCTGATCAGCCGGTGGATCGTGTGGATCGTGGAGAGGGCGACGCAGCGGGGCTGGATCGTCTCCGAAAGGGTCTTCAACTCCTCGCTCCGCTCGGCCTCCCGCGCCACCGCCTCGAACCCGGCCGCCGTCAGATCGATCTCCGGGTCGGGCAACACCTGGTCGCTGTAGCACATCGCCAGGAATCCCTGGAGCTGTCCGTTCCGTCTCGCCGGGAAGCAGACCGCAACCTTCTGGATCGGGCAGACGAACTGGACTGGGGCGCTGCGTTTGCGCGCCTCCTCCAACGCCTTCAGGAACCGCCGCTCGCAGACCCGGCGATTCGCCGGCTTTCGGACAAAATGGCAGGTCTTGCAGGCGATTTTGTAATCCAGGGCCTTAGGTCTAGCCCCTTCCACCTGCCACCAGATGGCTTTCGGCGCGCGCCGGCCGAAGGCCTCCCGAAGCTGAACGGCTACGGGGTTTTGAGCTATCCTCTCTATCCAATCCATCTTTCTATTATACTCGCTCGGAGGGATCGAACAGCTTGCGATACTCCTCCATCGCGTAGCGGTCGGTCATACCGGCGAGGTAGTCGCACACCACGCGGTAGGGATCCTCCTTCTCCATCCGCCGGCGCGTGGACTCCGGCAGCTGCTCGGGCTTGCGCAGGTAGGCCTCGAACAGGGCCGCCAGCAGCCGCTGGGCCTTGTCCGCCATCCGCACCACCCGGTGATGGTGATAGAGCCTCTCGTTGAGAAACCGCTTCAGGGGAGCGCGCAGGCGCTCCATCTCCGGGCTGAACGCGATCACCCGCTCGCGCAGCGATTGCGCGTCCGCCGGGCGGCGGATCTTGAGCCTGCGGATCCTCCGCTCCGACTCCTGGATCAACTCCGTCACCCGCCAGTCGATCAGCCGCCGGATGATCTGGACCCTGCGGATTTCCGCCCGGGGGCTGGACCCCCGCTTCAGGACCTCCTTCCGGGCCTGGCTCCACATGGGGATCCTCTGCAGTTCCTCTTCTCGGATCAGGCCGGAGGTCAGGCCGTCGTCCAGATCATGGTGGTCGTAGGCAATCTCGTCCGCCACGTTCGCCAGCTGGGCCTCCAGACTTAAGTTTGTCGGCAGCAGTGCTTCACCCGGAATGGAAACCCGATGCTTGTTCATTCCCTCCCTCACCTCCTTCGTGAGATTTAGCCCGGGGAATCCGGGATACCGCTCCTCCAGCAGATCCACGATTCTCAGAGCATGGAGGTTGTGATTGAAACCGCCGTGTCCCTCCATCAGATCCCGCAGCGCGTCCTCTCCCGAATGGCCGAAGGGACCATGCCCCAGATCATGCGCCAGCGCGATTGAGCGGACAAGATCCGTGTTGAGCCGAAGCGCCCGGGCGATGGTTTCGGCGATCTGTGCCACTTCCAGCGTGTGGGTCAGGCGGGTGCGGTAGTAATCCCCCTCATGGATCACGAAGACCTGCGTCTTGTACTCCAACCGCCTGAACGCCGTGGAGTGGATGATCCGGTCGTGGTCCCGCTGGAAACAGGTCCGATAGGGGTGCTCCGGCTCCGGATGCACCCTGCCCCGGGACTCGGAGGAACGGACGGCGTAGGGCGAAAGGCACTTGCGTTCCTGGGCCTCCATCTCTTTGCGGGTGAACATGGTTTAGGCGCGCGTCAGGAGCTTATGCGCGGAAGCGAGGGACTGGGAGATGACCCGGGTATCGGTGAGGAGCGGCATGAAGTTGGTGTCCCCCATCCAGCGGGGCACCACATGCAGATGCAGATGGCGCGGGATGCCCGCTCCCGCCGCCCGGCCCAGATTGATGCCGGTATTAAAACCGTCCGGGGAGAGGACCTTCCGCAGCCGCCGGATGGTTTCACTTGTCAAGCGCCAGAGGTCGAGCCACTCCGCTTGCGTCAGATCCTCCAGGTTGGCGACGTGCCGGTAAGGGGCGATCAGCATGTGGCCGTTGTTGTACGGGAAGAGGTTGAGCATGCAGAAGCCGTGCCGGCCGCGGACGACGACCAGATTGCGGGCACTGGGCTTGGATTTCCCCTTCTCGCAGAAGAGGCATTTTGATTGCTTGCTCTTCTTTCCCTTCCGGGCGCCCGCGATGTAGGCGAGGCGCCAGGGGGCCCACAGCCGTTTCCGGGTCACCCGGTCACCTCGGAGGAATGCTCGCCGCTTTTTTGAAGAAAAGATTCCGCCTCCAGAGAGATCGTCTGCGCCGGCGGCTCCTCGGCCCCCTCGGGAACCGGCAAACGGGTCAAACCATACAGCTCCAGCATCTGGTTGAGCAGCGGAAGATCCCAGAACCGGACCTTGGCCTCCTGCAGCACCAAGCGGGCGTTGACCTCCGCCCGCACCGCCCCGATCAGCACCTTCCGGTACTTCCGCAGAGGATCAAAACCACGCATTTCCCGGACCAGCTCCCGGGCTTGGGCCTCATCCAACGTACCCTGCCAGGGCACCACCCACCAGCCCCCCTTCTGCCGCAGGAACGGCCGCGCCAGCAAGCTCACCCGGTCCAGAGGACCGGGAACCTTCTCAACTTGCCGGAATCTCGGAAGCAAAGTCCTGTGGCCGTCCAACTCCATCACCTCATTACTCCACCGCTGCAGGAGCTGCAAGAGCTGCTCCTCCAGCGGACGGCCGGCCTCCTGCCGCATCTGTTCCATCCAGGCGCGGACCACTCGCCGGAAGTGGGTCTGCGCTTGGGGCCAATCCATCAAAGCGACCCCCTGAAGGATCGGGTAAGCGGTGATCAGCCAAGCCTGGAACAACCGCTGCGGGATCCGGTAGAAGACACCCTCCTTTTTCAGGAGATGTCCCTCCTGCAGCAATTGAAGGGCGCGGGAAACCTGTGAGGCAGGCCTCTGCGCCTGCTCCGCGATCTGCGGCAGGCGGTGAAGTCCGGAGGCCACCCTCTCCAGAACCTGGATGCAGAACATCCGGTTCCGTTGGGCCGGCAGCAGCCGGAGCCGGCTCTCGAACTCCCGCCGCAGCGCGGAATCGGGATCGAGAAAGAGGGCCTCCAGCAGCTGCAGGAGATCGCGGCCCGGCAACGCCTCCAGCAGAAGGTTCAAGCGGTGAGGCTCCCCCTGCGCCAGATCCATCAGAAGATACTCCAGCCAGGGATCCATCGGCTGATCCGGCCGGACCGAACGGATCGCCTTGCGACAGGCCCCTCCTTCCAGAGGAGGGACCTCGATCGATTCAAACTTCCCGAAGAGCAGCGCCAATCCTTCCCCCAGGATCGAATAAGCCGCGGCCGATTCAGAGGAAGAGAGCAAATACAAAGTGGTGGGCTGAACCATAATTTTCCGGCCCAGCGAGCGGAACGGGTCCCGCACGGCAAGCCCGCGCAGGCGGTGGAACTCCTCCAGGACGAGCAGCACCCGGTGGCCGGTCTCCTGCGTCAACAGATGGGGCAAATCCCAAAGACGGTCATAGGCCTCGTCCAGCCGGCCCCCTTCCACCAGACCCGCGATGCGGGACCCCAAGGCCGCCGTTCGGGGGACCAGGCCCTCGCACGTCTCCAGCAACTCCGGCAGATGGGTGGGAAAGGAATCCAGCTTCCGCAGCCGCAGCACCGCGTACAGCACGGTCCGCACGAAGCGCCCGATCCATTCGGAAACCTCCTCTTCCGCGCTCACTTCCAGATAAAGAGGAAGGAGAAGCGATTCCGGCCGAACCTCTTCCTGAAGAAACCGCCGGATCAAGGCGCTCTTGCCTCTCCCCACCGGCCCGATGAACGCCAGGTTCTGCCGGTACCCCGCCAGGAAACCGCTCACCCTCTTGTGCAGAAGGGCAAGCAAGTCGGCACGATCAAACAGAGGAGCGCTCGGTGGTGGGGTCATGGCAGATAATACAGGGGGTTTTGGGCTTTCTGGTTTCTGCGGATCTCGAAGTGGAGCGCCGGCACCTCGGTCCGTCCGGTCTCTCCCACCCGAGCAATCACCTGCCGCTGGGCGATTGGATCGCCCTGGCGAACCAGGATCTCTCTCACGTAGGCGTACACGCTGGCGAAACCATCCGCATGCTCCAGAATGATCGTTTTCCCGAAACCGGGCAATTCCTCATGCACGAAACTCACTTTCCCGCTCCGCGTGGCCCGCACCTCCGTGCCTGAAGGGGCCTGAATATCGATCCCTTTGCTCACCCTTCCGCGCCGCCGCGTCCCGAAGATGGAGATCACGCGGCCCTGAACCGGCCAGATGAACTGCTCCCCCACCCCGACCGACACCGGGCGGTTCAAGACGACCGCGGGAATCCGCTCCGCATGGCTCACCGCGGCCCCATGCCCGGAGGGAATCACCAACCGCTGCCCGACTTCAACACGGGAAGCATTGGAGATCCGGTTCTCCTTCACCAGGTCATCCAGGCTCACCCCAGCGCGGTGGGCGATGGACCAGAGGGTCTCGCCGCGCTCGACCCGGTGAGTCACTACACCCGCCGAGGAAATCCTTTCGGCCGGACCCTCCCCCCGGTAAGGAGCGCAACCGGCAACCGCCAATATCCCTGCAAGAATGAAACTCAAAAATCGAGCGGGTGGAGGGAATCGAACCCTCATTACGAGCTTGGGAAGCTCGCGTACTGCCACTGTACGACACCCGCTTAAATTCACAGCACCACAGGGCGGGAGATCGCCTGAAACGCGCGGCAGCGCCGCAGCACGTCCGCCTTAGTCAAGTTGGTCAGACGAGCCGGGCCGAAGTCCTCGATCGTGATGGAGGCCGCCACCGAAGAAATCTGGATCCCCCGGCAGAGGTTGGCCCAACTCAGCTTCCGGCCGGCCAGGTACCCCATGCAGGTCCCGGCGAAGGCGTCTCCCGCCCCGGTCGGATCCATCACCTGCGAAATCGGATACCCCGGCAGCGAGAAGAAGGAATCCTTGGAAGCCGCCAGCACCCCATGCTCCCCCTTCTTCACAATCGCCACCTTGGGCCCCATCTTGGCCAGATGGCGCGTGGCCTGCACCAGGCCGTGGATCCCCGTCAGCAGCCGGGCCTCGCTGTCGTTCAGGAAGATCAGGTCCATCCGCTTGAGCAGGCTCAGGAATTCCTTTCGGTTGTTCTTGATCCAGTCATCCCGCGAGTCGCAGGCGACGATCCGGGTCGACCGGAGCTGGCGGAGGACGTTCCACTGCAGAGAGGGGTGAATGTTGCCCAAGAAGGCGTGGGGGATCTTCTGCTGGCCGGCGGTCAGCTTGGGCTCGAAGCTCTTGAACACTCCCAGGTCCAGAAAGAGGGTCTTGGCCTGCAGGTTTTCGTCGTAGCGGCCCTTCCAGCGAAAGGTCCGTCCTTTGACCTGGGTCAAGCCGGCGCCGTTGACCCCGCGCTTGGCCAGCATCTTGGCATAAGCCGCCGGGAAATCCGAGCCGATCACCGCCACCATGGAGACCGGGGTCCAGAGCCGGGCCGCGAGCGCCGCGTAAGTGGCGGAGCCGCCCAGCACTTGGGCCACACGGCCCCAGGGAGTTTCAATGGAATCCAACGCGACGGAACCGACAATCAAAAGACTCATGAGGACAATCTCCCTTTTAAAGCACGTGCCGCTGCTTCCGGATCGGAGGCAGCGGCAACGGCCCGGACAACGGCCACACAGGCCGCACCTGCCGATGATACCAGACCCACATTTTCGAGGTCAATGCCCCCGATCGCCACCCAGGGGATCCGGACCTTCTGCTTCACCTGCCGGACCAGCTCCAGCCCGACCGCCGGAACTCCCGGCTTGGTGGGGGTCGCGAAAACCGGCCCCACCCCGATGTAATCGGCCCCCTGCCTCTGCGCTTCCAGAGCTTCCTGGATAGAGTGTGTGGAGCGGCCGATCAACATGGAGCTTCCCACCAGCGCCCGGACCGCCGGCACCGGCAGATCCTCATGCCCCACATGGACGCCGTCCGCTTGGCACCCAATCGCCACCGCCACCCGGTCGTTCACCACGAACAGGGCACCCAACTTGCTCACCCGCTCCCGAAGCAGCCGCGCCGTCTCAAGGAACTCTCCATCCGGGGCCTCTTTGTCCCGCCATTGGATGACGTCGGCCCCGCCCCGGACCGCCGCCTCAGCCACCTGGACCGGGTCCCGGCCGCCCAGAGCGGACCGGTCAACGATGACGTAGAGCTTCGCTTTTTGAATGGAAAGCTTTCTCAAGGGAATAGGCCCTGAACCGAAGAGATCCAAACGACCGGCCGACCGCCGGATGAACTAGACGGGAGAACTCCTCCAACACCCTCAACGCCTCCTGGACCCGCCGCAGGTTCGCCGTCAAAAGATCAAGCACCTTGCCATGAGGGCGGATCTTTCCGCGCCGCTCCGGCCGGCCGACGTCCCCCGAGGAATCGCGCGCCTTCAGAAGTTTTCCGCCGGGCAGGAGCTTGGCCGCGCGGTCCACCGCGTAGCGCAGGCGCTGGCAGCGCCGCGTGAGAAGAGCATCGTCCAGGATCAGGCGGGCCACTTCCTCGCAGACCCTCAAGCCCTCCCGGGCCCGGTTCAAGTTGACGTCCAGAACACGAAAGAGGGGCGCCTGAGAGGTCACAGACAAGGAAACCTTTGGCTATTTAATAGCCGTACTTCTTCACATACCATGTCTTAACCTTCTGCGTCACGATCACGTAACACAACACGATACCGATCAACGAAAGGAAATATTCGGCGGAAGGTTTCACGAAGCCGAAATAATGCCCGAGCGGCAAGAGCGTGACCGCAACGCCCACCGACACGATAAAAACAGACATCAAGACAAGGAACCGGCTGGGCCTGCTTTCAATAAAGGGGATCTTGCCCGTCCGGATGATATGGATCACGAGGGTCTGGGTGCAAAGCGATTCCAAAAACCACCCTGTATGGAAAAAAGGTTCCGAAGCTTTAAAGAAATAGAGCAGGACGCCGAACGTGATGAAATCAAACAAGGAGCTGACCGGACCAAAGATGAGCATGAAGGTCCGAATCGCCTTGATATTCCAAGGTTTCGGCCGCTCGAGATAATCCGCATCCACCTCATCGGTCGGAATAGCCACTTGGGATATATCGTAAAGGAAATTGTTCAGAAGGATCTGGATCGGCGCCATCGGCAGGAACGGCAGAAAGATGCTGGCACCCGTCATGCTGATCATATTCCCAAAGTTGGAGCTCGCCCCCATCTTCACGTACTTCATTGTGTTGCCGAAGGTCTTCCTGCCCTCGATGACGCCGTCTTCCAATACGAGCAGGCTTTTCTCAAGCAGGATAATGTCCGCGGATTCTTTCGCGATATCCACCGCGTTGTTCACGGAAATTCCGACGTCGGCCGCCTTCAAGGACGGCGCATCGTTAATGCCGTCGCCGAGATAACCGACGACGTGGTTGCCGGCGTGCAGCGCCCTGATCACCTTCTCCTTTTGAAAAGGCGAAAGCCTCGCGAAGACATTCGTCGTCTTGACCGCTTCCTGCAATTCCGAGTCGGTCAGCTTTTCAAGCCTGTCTCCGGTGAGAAGGTCTTTGACGTCCAGCCCCACTTCGTTGCATATCTTCTTGGTGACAAGGTCGTTGTCACCGGTCAGCACGATGAACCGGATCCCCAGCTTTTGAAGTTTAGCGATCGTCCTTCGGGCGCTTCCTTTCGGCGGGTCGAGGAACGCGAGATACCCTTTCAGGGTCATGCCGCACTCGTCATCTCTGGAATAAGCCGTTTTAGGCTGATCGACGTCTTTGTAGGCGGTCGCGAGAACACGGAATCCATCGGTGCTCAGCTTGTCGTACTCCTCTTTCAAATCGGCCAGGATGAAACCCTCCATCTCGAACGTCTCGCCGTCCAGCTCATACCGAGTACAGCGCTTGAAGATCTCCTCCGGGGCACCCTTGGAAATGATCCGGTGCCTGCCCTCCATCTCCACGACGACGGACATGATCTTCCTGGAAAAATCGAACGGCATTTCATCCACTTTCTTGAACTGCCGTACCGCGAGTTTTTCGTGTTTAACAATGGCCTTATCGAGGAGGTTCTTGAGTCCCGTCTGATAAAAGCTGTTGATGTACGCCATCTGGAGGACATCACTGCTCTCCTGCCTCACGACATCGCAATACTTTTCCAGCACCACTTTGTCCATCGTGAGCGTCCCGGTCTTGTCGGTGCAGATTACGTCCATCGCCCCGAGGTTCTGGATCGAATTGAGCCGCTTCACGATGACCTTCTTTTTGGACATCGCAATGGCGCCTTTGGAAAGGTTGATCGCAACGATCATGGGCAGCATTTCGGGCGTAAGGCCGACGGCCACCGCCAAAGAAAAGAGGAGTGCTTCAACAACGTTGCCCTTAAAAACAGTATTGATCGCAAAGATGATCCCGACAAGCAAAAGCATGAACCGGATCATGAGCCACACGAACTTGTGGATGCCCTTATCGAAGCTGGACACTTCGGATACGGCCAAAAGCCGCTTTGAGAGTTCGCCGAACTGGGTGGCCGATCCGGTCTTGACGACAAGCCCCAGCGCCGTTCCGCTGACGACGCTCGAACCCATAAACGCGATGTTGGACAACTCGGAAATGGAATTCGTCCCCCGGATCGGCTGGGCGAATTTTTCGACCGGGAAAGACTCCCCGGTAAACGAGGCCTGGTTGATGTAAAGGTCCTTGCAGGAGATGATCCTCAAGTCGGCCGGAATCATGTCCCCCGCGTAAAGATCAACGACATCGCCGGGGACCAATTCCCGCATTTTGACTTCTTTTCCCTTCCCTTTGCGGAGGACCGTAGCGGTCGCGCGCACCATTTCACTCAATTTCTCTGCTTCCTTACCGGAACGGTATTCCTGGACGAAGGACAAAATAACGCTCAGAAGGATCATGAGGAGCACGAGAAAAGCACTCATCTTTTCCCCGAAAAAATAGGAGAAGGTGCCGATGATAATGAGCACAACGACAAGCGGATTCAAAAACTTGGAGAGGAACTGCCGGATCGCGGTTCTTTTCTTCTTCTTGGCGGGCTCGTTAAAGCCGTATTCTTTCAGCCTCTCCTCAGCTTCGGAATCGCTGATGCCGCTCTTGGAGCTTCGATAGGTCTCAAGAAGAGATTCCGCAGAGGCTGAGCAAATGAAGTCGTACCCGGCGGCGGAAAGCTTCGCCTTATGGTTGCTGTTTGCAGTTTTAACGGAAGGCATGCTTAACCACGGCGGCGGCTTTTGCGGAGCAACTCCGTGGTGGAATGCCCCGCCACGGTCGGGATCACCAGCACCCGGCCGCCGTGCGATTCAACAATCTCCCGTCCGACGATCCGCTCCCGGACCCAGTCCCCCCCTTTGGCGAGAAGGTCCGGCCGGATGGCCTGGATAACCTTCAGGGGGGTCGGTTCCGAAAAGACCGTCACGAAATCCACCGGTTTGAGGGCCGCCACCAGCCGCGCCCGCTCGCCCGCCGGCACGACCGGCCGGCCGGCCCCTTTTAAACCCCGGACCGAAGCGTCGCTGTTGACGGCCACCACCAGGATGTCCGCCCGGTTCTTGATCCGTTCGAGGTAAGTGAGATGGCCGATGTGGAGAAGGTCGAAGCAACCGTTGGTGAAAGCGATCCGTTGTCCCTGTTTCTTCAGCTTGCGGAGAACTGGAAGAAGCTTTTTGAGGGGAAGGATGTTACTTGGCAAAGTGAGCTTCGATCAGCTCGCAGATGATCTGGCCGATCGTGATGTGGGATTCCTGGATCCGCTGGGTGGAATCGGAAGGAACGACGATGGCGATGTCGACCAGCTCCTTGAGCTTGCCCCCGTCTTTTCCGATGAAACCGATGGTTTTGAGCCCCATCTTCCGGGCGGTTTTCACGGCAGTCAACACGTTGGGGGATTGCCCGCTGGTGGTGATGCCGACGGCCACGTCTCCCGGTTTTCCCAGCGCTTCGATCTGGCGGGAAAAGACGGTCTCAAACCCAAAATCATTTCCGAGCGCGGTGAGGTTTGAGGAATCGGTGGTCAAGGCGATCGCGGGAAGGGCCCGCCGTCCCTCAATAAACATCTTTCCGACAAGTTCCGCCGCCAGGTGTTGAGAATCCGCGGCCGAGCCGCCGTTACCAAAGAAGAAAATCTTGTTCCCTGCCTCGAGCCCCTCAATCATCAGCCGCGTCGCCTGCTCCATCACCGGAATCAGATGGGCCCGGACCCGCTCCTTGGTGCGAATGCTCTCGGTGAGCCGGTCTTCTATCTCCCGCGCGTAATGGGGGCTACTCAAAGAAGATCCTGGCGATCTCATAGAGCTCCATGTCCACCGTCTTGAGCTTTTTCGTGGCCGCCTCGATCGGAACGGGGACGATTGTGTTCCCTTTGAGGCTGACCATCTTGCCCCACTGGCCGGCCAGGACCAATTCCACCGCTTTCACGCCGAAGCGAGTGCCGAGCACCCGGTCAAACGCGGTGGGGGTGCCCCCGCGCTGGACGTGGCCCAAAACAGTCACCCGGGTCTCAAACCCGGTCTTCGCTTCGATCATCTCCCCCAGCGCGTCGCCGATGCCGCCCAGGCGGATGTGCCCGAAGGCATCCAGCTTCTTGTCCTTCTGGAGCGCCTGTCCCTTGGCAAACTCCGCTCCCTCCGCTACCACGATGATCGAGAAGGTCTTACCCCGATCATGCCGCTTGCGGATCGCCGAGATCACTTCCTCGATGTCGATGGGAAGCTCCGGTATCAGGATGAAGTCCGCCCCGCCGGCGATCCCGGCGTGCACGGCAATCCAGCCGGCATGGCGACCCATCACCTCCACCACCATGATCCGGTTATGGCTCTCAGCGGTGGTGTGCAGGCGGTCAATGGATTCCGTGGCGATGTTCACCGCCGTGTCGAAGCCGAAGGTGTAGTCGGTCTCGGAAAGGTCGTTGTCGATTGTCTTGGGGACGCCGACAATCGGAAAACCCTCCCGGACCAGCCGGGTCGCCACCCCAAGCGTATCCTCCCCGCCCACGGCGATGAGAGCGTCCAGGTGGAGCAGTTTGAAATTCTCCCGGAGCGAGGCCAGCTGCGCGGGATCCTTGTAGGGATTGGTCCGGGAGGTGCCGAGGATCGTCCCCCCTTTGTGCAGGATGCCCGAAACGGAATTCAGATCCAGCGGAAAGGCTGCCTTCTCAATGAGACCCTTCCAGCCGTTGCGGATCCCCACCACCTGGATGCCGTCCCGCATCGCCCGGCGCACCACCGCGCGGATCACCGGGTTGAGGCCGGGGCAATCCCCGCCCCCCGTCAGGAGACCAACGTGCCGGATGGGTGAGGCCGCCATTCCCTAGAACCCCCGGAACGGCGGGGAGAACTGGCCCACCTTGCGGTCGGACAGGCTCTCCTTGCCGTCTCTGTGGGCGACCTTGGCCACGTGGACCAGCACGATGACCGGCTCCTCGATCCCGGAGAGCATCTCTTGGACTTTCGCCTTGACGACCCCCTGGATCTTCTCCGCGGACTCCGGGATGTGAGCACCGGCCCAGAGAACCGCGCGCGCCCGGACGATGATCTTTCCCTTGCGGGCCACCACGTCCGACCGAAGTTCCTTGACCTCCGGAAGCTCCTGCGTGGATTTGCGGATGAAATCCTCGATCGCCATGAGCGACACGGTGACCCGGCCGTCCGGGTTTTCGAAAGCGATCGTCTTCTGTTTCTGGAACTTGGCCAGCGTCAGCTCCGCGTACATCCAATTGAGCAGGATAAGTCCCACCCCGGCGAGGAAGCAAACCAACCGGAGGTTCTTCTCCGAGTAGGCCATCTCCAGCGCCCAGGTGGTGTTTTCCACGGGGACCCAATGAAGAGAGAAAGCGATCAGACCCAGCCCGACGAGAATAAACAGGATGATGTAGCAGGTCATGATGATCCAGGTGAATAGTTTCATACCGCCCTCCGGGCCTTGACTTGATGAATGCTGACGTGCACCTCCACCGGGTTCAGCTGCGTCATGTGCTCGACCACGTCTCGCACCCGGTCCTGCACCTGAGCGGCGACGGCGGGCAAATTGACGCCGTACTCCACCACCAGGCTCACCCAGAGCCGGACCTCCTGCTCCTGGATCTCCACCCGGACGCCGCCGCCCGACGCTCCCTTTAAAAACCAGGGCCCCTGCCAGATCCCAACGACCCCCTCCACCTCCCGGGCCGCCAGCCCGGCGATGGTGCAGACCACATCGTTGCGTATTTGAACCGATCCGAGATCCGTGCTGCGTCCAGGCATCCGCATGCTCTCCCCTCTAGGTGCCGACCAGCTCACCCGCCGGCTTCGGGGCGTTGAACCGTTCGATGAAGTGAGTGGAGTAGCGACCGGCGATAAAGGAAGGATCGTTGAGGACCTTCCGGTGGAACGGGATCGTGGTCTTCAGCGGGTCCACCGCCATCTCATCCAGCGCCCGGAGCATTGTCTGGATCGCTTCCCTCCGGGTGGCACCCGTGGTGATCACCTTCGCCAGCAAAGAGTCGTAGTACGGCGGGACCCGGTAGCCGGTGTAGAGATGGCTGTCCACCCGGACCCCCGGACCCCCGGGCGGGTGGTACAGGGTCACCTGCCCCGGGCAGGGCATGAAATCGTGGTCCGGGTCCTCCGCGTTGATCCGGCACTCGATCGCGTGGCCCTTCCAGTGGACATCCTCCTGAGAAAAAGAAAGCTTTTGCCCCGCCGCAACCCGGATCTGCTCCTTGATCAGATCGATGCCGGTCACCGCTTCGGTCACCGGGTGCTCCACCTGGATCCGGGTGTTCATCTCCATGAAATAGAAGTTGCCCTGCGCGTCCACCAGGAACTCGATCGTTCCGGCGGAACTGTACTCGACCGCCTTCGCCCCGCGCACCGCCGCTTCCCCCATCCGCTTGCGCAGCTTCGCATCCACCGCCGGCGAGGGAGATTCCTCGATCAACTTCTGGTGCCGCCGCTGGATCGAGCAGTCCCGCTCCCCCAGGCTCACCACGTGGCCGTGCGAATCGGCAATGATCTGGATCTCCACGTGCCGCGGCTGGTCGATGTACTTCTCGATGTAGACGTCCGGAACGCCGAAGGCGGCCTCAGCCTCCGCTTGCGCGGTCATGAAGGCGCTGATCAAGCGCACGTCGTTGTGCGCCACCCGCATCCCCTTGCCGCCGCCGCCGGCCGACGCCTTGATGATCACCGGGTACTGGATCTGTTTGGCGGTCTTCAAGGCTTCCTCTTTGGTCTTGATCACTCCATTCGAGCCGGGGATCAGGGGGATTCCGGCCTTGCCCATCACCCGTTTCGCCTCGATCTTGTCCCCCATCAGGCGGATCGCCTCCGAGTGGGGGCCGATGAAGACGATCTTGCAGGAGTCGCAGATCTCGGCGAAGTGCGCGTTCTCCGCGAGGAAACCGTAGCCGGGGTGGATCGCCTCGACGTCGGTGATCTCCGCCGCGCTGATCAGCGCCGGGATATTCCGGTAGCTGTTGGCCGACGGGGCCGCGCCGATGCAGACCGCCTCGTCCGCCATCTTCACGTGCAGGCAGTCGGCGTCGGCCTCGGAATAGACCGCCACCGTCCGGATCCCCATCTCCTTGCAGGCCCGGATCACCCGGACCGCGATCTCGCCGCGGTTGGCGATCAGGATCTTGGAGAACATCAGGACGGCTCGACGAGGAAGAGGACCTGCCCGAACTCCACAGGCTGGGCGTTCTCGACCAGGATCTGGACGACGCGGCCCTTCACCTCGGACTTGATCTCATTCATCAGCTTCATCGCCTCGAGGATGCAGAGCACCTGGCCCACGGAGATCTCCTGGCCCACCTCCACGAACGGAGGGGCTTCAGGGGCCGGGGCGCGGTAAAAGGTTCCGACCATAGGGGATTTGATCTCGGTGCCGGAAGGCCTCGCCGGGATGTCCGGGACCGGCACCGGGCCGGTGGGAGCCCCCGCGGCTGAGGCCCGAGCGGAGGGAAAGCGCTCGATGACCATCCCTTCTTCCCCGCCGCCCCCTTTCCTCAACCGGATCTTCGTCCCTTCCCGTTCCAGTTCCATCTCCACGAGCTGGTGCTCGTTCATCAGAGCGATCAGATCCTTGAGCTCCTTCAGGTTCACCACGTTCAGGCCCTCCCGCTGTATTCGCCGGTCCGGGTGTCCACCTTGATGACATCGCCCGGCCCGACAAAGAGAGGAACCTGCAGCTTGAGGCCCGTTTCCATGACCGCCAGCTTCATCGCCGACTTGGAGGTGTCCCCTCTCATCCCCGGCTCGGACTCCGCGATCTTGAGGTTCACCGTGGTCGGCAGCTCCATCCCGACCAGCCGGTTTTCGTGCAGCTCCGCGCGGACTTCCAGGTTCTCCGTGAGGTAATTGGCATAATCCCCGAGCTCCTTGTCGCGGAAAACCATTGGGTCGTAGCTCTTCAGGTCCATAAAGTGGTATTCCTCCCCTGATCGATAAAGGAACTGAACCGACTTCTTCTCGATGAATGCGTCCTGGAACTTCGCGCCGCCGTCAAAAGTCCTCGTCAGGATGTTGCCGCTCTTCATGGACCTCAGCTTGGTCCGGACGAACGCGGCCCCCTTGCCCGGCTTGACGTGTTCAAACTCCACGAGGATGTAGAGCTCCCCATCGTGGATCAGCGCCATTCCGGTTTTGAATTGGTTGGTGGAGATCATGTGGAAACAGTTATTTTAACAGAGCGGCCAGGGCCTGCAAGCCTAAGATGTAGCTGTGGGGCCCGAAACCCGAGATCTGCCCGGCCGCGACCGGGGCGACCAGCGAGTTGTGCCGGAACTCTTCCCGCGCGTGGATGTTGCTCAGGTGCACCTCCACCGCCGGCAGTCCCGCCCCCTCCAGCGCGTCCCGGATCGCCACCGAGGTGTGCGTGTAAGCAGCCGGGTTGATCAGGATCCCGTTGTACTTGCCCGGGGCGGAGCCGATCGCGTCCACGATCTCTCCCTCATGGTTGAACTGGAAGGCGGCCACCTGCACCTTGAGCTTCCGCGCCTCCCGTTTCAATCGCTCGTTGATGCTGCCTAAGCTCACCCGCCCGTAGACCGAGGGCTTGCGCTTCCCCAGCATCTGCAGGTTCGGGCCGTGGATCACCAGGATGCGCTTCATCGGCCGGGCTTCTGCGCCTCTTCTACAAGCATGACGGGAATTCCCTCGCGCACGGGGTACCGCAACCCACAGGAAGCGGCCGTGCAAACGATCCAATCTCCCTCCTGCCGGACCGGGGACTTGCAGGCCGGGCAGGCCAAGATCTCCAAAAGCTCTTTGTCGATCACCCCACCACCTCCTTTGGTTCGACCTCTTCCATCGGCAAAGCTCCGGACGCCCCCTGGCTCGGCTCGATCGCCCCCAGGCGGCCCTCGAACCGCGCCAAGCGTTTGTCCGCTTTCTCAAAGTTCTCCATGGCAAACCCAAGCTGTTTGCCCGCCTTGCTGAAATCCTCCCGCACCACGCCCAGGTCCCGCTGCAGGCGCATGAGCGATTCCAGGATTTTCTGGGCATCCTGCTCGACAGCCAGGCCTCTCAACCCCAGCAGGATCACCTGGAGGTAGGCGTAGAAGCTGTTCGGGGAAACCGGGATCACCCGGCACTTCAAGGCGTGCTGAAAGATCCCCTTATCGTCCGCGACGCCGTCTTCCTTGATGATCGTTTCGTAGTAAACATTCTCCGCCGGAATGTACATCAGCGCGAAATCGTACGTCCCCTCGCCCGGCCGGATGTATTTCTGCGCGATCGCGTCGATGTGCTGCTTGACGTCCCGCACGAACACCCTCTTCCATTCCGCCCGTTCCTGGTCGGTCGCTGCCTGTCCCATCTTCCGGAAATTCTCCAGCGGGAATTTCGAGTCCACCGGGACCACGCGGTCCCGGAGCCGGATCGCGGCGTCCACCCGCTCCCCATCCGGGAACCCGTACTGCAGCGTGAAGAAATCCGTCGGCAGGATCTGCGTCAGGAGGTCGGCCAAGAAAAATTCCCCGAGGCCGCCTCGCATCTTCGGCGCCCGCAGGAGATCCTGGAGGGAGGCCATGTTCCGGCCCACTTCCTCCACCTTTTTCGTGGCCTCTTGGAGCTGGCCCAGATCGCGCGAGACGCCGGCGAGGGCCTGATGGGTCTGTTGGAGTTTCTCGCTGACCGATTGCTCGGTCGTTCGCACCTGCCCCTGGAACTGATCCAAGGCCAGCCGGATCGTTTCGGTCACGCGGCCGGAGATCTTCTGCTCCAGCGCTTCCATCTTCTGGGCTTCCTTGCGCTCCAAAGCCTGCTGCATCTCCAGAGGGAGCGGAGAGCTGACCATGCGCCAGACGCGCCAGAGGATCGTCATCAGCAGACCGATGGCGACGACCCCGAACAGCGTGGTGAGGGTCATTGGGCCGGCCCGCCCGGGCCCTGCGTCTTCTCGACAAATTTCATCCGCAGCTCGTAGAGCAGCCCTTCCAGCAGGCCGGATTCTTCCTGCGTCAGGTTGCCCTGGGTCTTCTCCTGCAGGATGCCCAGCACATCAATGATGTACCGCGCCTGCTCCAGATCTTCCTGGGGGACACCGGTCGCCGGATGGGCCACCTCTCCCAAAGCCACCATCGCCTGCATAGATAAGGAAGAGAGAAACAGGTTGAAGTCGGCCACCGGCATCTCGCGATGCCCGCCGGGGGGGGAAGCCGCGGGTTTCCGGGGTTGGGACCTCGGCTGCTGCGGCTGGGACTGCTGCGGAGGCGGAGGAGCAGCCGGTCGCTGTGGAGGAGGAGGCGGCATCTGCCGCTCCTTCTCCACCTGCTCCTTCCAGCTCTCGTCTACTTTTTTCTCGTTGGATTCCATCGTCATTGCACCCAAATGCCGGCGTAGCCGACTTCATACTTTACCAGCGATGCCCGGGAGGCGCCAAGCCCTTTTGCGGCGGCTAGAACCGCCGCGATCGCGGGTGCCCCGCAGATGGAGCTGGCTCCCTGCAGCACCTCCTCCATCAGCCCTTCCTCATCCAAAGCCAGGATCCGATCGATCAACCGCCGGTCCTGCGGCTGGGCAAGCTCGAGGGGCTCGTACCGGCTGAGGCTGCTGGAGGCGATGAGAAGCGTTTCCCGGCCGACACGCCGGACCGCTTCCGCTAACCCGCGCCCCACCGCCCGCGCCGTCTCCAAATCCACGCCGCCCATCGCGACCGGCACGAAGCCGCGGAGCTTGCCCCACCTTTTCAGGAACGGGAGCTGGACCTCCACCGCATGCTCATACTGATGGGCATGGGCGTCCCGCTTCAGCCCAGGGACCGATTTCAGAAGCGCGCGCGCCAGCTCCGACTCCACCGGGACCGGACCGAGCGGCGTCTCCCAGCCGCTGTCCGACGAGATGCTCAGCCTTTCTCCGATCCCGCTGTGGTTCGGGCCCACGATCACCGCGGTGGGCGGCAAGGCCAGCCGGCCGTACACCTCGGCCATGACCGGCCCGCAGGAGAAATAGCTTCCGTGGGGAACGATGACCGCGACCGCCTTTTCCTTCTTCCGGACGGAGGGAGCCAGGCGGTTCAGCAAATCCACCAGCGCCTCCTCCTTATCCGGGTAGAAAGGACCCGCCACCGCCGGAGGGCGGAGGCGGTTATCGGGCTTGGAGGGGCTCCGTTTCTTTCGGCGCAGCACTGGATTGCCCGGGCTTGCCGATCACGACCACACAGCGCTGCGGATCCAGAAGTTCCCCGGCCGTCCGGCGGATCTCAACCGGGGTGATCTCCTGCACTTGGGTCTCGTACCGCCCGGAGTAATCAAAACCCAATCCATACAACTCGTCACCGGCGATCTGAGCGGCGAAATTCTGCTGAGTTTGCCGGGCGATCCGGCGCTCACCCAGCAGCCCCTGTTTCACTTCCCGCAGTTCCTCTTCCGGAACATCCGCCTGCCTCAGCCGCCGGACTTCTTCCAGCAGCGCCGAGCGGACACTGTCCGCCTGAGAGGGGTCGATCACGGCGTACAGCACGAAACAGCCGGGGTCCACCCCATGCAGCGAGAAAGCGCCGACCGTGTAGGCCAGCCCGCGCCGTTCCCGGACCTCCGTGAACAACCGTCCCGCCCCGCCGGAGAGGACCGCCTCGATCAGATCCAGCACCGGCACGCGCGGATCGGTCACCTTCAAACCCGGGAAACCGATCAGCACCAGCGCCTCTTCGCGCGGAGTCGCTTCCATCCTCTCCCGCAAGCTGGTCAATGGCGGCTCCACCGGGATTTCGGGAACTTTTTGCTCGGAAGGCTGGATCTTCCCCACACCCTGCTTGAGCAGATCCAGCACTTCCTGACGATCGAACTGGCCCACCACCGAGATCACCAGCCGTTTCGGGTCCAGCACTTGCTCATGGAATTTCACCAAATCTTGACGCTTAAGTTTCTGAAGGGCCCCGGCCTCCCCGGCCGGATTCAGCCGGTACGGATGCCGGGTGAAAAGGGTCGCGGCCAGCCGCCGGATCCCCCAGGAAAACGGATCCTCCTCCTGCGCTTTCAAGTTCGCCAGGGCCAGCCGCCGTTCCGTCTCCAACTGCTCATCGGGAAAATCCGGCTCGGTCAGCAGCTCCGTCAGCAGAGGGACGGCGCGCGGCAACTCCGAAGAAACCACTTCCATCGTCAGCCCCAGGCTGTTGCGCCCGCTGAAGGGACGCAGCTCGCCCCCCATCTCCTTGACCAGATCGTTGATCTGGTCCGCGCTTCTTCGGCGCGTGCCGCGCAGGAGCATCTGAGAGGTGAGCTGGCTCACGCCGCTGGTGCCGTCGTTCTCGTACCGGACGCCGCCAAGCATGGAAGCCTGCAGGGTGGCCAGCGGAAGCCGCCGGTCCAGCCGCAGCAGGACCCGGACGCCGTTTTCCAAACGGACCAACTCCACCGGCGATTCCGACGATCGGGCCGAACCGCGCCCCTGCCCGGCGGAGAGAGCCCCGCGCGGCAGCAGAGTCACGGTGGTGGCCCGATCCTTCACCAAATATTGTTTCGCCACCCGCTGGAGATCCTCCGGGCTCACCCGGCCGATCCCTTCCAGGTACCGGGCGGCGAACATGGGGTCCCCGACCAGCACCTCATAACCGGCCAGATCAGAGGCCTGCCCGGCGACCGTCTGCCGCCCCGCCAGGTACTCGCGCAGCAGCGCGCGCTTGGCCGCCTCCAACTCCTGCACTGGGAACAGCTCCTCCGAAACGCGCGCGAACTCTTTCCAAACCCCCGGCCCGGCCCGCTGAACCTTGTCCGGATCCAGCCGCATCGTGACGCTGAACAACCCTCTCTGCTGCGGGGTGTAATTCCCGCAGTGGACGGCATGCACGATCCCCGTTTCCTTAAGCGCCTTCTCCAGCCGGGATCCACGGTCCCCTCCGAGCAGCCATGCCAGCAGGTCCAGCGCGTAGAGGTCCTGCCCGCTCACGGCGACGCTCGGCAATCCAATGGCGATGATCCCAAGCTGGACATCCGCCTCCTCGGTGATATCCCGGGGCGCGATCGGCAGCGGCTCCTCCTGCAGCATCACTTGAGGAACCAACCCGGGCTGAAGATCCTTGGTCAACTCGCCGATCCGGCGGACCACCTCCTCCGCCTGCACGTCCCCCGCCACGGCGATCACCGTCGTGTTGGGAAGATAATGGGTGCGATGGTACTGCCGCACATCCTCCGCGGTCATCTTCATCAGCAGAGGCTCGTAGCCGATGATCGGCACCCGGTAAGGATGCACCCGGTAGGCATTCTCGAAGAGCAGATCCCAGGCCACCTGGGATGGGTCGTCCCGCCGCAGCTTCAGCTCTCGGAGCACGACCTCCCGCTCCTTGGTAAATTCAGCCGCGTCCAGCGTTGAAGAGTACAGGGCATCCAGCAGGAGGTCCGCTCCCTGCGGCCAGAACTCCCGGTTGATGACCAGCTGATAACTGGTGGTGTCGTACGTGGTGAATCCCTGCGAGGTGCCGCCGTAGGAGCGGGCTTCCTTCTCCACCGCCCCGACCGGCCGGCGGGCCGTCCCTTTAAAGAGCATATGCTCCACGACGTGGGAGATCCCGGCGCCGAGGAACGGCCCTTCCGTCGCCGATCCGGTGCGGACCACGGCATGGAAAGCCACCAAGGGATGGGAGTGGTCCTCCTGGACTAAGAGGGTCAAACCGTTGGGGAAGGTGTGGCGCAGGTAAGAAGGCTGCTCCGCCTGAACCAGCGGCTGCACAGGCGCGATCGGTTTAGCGTGAGAAAAAGGCATCAGACTCCGGCAACCGGTGAGAAGAAGGGCAAAGAGTACGGCTAGATACGTCTGCGGTTTTCCCGTAACTTGCGCCGCCGGGCGACCGAAGGCTTCTCGTAATGCTTCCTGGCCCGGACCACCTTCAGGATCCCTTCCCGCTCAACCTTCTTCTTTAAGCGGCGGAGGGCTTTTTCGAGGGGTTCATTTTCTCTAACTTCAACGACTGGCATGTGAGTATGTTACTCCACCGCGCGAACCGCGTCAAGCCGCCGCGATTGTGCTACCCTATCCTCAGCCATGAACCAAACCCTCGGCACATGGAATGTCCTGCGCCCACTGTCCTGGCGGGACGTGCTCACCGTTCTAGCCGTACTCCTTCTGGCAAACCTTATCGCGTTCATCTTCCGGCGGATCGTCCGCCGGCTGGCGGAAAAAGCCCCCTCCCGCCTGCGCCTCTCCATCCTGCGCATTATCCCGATCGCCCGTTTTTTGATAGGGCTCCTCGCCGTGGTGATCATCATCCCCATTGTGGTGGAACCGACATTCCAGGACATCGCGACCCTGCTGGTCAGCATCGGCCTGGCGCTGGCTTTCGCGCTCAAAGAGTATGTCAGCAGCCTGATGGCGGGAGTGGTCACAGTGCTCGAGAATACTTACCAGCCGGGAGATTGGATCGAGGTGGACGGCGCTTACGGAGAAGTGAAGTCCATCGAGCCGCGGGCCGTGCGGATCGTGACCCCTGACGATACCGAGGTGATCATCCCCCACTCGCGCCTTTGGACGTCCAGCATCTTCAATGCCACCGGCGGCAAGCGCAGCTTATTGTGCGTCGCCGATTTTTACCTGCACCCGGACCATGACGCGCTTGCCGCGAGCCGCCGCCTGAAGGAAATCGCCGAGATCAGCAGTTTCCGCCTGCCGAATTCGCCCGTTACCGTGATCGTCCTCGAGAAACCCTGGGGCACGCATTATCGCCTCAAGGCGTACGCCAACGAAAGCCGCGAGCAGTTCCTATTCCTTACGGACTTGACAATCCGCGGCAAAGAGGCGATCCGCGCCCTGGGCATCCGCTTCGCCCAAATCCCCTACGCCGCAACAAAATAGCGCGTCATCCCTACCCGGTACGGAGCGGTCTGTTATCGAGGTGGAAGAGTCCGGACGAACCGGGTTGCCTGCTTCACCCATTCGGAGAGCCCCTTCTCCGTCCGGGTTCCTGCCGGAGAGACGTAGACCAGCCCCTTCAGCGGCCGGCCCGTGAAATCCATCGGGCGCGCGTGCGGTTTCGCCAGCGCCTTCTCGTACCCCTCAGACCCTACCCGAACCATCAACAGGTCCTTCACGACCCCGCAGCACATATGGCCCCGGACCATGAAGGCGATCCCCCCGAACATCTTCAGCTCGTAGAGCCCGCCCTGCCGCGCGAGAGCCTTTCGGACCCGGTTTGCCAGTTGCTCGTTATAGGCCATAAGCGTTCCCTGCCTGGAGAGTTGCAGTGGGGCGCCGCCGTCCGGTTTCCCCATGACGGAAACAGGAAAGGATGTGGTCGTTGACCATGCCGGTGGCCTGCATATGGGCATAGAGATGGTGGAGCCGACGAAGCGGAACCCCCTGCGGACCAGCGGCTTGCCATCCACGAAATCCCACATGAACCGCTGGAAGCTCCCGAATTCCTCCTGCACCTTCAGGAAGGCGCGGGCATTCGTGACGGCGGCCTCCACCTTCAGCCGGTTGCGGATGATGCCCGCGTCTTTCAGGAGGGATTGGATCTTGGAGGAACGATAGCGGGCCACCTGCATCCCTTCCAGCACCAGGAACTCGAACAACTTCCGGTCGTCATGCAGAGGAACGCCCCACTCGGTATCGTGGTACTCCCGCATGATCTCCGGCTGCTCTGCCCACTCGCACCGTTTGGCCATACCCCTATTCTACAATGCGGCTACAAGCGGTATGGTTACCCAGCACGCCGTCCCGGGAGTTGCGGATACAGATCCGGCACAAGATCAGATTGCCAGTATTCGTAGCTGTCGATATCCATGATGGTTAATTTTCCGCCCCAACCGGCTCCCGTGTCTAAAACCCAGACATTGCAGGCGTGAACAGGTTTAAGCGTTTTATAGATTTCGGTGGTCGTGTGCCCAATAAAAATATCGTCCCATTTTCCATATCGATGGTTCGGGTTTTTCTTGCCGGTCTTCACGGCATCACTCAGCAGATCCCTGTCCCACATAAGAAGCTCGGGGTCTTGCTTAGACATGTCCAAACCCGGATTGATTCCGCCATGAACGAATAATTTATTGTCCAGCTCGATAAAAAGCGCGGCCTCCCGCAATAGATTCACATGGGATTCCGGAACCCGCTCTCGGTCACGCTGATAAGAGTCCATCGTTGCCAAGCCACCCTGGCTTGTCCAGATAGACTCCGCCCAGCCGTTTTTCATCCACCGCAAGGCCCACTCATCGTGATTCCCAAGAACAACCTTAAGATTCTTGATGCCCAGCAGCTCATCGATGACCTTGTCTACTTCCGGCCAGCCGTCGCAAATATCCCCCAACGAAATTAACAGATCCTTCTCCGGATCGAATCTCGCTCTCTCCAGGCACTGCGACAGCGCCTTATGCCCGCCATGAATATCGCCTATTGCGAATCTTCTCATGCCTCACTCAGCTCAACGCCCTCTTCCCACAAGCGATGTTTGCTGAAAATAAGGAGGACTTTCCGAAGCTGCTCTATCACGACAGTATTTTTCTGATGGGCAAAAGCCGCAATGCCATACGCACTTTCTTTAATTCACTTTCTAGGAACCGCCGGCGCTTAATTCTTTCCACAAGCTCTTTCGGCTCAACGCGACCAACATACCGGTGAACGACTCTCTTGCCTTCCCGAACCTGGAGATAGTAATAGATGTGGTTTTTGATCTTCCGGCGTTTCACGCTTCCGGGTGGAAGGCCCTCTAATTTTCGCCGAAGGTCTTTTTCGAAGCGACTATAGTAGAGCAGGCTGTCTTTTAGAATTGATTTGAGTACTTTCATCTTTTCCCTCGTTACACTACATAATACCACATATTAATTATGTAGTGTAACTAAAGCAAGGGCTCTTTTTCACCGCCGGTCCCTGCGCCGGAATCTGAATTGTTACATCCGCCGTTGCTCTGCCCTCCTATTTATGAACTGTCCCTGGATGAAGCGTCCCTTACCATAAGTCTTGCCGTCAGAAGAGGTTAGTTTCAGTTGTACACAAAATGTGGACAACTGAACTTGGCTCTGCTTTAGCTCGCGCGCCTTCAGCATGCTCCAATAGTTTCGTGGATTTTCGCTGTCGGTGAGGGCACCGATGATGTCCACAACGGAGAAATACCACTGCTCATCCACCCAGTCGCGGCGAATCCGCTTTGCGCCGAAAACGATCATCTTCCCCGTTGTTTCAAAGCTTGGTTTTGTGCTCATGGTGTTGCTCCTATTTGAAGTCCGGTTCGGGCAATAGTATATTTATGTCTACTATTGGGTATCATACAACTAAACACGACTCAATTTCAATGCGGTAGTTTAACTTCAGATGCGGAAGATCACAAACTCAGCGGTCTACAGCGGGGCGGCGCCGAAGCGGAAAATGAGCGGTTTGTTATTGAGGTAGTTTAGTGAGGACTGAACCCGATACCGTTACGCCCAGCACTTTCAGCGCGGCGAGGATCTTATTTTGAACATTTGGCGTGAGCGGTTTCCCTTTTCGGGCTTTTTGAACCATCTTAAACGTGAGCTGTTCGGTCGATGCCTTCACCAGATCCGCATTGGACAGGCCGAGCTCGGTCATCAGTTCATCTAGAGGTGAAGTTGGCATAATCTGTAGTCTACTGCCGGATGCGGAAGATCACAAACTTAGGGGATTACAACGTGCTGCCGCCGAAGCGGCAAAGGAGCGGTTTGTTATCGAGGTGGGTCAAGAAGGCTGAACCTGATCATATGAAAAGCTTCCTCCTCACGCACGTAGAATAGCAGTGAGGGAAAACGTCAACGGTGTTGACTGCTGCTAACACGACGGAGGAGGAAGCCATGGTGTACATCGGATGTGACCAACACAAACAGTTCTGCCAGCTGGCCGTGTTGAACGAATCGGGAACCCTCGTTGAAGAGAAGAAGTTCTATCACCGCGATCCCAACGCGCTTCGGGAGTATTTTGCCTCACTGCCGCCCAATTCGCAAATGGCCATCGAGGCTTCCGGCTTCGAGTCCTGGCTGGCGGATTTCGCGCAGGAGCTGGGGATTCGCGTTACCTTGTCCCATCCCCTCAAGACCCGGGCCATCGCGGAAGCCAAGATCAAGACCGACAAGGTGGATGCCCGCACCCTGGCCAAGCTCCTCCAGACAGACTTTCTGCCGCCGGCCTATTTGGCCCCGCCCGAGATCCGGCGAAGGCGCTACTTTCTGCGATTCCGATTGTGCTTGAATCGCTACCGCAGCAGCCTCAAGAACCGAGTCCACTCGTTGCTCCATCACCTGGGCATTCAGCCCCCGGCAGTCACGGATTTGTTTGGAGTCTGTGGCCGCCAGTTCCTGGACTCCCTGGAACTCGAAGAGGGCTATCGGGAAGCCCTTCACGGTTACTTGGCTCTCTTGGATATGACCGAGGCTCGGGTCAACTGCCTGAAGAAACGGCTGGCTGCTTACGTCAAAGAGAGTCCGGAAGCGCAGCTGCTCCAAACCATCCCCGGGATTGGTGTCCTGTTGGCCCAAGTTATTCTGGCGGAGATCGGAACGCTCGCCCGCTTCAGTTCCCCCGGGAAGCTGTCCTCTTACGCCGGCTTGGTCCCCAGCCTCCACCAGAGCGGGCAAACCCTTTACCACGGCCCCTGCCCACAGCAAGGGAACAAATTCCTCCGCTGGGCCCTGGTGGAAGCGGCCCAGACCGCGGTTCGGAAGGATCCCCTCTTGTGAAGGCCTTCTACGACCGGATCAAGCGCAAGAAGGGGTCCCAGAAGGCCGTCGTAGCGGCTGCCCGGAAGATGTCCGTCATCGTCTTTCATATTCTGTCAAAAAAGGAACCTTATCGGTATAGTGCTTTTCCCCAGGTAAGCCCGGCGTAGGTGCCTGAGCCTCGAGCTCGTTAACCTGATTGGGACGCCTGGGATCGAATACGATCATGTGGCCTAAATGGACCACGAATGGATGAATGGATAACCTTTCAGTCATTCGCTGTTGACAGACAGGGGTTTTTCATGGAAGGCACTCCCGGAAATGGTACCGAAACATACCCAAACACGGATAAATCACTTTACAGGGTGACCTTTTTCATAGATGGTACTCAAACGCTCACTGTCCCGCCTATGTCAGGTTTTCACTTGTTCAAAAATTTCTGGAAGGAGGGTAGCCCCGGCGACCACCTTAAAGAATCTTCGTGCCTCACCGAAAGGGGCCACTTCGAAGACTTTGCGTCCTTTTAGTCTGACCAGGAAGTCGATGGAGCGAGGTTCCCATCGCGTGCCTTTTGCATCACCAAACGCTACGCTCAGAACAACCTGCTTCCCATCCCACCCGTGGATATTTTGAGCTTTCAGAAAGGTTGCTAGTCCCGACTTTCTTCCTTTGTCGGTTCTAATTCCTACGAGTTTGGCAATATCTCTATCCGATCCCCTGGATAGGACGGCTTTAGATTCCGTTAGCGAAGGGATGACTTTCCCCCCAGGAACTACGGCGACTACATCGGCGTAAAGTCTCGATCTTGTTCTTCCAGACTCTTTTTGACTAAGGATGGCACCACCTCCCTGATGCCCTGGATAACTAACATTGAGCACCTTGAACCCGTTGGGCCAAAGCACCCTATTGATGAGTACGTAGGTAACCTCATCCTCGTTTGGCTCTGTGGCGGACTGGACTGCCATGGGAAGTTGCTCTATTACCTGGCGGGAAGTTCCGGTGGTTCTCTTAGGTTGGCTGTGTGGAGCAATTCTACTCCAAGTCAAAGCTACCCAAGTGACTTTCCCTTTCTTTTTAAGCTGCGCAAGGATACCGTCTGAATAGCAAAACAGCGCCCGCAAGACTTTATTACTTTCCCACTCCGCGCGATGAGCAAGCACCACCTTGGTGATATCCACCTCGCGTAGAACCCGGCTACAACTTTGGATTGCCTCCGAAAACCAAGGCTGCATCCCCTCAATCCGAGCATAGGCGGGAAAAGCATCTATGACCGACTTGGCTTTCCCATAGGCACTCTTCAGCCTACGTTTGCTGAGGGTTTTCCCCTTTCTCTCAATTTGATAAAGACACAGAACCCTGCCCTTCCAGACTGAAGAAAGCGTAATCAGCCCGCCTCGATCAGGGTCCGCAGAGTGGTCAAAGCGGTTGATTTTGATATGGAGGGTCCCTTCTGAACTAACCTCGACCCGTCGGGCAATCATTCGGATAGGATCCACGCGCGTGGGGGTCGGATTGAGTACTCGCATAACCATGCTACCCGAGTCTGCCTGTGCGGCCCTTACACGTGCCCGGTAAGCCACAACGGCTGGCTGGCCATCTATCAACTTTATCAGCTTGGCGTAAATCTGGTCCGCCGAGTAACGACTCAACGCTTCATTATGAACAAGCAAACCAACCGCTCCCAAGACTGCATCCAGCAGGCCAACTTTCTCGAGGGGAGGACAAGATAGCGCTTTTGTCTGTCGCTCTAATCCGCTCTCATCGGAAGGCCACGGTTGATAGAAATAGCCTCCGAATCCTCTCGTGTCCTCTAGTATCTTTGCAATTACATGAGGATCGAATTTTGTGTTTCCGCCGTGAGCGTAGGGACTTCTTTTCTCCCCCGAGATCTTGACGAACACCATCCTTGATTCTAAGGCGGCGATGGCACCTATCGCCCTCTGGAGTTCATGGTCCTCAGTCTTCACTGCCTCTGAGAACTCCACGGCAACTAGGGGGATTTCCCTCGCAGAAGCTCCGGCTCCAACCACCGCGGTCACGAACACATCGGGGGAAGTTAGTTTTAGCAGGGTATCTACGGAGTTCATCCCGCGTGTTTTTCCCCAGTTGGCCCGAACAAGCTGCATCTGTGGCTCGTTTCCTTTCCCCTCAAAAGACTTCCGGAGGAGAGGGACGATCAGTTCGATTGCTTGTTCTATAGCCTCGTAGTAAACGCGGATTATAAATTCACTCATGGCTGGTACATTTCGATCTGAAGGGTGCTACCGATTGCGCACCTTCCTCAGGAGAATTAGATGTTCCTTTTTCTTTCGATTGGTAAAGGCCGGATTGAAAACCTTCGAGTGATTCGTCAAGCTAGTGGATGAGATTTGGTCAACTTTTAATCCAAGCTCGGAAGCCATTTCGGTGGTGATTAGATCCATTTTTAGAAGCCGTCCACGTATTATCGAATCTCCTAGCACAAGTACCATTACCCCTCCCCGTTTGAGAACACGTGCCATCTCGGAAAGACATAGTTGAAGATCTACCACCCATTTCTTCGGATCCTCTTTAAGGCTAGAGTATTCTCTTCGGGAGCCAATCTCGTTAAGTTGGGCAAACCGTACGTCAATCCCAAGCCAGCGTTTTCGGAACTTGTGGTAAAGATAGTAATCGTAGGTGTTCGCATAGGGGGGAGAAGTGATAATAAGGTCGACAGACTCTGTCTCTAGAAAATTGAGCTTTCTTGAATCAGCATTGTGGGTTTGAACAGTAGCAGAAAATTTGATTGCCTCTGAAAACTCTCGCATTTGTTTTAGGCACTCTTTACTTCTAGTAACAAAGAGATCCAGCGTAAAACCGTCGGGGATTTGCTTATCTATCGCGGCAAAGCGCGTATCACTGTCCTGATTAGACACGCGCACGACAATCGAAGAAAAGGCCGCCCGCATGAAATCAGAGGCACCTTTGTCTTCCAGTTGATTAATTTTATTTAGAATCAACGACAGCTCCATCGCAACATTAGCCTGAAACCAATGGTTTAAACCTTCAATTTCAGGCACTTTCACTTGTATCCTTTTGCCCGCCCGCCACCGACGATTTTCTTCTGTAACCTCATCGATGGAATCGCGCACTCTCTTTAATTGCTGCGTTGACAGCGGAGTTGATTTCACTTTTGATATCAGGCAGGCAAGTCCATTGATATCAACTCCCACAGAATGAATTCCTCCTAGGCGGGCCTCAACCAGAGTTGTTCCCGACCCACAAAAAGGATCCAACACCGTGTCTCCCCTGCGAGCAAATTTCGCTAGAATGCCTCGAGGCAATTGGGGCGGAAATTTTGCGGGAAACGGGTGAAAAGAATGGGTGTAAGTGGGATCCGTTTGCGTCTCGGCTGCGTAGTCGAATACGATCTCTCCTTGAAGCTGTTTCACTTCGTTCTTCGAAAGACCACGATGAACGAGCAGTTCTGATTAGTGTAAAGTACTGTCGGATAGCCTAAAAGAACAAGTCTTCTTTGCCCCGTCTGGTCCCAAACAATGAGGTCGTGAAATGCGAAACCAGCTTCCTCTCCTAGTCGGGCTAAATCCGAGTGAAAGGGAACATACGGTATCTTATTTTTTGTGTCTCGGTAGTCCTTTACTACCCAGGCAGAATATCCTCCAATTCGCGTGGCCTCGTAATTTGCCCGAAGGACTTCTTTGATCTCCGGAAGGAATTTCGCGTAAGGGAGGTTTCCGAAATCTCGGTTATCGTTGCTATAGGTTTTTACGGTGCTATTGTTGTCATATTTAATGGCCGATTTCTTATGGGTGGTGGATCTATCTTGAAGAGACTTTCGGATGAAATCTGCATACGGTGGAGATGTCACCGTCACCTGGATTCGCTCTGCGGGAACATAATCGCGCAATGATCTACAATCGCCCCGCACAATCCGACATTCCCCGTGCCGCTCAAATAAACTCTGACTCTCCCTGAGCCAGGTCTCTCCGATTTTTACAAACCGGGGATTCAGCTCAATTCCTATTGCTTGTCGGCCTAAATTTCTAGCAGCAATAAGTGTTGTTCCTATGCCTGCAAATGGGTCAAGGACATGGTCTCCTTTTCTGGAGTACATCTGAATGACGCGTTCTGCGAGTTTTACAGGAAATACCGCTCCGTGTTCAAGCTGATGTTTGTTTCTGGGTGAGCTTAAATCATTCCAAACGTTCTTGGAAAGAATAGCCCATTCGGTTGGAGATAAACCATTAAAACCAACCTTGTTTTTATTTCCACTGCCATCGCTCCGTTCGGAAGAAGCGGAAATCTCAGCAGGTAATCCCTGTCCAGAAGAATCACCAAAGAGTGCAAGTGAGTGCGCTCGCGTTTTTCTATTTTCCGGCACTATCTCTTCCTTCTCTTTAATTTGAGCAATCCCGGCCTGGTTCATTATAGTCACTCTATGTGCCTCCTGTTGTATTGTGGGCATTATAAGAGACACATGTCTACTATTCAACTAAAATCGATGAAATTGAAAAAAATAGCGCTGTACACGATTTAGGGGGGAGGCCGCTTCATTTGGGGTCGCTTCCCTTCCGGCTAAACGCTGAGTGAATTGGTACCAGGTTCCGCGGGGACACGTTGAGCTTCCCTGTCATTAGCCGCACCGTAAAATGCCCCAGTCGCAATCGCTTTTCGGAGGGCTCTTCCAGCAATCATCGCACCGTAGGTGGTGTGTAAGGATTTGGAGCCGAGGGTCTCCCTCCGGAGAGATCGTTAGAATCCAGATCTCGTTGGACGTTTAGGAGACGCTTCATTTAAGGGACACTTCCCTTCTGTCTAAAAGCTGCGTAAGCCAGAAACCCCGCTACAACTACCCCTGCCCAGCTCACCCACATAGGAACAATCCAGCCGCCGATGGATGCGTGCCAGCCAAAGAAAAGGCGCAGGGTGTGGAGTGTTGCGACGAGCAGGAAGACAGTTCCGGCGACAGAGTTGAAAGTTTTCTGAGTCATGATTGGTCCTCCTTTATGGCGAACCCTATTCTACCGCTATTAGGTTGGGCTAGGCGTGGAGTTTCTGGAGGAGGGCGGCGAGGTCGAGCCCAAGTTTCTCGACGGCGGCCTGCTGTTTGGGGTCTTTGAGGGAGCCGTCCAGCTGGAAGGCTTCGTGGGCTTTGGGGACCGCCACTTGGTCCGGCAGGACCAGGACGCCGATGTTACCGAGGATGGAACGGACATGGACCAGGCCGCGCAGGCCCCCCAGCCCGCCCGGCGAGGCGCTCATGAGGGCGGCTGTTTTCCCTTTGAAGCAGGCCAGCGGGGTTTCGCCCGGCGCTTCGCGGGAGGCCCAGTCGATGGCGTTCTTGAGGACGCCGGAGATGGAGCTGTTGTACTCCGGGCAGGAGAGGAGCAGGCCTTGGTGGGCCAGCAGAAGCTCTTTGAACTTGCGGCCGTTGGGAGGGATCCCTTCCTTCGCTTCCAGGTCGCCGTCGTAGAGGGGCATCGGGTAATCCCGCAGGTCGATCAAGGTCACCTCGGCGCCGGCGGCTTGCGCCCCTTTCACGGCGATGCGGATCAGCTTCTTGTTGAAGGAGTCGGTGCGAGTGCTGCCGGCGAAGGCCAGGATGCGGGGAGTCATCGTCAGACGAACTGGACTTTGAGTTGCTTGCCGAGGATGCGCGCGAGTTTTATCAGGGTTCGCAGGGAATAGCTGGAATTGCCGGGATCCTCTAGGCGGGAGATCGTTTGCTGGCTGGTATGCAGAAGATGCGCAAGCCGCTTTTGAGAAAGTCTCTTTTGGACTCTCAATCGGGCGATCTGGATCGCCACTTCCGCATAGACCCCCTCTTCATCGAAAGCTTTCTTGAATTCCTTATTCTTGAGCTTTTCCTTCAGATAATCCTCGAAACGACGCGCTCCTTTCATCGCTGAACCTCACCTCCCTCAGTTATAATGGTTACACTATATTTAGTGTACAGTCAAGTTAAGCATATAGCATACAAACGTCTACTATTGTAGCAAAGTTGGCAGTGTTTGTGTAGCGGGGAGTTTCAGAGGCAAGGTGGAAGGCGTGCTGGGTGGCTTAAAGCAGGCTGCCGGTGGACAAGCCGTCGGTGGGATTGATGGCCGGCTCGTCCGGTTCGCCGCTGGCCTCCACGTCGGCAGATATCCCGGCTTCGGCCTCTCCGCTGACGGGAGCATCGTTGATGGCCTGCTCCACCCCGAGGCCGGATTCCACCAGGACACTTTCGGTGGTTTCGGCTTCGACGGCAACGGGGGTATCGGTCGCGACGTCTAAAGTGGCGTCGAGTTGCAGCAGCGTGTCGGCTTCGGTGTCGACAGCGACGTCAAGGTTGGCCTCGGGGGTGCCGCCGGAGAGATCCACGCCGGCGTTCACGGGACCGGCGAGGAAAATCGCCGCGACAAACAGGAGGATCACCGCGCACCGGGTCATCCGGTTATTTTATAACCTGCTTTTTCTTTGGACAATAGGGTTTCGAACCGGGCGTAACCCAAAGAGGCCAGCAACAGGATGCCGCCCGCCACGATGAAGGAGAGGATCCGGTAAATGGTTTCCACGCCGGCCAGGTCCACCAGCAGGATCCGCGACATCAGGAAGGCAAACACCGCCAGCGCGGACCACCGGAGCGCCCGTTCGCTCAGCAGGAACCCGGCCGCCAGGAACAGCAAGCCTTCGACGGCCACCACCACGGAGACCCACCGTCCTAAAACGGTGAGAACCAGGACCCGCGTGATCAGCGCGGAGGCGGCCAGGATGTAAAGGACGGGGCAGCGTTCTTCCCAGCCGGACGTTTTCCCGGGCAGCAGCCGGCGATAGAGTGCCGCCGCGGCGTACAGGGAAACCGCTGCCGGCAGCAGTTTTTCCGCGGAGTTGAATTCGGATGGAATCAGCAACCACGCGAGCCCGAAGCAAACGACCCCCATGATCCGAATCCCCCGGTCTTTCAACCGGAGTCCGAGCGCGGTCAATACGAATCCCTCCAGGGCCCAGATCCCCAGCACCCATTCCCGGCTGCCGGGCTCCGCCGCCGCAAGCACCAATCCCAAGAGAGCTGCGGCCGCGAGGTACAGGTAATGCCAATGCCGCTCCACCGGACGGCGTGCCGTTTGCAGGGAGGGGAGGCGGTGCAAGGTTGCCGCGATCGCGAGCGTGGCGATCGCGTACAACCCGATGCTCAGCCGCCAGGAAATCCATCCGGAGGCGATCGGGATCACCCGGCTGTCCCAAAGGTCCACCGTCAGGATCTTGGCCCAGGTCACGGCGCTGACCACCAGCGCGAACACCCGGTAACGGAACCGCTGGTAGCGCAGCCCGGTCCAGTTGAGGATGATCGCTTCGGTCAACCAAAGGAAGGTGGTCCACCGCCCGCTGAGCTTGAGCGGGATCGCCACGGTGAGCAACCCCAAACCGAGCAAGAAGTTGACGTTGGCCACCGCTGCGCTTCCCCGCCAGCGGGCGGCGCCGGACGCCAGCAGGGAGAGGACCCCCACTCCCGCGCAAGCCAGATAATGCCGGGCCGGAAAGACCCCGCTGACCTCCAAGATCGCCAAGTAGACGAACGCCAGACCGTTCACCAAGCTGATCGTTAAGAGACGGGCGCGAGAGGCCCCCGTCTCTTTTAATCCCAGCGCGGCGGCCGTGTAGGTGAGCCAATACAGCACGATGAAACCTATGCTCAGCCAGAATCTGGCCTCCGCCACGGTGGCCACGTGGACCGCGAAGATGCGGCTCAGGCCGATCTGCCTCACCACCCAGAGGGTGTGCGTGAGGTAGGTCACGACCACGCCGTAAAACGCCAATTCATGCCACTGCATCCGGATCACCAGCACGACCAGGGCTGCTGACAGAAAGACCGAGGCCCAGAGCGTGAAGTAGCTGATCTGCCCGACGGAAGCGGTGATAAATCCCAGCAGGAAGGCCAGCGCGGTGACGGTTTGGGACCGGTACTTCAGGGAGTGCGCCACCGCGCCCGCGGAAACTCCGGCCAGCAATATCAAATCCACCCAGGGGCTTTGAATCACCTGCACCGCCGGGATGTGGTGCATGGCATACGTGGTGAAGTAAATCACGGCCCAGCCGCCGCCGAGAAGGCCGCGGGCATACCATGCAAAGGTATGCCGTTTCTCCATCCAGATCCCGGTGCCCAGCAAGGCAAACCCCGTCACGAAGCCGATCCCCAGCTTTGCCAGCGGGCCCACGTATTGAAACGAATAGAGGATAAAGAAGGCCAGCCCCAGCACCAGGCTGCTCACTCCAATGCGGTTCAGCCAGTAACGGCCGATCGTGGATTCCATGTCTCTCTTGGGCTGCGCCGCGAGAGGGGGCACTGTTTTGAAACCGGTTTGCGGAAGAGGGGCTTTCGGAAATGGAGCTGCCGGCTTGGGTGAGCTGACGCGGGATTCCAGTTGAGCCAAGCGGTGTTGAACGGTGTTGAGGGTCTCTTTCAAAAAACGAATTTCACGAAGGATCTCTTCGTTCATTGAGCGAGGGCCCCCTCCAGTTTTTCAGTGAGCTCCTTGGAGTCCGGCGCGGTTTTGGAGCCCCAGCGGGCCGCGATGCGGCCGGAGGGGTCGATCAGGAATTTGTTGAAGTTCCAGGAGATGGCGCCGGACGGATTGGAGGATTCGGTCAGGTATTTGTAGAGGGGGTGGATGTCGCCCCCTTTGACGCTGATCTTGGAGAACATCGGGAAGGTGACGCCGTAGTTGAGGCTGCAGAACTCTTTGATCTGCGAGTCGGTGCCCGGCTCCTGCCCCATGAAGTTGTTCGCCGGGAACCCCAGGATGACGAAGCCGCGGACCTTGTACTTCTCGTAGAGGGCCTCGAGGCCTTTGTATTGGGGGGTAAAGCCGCACTTGGAGGCCACATTGACGATCAGGAGGGCCTTGCCCTTGTAGGCGGAGAGGGGCTGCTCCTTGCCGTCGATGGTCTTCATCGTGAAATCGTAGACGCTCTGTTCCGCCATGGCGTTGCCTCCCGGAATAATGCTTGCCAGCCCAAACAGGAAAACGACCCAAAAGTGCTTCATTGCCTCTATTGTACCGCTGGGTGGGAAAGGAGTCTAAGCGTGAAGTTTGATTCCGGCCGTTTTATGAAAGATCTGAATAGAACCGGCCGGATCGAACTTGGCGCCCCAGATTTTACGGCCGTACTCCCCGAGGAATTGCTCCACATGCTGCCTGAATTGAAAACCCTGGCTGGAAGGAGGGCTTTTCCGCAGCGCCTTCCCCAATGTCTTGACCAGTTTGGCCGCGGGGATTCTTTTCTTTTTTAGGACTGCGATCAGGTCCTGGGTGTCCGGCCGCCAGTAACGGGTGAATTTCCCGATGGCCCAGTGGACCGGATCCAGCGTCCGGACGTCAATGGCGCCGAATTTCCTGTAGCGGACCGCCTCGCGGCGGTAATCCAGAAGCGAGATCATCCCCCACCGGTCGATGTCCCGGGCGTATTGGACGCTGATGCATGTTTCCCTGCTGGTCCGGAGGAGAGCGCCGTTGATCTTTTCCCACCGCGCGTTCCCTTTTCGTTTGGGCTCAATGGCAAAATCAATGTCGGCGCTGGAGCGGACATTCCCAAAGATGGCTCCGGCCACCGCGCCGGTGAGGAAAATCGTCACCGGTTCGTCCAGCTGTTTCGCCAGCGCCCGAAAGAATTTATCCGCTTCCAGCGATTTCATTTGGGTTTTGCCGCAGCCGTTCCCTGTCCTGGATCCTTTGGATGAGGGCCTGGACTATTTCTCTTGGAAGCGCGGATTTGAACTGGAGCCAGGCGGCATTGACCCGCCTCTTTCCGGAGTGGGATTTTTTCGATATTTGATTGGAGGCAAGGATTTTGAGCAGATCGACCACCTCTGCTTGTCGGCCACTCAGCTTTTTGTCCCCAAATGCCGCGTCGGCGATCCGGTCCAGCTCCCGCCGGGAGAATTCCAGAGGGCCCTCGGAAGCCAAGGGCGGGACGCCGTCCACCAGCGTCCCGGGAGCGACCTTGAGCGCCGCCGCCAACAGCCTGAGGGTTTTTAAGGAGAGCTCTCTCTTTCCCCTTTCAAGATCGGACAAATTGGGACGGGAAATCCCCGCGGCTCGGGATAACTGATCCTGCGTTAGCCGGCGCTGGGTTCTCCAGAGATAGACCGTTTTCCCGATAGGCAGCATATAATAAATGTATCATATTTAATACATTTGTTCAATCGGTTACCCCTACCCCGCAATTTGAGTCAAGCCGCCGCGATTCGCTTCAGTTCTTCGTCCGGCACCAGCAAGACATGGCAACGAACCGCGCGGGCCGCCCGGACAATGGAAGAAATGCGAGGATCATGCCGAGGATTTTCAGTTCGAGCCACATGCGGCTGGCGGACCTTGAGCTTGCTTGCCAGCGCTCGCTGAGACAGCTTCCGCCGCCGACGCATGATCGCCAACTGAATGGGCAGCGGGAGCTCCGCGAACAGCTTCGCATGCTCCAGCGCCGCCTCAGGATTCGTCTCCAGCAGTTCACGAAGATGCTTATCGAAACCCCTCATCGGCCCATCACCTCCTTCAGTCTTCTCCTAGCCAGATCCAAATCACTCTTCGGAGTCTTGGCGCTCTTCTTCTCAAAGCTATGCAACAGCCACACGGCTCCCTTCCAGACACCGAAGAACATCCGGTACTGAACTCCCTCGTGAAGCCGTTTCAATTCCCAGAGACCGCTTCCCATCGGACGAACGATAATCTTCTGAGAGCGCAGTCCTTCGGCTCCTAGCACCTCCAGGTCGATCGCCAGCCTGGCAAATGTTTTTGGGCGCTCCCTCGCAAGGAATGCCAGATAATCCCCGACCGGACCCCGATTCCCCTCCGGGTAATACAGAACCTCCAGCATTCCCCGCTCCTTATAATGATAACATATCTGTTATCTTACTGTAGCTCTAAAGATCGCCCCTTTGTGCCGGATAGGGTATCATCTGCATACAGACATATCAACAATATATATGCATATAAAGCAAATATCTGCTCAAACAAAAAGCCCGTGCGCACCACCTCATCCGACACCTTTATTTCGAGCAGTTAGGATCTCCCCCGCAGCAGGAGCTGCCCCATCCTTGATGGCGCCTTTGATCTTAGCCACCAGCTCGGGGGTCATCTGCACTCCCTGATGGCAGCCCTTGGCATGCTCGGCCGCCTTCTGAAGGATCTCCGCCTCACTCTTCCCATGCGCCTCGAAATCACAGTCCACCCCGACGTCCCGGCATTTCAGCATCTTTCCCATTTCACCCCCTCCTCGCTAGTGACTCCGAGTTACCTGTCCCCCCGCGTCCCCGGTACTGTTTAAGCTCGAACAATAAGAACCACGGTGACGGGGCCGATGTTGGAGTTGATTGTCGCCAAGAGAGGGACCCGCTCCTGGTCTGCGCTGAACCAGACCAATGCCTTCACCCCCAAGAACGGCGGCGGGTTGGCCAGTTCCGCCTCGCCGGCAATGGCCGGCCACTCTTTCATATCTTTGATCCGCACGGTGCCGGTCCGAACAATCTTACCGTTTAATCGCCAGTTCCTGCCGGCGACGCTGACCTCCAACGGAATCTCCTGTCCGACCTGAAACGGAATCGTCCGCACGTAATACAAGAAGCTCAAGCCGTCTTGAGTTGCCGGCCCGATGGCCACCGTCGCCGACCGGCCTTTGGGAAGCCAGTGCAGCGCTTCCCTTTTTTCGGCGCGAAAGATTGCCACACTTTCGTGCCTACGCTGCTTACGTTTAGTGGAGACCTCGAACCGCCTGGGATTCCGGCTTTCCGGATCCAGAAAACTCACCAACTGCACACGTATGGGAAAGACGGTCTCCAAGTAAGTGTTGGTACGGGCCTGACAATCCAGTTTCAAGAGACTCTGCGGGTGGAACCCATCCTTCGTTAACTTTAGGATATCTTCTTTGCCGGAGACCGGAGCAGTGGTCAGGGTGAGCAGGGCCACCGGCACACCCAACCAGGAGACCTGATACTCCAAACGCTCATGGGTGGGAATCACCGGCGGAGGCAATAGGCCTGCGCTGCCGGCGGCGATGGTTGTCTCAGGCCTGTTCGGAACACCCTGCGCCCTCGCGTATCCGGCTAGGGATAGATCAAGGAATGCGAGCGCCATTACGAGCGAACCGGCTCTCCTCTTCAGCATGGCACTCACACTAACACCTCCGGTATCGGTATCACATCGGCTCCCCGAACTGGACACTGATCAAAACTTTCTAGTGGACGAATTCGCCTTCCAGGAAAACCGTGTAGCTAAATGGCACCGCTCTCTTTTACTGGTTGGCTAATAGATAATCTTCAAACCGGCACTTCATAAATTTTAGCTTATCAGAAGCAACTTTGATAGAATCGTCTTCACCAGGAATGCGGCGCCAGCCCTGACCTGCGCTTCCTGCAAAGCCACGACGCAGTGGATATGTACCGAATGTATCCAGGAGTATGAGAAAGACGCTTGCTATTGCGGACGCTGCGTGGGTAAGCGCGGTTGCGAGGAGGATATGAACCTGCCGGTGGTGAACTCCCCGCGGATGGGTGTTTGCGGGTACAAAGGGCCGTTTCGGTAAATCAGCGTCACCCTAGCCCGGAATGCTGGAAAACGTTCTTAAACACTGGTAAACTTGAAAGTGGAGTAACCTGATGAAGAACCTAAAAGAAACCCATTCAAGGATTGTTGCGAAGGCCAAAGCGCAATTCGGCGTCGAGGGCCTAATGAAAGTATACGAGCGGTTTCAGGAAGCCAACGCAGTAACCGAGCGGTACCTCCAGCTTGTTTCGCCCAAGAATCGCCAGTCAAACAGCAACGCGTCCCTCCTGGTCAAGTCTTAAATCATGCCGACGTGGGGGGAGATCTTAGCTGAGGCCCAGACTCCTCCCAACACGCCCGATTCCATCCGGCGGAAATATTTGGGACAACTGGCGGCCCACACAGGCAGAGACGTTATCCTCTATTCAACGAAGTGGACTGATCCATCAGACGTTCCGCCTGATCTTCTCAGCATCACGGAGGAAGACATCCAGGGATTTATGGAGGTTGTCCACGGCCTGAGAAAAAGCGATTTGGACATTATCCTGCACAGCCCCGGCGGATCCCCTGTTGCTGCCGAGGCGATCGTAAAGTACCTGCGGAAGAAATTCTCGAACATCCGGATCATCGTGCCGCAAGCTGCTATGTCCGCAGCAACCATGTTTGCCTGCGCTGCAAATAGGATTTTGCTCGGCAAGCATTCCTTCCTTGGCCCAGTGGACCCGCAGTTTATCTTACACACCCCACTTGGAATCAGGATGGTTCCGGCTCAAGCCATTCTGGATCAGTTCCAAATGGCGCAGGAGGAATGCAAGGATACGCAGAAACTGGCGTCTTGGCTCCCGATACTGAGCCAATACGGGCCGGGGTTGCTGATAGAGTGTAAGAATGCGGTTGCGTTGTCAAAGAAGTTAGTCAAAGAGTGGCTGACCCAATACATGTTCCAGGGCCAAAAGCGCAGCGCCTATAAGGCGAGCATCGTGGCTCGTAGCCTAGCCGACCATAAGGAATATAAAACCCACAGCAGGCATCTTAGCCGCGACGACTGCAAAGGGTTAGGGCTGATGATTGACGACCTGGAGCAGGATCAGTCTTTGCAGGATTTGGTTCTCTCGGTGTTCCATTCTTCGACGATGACGTTTAATCTGACTCCGGCAGTGAAGATCATAGAAAATCAAAATGGGAAAGCCTTCGTTAAGCTTTCCGGCGCCGTGAGAATAGCGGGCAAGCCGCAGATTTCTCCTCCTCTCCATCCTCAGCAGGCTCCTCCCATCGGACCGCCCCCGGTCTCCATCCCAACCGGTTCAAATTAACAAACGCCCCCGTGTTTGGTTTTGTTTACCGCCCTTCTTTTTCTTCCCACAATCCTTTTCCGTTCCTTCCATTCACGGTACAACAGAATTTCTATGAAGAAGCTTTTCATGACAACCTACGGGTGGTCGTTGTTCTGGAATACTAGGACTTTTAGCTGTTTTTCAGGCGTTGGTTGATAGGTTACGGACGACGTTGGCGTGATGCGTAACCTGTCCCCGTTCCGTGCACCTGGCGGCCACCCGGACTCCCAACGACCACGCCCGGTTCCTCAGGCTCCTGGGCTACGTCGCTAAGGGGATCCAGTCGGTACTCTTCTACCCTAACCCCAACTTCACCTGCCCGAGCTGTCCGTTCCGGAAGCAGTGTGATGCGTGGCAGGCGGTATAATAATAGCCCAGCCCATGTCTACCCTTGATTGGATCGGAAAGAAAGCCGCACTCAAGTCGCTATTGGGGAATGCCCCACCACGTACCGCGTACCAGAGATAGGAGGCGTTACTGGGGGTACCACGCTGAGGCGATGCTAGCCTCGTACGGGCGGTAACGCTTCTGTTTGGTTTCTGAACAGGGATCTGGCGGAATAAGGAGGACGGGAAAATGGCGGATGTGACGATTCAGGCACTGAAGAATGGGCCATTGTTGGTAAAAGGGCCTGCCCAGCTCGCCGATGCTCAGGGAAATCCGATTCCGGCGCAGGGGCAGACGGTCGCTCTGTGCCGGTGCGGCCACTCGGTGAAAAAGCCGTTCTGTGATGGCTCGCACCAGAAGGCTGGTTTCCAGGGATAAGGTCCGATGCGCGTGAGCGGAAAGGGGACGGTTTATTTCAAAGAATGACGTGTCCCTATAACGTGGAGAAGGTTATCAAACGCTTCGTGAAGGCGCGGAACCGGGGTACCTAACATCAATCAGGCTTACCTTCCTCCATGAGCCACGATTCCGAGCGTGAACTGGCCGCCTTGCATCGCCTCATGAAGGGTCATCGGGTCATGAGGCATCCGATCTGGCGTCGAGTCGCGGCGGGAGATTTCAGCCTGAGCCAGATCCGGCCATTTGCGTTGCAATACTACCTGCACGTCAGCACGACCCGCCTCTATGCGGCGGGAGTGCTCGCCCGGTGTGCAGATGAAACCATCCAATCCGCCTTGGCCAACGTCTTGTGGGATGAGTATGGTCGCGGAGATCCCCAACAAACCCATCCTGCCCAGTTCCGGCGGTTCTTGGGCTATTTGGGGCTGACCCAACTCGACTGGAAGGCCGCCCGTCCGATTCCCGAGCTCATGCTCTACCGCGATGTTCACTACCGGTTGTGCACGCAGGAACCGTTCTGGGTTGGTTTTGGCGCGGTCGCCTTTGCCATGGAATGGCCGATCCCGATATTCTATCGACACCTGGTTGCCGGGTTCCGCAAAGCACTGGACCTTGATGACACGGCCTTGGACTTTTTCCTGAGCCATGTTCTGGAGGATGAGGCGCACGCGCAAGGTCTTAGTCAAGCCATCGGTTTGCACCTGGCTGATCCTCATGTCCGCCAAGCGCTCCAAGAAGGAATCACCCGGTCGCTCGATGCCCGATTCATTCTCATGGACGGTTTGTTGAGGATCACGTTCCGGGACGCACGTCGGCAGCTGTAAGGCTCACCACGACTGGCGGGGCCGATTCGGACCTTTAAGCGAAAAGTTCTTTGTATTGTCCAATCCGGGCAGGTCTCCGCGAGGATCCAAAGGCGGGACTTCCTCTCCAATCACGTAGATCTGGCCCATCCAGCCAAAAGCAGATTTACGGAGCCTCTTTTTGGGGTATGCGGGCGAGCTCCTTCTGGATAGTAGATGCAACGTTTCCTAAGCAGCAGGAGCCTTGGGGATTGGTGACCTCGCAGTAGCAGTTGCCGGCCTTAACCTGCGCCTTGATCTGGTCGACCACCGTGCTCTTGCCCGTGGCCTGAACCTCGGCCCAGATCTTCTCAGGCGTCCAGCCAAAGCAGTAGCAGACAGGCGCTGCAGGATCATTGGGTTCCTTGAGGCCCACTTTGACCGCCAGATCCTCCTTCCGGAAAAGTGCCTCTTCAGGCCGGAAGTAGACCACCTCGCAGGTGGTGGTCCGGCAGAAGTAGAATTCTTCCTGGAGCGGGATGCGCGGGCGGGATTCCGGCTTCAGCAATGCGCCTAAGGTGACCTGCTTAACCGGCTTGCCCAGGGCCCCGCACGCCGGGCATTTCGTGGGTCCGCACTGGGTGGGCGGATGAAGCTCGAAGCAGGGTTCCTCCACTCGGTCTTGTGCGACGCCCGGTTGCGGCTCAGGTGGAGGGCAGCAGGGGTCACCCATCGGTCACCGAGGGCACGCGGCACCGCAGGCTTGGCTGAGCACCGGCCACAAATGTATGAGAGCGACTGCCCCTACGATGAGAGAGGCTACCGCCAGCGTTGACACGGTGAGAGAACGTCCAGGCATCCGGCACTGCGCCTGCTGGCACCGCCTGGCTTCCGTGGCGTAGAAGCGCCATCCAAGCACCAGGAGAGCAGTCGCCGGCCCCAAGAAGATCCACGTCAGCCGGGCAAAGAGAGCTCCCGCAGCCACCCCGCCAAGCCCTATCGCCGCCAATACGGCTGGGCCCAGGCAGCACAGGGAGGCAGTCACAGCCGAGAGAACCCCCAGTTTTCCCGCTTTCACGGTGGTCAGATCTTCTTGAGTTCGCCAGCCTGGATCTTCTCGACCAGCGTGTTCCACGCCTCTTTGTTCAACTGAACGAGGTTGCCCTCCTCGCCGATGCGCACTTCCTCCTTGGCGACATCGAGCACCACCTCTGGACACGCCCCACAGGCTGGGCAGAGATTCACCCTTTGGATTCCATCTTTCTTGATCATCGGTTGATCCTCCTTTTTGCTTGGGTTGTTTTTGGTGCTTCGATCTGCGGACAGACGGCGTAGCGTTCCCGCTTTGCCGCTGCCGGACTGACCCATTGGCGAAGCCGCGCTTTCAGGCGGTTGCGGATCGCCGTCAGCTCAGCGATCTTCCCTTCGAACTCCTGGATTTTCTTGTTGAACAGTTGTCGGACGAAGTCGCAGCAAGGCCCCAAGCCTTGGTGGCTGCAGCGCATGATGCTGCGGATCTCCTTCAAGGTTAAGCCAAACCGCTTGGCCTGTTGGATGAAGCGGAGCTTCTCCACATCCTGCTCCGTATAGACCCGGTAGCCGGAGGGACGTCGGTCAGCGGGGGAAAGAAGCCCAGCCTCCTCGTAGAACCGAATCGTCCGGATGGGAACCCCGGTTTGCTTGCTCACTTCCCCGATCAGTAAACGGCTTTTTGACATCATCCCTCCGCCTCCAAAAGGTAGCATACACCCTTCAGTATGCTGGAGAGTCAAGAGGAAATCTTTGAGCCTGGCGGGAGTGCTTCACTTGACAGGTGCTGGGGGCCCAGTGGATTATGGCAGGTAGGGCGATCGATACCATGACTCGGGGACTCTTCACACAAGCGTGGAACTGGGGATGTGTCGCAGTCGCTGTATCAGCTTTCTTGACTTGCGCTAGGATGGATTCAGTCGCAGCCAAGGAAGAGGATGCGCTGATTGGAAGCGAAGCACCGGAGTGGTCCGTTACCAATTGGCTCAACAGTAAGGCATTCTCTCTAGACGATCTTCGCGGAAAGGTTATCCTCATCCGGTGGTGGACCGGCCCAGAGTGTCCCTATTGCGCTGCCTCGGTTCCGTATTTAAACACCTGGTACGAGAAGTATCGCAACAAAGGACTGGTGGTGATCGGGTTTTACCATCACAAATCGCCCACTCCCTTAACTCGCAGTTATGTTCAGGAACTCATCAAGCGATATGAGGTTTCATTTCCGGTAGCCATCGATCCAGAATGGCACACACTGAAACGCTGGTGGCTGGATGAGCATCCTCGCGCTTGGACCTCGGTGAGTTTTCTTATTGACCGAGGAGGGGTTATCCGATACATCCATCCGGGTGGGACATATGCGCCAGAAGAGGCAGAGACCCTGGAGTCAACGATCCGATCTCTCTTAGGAATCCAGCGTGCCGCATCAGGGACGCGCCGGGAGACTGTTCCATGAGACCGAGATGGTGGATAAGTTGGGCAATCTTGCAACTGCCTTGAGGGTTCCTATTAGCGAGTTGTTCGATTTCCCAGAGGATCAACCAAAAATCAGAACCACTCAAAAATCAAACTGACCTTGCGCCAACTACCCGACTTAGACCTTCAGGTAGAAGAAAGCAAGGTCAGTTTTGATGAGAGTACAGTATGGCTCCCCGGCCAGGGCTCGAACCGGAGACATGATGATTGTGCCCTCATTATACCGCCGAACAATAATGCTGGGGGCCCGATACAACCACATCAGATAGAGGGAAGACAGCCGCGAAGCGGCTTCCTTCGGAGAGGGGGCTGTGTTGCGGGGGAGTGGGCTGTGTTGCGGGGGAGTGGGAAACTCCCCCGCAAAAGACCTCAGTGCACTTTGCTGGATGGGGGAGTACGGAGGGGGAAACCAAGATATGGTTTCCCCCTCCGAGAGGGCCGCGACGGTTGAACGTCAGACGGGCCCCGGATAGAGGGACTACCAAAGCTTGTCAGCGGTGATTAATTCTGTTCGGAGAACTGAAGTGGCCCGTTATTCAGGCTTATATCTGACCAGGAATTCGTAGCGGAGCTGGCGGGGATGATGAACGCCGGGAAAGCGGGGATAGGGAGCCGCCCGCTGAGCGTCGCGGATCGCGATGGAGACCAGCCGGGGATCGGAGGTTTCAAGCACGACCGCCCGCTTGAGATCCCCCTGCGGATCGAGCAGAACCTGGAGGCGGACCGTGCCGTCGCTGAGGAACGCGGGATAGTGTAGGCAGGCTTTGAGATGTTTGCGGACACGCTCCTTGTGCTCCACGAAGGCAAACTCCTGCTTGGCCAGGTGGGAAGTTTTGGGAAGAGGGGGCGGAGCGATCTCGGTCCAATGGTGCTGGGCCGGGCGGAGCGCCGGCCGCGGCGCGGGGACCGGGTCTGACCCGCCCTCTGTCCGCGCAGGCACCGGCGCCGGTCTGCGCACTGCAGGGATCGGGGCGGAATCATCGCTGCGGATTGGGGCCGGCGGCTCCGGCGCTGGAATTTGGACCGGGACATAGGAAACTTCCAGAGGGTGCGCCGCTTCCCCGAGAGGCAGCCACCCCAACGGAGAAACAGAAACCAGCAGAGCGAGGTGAAAAGCTGCCGAGCAGCCCAGCGCGCTGCGCAGGGTCATCCGAATTTCCCTTTTCGAAAGCGGTGCGTAAATTCCGGATCGTACAAACGGGAATTTGAAAAATTTTGGGAGGTAAGCACCTCCCCTACAAAAATTAAGGCTGTATCTGAAATCTTAGCACGCTGAACTTTCGTGGTGATATCCGCAAGCGTACCACGCACTATTTTTTGATCCGGCCAGGTCGCTTTCTGCACCACGACCACAGGGCAATTCTCGCCGTAATGAGGAATCAATTCCCCCACGACATCCCGGATCAGGGTAATGCTTAAGAAAAGCACAAGCGTCGCGTGGTGCTGAGCAAGGTTTGGCAGTTTCTCGAGTTCCGGCATGGGCGTGCGGCCTTCCGCGCGCGTCAGGATGACTGTCTGGGAAAGCTCAGGCAGCGTTAACTCTTTTCCAAGCACAGCCGCAGCCGCAGTAAAAGAAGAGACGCCGGGCACGATCTCATAAGGGATGCCAAGCTCTTCCATTCTTCGAATCTGCTCAGCCGTGGATCCGAAAATAGAGGGATCACCCGTATGAACCCTGGCCACGTCCTGATCCGCCTGATGCGCCTCTTCTAAAATTTTCACAATCTGATTCAAATCCATACCGGAGGAATCGAGGATCTTCGTCTCTTTCGGGGCATAGGCAAGGACTTCTTTGGGCACGAGAGAGCCCGTATAAAGCACGATTGGACAGCGCGCAATGAGCTTTGCGCCTTTGACGGTAATAAGCTCCGGATCTCCAGGTCCGGCCCCGATAATGTAAACCTTCACCTCAAGCTATTCTCATAGACACTTCAAAATGTTTTCACGCACAATCTGCCAGGCCTCATCCGGTATCTGTTCTAACCACCTGGCGTCGGCGATTCCATTCTCCGCCTTGACCGTTACCACCCTCCAAAGCCGGTCGCTAACAGAGTGATTGCGAGGGATCACAAATCTCCTAAACAGGAGCTCCGCCAGCTCCTCACCCTGCGTTTCCATTTCCAGATGTTCAGAATCCGATATCACAGTTCCGATCATTCTAAGTTTTTTATATCTCACTGGCTTGTCCGGGTCTGACTCCGGTGGTTTTTCAAAACCATAATCCTCAAAATTGCAGGGCTCTTTCAATTCCCCCACCAAATAATACTCTCCGTGACTTTCAGCCAGAATGGCCCCGGCAAATCTAAAAACTCTTGCAACCTTCGTCGCAACTTGACTCATGACTCTACAGAGACCACCTTGACCGGGTCCCCGCCGGAGTCAAGCCGGAGCGAGAAACCCGGCTTCTGGCCTGCATGGGCCTGACCGTCCCAGTCATATTTGTTCGTATACCCGCGAGGCGTCACCATATACCCTTCAAAAACCGAGGTGTGGCTGTTTCCCACAATGACGGTGGTGAGCATCCCGATCTCATAATCCAGGAAATGCCCAAGATCCGTAAAAATTACCTTTTCCATATCTCGGTATCCGCTCTTGACCAAGCCCACCGGCGTTTCCAGTTTCCGGTACCGGCTGATGATCTCCTGTGCGAGCACAATTTGTTTTGTCCTCCGGCCGCTCTTGGGATTATAAAGCCCGATCACAAAATCCGCTCTGGCCGCGGCATCAATACGCCGTTCGATCACAGGCCAGGGCGTCAAAAGATCGGAAAGAGAAATGGAACAAAAATCATGGACAAGCGGCGCACCAAGAAGCGAAGCACAGGAATTGATGGCGGTGATACCTGGAACGATATGGAGATCCGGTGAATCCCCGCGTTTCCACCCCATCTCGCGCAGTACTTCAAACACAAGACCCGCCATTCCGTAGACGCCTGCATCACCGGATGAAATAAGCGTTACGGTGGCTCCGGCCCTTGCGCGCTCCACTGCGGCCCTTGCCCTTCCAATCTCTTCAGTCATTCCCGTTTTAACAACTTCCTTACCCGCAATCAAATGCTTAACCAATCCGACATACGTGCGGTAACCCACAATCAAACTTGCTTTGGAGATGGCTTCAAGCGCCGCAGGGGTGAGGTGTTTTTCGTGGCCGGGTCCTATGCCCACCACATAAAGTTGCCCTTTTGGATTTTCAGTCATGCCTGAATCATCTTTTTGCTAAAAGTTCTTTCGGCTGCCGTTCCGGAAATGGAATGCGCGCCACAGCCAAAGTCATCGAGCGAGGGATCTCGGGCTCCTTATAAATCTGCTTGGGCACGAGAAGATCAGGAACCCCGGCTGCAAGCAAAGCCGCAGGCTCGGCTACTCCTCGTGTCCCGACAAATTTCAACACCACTTGGGAAGGATTAGGGATAAAAGGAACCACATCCAATTCTTCAGAAGAAAAAATTTTGAACTCCCAACCATATTGTTCTTTCAACTTTAAGAACGCGGGTTCCGCGGCTTTCTTGGAAACAGAGGCAATCGCCTTGACCGAAGCGAACGAAAGCCCCTGTTTTTGAAGGCTGGATCGGATGCCGCGTTCCACAAGCTCTACCGGTGTGTTGCTGTCACAGCCCAGCCCCAAGACCAAAGTTTTGGGGCGATAAATCACGGCGCGTTCGTAGATTTCCGGATAAAGCGACTGAATATCGCGGTCCGTGACGGCTAGAATGATCTCATAATGCTTGGCATCCACTCCCTCAAAGGTTGTTGTATAAGAGACCCCCGGAGGGAGCTCTTGGTCCAGGGCCCAAAAATTCGGCTCCCCCGTCTCCTGGACAATCAGCACCGGCTGCTGATTGACCACAGCCGCGCACCCGCGCGTGACATTCCGGTCCGGATCATCCAAGCACCATCCCAGCTCCCGGCCTAGAATATCTACGGTCAATGTGCCCCGCACATCGGACGCGGTCGTGATCACGGGAGTCGCGCCGAGAATCCCGGCAAAACGCTTCGTGAACTCATTGGCTCTGCCCACATGTCCCGAGAGAATCGGGATGAAAAATCGGGCGTTGTCGTCCACGCAAATCACCGCAGGATCGACTTTCTTATTTTCCATTAAAGGCGCGATCATCCGCACCACCGCGCCAACGCTGATCACAAATAGATGGCAGTCGTACGCTTGGAAAGTCTTTTCAAGCGTGGGCCCCATGGGGAGTCCCAGCTTCCGGGCTCCCTCGGGCGCCTGCGAGAAGAGTTTTTCGGAGACGTAAAAATCCGCTTCAGGCACTTGCCCGCACAACTTCTTTCCCACCTCAAGACCGTGTTTTGTAATCGCGTAAACGGCAAGCAGCTTTCTTGAATTCAAACTCATCGCTCAACTCCTTGGGCCTCTTGAGAAGGATCGGCCATTAGGATGCCGCTTCGGCTTTTCTTTGAAATCACCACCATCGAGAAATAATCGCACTGATCATTCTTGATCTTGCCCACATCCTGAATGATCTTTTGTTGCTGGGTCGTGGCTTTGGAAACATAAACCGCCGAGTCGAGCAATCCTTCCGCCTCCAAGGCCTCAATAATCTGCGGCATCACGGAACTGACTTTCATCAAAAGGATGGTGTCGAACATGCGGAGAATCGGCCGGAGATCGTCAAGGCCGTAGGAAGCCGGCAACACGGCGATCTTCTCCCGGCCGTCCGCAACGGGAAGGCCCGCGGAAACCGGGACTGCGGAAATGGAGCTTACGGCGGGGACCACTTCAATTTGAACCTCCGGCCAAGATTTTCTGGCATGCTGAAAAAGGTAAATAAACGTGCTGTAAACAAACGGATCACCTTCCGTAATAAAAGCAACATTCTTTCCTTGCTTGAGCCTTTTCCAAATTTCCTCGAGCGCGATGACCCACGCGGGTTTGAGAAGCTCGGAATTCTTGGACATGGGGAAATCCAAAAAAAAGCGGTCCTGACCCGGGATCTCCCGGAGGTTCGGCTCCACGATTCGCCAGGCAACCGACGGAGTGAATGCATCACGCCTCGGGATGGCAATGCAGTCGGCTTTTTGAAGGCGCTCCAGCGCGCGCAGCGTGATCAAGTCCGGGGCACCGGGCCCGACCCCCACGCCGTAAAGCTTACCGGGACTCATCGCCGGGTGACCGCGAAGATATGGATGGGATTTAAAGCCTCGTAACGCAGATAATGCGCAAGCGGCTCTCCTCGAGCCACATTGAGCAAGATCACCTCGGGATTCATCTCCTTCTCCTTGAAATAGGAGTAGGCCTCTTGGACGTTCTCGAAGGTGATCGCATTGACGACTAGGCGTCCGCCTTCGCGAAGCTCGGCAAGCGAAAAATCCAGGATGGGCCGCATGTTCCCTTTGCTCCCGCCGATGAAAACAGCGTCGGGTCTCGGCAGGCCCGGCAAGGCTTCCGGCGCCAAGCCTTCAATCACCGTCACATTGTCGACGTGATGCGTGAAAAGATTTTCCTTACAAATTGCAATGCCTTCAGGGTCTACTTCCACGGCGTAGACCTCGCCTTCCTTGCAAATCATCGCAGCTTCAATTGAAACGGACCCTGAGCCGGCGCCGATATCCCAAACCACGGAATCTTTCCCTAAATTCAGAAACCCGAGCGAAAGCAACCGCACTTCCCTTTTGGTGATCAAACCCTTCTTGGGTATCCTTTTCGCAAAATCGTCTTCGTGAAGAAACGGGATGACGGAAGGCGGGTTCCACGAACCCTCTCTCAAGAGGATGGCGATATTAAGATCGCCGGTGTCCTTACAATCCGCCAGCTCCGTTAAAGAAAACTCCCGGATTCGCTCTTCGGTCCCGGCCAAATTCTCACAGACCCACACCTTTAAATCTTTCTCGCCATGGTCCAGCAAATACCGAGCAATCTGGGAAGGGCTGTTTTCAGCATCCGTGAAAAGAGCGATTTTATGCTGGTCCCTGATCTTGGTGAGCAATCCCGTGATGGGCTTGCCGTGAAGGCTGATCCAAATCGCATCGTCCCATTTGACTCCAACCCTGGAAAAAGCAAGCTGCATGGAACTCACATGCGGAAGGATTTCTACAGATCCGATGCCGAGTTTTTTGACAATCAAGTTTCCGATTCCAAAGAAAAGCGGGTCTCCCGAGGCCAGCACGGCAACGTGGTTTTCCTGGGCAAGTTCCTCAATCTTCGCGACAAGTTCCGTGGGATTATTCTTGATGACCAGCTTCGTTCCTTCAAATTGAGGGAAAAATTCGAGGTGGCGCTCGCCGCCCACAAGCACCTGGGCCTGGGCAACTTTGCCAATGGCACGCGAAGAAAGGCCCAGGCACCCATCGTCTCCCATGCCGATGATCGCAACGGTCTTGAAAGAAGGGTTCACAACGTGGACTCCCTGGAAAGCAGCAGCAAAGCATGAAGGATCGCGACGGCGATCGGGCTCCCCCCTTTCCGGCCGCGACTCAGAATAAAAGGGACATCCAACGGAAAAACCATTTCCTTGGATTCCGCCGCTGAAACAAAACCCACCGGCACTCCGATCAGGAGAGCCGGTCGGGCCCCTTCTTCCCGGATCAATCTCACGGTCTCAATCAATGCGGTCGGCGCATTCCCAATGGCCACAATGGCTCCGTTTAAAAGCCCGAGCCTGTGGGTTTTTTGCATCGCCGCAATCGCTCTCGTGGAGTTTTTAGCCTTAGCCTCAGCAATCACGTCCGGATCGGAAATGAAAGACTGAATGGTGCAGCCGTAGGCGTCCAGCCGGTCCTGATTCAGGCCGGCTGTGATCATCTTCACATCCACTAAAACAGGGCATCCCTTCTTCAGAGCCTCGATTCCTGCGTCGATGGCCCCCGGATGAAAATGCATCAATTCCTTGAACTCAAAATCCGCCGTGGCGTGAATGACGCGCCGCACCACCTCCCATTCCCGCGGATTGAAGGAGTGGCGTCCGGCTTCACGGTCGATGATTTCAAAACTTCCGTTCTCAATATTCCGACCCAGCTCGGTCATCTGCCGCATGTCTTGATCTTGATTCGGATGACCGCTCATTGGGGTTCCTTTTTCGGAAATTCGCCGAGTAATTTCCCATCAAAATCCACGAGATACGTGAAGACCTTGGCTTTTCCTTGAATGTGATTTTCCGCCACCCTGCAGACTTCCCGGCAAATCATCGTCGTAAGGTCATGAATATTTTCACTCGCCGCAAGTTCCAGCGCATGCCGGGCGGTGTTGGCGCCGCGGATTTGCTCGGTCAAAGAATCGCTGGCTCCGGCTTCTTTGGCGAGTTTTGCCAAAAGTTCGGTGTTCACCTGGCTTCCTGCCACGTGAGTCTGCATCTTTCCGTCCGCCATCTTCGATAATTTGCCCATCATCCCGACGATGCGCACCACCGGAACCCCTTTCTTGGCGCAGCTGCGAAGCCCTGCGCCGATAAAATCGCCGACTTGGATAAAAGCTTCCTCTTGAAGGTGAGGAAAAAGCCGCATGGCAAACTGCTCGGACTTTCCTCCGGTTGTCAGCATGAGCTCGCGTTGGCCCTGTTCAAAGGCAACGTCCACCGCCTGCACCACACTTGCCATGTAAGCCGCAGTCGAATAGGGTTTGACAATCCCCGTTGTTCCCAAAATGGAAATCCCGCCGATAATCCCCAAACGCGCGTTTGTGGTTTTCTTAGCCATTTCTTCACCACCCGGCACGCTAAGCAACGCTTTTGCTCCGCGAAAATCGCATCCCGGAAACCGTAACTCTTCCAGAACCATTTCTGTAATATTCTTCCGAGGAACCGGCGTGATCGACGGTCCTCCGACCGCCAATCCCAACCCCGGCTTTGTCACGACCCCGACTCCCGGACCATTCAAAAGCTCTACACCTTCCTCTCTCTTGAGAGATACACTCGCGATGATCTCAGCGCCATGGGTACAATCCGGATCATCCCCGGCATCTTTGATGATGCTCACCAAGACCTCGTTCCCGTTTCTTTCACACCGTTTTAACTGAAACGTGACCTTCTGGCGATTGGGAAGCGTGGTTTCGATTTGAGTGAGGAGGATTCCCCGGACTAAGCATCTTGCCGCAGCCTTCGCAGCCGCAGCGGCACAGGCTCCCGTTGTAAAACCTGTCCGTGTCCCCTTTTTCTCTTGCTGTGCCGGCTCTTGGGTCATGAGATTTCAGTCTCCTACTTCAAGCCAGCCGCGTCAAGCCATCCCATTGAGCGTTCTATCTCAAGGATCCATGTTCCTCTATAAAACAGTCGTTGTTTTTAACTCACTGTGATTAAAAAAGGCTTCCGTCACAATTTGATCCTGCCGGTATCCTTGAGTTAGAAATAGGTCTTCCAGCGCGGAAAGCACTTGGCCGTCCCCGCTGAGATAAATCCAGTCGGACGTTTTTTCCCTCATCAAACTCTCAAGCTGTCCGAGGCAGAAGGCGATTCGCGAGCCGTCTCCGATCGGAGGCGCATAGACCGTCCGCCATTGGATCCCTTTGGGCATTCGGTCGGCAGCTAAATCCATCGGCATAAAATATTGATCTGAATCGACAAACCAGAGGAGTTGGGTCTGGGGTAGAAACCGTGAAAACTTAGAACCATTGACAAGACCCAGGGCCGCACTCAATCCCGTGTCCGTTGCGATCACAAGAACACCGGAGTGATCGGAATCGGCTTTAGGCGGCAAATATTTTCCCCAGGGCCCGCTGAATTCAAGAAAATTCCCCGGAGCAAGCGAATGGATGTAGCCGGATCCGACCCCTTCAGGAATTCTTCGAACTACAAGCTCAAATCGTTTTAAATCACAATCGGAAGAAGGAATCGAATAAGCGCGCTTCCCCATCTTCCCGCTGGGAAGCGGGATGCCGCTGTTGACGATGATGTACTGGCCGCCTGTAAATTCAAGTTTCTCCGGGTCGACCATCTCACAAATAATGCGGCGCGTCCAAGGGGTCAATTGCTCCACATGAGTAACACAAGCCCTCTTGGGTGCGGCCATCCGGGTATGTTCCTATCTCTCAACCGGGAAAAAGCTCATGGATATAATCATGGATTTCTTCCAGGTCACGGTAGAATCGCACAAAATCATCCGATAAACGATCCAGTTCAAGCTCGACTTTCTTCGTTGCGACCATCAGAGAACGGTAATAACCAAGCTTCGGATCGTTCGGTGAAGTTTTCGACACCTTCTCCGCAAGCACCGTGAGGGAGCTTTCAAAGAAACGCTTTAAATCTTTCAGGCTTCCGGCATCGAGCATTTGCGCAACGGGGCCCGGCGCCGTCGCCGCTTTCCCCAGCTCGGAAAGCTCATGCTGTTTTTCTTTCGGGTCTTCAATTCCCAGCACTTTCATCAGCCCAAGCCGCAACCCTGCAATCTCATGGCATGCCATATTTTTAACCTTTCACTCTACTGCATGATGTGATCGACAATTTCAGAAACCAATTCATCACCCATCAAGTGTTTTCTGAAAATCTCTTCCGCATATTTTTCTTCACACCGGCGGTACCAAATCCCATCCGGATAGACCGCAACGGCAGGGCCTTCACCACAATACCCCATACAGGAAGTTTTAGTCACCCGGATCTCTTTCTCAAGCCCTTCTTCTTTAATCAGCCTCCTTAAGGATTCGATCAAACCGATACTCCCCTGCTCCACGCAATCCACGTTCCCGCAAACCAGCACGTGCTTCTTCAAAGAAGAATGCGCGTGAGAGTGCGGCTTAGCCTGATTGTGGGTAAAGCTGTGCCTCACACTCCAAAGAAGAGATCTAAGCCCGCCGACTTTTTCTTCTAGACCCGCCAGTGGAACCCTGTACTGGCAATTGTCACAGGGAAGCGGGCTCCCACCCATTTCGGCTTCGCGGACCCTTTCCTTTATAAGATCCATAAGAAGAACGTCTTCTCCGAGGTGAGAAGACACCTGAATCGGGATCCAGGGATATTTTTTTGAAAACTGATCGGCTTTATTTTGAATCTTCTCAATCAAAATCCCTGGAAAGAAAAGGTACGGCTGAACGAGAATCGCCTCCGGTCTTTCTTTTGCGACACGCTCCAAGGTTTCGTCCAGGCCGGGGCGCACAACCCCAATAAAACAGTAAGCAACCCTGGCGTAATCGGACGTTTCCTCAAAGAGGCGGACCAGCTTGCAAAAATCGGCATTGGCATCCGGATCGCTCGAACCTCTCCCGACGACGACCACAACCGTTTTCTCGGGGCCATGCTTTAGCCGGCTAGACGATTCTTCCAGCCGTTTAGCCATCAATTTGACCATGGAAGGGTGCACGCCAAACGGACGCGCAATCTGAAATGTCACGCCCGGAAATTTCTGGCGGGCCGAATGCAGCGCCAAAGGGAGATCATTTTTGACGTGTCCTGCCCCAAACAAGAAAAGAGGAAGGAGGATCACTTCATCGGAAGAAAGCGCCGCATCCTCAAGAGCTTCTTTTAAAGAAGGCTCGACCAATTCGACATAGCCGAAACACACGTCATAGCCAGATAAAAAGGACCGCAAATGCTCGACGACAGTTTCGAAATCGAGATTGTATTTCGGAACCCGGCTTCCATGCCCGACAACCAAAAGAGTTTTTCTCACAGCAAGCATTGTTGGCTCCACCTTTCTGCTCTAGTTCTTTGGCCGTTTTGACTCGAGTCGTATTGTGGGACTCGTAATTTCTCAAACCAGGCAAGTTCCTTTCGCAGCTGATTTACCTTTCCAATCACCGCAATGGCGGGTGATCCCAAACCGGCTTTCTTGACTTTTCTTACAATGTCGCCCAGAGATCCCTCTACAACGCGTTGACCCGGTAACGTTCCCCATTGAATGACCGAGATTAACGTGTCAGACGGCTTACCGCCATCGAGCAGTGCCTGAACCACGGCGGGAAGACTCTTCACCCCCATAAACGTCACAAGCGTTCCTTCCATCTGAGCGAGTTTCTCCCAATCTACGGAAGATTGTTCTTTCTGGGGATCTTCATGCGCGGTTGCGAAAATCACAACAGAAGAGAAACGGCGGTCGGTTACCGGAATGCCTGCATAGGCAGGGGCGCTGTACCCGGCTGTGATTCCGGGGACAACCTCAAAATTAATCCGGTGTTTTTTAAGGCATGAGGCCTCCTCTCCTCCGCGTCCGAAAATAAAAGGATCGCCTCCCTTTAAGCGCACGACCCGCTTGCCTTCCCCGGCAAGCTTAACCAGGAGTTGATTCGTTTGATCGACCCCCGAATTCTTCAGATGGACACATTTGTGATTCCGAGAACCCTCCCAAATCTTCTCGGGCAAAGGTTTTATCTTCCCCGCGTAAATTCTTTCCGCGCGGGGAGCGAGTTCGAGCAGGGCGGGATTGACCAGTCCGTCGTAGACAACGGCGTCGGCCTGAGCCAGCAACCTCGCGCCGCGAAGGGTCAGGAGTTCAGGATCCCCCGGCCCCGCGCCAACGAGATAAACGATCCCTTTCTTACGTTTAATGGCAGTAATTATCGCCCCCATGCATAATGGAAGCAGCCCAAGGCGAGCTCCCCACATTTGGAATGCGATGAACACGATCGCCATCCGCCTCAATCACATAAACCGAATTATCCGTAGAAGAAGTCAAGTACACTCTCTTGCCATCCGGTGTGGTCGCTGCCGTTTCCAGTTTGATGTTTTGCCCGATTTTAATCCGCTTCACTACTTCCATTTTCGTCAGGTCAATCACATAGACGGCGCTCTCCCCGCTGGCGATCACATAAGCCTTTTCCCCGCCGTTCACATAATTAATACCGGTCATTCCCGGGCCCGCTTTAAGATTACCGACCATCCGATGATTCCGCGCATCAATCACAGAAACTGTCTCGCTTCCATTGTTGGGGACCAGCATCCATTTTCCGTTCGGAGAGGCGTAAGCCCGCCAGGGCTGATTGCCGACCTTGATCGTCGCCACAACACCCTGCGTCTCCGTGTCAATGACAGCAACCTCTCCCGAATCGCCGTCTGCCAGATAAGCAAATTTTCCATCCACGGTCAGGGTCGGGTTGATGATCCCCTTGATTTCGCTGAGGTACTCTCCGGGGTTCAACGCGGCTAGGCGGAACGCGCTTCCGACCAGCGTGCGGATAGGAAGAGAAGGATTGGCCAACTCCACGGTCCCCAATTCATGAGCCCCCAGGTTAGAAATGAAAACCTTCTTTCCATTGGGAAGAAAAGAGAAACCGTGCGGCTCATAAAATCCGCTGATGCGGCTGGTCTCTTTCATTTCCTGAAGATCAATGAGGGAAACCGTCCCTTCCTCGAAATTCCCAATGCACACCCACCTGCTATCGTGAGAAATATCGAAATGCTCCGGGCCCTGTCCCACCGGAATTCTTTTGATAACTTGGAGATTTGAAAAATCGGTGATGATGACCTCGTTGGTGTGGGTGCCGGCCGTGACAATATAGCGGCCGTCGTGCGTCACCATCGACATGTGAGGATTCACAAACTGCCCGAGAGGAACCTTCCCCACAATCTGATCGGTCTTGGTGTCAATGAGCGTCAGATCGCTGGAATCCCGATTCGTGATGACCATCGTCGAAGCGGGGTCGAGCTTTCCGGGTTTCGGCGATGCGTAGCCGGTGCCGACAAAACTTGACAGGACGGTTGCCAAGCCCAAACCCAACATTCTCAAGTGAAGTTTCATTCTGTTCTCCTTTTCAATTGATCGTAGCCGAATTCAAAAATCGACTTGAGACCGCAGACCCGCGACCCATACATTCTTTTCTGTTTCTAATCCATTCGCCGTGGCAGGATTCGTCCGAGAAGAACGGATGAGCCACTGCAAGTGAGGGCTTACAGCCAGATGGTCTGTCAAAAAAAAGCGGTAATAGATTTCGCTGAGCGTGTCTACTTTTACCACCGTCCCCTCCTGTTGGCCAAACGCAAATCCAAGAGTGTCCAGAGGCCTCACGGAAAAAACCGCCTTTTTCTCAAAACCTGCGCTCCAGGCATATTTATTGACCGCCCCTTTAGGCTGGTTCAACCCATAACGGACAAACGCCGTAAAAGAGGGGAATAACACTTGGTCAACACTCAACCCAAAACCTTTATTATCATCGGCCCTCGACCGATTCAGGCGCCCCCACAACCGGTAATTGCCCTCAAGGCCGCGAAAAAGGTGTGTATTGTAGTCCAATTCGGCAATGAAATAGGGACGATTGGCAATGGCAGTCCCTGAATCGCTGGGATTCTGCACCCCGGCTCCGAGACGGAGGGATTCTTTGGTGTCATAAAAAGCAAAGGCCCCGGGCCCGTTTTTGGGCTGCTGAAGGGCGGAGTTGTTCACAAAAGCCGTGGAAAGAAACTGGGAGGTTTCATCATTTGCGACCGCATTGGTGTCGAAATAGTTGGTCAGATCAATCTTTCCAACGGCAGCTTTGACCTGTTCATTGAAATAATCGCCTCCCAGCCATGCTTCCCGCGCTTGAACACGATCCACACCGTCCGTATCCTGTAGAGAACCGGCATCTCCGTTCAGCCCAGCATTAGACCGAACAACCTGATCCGGCCCGTTGCCGCCGATGGCTTCAAGATCCACGAAGAACGTGGTGTAGGCAATTGGGTGGCTGATAAACAAAAGGTCCAGGGACCCCTCGGCAAAGCTGGTCTTTTTTGAATACTTCGAGTCGAGAATCTGCTGGAAAACCCCCGTGCCGCTTGCGCCAACGAGGACGTTTTTCTTCTTTTCATCTTCCAGGGCAGCTTCGATTTTTTCCGCCACGCTTTCCCGCCGCGCCAATTTCACCTTCCTCAAAACTTCCCGCTGCTTTACAGGAGTGCCGTCCATCGGGCAAATCCCGTTTTCAGGCATTTCAGAAAAAAGATGGCCTTCTTTGCAAACAAACTCCCTGAACTTTTTGATCTCTTCCGCCTGCTCGGTAATCACGGGAGCGTTGATCAGTTGCCCCGTTTTCTGCTCAAGACGATCAAGCCTCGTCACCAGGGCTCCTTCTGGAGCCCGCCCGGCCGGCAAGGTCTGGAGCGCGTCCACTTTCCGAGAGAGATCTGAAATCATGCTTTTCAGCTCGCCTATTTCCGAATCTTTCTTTTCCAAGGCGGCTTCCAACTTCTTCACTTTCTCGCTTAAACCCTGATTCTCTTCGGCAAAAAGAGGCGTCGAAAAACAGAGGAAATAGATTAACACCCAAAAGCACTTCGCAATCCTCATTTCTTTTCCCCCTCGGGTGTTCTGGCGCAAGCAAGGTTTCCTGGCTCTCGGTGATCCTATTCTTCGCACCTTCCCATCCCGCATTCCTTATATCGATGGAATGGCGGGGCAGTGGTCCTCCGCGAATTTCGTCCCGATTACAGTTGCGGGGCAGCGGCAGCTTTGACTGCCTTCCCTTTGCTCGCGTCCGTTAATGTTAAAAACGCCTGTTCCTTTCCCGTGATGATACGCAACGCTTTTTGAAGAGACTCCCTAGAAGGTACCCGGACATCTGGCTGAAGCTTTATTTGTGAATCTTCAGGGAGAACAAAATACCCCGTGGTTAGAAAAAGCGTGTGAAACGGGTCAACGGGAAATACCCCTTGGACACTCCTTTTTCCATACGTGGGTTCTCCAATCAGCAGGGCATGCGCATAACGCCTTAAAGCATGCGCCATCATTTCCGCTGTGCTGGCGGTTTTTGGGCCGATGAGAACGGTGATTTTGATGGATTCTATTTCTGTTCTTTTAGAAAGCTCTTTTGTTTCCACACCCTCCTGACCGTAAAAAGTGAAGAGCAGCTTACCCGAAGGAATGAAATGTTCAATCACGCCGATGCCGGAATCCAGGCTCCCGCCCGGATTTCCCCTCAAATCAAGGATGAGATTCCGAACACCGTTCCGGGTAAATTGGTTTAGGACCTTGTCAAAATCATTGGCCGTTCTTCGACCCAGAAAGGAGATTTGAATATACCCGACACGGTTTTCGAAGCGTTCCACTCTCGCAATGGATTTTTCCTCTTTCAATCCCCGGGCGAAATCAAGCTCCGAAGGTTCGGTGGCTTCTAAACGCGTGTCTTGATCCAATTTCGAAAAGAGCTCGCTCAGGGATTTTGCCTGCAACTCCACCGAAGTAAGCGGATGGAAATAGTGAGCTTGTAGATGCTGCAAAACCTTCGAAAGGATTTCCTGATCTTCACCTGGTTGTTGAGCGAAAACAGAAAAAGGAACACTAAGAAGTAAGCTGATGAATAAGAGGAATCCTTTGAAACGATCCAGCATTAAAGAACCCTTCCTTCAGAGTAAGTTTGTTGAGCGCTCTTGGCGGCTTTAACAAAGGACACAGCGCGTTCCGGATAAGATAAAAAGTGGCAATGGATGTAACTTGCCAGAAGCCGGCCTGCGCAGTAGCCCTCCATGCGATCCGGGTTCCCTCTTTTTCCATTAACTTTATGAAGGGCAGAACCCGCGTCAAGGCCCCAAGAGGAATAGTGAAATTCGTGGCCGCGAAAAGTATCGCCTTTTTCCCCGAGGAAACAGTCCCTTATCAGCGTTGCTTCGGCATAACCGAAATTCTGCAACTTTTCCGTCATCCTAACCTTCCCGGGAAGAGCGCCCACCATCTCGAATACCTTCCCGTCCCTTTGCTCAATGCTTTGGGTTAAATACATCAGCCCGCCGCATTCCGCGTAGACCGGAAATCCTCTTTGGATAAAAGAAGATACCGCTTGCCGCATTCTCTCATTTCCCTGAAGCTCACGCGCATAAACCTCAGGGAACCCGCCGCCGAAATAAATCCCCGCAAGAGTATCGGGCAAAGATTCATCCTCGAGAGGGCTAAAAGGGACAAGCTCTGCTCCGAGGCGAGTCAAAAAATCGAGGTTTGCCTGATAATAAAAACTAAATGCCCGGTCCCTGGCAATTCCGATCCGGACTTTATCTGAAACTTCGATATCGAATTCTTTCTTTGAGTTTTCTTGGAGAGGGAATGGGTGCGGGGTTTTGATTGGCGCTTGCCCCACCGCTGCTTTACGAGAAATCTCCAGAATTTTCAAAAGATCTATCCCCGGCCGGTTTAACGAAACCTTAGGCTCGATCGTTTCTTCCAAAACCTTGAGACAAGATTGGAACTCTTCGTTTTCCGATGCCGTTTTCAAGCCTAAGTGCCGTTCCGGAATCTGGATTTTCTGATCTTGAAAAAGCGCCCCCAGAACTGGAACTTGGGTGAAAGATTCGATGGCTTCTTGAAGGAGCGAAAAATGACCGCCACTTGCAACCCGGTTGAGGATTACACCCGCAATATTCAAAGCTGGGTCAAAACTTTTATAGCCCATGACCATGGCTCCGGCAGAACGGGCCAGGCTTCGCGCATCTAAAACAAGAATCACCGGCGCATGGAGCAATTTTGAAATCTGGGCCGTGCTGCCCTCCTCTCCTTGACTTGAGACGCCATCAAAAAGCCCCATTACCCCTTCGATGATGGCGATGTCGCAATGCCTGGTGTTTTCCTGAAATAACCATCGAACGGCTCCTTCCCCCATCAGCCAGGTATCTAAATTATGAGAAGGAAACCCCGTAACAATTCCATGGTAACTGGGGTCAATATAATCGGGACCCACTTTGAAGGCCTGTACGCGGTATCCGGCGTTTTTGAAACCGGCCATCAAAGCCAGAGACACTGTGGTTTTCCCAACTCCACTCTGCGTTCCTGAAATCACAATCTTTGGGATAGTCATAATGGCACACCGCTTCGCCAGAGGAGAAAACGGACCGCCAGCGCACCGCAGATCCCCAGCGCGGAGGCGGCGTACATGACTCGGATCGCTTCCGGGATCCGTTCCTTGTTCAAAGGACGACTTGGCCGGCCCATCGGCGGCGTTTCCACCGGCTGGCCCTGGTAGGTGTTCGTTCCGCCTAAACCAACCCGCAGGGTCCCGCCCATCGCCGCCTCAGCGATGAAAGAATTCTCCTGACGGACCCTGCGGTCCCGGAGAGAACGTAACCCTTCCCTCGCCGAAAAACCGAGGCACTGGCCTCCGAAGGAGATGAGAACGGCGGTGATCCAGGCCGGGACCACGTTCATCCAGCGGTCCACAGCCGCCGGAATTCTTCCGAACCGCAGGTACCGGGCGCTGCGGTATCCCACCATCGAGTCCAGCGTGTTGACCGCTTTGTACAGGCAGGCGAGCGGAGCGCCGCCGATCGCCGCGTAAAAGAGAGGGGCGACGATGCCGTCCATGGCGCTCTCGCCGATCGTCTCCAGAGTGGCCCGGGCAATCTCCGGCTCATCCAGCCGCTCGGTGTCCCTTCCTACGATCATGGACACCTTGGCTCTGGCTTCCGTGAGGCGGTCCGCCTTCAGCGCATCGTAAACCGGCCAGCTCTCGACGCCCAGGTCCCGGGTGGACAGGCAGGTATAGAGGAGGATGACTTCGATGAGCGCCGCCAGCCCGAAAGAGATGTGCGCCGCCGCCGCGATCAACCCGTGAACCAAGAGCCAGCTCCCGCCCGCCATCATCAGCACCAGGAGGGCGCCGCCGAGCCCTTCGCTCCGCAGGTGGGCCCGGATCCACCGCTCTCCCCTATCGATTGCCCAGCCCAGGCCCCGGACCGGGTGGGGGATCCACCGGGGATCTCCCACCGCCAGATCCAGCAGATAAGCGAAGGCCAGTTTCAGGCTGAGGGGATCCACTCGCTCTGCTCCAGCATCTGTTCAACCGCCAGATGGCCGCTGACGAATTGCGCCAGATCATCGTAAGGGTCAGACCCCGCGGGGTCTGACCCCATCAGGGGTTCAGGCAAGCCGAATCTCTGCCGCAACTGTTTAAGGTAATAATCCCGGAATTCTTTTTCATCAAACAGCCCGTGCAGGTAGGTCCCCCAGACCGTGCGGCCTTCCACGCGGCAACCATCCAACTCATCCACCGGAGAGCCTGCCCTCTCCTGCAGGCGGAAGAGCGGCTTCCCACGCCGGGCGCCCTGCAGCCGGCCGGCATGGATCTCGTAACCGGTCACGCGCGCGCCGCTCTCCAAATGGATCCCTTTCACCTGCGCGGTCACCTTAGGATTCAGGAAGAGGGTGGAAGTCGGCAGCAGCCCCAGGCCGGGCATGGAATCCTGCGTGGACTCCACGTGGCTGGGATCGTAGATCGTCTCCCCCAACATCTGGAATCCCCCGCAGATCCCGAGCACCTCCACCTGATTCTTCGCGCACTCCGCGACATGGCGGTCCAGGCCGGTCCGCCTCAGCCACTCCAGGTCTGCTATTGTGCTCTTGGAACCGGGGAGAATCAGCAGATGCGGGAGCGGGCCTTCAGGCGGGGGCTCGGTGAGATAGGTGATCTCTACCCCGGGTTCCTGATGGAGCGGATCGAAATCGGTGAAGTTGGCCAGGGTGGGAGTGCGGGCGATTTGGATCCGGAGCGCATGCGGATTGGAGGAATGCCCACGGCTGTTGGAGCCCGCCTGCAGCAGGCGGTCCGCCAGGCTGTCCTCCTCCGGGATCTTGAGATCCTGCATGAAGGGAAGAACACCGAACACCGGCCGGCCGGTCCGCTGCTCCAGCCATCGAACTCCCTCTTTCAGCAGCGAGGGATCTCCCCGGAATTTATTGATCACCATCCCCTTCACTCGCTGCCGGTCCTCGGGGCTCAACAGCTCCAGCGTCCCCACCATTTGCGCGAAGATCCCTCCCCGCTCGATGTCCCCCACCAGGATGACGGGTGCCTCGGCAATTTTAGCCACCCGCATGTTCGCGAGGTCCGTCTCCTGCAGGTTGACCTCCGCTGGGGAACCGGCCCCCTCGATCACCACGAACTCGTAAGAGTCGAGCAGACGGCGCAGCGCCATTTCGACCGCTTCCATCAGCCGCCCCCGGATCTTCCTGAGATCCGCCGCCGCGACGGTGCCGATCGGCTTGCCCATCACAATCACCTGCGAGGCCTGGTCTGAGGTAGTCTTGAGCAGCACCGGGTTCATCTCCACGGAGGGTTCGATCCCGCAGGCCCTGGCCTGCACCGCTTGCGCAGTCGCCATCTCCCCGCCGTCCCGGGTGACCCAGGCGTTGTTGGACATGTTCATCCCCTTGAAGGGAGCCACCCGGACCCCGCGCCGGCTCAAGATCCGGCAGAAAGCGGCCGTCAGGACGGACTTTCCGACGTGAGAAGCGGTGCCCTGGAACATGATCGTCCTAGCCGGCATGGGGCAGAACCTCCCGGAGAGCGGAGACCAACCGCTCGTTCTCGTCCGGTTTCCGGACGGCGACCCGGATGAACCGGCCCGGCTGCAGACCGGTGAAATCGTCGCAGACCCGGACCAGGATCTCCCGCTCCGCCAATGCCGCCGCCAACCGCGCGCCGGGCCAGGCGGAATCCAGCAGGCGGAGGAGAAAGAAGTTCGCTTCGGATGGGAAGAGGTGAATGCCGGAGAGCCCGCTCAATTGTTCTCTTAAGAGTTCCCGGAAGGAGAGAATGCTTCGCCGGCAGGTTTCGAGATACTCCCTCTGCTCCGCCAGCCAGCTGCCGGCCAGAGCCGCCGGGCCGTTGACCGGCCAGGGAGGCTGAACCCGGCTGAGACTCTCAACCACTTCCGGCGCTGCGACCGCATAACCCAAGCGCAGCCCGGGCACCGCGAAGGCTTTGGTCATGGAGCGCAGCACGATGAGCCGAGGAAACCGCCTCAGCCAGCGGACGGCGGAAGTGCGCAGATTATCCGCCACAAAATCCATGTAGGCCTCGTCCACCACGGCCATCCCGCCGAGCCGGTCGCACCGCTCCAGAGATTCCAGCAGGCGGCCCTCCGGCCAGATCCGGCCGGTCGGGTTGTTCGGGTTGCAGAGGAAGAGGAGTTCCCCTTCTCTCATCTTCTCGATCCCGCTGAGGGAACCGGGCAGGAATCCTTCTTCCGCGCGGAGAAACCAGAGGGAGAGATCCCCGCCGTCGGCCAGAACCGCCCGCTCATATTCGGTGAAGGTGGGGACGCAGACCACCGCGCGCCGCGGTTTCTTCCAGCGCGTGATCAGATGGATCAGATCCGCCGTGCCGTTTCCCGGCAGGATGCAGGCCGGATCGACCCCTTCCCTACCGGCCAACGCCCGGCGGAGGTTCCGGTAGGTCGGCTCCGGGTAAAAGGAAACCTCGCTCCATCCCTCCCTCAAGACCGTTTCCAGACCGGGCGGCGGCCCCAAAGGATTCAAGTCCGCGCTGAAATCCAAAGCACCCAACGCCTCCCAGATGTTTCCTCCGTGGGTGGCCTTCATCCCGACATCCCCAAAACCAGCAGGATCGCCAATTCGGTTATTTCATTCACCGCGCCCAATGTGTCGCCGGTGATGCCGCCAAGTTTCCGAAAGATGCAAAGGTTGGCCAGCCAGGCGATCGCGAGAGTTGCGGCAGTCAGAATAAGCGCCCGTTTAGGCCCGAACGCGAAAGCCGCGACGGCGAAACCGGTTGCCAGGGCGATGACCGCCGCGACCGGCTCCCGCCGGTCGGTGACCCAACGGCCCAAACCGATTTTTCCCGGCACGTACGGAAAGAGCTGGGACGAGAGGACCATGGCCAGCCGGCTCAAAGCGCAAACCGTTACGAGCGACCGGACCCAGAACTCGGGGCCGATCTCACGCAGCAGGGACCACTTCAGCCCCAGCAGGAGGATCAACCCAACCGCTCCCATCGTGCCGATGCGGCTGTCCCGCATGATCTCCAGCGTCTCATCCTTTCCTTTCCATGAGCCGAACCCGTCCGCCGTGTCGGCGAATCCGTCCAGATGAAGGCCGCCGGTCAGGACCGCGAGAGCGGCCAGGCCGGCCCAGGCCCCCACCGCCTGGCTCCATTCCCTCCAAACGAGCCAGGCCGCGCCGGCCGCCAGCGCCCCCAGGACGGCGCCGGCCAACGGGAACCAGGCCAACGCTTTACCCATCCGCTCAGCCGGACGGTCGGAACGGATCGGACAAGGCAGAGGCAGGATCGTCAGGAAAGAAAACGCGTCGCGGATGGAGAGAAACCAGGGATTCATGGTTTCTTCCCGTCCACGCCCGCCTCACCGAAGGTGGCCATCTCCGCCAGCAGTTTCAAAGAAGCCTCGATCAGCGACAGGGCAAGCGCAGCCCCGGTCCCCTCTCCCAACCGCAGGTCGAGGTCCAGCAGCGGCTCCAACTCCAGGGCTTTCAAGATGGCGTTGTGTCCCGGCTCGACCGAGCGGTGGGACGCGATGAAGTAATCCCGAGCGGCCGGCTCCATCCGCCAGGCAACGAGCGCCGCCGCGGAGGTGATGAAGCCGTCCAGCACCACCGGCACTCGCGCCTCCGCCGCCGCCAGCGCGATCCCGGCCAAGCAGCCGATCTCCAACCCTCCGATCTTCGACAACACATCCAGCGGATCTTTGGAGTCCGGGCGGTGCTGGCGGATCGCCTGTTCGATCACCTCCACCTTCCGGAGCAGACGCTGATCGTCCAAACCGGTTCCGCGACCGGTCACCTCTTCCACCCGGCTGCCGGTGAACACCGCGGTCAATGCCGCCGAGGCGGTGGTGTTGCCGATCCCCATATCTCCCAGGCCGACCAGACGGATCGCCTGTTTACTGTTCGCCTCACGGAACAACTCCATGCCGTTCTTCACCGACCGCTCCGCTTCCTCGCGCGACATGGCCAGTCCCTCAAGCATATTCCCTGTTCCGGCGCGAACTCTGCGCGAGAGGAGCCCGGGCGCCGACAACGGCTCCCCCGCCACACCGGCATCCACCACGATCACTTCGGCGCCGGCATGCCGGGCGAGAACGTTGATCCCTGCCCCGCCCCGCAGGAAGTTGAGCACCATCTGCGCGGTCACCGACTGCGGGTAGGCGGAAACCCCATCCGTCGCCACACCATGGTCCGCCGCCACCGTGAAGATCACCTTGCGTCCCAATAGTGGGACCGGCTGCCCCGTCATCCCGGCGATCCGGGCCCCCAGATCCTCCAGCCGCCCCAGAGAGCCCTGCGGCTTGGTGAGATGATTCCAGCGTTCGCGCGACGCCGCTTCCGCTTTACGATCCAAAGGGGGAATGAAAATGGTAAGGACGTCCACTATTTGACCCTCATCGGGATGCCCGCGACCAGCAGGTAAACCTCGTCCGCGGACCGGGCCGCCTGCTGGTTGACGGTCCCCAAAAGATCCCGGAACCGACGGCCCAGAGAGTTCTCAGGCACCAGCCCGAGCCCCACTTCATTGGAGACCATCAGCGTAGTCACTCCGGGCCGGCAGCAGGCGCGCAGCAAGCGCCGGACCCGCGCCTCAATCTGTTTTTCGGAACCCTTGGCAAGAAGAAGGTTGGTCACAAAGGTGGGCAGGCAATCCAGCAAAAGGAGGCTTCCATTCCGGAGAAACTGCGCAGGAATCCGCTCCGGCAGCCGGAAGGGCTCTTCGACGGTCTTCCATAGGCCGTTTCGACTGCGGCGATGCCGGGCAATCCGGGATTTCATCTCGGCATCGCAGGGGACCGCCGTGGCAAGGAACAGGCGGCGTTGATAGGTCCCGGCTTCCGCGAGGGATTGGGCAAACTGGCTTTTCCCGGCCCGGGCGCCGCCGGTGATCAGGATGAGACGCGAGGAAAGAGAAGATTCATCCCGCGTTCCTCCCCGTCGAAGGAACATCGTTTGTGACTCCTTATGCTAGGGCATCGCGAGGTCTCCTGGCTCTCCCGCCGACGCGCGCCTTCCCGTCCTAAGACAGTGGCTTATTGCGCATCGGGACTTTCCGGGATCACAGTTGCGGGGCAGCGCCTGCTTAAAACAGGCTTCCCTCACACGACGCCCGTCGTGGAGCTTCCTTTGTACACCGGGCATGCGATGGAAGTCAAGCGGAGCGCAATCCGGAAAACAACCGGCGGTAGCTTTCGGGCCGCAGCAGGACCTGAGCGGATTTGCAGAAGAGGTCCCGGTAGCGGATCTCCCCGTACAGAACCTGCCCGATCAGATCGAGCCCGCCCGAGGAACGAACCCACAGGTCGAAGAAGAAACTGGGGAAACGGTAGAACAGCGAGGCGATCCATCGCGCATAAATAAAATCGGCATGGACCGCCTCGTAAAGGGCCTGCGTGTAACCTTCCAGCAAGCCGTCGTTCCTCAAACTATTCAGAATCGTTGCGGCCGCGATCCGCCCCGAGATCACGCCGTAGCGGATCCCTTCTCCTAAAAAGGGGTCCACGGTATCCGCGGCATCTCCGACCAACAGGGACCGCCGCGTGGAAAACCGGGCACGGCCGCGCCAGGCCGGAATCGGATGGCCGTGAAGGATCTCTCCCTCCGCGCCGTAGCCGTGCAGGCTCATCCATTCAAGCAGCTTTCGCCGGACAACCGAACGGTCACGGCCGAAACTGACGACCCCAACCGAGTCCAGATCTCCTTTTGGAATGATCCAGGCGTAGCCATCGCGGATCAACTCGCAGTCGGCGAAGATTCCTTCCCGCCCGGAGGTTCCTGTTCCTGGTTTTAACTCCGCTTCCATCGCGGCGGCGGGAGGATTGCGGGATCCGATGCCCAGGATCCTTTTCACGATCCCGGTCGCCCCATCCGCGCCGACCAGCACGCGCCCCTCAAAGGAACCTCTCCGGGTCCTGACGAGCACCAGGTCCGGCCGTTCTTCCACACCGGTCACCGGCGTGGAATCCATCAATTCCGCGCCGTGATCTAAGGCCGCCAGGGTAAACTCTTGATCGAAGCGATCCCGCATCACGCCGGCCACGGAAACTTTTGATACAGCCGCGAGCGCCTTTCGGCCCGGACCCCTGCAGACCCCTTCGGTCAGCAGGGTTTCCTGCGTGCGTTGAGTCCGGGCGGGCAATGTCCGAAAGAAATTCAACGGGATCATCCCGCCGCATGCCTTGTAACGGGGAAGCTTGGCCCGCTCCAGGATCAGGACTTTCGCTCCGGAAAGGGAAAGCTCGTAGGCCGTTGAGGCGCCCGCCGGCCCCGAACCTATAACAAGCGCGTCGTAAATCATCCTGATTTCATCGGGACAAACAAACAGCCGCAGATCGAATGGGATTCGAACGTGTCGCCGCGGCGTTCGATCAACATGAGCGTCTGCCGCTGCGCCTGCCCGAGCGGGATCACCATCCGGCCGCCGTCAGCCAGCTGCTGTGTCAGCGGCTCCGGCAGCTCGGCGGCGCAGGCGGTCACGATGATGCCATCAAAGGGAGCCGCTTCCGGCCATCCCTGCGAGCCGTCTCCCACCCGCATCTGCACATTGCGGATGCCGAGCGATTCCAACCGGCGGTCCGCCTGCGCCGCCAATTCAGGGATCCGCTCAACGGAATAAACCTGTGTCGCCAGCCGGGCCAGGACTGCGGCCTGATAGCCGGAGCCGGTACCGATCTCCAGCACCTTCGTCTCCGGCCGCAGGCGGAGCTGCTCCGTCATCAGCGCCACGATGTACGGCTGGGAGATCGTTTGGTCGGCACCGATCGGCAGCGGCCGATCGCCGTAGGCTGCTTCCTGCTCCTCCGGAGGAACAAAGAGGTGACGGGGAATCTCCGCCATGGCCCGGAGCACCTTGGGGTCACGGATGCCTCGGTCCAGAAGCTGTTGCGCGACCATCCGGCTGCGCTTTTCCTGAAAGGGATCATCCGCCACGCGGATGCTCCTTTTGCAGTCGCCAAAGGAAGAAGAGGAACCGGAGGGTGTCCCGGATCGGCCGGATGAAGCTGCTCTGCCGCCGGTAAATGGAGCTGACCGGCACCGAAGTGATTTGGAATCCGGCCCAGGCGCCGAGGACGATCATTTCCGACTCGACCTCGAAGCGATTGGAAACCAGCTGGAGGGTCTCCATCACGCGCCGGCGGATCATCCGGAAACCGCACTGCGTGTCCGGAATCCGCTGCCCGGCAAGCCGGGAGATGAGCCAGGACATGAACCGGTTGGTGAGCCGGCGATCCAGCGGCATGCCGCTGGGCCGCTCCATCCGATTTCCGACCAGGAGATCGGCACCGGACTGCTGGGCCTCCTTCAGGAAGAGAGGAATCTCCGCGGCCAGGTGCTGGCCGTCTGCGTCTATCATCAGGATCCACTCGCACTGACTCTGCAGGACAACCGAAACCCCCTCCCGCAGCGCCGCCCCCTTGCCGCCGTTCACTTCGCGCCGGATCACCGAGGCACCCGCCGCCTGCGCCTCCTCTGCCGTGCCATCCGTAGAGGCATCATCCACCACAGTCACCGGCAGGCCCAGCGCCCGAATCTCGGCCACGAGCGGACCAATCGTCCGCACGGCTTGATATGCGGGAATAACCACCACCGTGGTTTCACCTGATGACGACAGGGCCAACCCTCCAGAAATCCTGAAACATGTACCATTGGGTGGGATACTGCCGAATGGTCCGCGACATCGCCTCGACGCACTCTTGCGTCATCCGGCGCACAGCCTCCTCGCGGGATACCCCTTCCGGCGCGGTGATCGGGGGCCCCAAGATAAACCGGTAAGAACCGTCCTTCTCCCGAACCAGGAAAGCGGGAATGATCGGGGCTCCAGTTCTCAGGCTGAAGGCCGCGGGGCCGCGCGGAATCTTGACCTGCCGGCCGAAGAACGGCATCACCAGACCATGGTCAAAGAAGTCCCGGTCGCCGACTAACCCAAGGACACCGTTCTGTTTCAACGCGGACAGCGAGGCTTCGAACAGCGCCCTTTGGCTCTTCGAATGGACCGGAATCCCGTGAACACCCACGCGGGCCCGCTGCCTGGAAAAGAAAGCGTCCACGTAAGGATTCTGATGAATGAAGACGACCGCGTGGACCGGGAATCCCAACAGGGTCAGGACCGCCGCGGCCAGTTCATAGTTGCCAAGGTGGGCGCTCAGGCCGATGGCCCCCTTCCCATGGCGGAGGGCCTCCTCCATATGCTCCACCCCTTCCAGGCGGATCCATCGGCGGACCTTCTCCTGAGTCAGGCGGGAGAAACGGAAGAAATCCACGAGGTACATGGCGAAGTGGCGGAAAACCTCCCGCACCTCCTTCGGGGAGGCGTCCCGTTCCATCACGGCAGTGAGGTTCCGGTGGACCGCTTCCCGGTCCACCGGAGCGCGGCTGCTGTACAGATCCGCCAGGCGGCGGGCGACCCAGTAGCAAAAACCCCGCGGCAGGAGCACGCATCCCCAATAGCCCGCCACGTAAAGGGCGTAGAACAGCATGCGAGGGCTAGGAGCCCACCACCATCCGGGCCGCGTTCAGGGCGGCCTCGGGTCTTCCGAGCCTTTTCGCGTTCGCCGCCATGGCCGCCAGTTCCTCCGGATTATCCAGCAGATGCTGCACCTGCTGGGCGAGCTGCCCGAAATCTTTCACCAGGCGGGCCGCCTTCTCCTTTACAAGGAACGTGGCGTTCTTTGCTTCCTGGCCCGGAATCGGATTCAGCGCCAGGATGGGCAATCCTTTTGCGAGCGCTTCGGCCGTCGTCAGGCCGCCCGGTTTGGTGACGATGAAGGAAGTCACGCTCATGAGATCCGAGATGAAATCTACATGGCCGAACACCTGCATGGGATGCTTCAGGCCGGGCGCTCGGGTGATCAGGCGGTGATAGAGCGATTCGTTGGTGCCGGCAATCACCAGCAGCTGAAATTTCCGAGGGATCCGGTCCAGATGGTCCACAGCCTCAATGATCGGACCCAACCCCTGCCCTCCTCCCATCATCAGGATGACCGGAAGGTCGGGAGCCAACTGGAGACGCCGGCGGATAGCCTGCGCGTCCGGCACCTCAGCGAAAACAGCGTCGATCGGGATGCCGTGGGCGAACACCCGGTTCGGATCCACGCGCCGGTCGAGCAGCCACTGGCGGCTGTCCTCGGCGGGAACGATGTAGCCGTCCACCTGAGGGTGCACCCAGTAGGCGTGAGGGGAGAAATCCGTGAGGATACCATACAGCGGGGTTTTGACGCCCTGCTCCTCTTTGTAATCCGCCACCAGCCCGCAGGGAAACGCCTGAGTGCAGGCGATGACCTCGGGCCGGAAATCCTGCAGCAGGCCGTGCAGGCGGGGGGAGTCGTACCGGTGCAGGAGCGTTCGGAAACTGTCCGAGCGGTGGACCACTTTGGGATTGTCGTACAGGTAATCCCACAGCTCCGGCGCGTTCTGGATCACCGAGAGGTACATCCGGTCCACGATCCGGGCCAGGACCGGGTTGAGGTACTGGAAGGCGTCGATCGTGAGGATCTCGGCGCCGGGATTGATGCGCCGGATCTGCTGCTCCAGGGCTCGGGCCGCTTGATAGTGGCCGGACCGGGCCGTGATGTACATTACTAAAACGCGCTGCCGCATAGGCGGCTACCCTTTGAGTGCCAGGACCTTCTTGATCCGCTCCAGAGCGACCTTGAGGCGCTCCTCCGGCGCCACCAGGGCGAACCGGATAAATCCCTCGCCGTACTCGCCGAAGCCGGTGCCCGGCGCCGTGACGATCCCAGCCTCGGTGACCAGCAGCTTTGAGAAATCGAGCGATGTCAATCCGCTGAATTTCTGCGGGATGTGGGCCCAGATGTAGAAGGTGGCTTTTGGGCTAGGGACATTCCAACCCATCGCATGCATCCCACCTACGAAGAGATCCCGCCGGCGCTTGTAGGTCTCCACCAGGTTTTGGACGTAATCCTGCGGGCCGATCAGCGCTTCGATCGCCGCCTCCTGCACCGCCGGGAAGATCCCGAAATCGATGTACGACTTCGCTTTCGCCAGCGACTTAAGGATCTCGGGATGCCCCACGGCCCAGCCGATCCTCCAGCCGGCCATGTTGTAACTCTTGGAGCAAGTGTGGAACTCCACGCAGTAGGCGTCGCGGTCGCGCGCTCCCTTGGCCTGCAGGAGGCTGGGGGCCTTGTATCCGTCAAAGACGATGTCGGAGTAGGCAAGGTCCGAGCAGAGGATGGTGTCTTTGCCCTTCCCCCAGGCGACCAGCTCGTTGTAGAAATCCAAGTCCACGCAGGCGGCGGTCGGGTTGTGCGGGTAGCTGACGATCAGGAGCTTCGTCATCCGCACCACCTCTTTGCTCAGCTCTTTCAGGTTCGGGCGAAAGTTGTTCTCCGGACCGATCGGGATGTTGTACAGGATGCCGCCGGCCATGATCATGCCGTTGGCGTGAACCGGATAGGTGGGGCTCGTGACCATCCCGATGTCATCGTTGTTCAGGAAGGCAAGCGAAAGATGGGCGATCCCTTCCTTGGACCCGATGAGCGGCAGGACTTCCGTGTCCGGGTTAAGCTGGACGCCGAACCGCTGGTCATACCACTGCGCGATCGCCCTACGGAACCGTTTCGACACGTCATCGGTCGGCTTGGGGTAGCGGTGGTTCTCCGGCTTGACGGCCGCCTTGAGCAGCGCCTGCACCACGTTCGGCGGGCTGGGCAGATCCGGGTTGCCCATCCCCAGGTCGATCACGTCCAGGCCGCGGGCTTGGGCCTGCTGCTTGAACCCGTCCATGATCGTGAAAAGGTATTGAGGAAGGCGCTTCATCCGGTTCGCTTCTTGCATGCTGTTTACTCTCCTCTTTGCTGCAGCGCCTCAAAGGCGTTGTAAGAAGAACGGACGTACGGGGCGCTTGCCACAAAACTAAACCCGAGCTCCTCTCCCCACCGCCGGTACAACTCAAACTGCTCCGGCGGCACGAATTCTCCAACCTCCCGGTGGTCCAGCGTCGGCCGCAGGTACTGCCCGACCGTCAGAAGTTCGCAGCCAGCTGCGCGAAGATCTTCCATTGTCCGGCGCACTTCGTCAGGCTTCTCTCCTAAACCCACCATCAGCCCGCTCTTTGTTTTCATCTCCGGGCCGCCCATTTCACGGGCCAGCCGGAGCACCTGAAGGGAGCGGTCGTAGCCGGCCTGAGGCCGGACCTCCCGCTGCAGGCGGGCCACCGTTTCCAAGTTATGGTTGACCACTTCCGGTCCCGCCTCCGCCACTCGCCGGATCAGCTCCGGCCGAGCGTGGAAGTCGGGCACCAGCACCTCGACCTGCGCTTGCGGCGTGCGCGCCCGGATCGCCCGGATGCAGGCGGCGAAGTGTCCCGCCCCCTCATCCTCCAGATCGTCCCGCGCGACCGAGGTGACCACCACGTACTTCAAGCCCAGCCGGGCCACCGCTTCCGCCAGCCGCTCGGGCTCCTTCGGGTCCACCACTCCCGGTCGCGCCGTCAGGACCGCGCAGAAACTGCAGCGCCGCGTGCAGCGGTCTCCCAAGATCATGAAGCTCACGTTGCCGTGGCTCCAGCACTCCCCCAGGTTCGGGCATTTCGCTTCCTGGCAAACGGTGTGAAGCTCCAGCTCCTCGACCAGCTGCTTCGCCTTGTCCCACTGGCCGTGCACCGCCAGGGACCTGCGCAGCCAGACCGGAAAAGAGGAAGCGACCGTCACTTCTTGAGTTTGGCGATGATGGCGTCGGCCATCTGCTTCGTGCCGACGCTGGTCGGATCGTTTCGGTCCTTGAGATCGTACGTGACCGCGCGCCCTTCCTTGAGCACCTCGGCCACCGCCCGCTCCAAGCGGTCCGCAGCCTGCTGCTCGCCCAGATATTCAAGCATCAGCATCCCCGATAGGATCGTGGCAACCGGGTTCACCTTGTTCTGCCCGGTATATTTGGGCGCCGAGCCGTGGACCGGCTCGAACACCGCGATCTGGTCGCCGATGTTGGCGCCGGGAGCCAGCCCCAGCCCGCCGATCAGTCCCGCGCAAAGGTCGGAGAGGATGTCTCCGTACAGGTTCGGCAGCACCAGAACGTCGAACGACTCGGGCCGCTGAACCAGCTGCATGCACATGTTATCCACCAGCCGGTCATCGAACTCCACGCGCCCCTCATACTGCGCCGCCACGCGCCGGGCCACCTCGAGAAACAGCCCGTCCGTGAACTTCATGATGTTGGCCTTGTGCACGGCGGTCACCTTCTTCCGCCCATGCTTCACCGCGTACTCGAAAGCAAACCGGACGATCCGCTCCGACGCGGAGTCGGAGATCGGCTTGAGCGAGATCGCGGCGTCCGGCCGGATTGTCTTGCCGCCGTGCGTCTTGACCCAGACGATCAGCTCCTTCACCTCCGGCGTTCCGTCGTCATACTCGATTCCGGCGTACAGGTCCTCGGAGTTCTCCCGAACGATCACGATATCCACGTTTTTGTAGCGGGCCGGCACGCCGGGGTACAGTTTGACCGGGCGGAGGCAGGCATACAGATCCAGCGCATGCCGAAGCGCCACGTTGACCGACCGGATCCCCTTGCCGATCGGCGTCGTGATCGGTCCCTTGAGCGCCACACGGTCTTTCCGGATGGAGTCCAGCAGCACGTCCGGCAGCGGAGAACCGAACTTCGGGATCGCGCCCTCGCCCGCAGCGTGCACCGACCATTCAATGGAAACGCCCGTCGCGTCAATGCAGGCCCGGGCGGCCTCAGCCACCTCCGGCCCAACTCCGTCCCCAGGGATCAGCGTGACTCGATGTTTCATTTCGTCAGACTCCGGATAAAGGTTTCAAACCGGTTCATTCCCTCTTCCAGCGCCTCCCGGCCGATCGCGAAACTGAAGCGCACGTACTCGTCCCAGCCGAAGCCGTCGCCCGGGATCGACGCCACCAAGGCTTCTTGGAGGAGCCGCTCGGCAAAGATCGCGGATTTGAGTTTCGCCGACGAGATGTTCACGAAGCAGTAGAACGCTCCCTCCGGCTCCACGAAGGAAACCTTAGGGATGGAGGAAAGGCGCCGCACCAGCAGGTCCCTGCGCTTGCTGAACTCCTGAGCCATCTTCCGGACCGAAGAGGGATCCCCGGTCAGCGCCGCAAGCGCCGCCCGTTGGCTGATCGAGGCGGGATTAGAGGTCGAGTGGTCCTGTAAGCGGCCCGCCGCCTCCACCACGTCCGTCGGGCCGGCCAGATACCCGATCCGCCAGCCGGTCATCGCGTATGCCTTGGAGACACCGTCCACCACCACGGTGCGGGGGGCGACTTCCGGAGCGACCGCCGCGATCGAGGGAGCCTGGGCGCCATAAACCAGCTGCGAATAGATCTCGTCGCTGATCACCCAGAGATTCCGGGACTGGACGACCCGCGCGATCTCTTTCAGACGGGCCGCGTCCAGCACCGCGCCGGTAGGATTGGAAGGACTGTTCAGGATGAGGCATCGGGTCCGCGGGGTGCAGGCCCGGTCGACCTGCGCGGCCGAAAGCCGGAACTTCTCCCCCGGCTCCGTGCGCACCTCCACCGGTGTGGCGCCCGCCAGCTTCACCATCTCCGGGTAGCTCACCCAGTAGGGTGAAGGGATCAACACCTCGTCCCCCGGCTGCACCAGCACTTGAAAGAGGTTAAACAGCGCCTGCTTGGCCCCGCAGGTCACCATCACCTGCTCCGGCCGGTAGGAAAGTCCCCGGTCCCGAGCAAGCGTGGAAACAATCGCCGCTTTAAGGTCCGGGATGCCGGTGGTGGGGGTGTACTTGGTGAAGCCTTCTTGAATGGCCCGGATCGCCGCCGCCTTGATCGGTTCCGGGGTGTCGAAGTCGGGTTCGCCCGCGGCCAGGTTGACAACCTTCTTCCCCTGGGCTTGGAGCTGCCTAGCCAGTGCGGTGAAGCGCAGCGTCGGAGACGGCTGAACCGCCCGGATCCGCTCGGTCAGCATCGAACGGCCTTACGGATTGTCCCGGCGCTTGAAGAGCTTGCGGAGGCCGTCAACGAAACTGGTAGGTTTCTTCTGTTCCGGTTTCGCGGGCTCCTGCTTGGATTTGGAGGGCTTCTTTTCGGGCTCAGGTTCCGCCCGGACTTCCTCTTTCTTTGCGGGCCGCTCGACCGGCGGCGCAGGACGCTGTTTCTCTTCCTTACCTTTTCCTTTGGTGGGCTTGGCCGTCAACTGGGCACCAAGCTCAACCAGCTCGATCCAGGCCATCTCCGCCCCGTCTCCGGCGCGGTGGCCCAGATGCAGGATCCGAGTGTATCCGCCCTGCCGGTTCTTGAACCGGGGCGCGATCTCTGAAAAGAGGCGGCGCACCAGAGGTACGTCGTTCAAGATACCGACCGCCCGCCGGCGGGCGGGAAGATCTCCCTGCTTACCGAGCGTGATCAGCCGCTCCGTCAGGCGTTGGGTCTCTTTCGCCTTGGCCCGCGTGGTCTGGATCCGTTCCCGCTTGATGAGCGCTTGGGCCAGGCTGCGCACCGTCGCCTTGCGCCAGCTCTTGTTGCGCCCCAGATCCCGTGTGTAGACCGCGTGTGCCATCGGGAGTCCCCTAGACCCCCACTTGCTCGAGCGTGCGCCGGTCCAGTTTCATGCCGAAATCCAGACCCATTGCTTTGAGGAGTTCCCGAATCTCCTGCAGGGACTTCTTGCCGAAGTTCCGGAACTTGAGCATCTCCGGCTCACCCTTCTGCACCAGATCGGCGATGGTCTTGATCTTCGCCTCCCGAAGACAGTTGGCGGACCGGACGGAAAGCTCCAGCTCAGTCACCGGCATCCGAAGCTTCTCCAAGGCCTCCGAAGAAAGGGCCTGCTCTTCTTCCCCTCCCTCTTCGGCCGGCAGCTCGCCGAACGCGGTGAAGATTTCGAGATGCTTCTGGAGGATGTGGCCGGCCGTCAACAGTGCTTCCTTCGGGTTCATCGCGCCGTTGGTCCAGATCTCCAGGATCAGCCGGTCGTAATCGGTCATCTGACCGACGCGGGTGTTCTCCACCAGGAAATTCACCTTGCGGACGGGGGAGAAGAAGGAGTCCACCGCGATCACCCCGATCGGCTGCGATTCCTTCCGGTTGCGCTCGGCCGGCACGTAGCCGCGGCCGATCCCCATCTCCAACTCCACGTGGAACTTGGCCGGCTTGGTCAGCGTGGCGATGTGAAGGTCCGGATTGAGCACCTCCACCGTCTCGTCCGTTGTGATCTGGGCCGCCGTCACTTCCCCCTTTTTCTCCTGACGGATCATCAGCGTCTTCGGGGAGCGGACGTGGGACTTGAGCACCAGCTGCTTGACGTTCATCACGATCTCCGCGACGTCCTCGGTCACACCGGCCACGGCGGAGAACTCATGCTGAACCCCGTCCAGCTTCACCGAGGTGATCGCCGCCCCCTCCAAGGAGGAGAGCAGCACCCGCCGCAGGGCGTTCCCGATGGTCGTCCCGTATCCCCGCTCCAAAGGCTCCGCGATAAACTTGCCGTAGGTCGGGGTGTACGAACCCTCGTCCACCTCGATGCGTGACGGCATCTCGAAATCTTTCCAGGCAATCCCCATGCTCTGTCTCCTCCTCGGCTGCTACTTGGAATACAACTCGACGATCAAAGACTCTTGGATCGGAAACTGTACGTCTTCCCGCTTTGGAATCCCCACCACCGTTCCCAGGGGTTCCTCCGGATGCCGGTCCAACCAGCCCGGCAACGGGCGGTCTTTGGTCAGTTCCCGCGTTTCCTTCAACAGGGCCATGAACTTTTCTGATCCGACCAGCCGCACGGCCATCCCCGGCTTCACCATGAAAGAGGGGATGTTCACCGTGTGGTCGCCGATTTTCACATGCGTGTGCAACACGATCTGCCTCGCCTGGCTGCGGGAAGAGGCAAATCCCAACCGGAACACAACGTTGTCCAGCCGCCGCTCCAGCAACTCCAGCAACTTGACACCCGTGACCCCCTTGGCGCGGGAGGCCTGGTCGAAGGTCTTGCGGAACTGCTTCTCCAGCAGTCCGTACATCCTTTTGACCTTCTGTTTCTCCCTCAGCTGAATCCCATAGTCTGAGATCTTCGACCGTCCCTGGCCATGCTGACCGGGGGGGAAAGGCCGCCGTTGAACCGGGCATTTTTCCGTCAGGCACTTGGTGCCCTTCAAGAAAAGCTTCGTTCCATGGCGGCGGCAGATGCGGCAGACAGGTCCTAAATAGCGGCCCATTACACCCTCCTCCGCTTGGGAGGACGGCAGCCGTTGTGCGGGATCGGCGTCACGTCCCGGATCGAGGTGATCGCCAGCCCCGCCGCCTGAAGCGCGCGAATCGCCGACTCACGGCCGGAGCCCGGCCCCTTCACGAAGACCTCCACCTCCTTGAGCCCCATGCTCATCGCCTTCTTGGCCGCGTCCTCGGCCGCCACCTGCGCCGCGAACGGGGTCGCCTTCTTGGAACCGGTGAACTTGACCGTTCCGGTGGAAGACCAGCAGAGGGTGTTCCCCTGGCGATCGGTGATGGTCACAATGGTGTTGTTAAACGTCGCGTGGATGTGGGCGATCCCGCTCGTCACCTGAATCTTCAGTTTCTTGCGCGGTTTTGCAGCGTCTGCCATTCGATTCTCCTTTAGGACGTCTTCTTCGCGCCGGCGGCGGGTGCGATCGCCGGCTTCTTGCGTACCCCCACCGCCGCGCGCCGGCCCTTGCGGGTGCGGGCATTCGTGTGGGTTCTCTGCCCCCGGACAGGAAGGCCGCGCCGGTGCCTTAAGCCCCGGTACGATCCGATCTCGATCAACCGACGGATGTTCTGAGAGATCTCGCGCCGGAGATCCCCTTCCACTTTGATGGTCTGCGTCAGAGCGGCCTGGATCTTCATCGCCTGATCATCGGTCAGGTTCTTGGCCCGCACCGCGGGGTCTATCCCCGTCTTGGTCAGGATCTGGACCGACAGCGCCTTCCCCACGCCGTAAAGATAGGTCAGCGCCACGTCAATACGTTTCTCTCTAGGAAGATCTATGCCGGCAATTCTAGGCATCGCTTTACCCCTGCCTCTGCTTGTGTCGCGGATTGCTGCAGATGACGCGGATGACACGATTCCGCTTCACCACGCGGCACTGCTCACAGATCCGACGAATGGATGCTTTGACTTTCACGAGTTTCTCCTGTTTACGCCTTCATCCGGAACGTGATCCGTCCCCGGGTCAAATCGTAGGGGGACATCTCCACCGTCACCTTGTCCCCGGGCAGGATCCGGATAAAATGCATCCGCATCTTGCCCGCCACGTGCGCCAACAGCCGGTGCCCGCCCTCCAACTCCACCCGGAACATGGCGTTTGGAAGCGCCTCAACCACCGTCCCCTCCACTTGGATGGCTTCTTCTTTGGGCATCAGCTCTTCGTCAAAATCTCCGGATCCCCCTCGGTCACCACCACCGTGTGCTCAAAGTGCGCCGACCAACTCCCGTCCTGCGTCACGGCCGTCCACTCGTCCGGCATTAGCCTCACCTCCGGGTGCCCTAAGTTCACCATCGGCTCGATCGCCAGGGCCATGCCGGCCTTAAGGATCGGGCCGTAGCCCGCGCTGCCGTAGTTCGGAATCTGCGGAGGTTCATGCAGCTGCGTGCCGATCCCGTGCCCAACGAATTCCCTCACGACCGAATAGCCGTGCAGCTCAACCTTCGTCTGGACCGCGTTCGAGATGTCCGACAGCCGGTTCCCGGCCCGGGCCTTCTGGATCCCCTTCATCAGGGATTCCTCGGTCACACCGATGAGGTCCCGGATCTCCACCGTGATCCGGCCCACCGGCACCGTGATCGCCGCGTCCGAATAATAGCCATCCACGATCGATCCGACATCGATGCCGATGATATCCCCCGGATTCAGCCGCCGGTGCGAGGGAATCCCGTGCACCACCTCCTCATTCACCGAGGTGCAGATGTGCGCTGGATACCCCCGGTATCCCTTGAAGGCCGACCGGGCCCCGAGCCGGCTGAAAGTCACCCGGGCCAGCTCGTCCAACTCGAGCGTGGTGACGCCCGGCCGCACCGAGTCGCGAAGCAGATTCAACACCTCCTTCACAACCCGCCCCGCCTCCCGCATGATCTGCAGCTGGCTCGGAGTCTTGATCTCGATCATCGCTGATCCGGTTGTCGGACCTTTCACTCCACCAGTTGCTCCGTCTTGAGCAAATTCAAAAGAGCCTGGTACTGGGCCTCAATCTCCAAATCCCCGGGCACCACACGGAGCTTTCCCTGGTTCCGGTAAAACTTCAGCAGAGGCTCAGTCTGCCGATGATAAACCGCGAGCCTCTTTCGGATCGTTTCGGGCCGGTCATCCTCGCGCAGCCGCAGCGCCCCGCCGCAGCGGTTGCAGATCCCTTCCTTACGGGGGCGCAGATTCTCCAGGTGGTAGCTGGCCCCGCACCCCTCGCAGATCCGCCGCCCGGCCAGCCGGAGAACAATCTTCTCCTCGGAGATGTCGAAATCCACCACGCAGTCCACCGGCTTGTTTCCCGTCCTGTCCAACCAGAGGTCCAGCGCCCGCGCCTGCGATTCGGTCCGCGGAAAACCATCCAGCACGAACGATTGGTCCTTCCCCAGCGTCTGGAGACGCTGCAGGATCAGCTCCGTGATCAGATCGTCCGGCACCAGCGAACCGTTCTCCATGCACTGATGCGCTTGCCGCCCGATCGGATCACCGCGCCGGATCGCCGCCCGCAGGATGTCCCCGCTGGCCAGTCCGACCGTCCCATAACGCTGCAGCAACAGCGAGGCCTGCGTTCCCTTGCCAGCACCCGGGGGACCGAGAAAAACAAGTCTCATCCCTGTCCGGATCTCAACGGCGGCCGCGGATCCGGCCATGCGACAGGAAACCCTCGTAATTGCGCATCAGCAGGAACGATTCCACCTGCCGCATCGTCTCCAGCAAAACACCCACCACGATCAGCAGGCTCGTTCCTCCGAAAAAGCTGGCGACGAGATAGGGAATCCCCAGCCCCCGCCCCACCAGGTCCGGCAAGACCGCGATGAACGCGAGGAAGATTGCTCCCGGCAGCGTGATCCGGGTCAGCAGTCTGTCAAAGAACTCCGCCGTCGGCCGTCCGGGCCGGATCCCCGGGATGAACCCGCCGAATTTCTTCATGTTGTCCGACACGTCCACCGGGTTGAATGCAATCGCCGTATAGAAATAGGCGAAGAAAACGATCAGCAGCGTGTACAGCACTGTGTACAGGATTTGGCCCCGCGTCAGCCAATGGGCCACCTGGTTGAGCGCCTTGATCCCGGTGAACCCGGCCATCGTCGCCGGAAACATGATGATCGACTGGGCGAAGATGATCGGCATCACCCCTGCGTGGTTGACGCGGATCGGGATGTAAGTCGCCTGACCGCCGTACACCTTGCGCCCCACGATTCGCCGCGCGTACTGTACCGGGATACGCCGTTGGCCCTGGGTGATCGCGATCACCGCCACCACCACCGCCACCAGCATCACCGCCATCAGGATCAAGGTCACTGGCTGGATCTGCCCTTGCCCGGCGGAAGCCCCCCCCGCCAGCCGGAATAGCTGATGCACCGCCGTTGGCAAGCGGGATAGAATGCCGGCAGTGATCAAGATGGACATCCCGTTTCCGATCCCCACCGCGGTCACCTGTTCCCCCAGCCACATGATGAAGGCGGTACCGCTGGCCAGCGTCACGATCGTGAGCAGCCGAAAACCCCATCCGGGGAACTGCACCATCTGTACCCCCTCGAAGCTTCGGGGGTTCTCCAACCAAAGGCTGATGAAGAAACCCTGCAGGATCCCAAGCCCCACGGTGAGATACCGGGAGTACTGGTTGATCTTGCGCCGGCCGGCTTCCCCTTCTTCCTTGGCCATCTGCTCCAGCTGCGGGATCACCACCACCAGCAGCTGCAAGATGATGGAGGCCGAGATCGCCGGCATGATCCCCAGCGCGAAGATCGTCATCTGGGAGAGACCGCCTCCGCTGAACAGGTCCATGACCGTGAACAGCGTGCCTCCCAACTGTTGGCTCATTCTGTCAAAGAACGCCCGCAGCGCCTGCCCATCAATACCCGGCAGCGGGACAAAGTCCCCGAACCGGTAGACGGCGATCAGGCCAAGAGTCACCAGGATCCGGCGCCGCAGCTCCGGAACCTTGAAACTGTTGACCAGGGCTCTGAGCATCTGGACTTAAGGCCGAATGATCTCAGCTGTTCCGCCGGCCGCGGCAATCTTCTGCAGGGCCGATCCGGAGAAGCGCTGCGCCTTCACAGTCAGGGCGTGGGACAGCTCGCCGTCCCCCAGCACCTTCACCGAATGACGCGCGGCCCCGATCAAACCCGCGTCTGCCAGGGTCTTCGGGTCCACCACGCTCCCCTGGGCGAAACGATTCAATTCTTTGAGGTTCACCACCTGAACCGGCTCCCGGCGGTAATGGGTGAAACCACGCTTTGGAATCCGGCGGACCAGGGGCGTCTGCCCGCCCTCGAATTCCGGCCGCAATCCGGGCCCCGACCGGGCCCGCTGGCCTTTCTGGCCTTTCCCGGAAGTCTTCCCGTGCCCGGAGGACTCTCCGAATCCCAACCGCTTCTTCGGATGCGTCGCACCCTTCGGCGGCTTCAACTCTCCAAGCTTCTTCATGAGGATGAGGTCCCCTCAATAATCATGGACGCCCGCCGCAGGGCGATCACCTCTTCCGGCCTCTCCAATCCCTGAAAACCGCTGACCGTCGCCCGGATCACGTTGATCATGTTGTTGGAGCCGAACGACTTCGTCAGGATATCCTTGATACCCGCCGCGTCGCAGACCGCTCGCACGGTGCCGCCGGCGATCACGCCCGTTCCGGGTGCAGCCGGTTTGAGCATGATCCTCGAAGCGGAGTATTCGCCGATCGTCTCGTGCGTGATCGTCTTGTCCCGCATCGGAACCTTGAACATCCCCTTACGGGCCTGGGTGAGCCCTTTGCGGATGGCGTCGGCCACTTCGTTCGCCTTGCCGAGCGCCA
>Ga0209515_10000332_pt1 | contig 89139 bp, 95 predicted proteins | sample Subgroupgradi54m_FD_187454 | JGI IMG/M metagenome (GOLD analysis project Ga0209515, IMG submission 187454) | Subsurface groundwater microbial communities from S. Glens Falls, New York, USA - GMW60B uncontaminated upgradient, 5.4 m (SPAdes)... ...
TGAGTACTAATGGCATTGGTTAACGTATTCAATCCCACCACATTGCCATCACTCCCGTGAGCCGTGGTCGCTGTTGTATGATTAGAAAGATTTGTGGTGGTCGTGTTCAAATTAGTGGTGAGTGTTGTATCCGCCGCCGCCCTTGTATTTGCTTCCGTCGCAATGGATCCTGTCAACGTATCCCGATTCATACTTCTATTGGCTACTTCACTGAATAAATTAGTATCAATGTCCTTGAGCAATTGTTCCAGGTTTCTGGAGACACTGAATGTAAACGGTCCCTCCACACTGATGGCTTCGGCAGGATGAGCATTGGTTCTGGCATTCATGTGGGCACTCAAGGCCGAGACTCTGGCAATCGTGTTGGGAATCTGATTGTCATTGATCTGTCCCGTGACCTGGGAAAAAGACAGGATATTAGGTTCAAGGTCCTCCAGTTTAATCGAACCGTTCTTGATCTGTTCCGAACCAATAGCATTATTAACAACCGTTAAAGCTTTTTCAGAATAGAGAGAATAAGGAGTGACTCCGAATTCAACAGGATCACTGGGTTGGTTACTTCCAATCTTGAACTGAAGATGCTTTGTTCCTGAAGTGGGATCAAAGGCAGAGGCAGGCACACCTCCTGTAGCTCTGCTTGGGCTGCTGCCTGGGACAATGCCCTCTCCGATCATGACGTTCACCGCTCCACGCACTACCTGAACCCCCAATTGTTGTTCATAGTAGAGCTGATCTCCATCCTGATCGAGAATCTTGAACTCCAGATCAATGGAATTGGCTGTGATGAGATTCCCGTTATCATCCCGAAGGACTGATTGAAAGTTAACAAAGTGCGGAACAGAGGGGTCGGCAAATAATCGTGTGGTGCCAATAAAAAAGATCATGATTAGGAATGTAAGTTTTTTCATAGTTTCCTCGATTCTTTCTAAAGTTTCATTGTAACATTGTCTCCAGTGTTTCGGAAAAACGTCCAAGGGATGTTGCTGTGGATCTGGAAGCCGGAAGTGTTTTACCCGCCAACCCAAGGCCCACTCCGGGAGTGCGTCCCGGTCGAACCAACGTGACCGTGACGATATTTTCCTGTCCTGTTCCCGTATCGCGGATGCGAAAAGTATGAGGTCCCAGAGCTAGAAGTTGCGGATGAAATTCAAAGCCGCCATCTGACAAAGCGGGAGTAACCACTGAAGAAGACGTACTGATGTCCGTCAGTACAGACGAAGGGGTAGCTCCGTTAATTTCTTCCACCTGAAGACCGGCAGCGGGCTCGGCATAACCTTTCAACATCAGTCGTGTTTGCGTGACGAGGTTCCCGTTAGAAAGATTCGTGACGATGGGCACAGAAAGCAGGGTAGCCACAACGGGAGTCGGTTCTCCTCCGGCAATGCTGATACCGCTGAGTTCGCGTCTTCGGATGACCATGCCGGTATGATTCAAGGCTTCTATCAAAACGGTGCGATTGTCTCCCACAGGAATTCCGCTAATTTGTCCGGAGGCCGTATCACTGGGAAAAAAGACTTCGATGGGAGGAGAAAAATCAGAGCCGGAAACAACCACACGGAATCTTTCGACATTGAGAATATCCGGAAGCGGGCTGGTGGCAGCCAGAGCAGCGGGGCGGCGTGAGTTTTTAACAGCTACGGCCACAACGCCGTCTCCACCTCCTCCGGAACCGGAACAGGCTGAAAGTATTGCAATCACGAAAAATAAAAATATTTTTGAGTAATGCGTTCTGTCATCGCGAGCGAAGGCCCATGGGCCGTAGCGTGGCGATCTCACGATTGTACCCGGGAGATTGCCACGTCGTCCACTTTGGCGGACTCCTCGCAATGACAGGTTATGGTAACTCATACGCCCCCAGATCATAGTTTGTTGCGCCCGTGGGCCGTGCTGTTCCTTCCCGATCTTTGGTGACCGCCACACCGCCCAAAGTGACCGGATCGCTGCCCGCGTTTACGGCGCTGCTTCCCAGAACCAGATGGTAGTCGTCATGGATCACATCCGAAACGATTTCTCCGATCGTTTGTGAGGTGGTGATGTTGCCGTGCACGTTGCCACCCGTGACATTGCCGTCCAACAGATTATTAAAATCCGAAATGGTTGTGTAGAGAGTGCCGGTTCCATCCATAAAGAACCTGGGCGTTTCCGGATTGGCAAAACTTTTCAGGAGATTTCCTTTGACGATCATACCGGAAGGAAAGCCGGTTCCGTCGTGATAGATGAGACGTTGATCATCCAAATGCAAAGATCCAGTGCCTGTGTTTTCCGTGAGGAGGATGTTATTCACCAAAACGGGAGACGAATTTTTAACTTTTACCGCATAGGAGGATTGTGTGGAGCGTCCTCCGTGAATTGTGTTGTGAACAATTTTGGTAGCGGGGGAGTCCTTGAGTTCGATACCTATGGAAATGCGTGAGTCACCACCGTCGATCACATTATTGACAAAAATGGGACTGGCCATTTCTGCAAACACGGCTCGTGAGCTTTGTCCTGCATGGGTTCCCACCAATATAAGATTATTTTGAATGGTCAGAGCATTGCCGGACTGCGAAGTGGTGTTCGTGATGGATAACGCCGTTGACTGGCCCGCGGTTGAAGTATTGAGAATTTTGAGTCCATCAATGACGGCGTTTGATGTTGTGCCGTTCACCAACAGTGTTGTGTCCGCGCTGGATGTGAGTGTTGTTTCATTGCTGATCAGATTACGTGTGCAACTGACTCCTTGATCAAAGCCCCCATACAAACTCATGCCTGCTGGAAGAGTGACCGATTCATCATACGTACCGCGCGTGACATACACGGCACTTCCATTCAGTTGGGCAAGCTGTATGCCATGGGCAATCGTTAAGACAGGATCATTTTGGGCTCCTGAATTTGAATCGTTGCCTAGCCGTGATACAAAAACGGCATTGCGGATGCGAATGTTGGGATCGTTGGCGTCGCAGTCACACGCATCGCCTTCGCCATCTCTATCGGAATCCGTTTGGGTGGGGTTGGCAATCACGGGACAATTATCAGTGGCATCTAGAATGCCGTCACCATCGGTGTCGGCAATCAGGGAATTGGTCAACAGATGATCGACTCCAGGAGTGGTTTCTTCAAGATCTGTGAGACCGTCATTGTCATCATCGGTATCGCAAGCATCTCCTTGCCCATCGTGATCGGTGTCCCTTTGGTCCGGATTGACCACGAAGCGGCAGTTATCGACATTGTCCAGCACGCGATCTCCATCGGCATCGTTTGAGCACGCATCTCCAACACCGTTGTGGTCCGTGTCTGTTTGATCAGGATTTGCCACGAGGGGACAATTATCGGATGTGTCAGGAACGCCATCGTTATCATCATCAGGGTCACAGGCGTTACCGATCCCATCATGATCTGTATCCAACTGGTCGGCATTCGCAACGAGTGGACAATTATCCCTTCCATCTAAAATGCCGTCTTTATCCGTGTCGGGATCAAAGGGATTGGTATGTGATGTGGCTTCGGCGGTATTCGAAAGTCCGTCGTTGTCGTTGTCCGGATCACAAGCATCTCCAATACCATCATGATCAAAATCTTCCTGCCTGGGATTTGCAACAAAAGGGCAATTGTCATGACGATTCCCGATACCGTCCCTGTCTTCATCGATTTGTTCACTGGTATCCAGAGGAAAAAGATCAGCACCATCCTCCACTCCATCTCCGTCCGTGTCTTTGGAAAAAGGATTGAGGTTGTGTTGCAATTCGTAAAGATTGGTAAGGCCGTCTCCGTCGGAGTCCAAATTTGTGAGAAAGTCAGCGGGTTGAAAAGACAGGCTGGCAGAGGCCACACCTGAGGGTAACGAAAAAGAGCGTGTGGCTTGAGCAACAATCAGAGGACTGGCACCTGTGGTATTTAACAAAAGACTTGCCGAAGAAAACGGAGTGGTTGTCACCAGAAAAATTTTTGCTGAATAATCAGCACCAGGGACCCCCGTAAGATCTGCCTGCCAGTTGTTGGTTGTTGAATCGTGTGTAAGACTTGTGGGTCCCCATAGGAGTGTGTTTCCTGCAGGATCAAAAAGAGTCAGTTGGGCGTCATAGGTTGAGAGTTGAGAGAGTGTCGAAGGAAGCACCAGGTCGGCATTGACGGTGGTTTGTTGGTCAGAACTTCCACAGCTTATGAGGGTTACGAGTAAAAATCCGGCAATGAGTAAGCGAATGTTTGGTTTCATGATACCTCCACTGTATCAACTTCCGTGCCAAGTTGTTTTGAGCACAAAACCGGAAAAAAGCCGGTTGGAAAGGTCTCAAAATAAAACCCGCGTGTTTGATTTTTGGACATAACAAACATATCATCGGCAGAGATCTGTTTTTGTTTCTCTTTTTTTTAAATTATTTTTATTTTTTTACGACTCCTCGCGTTAGTTTTGTTCGCCTTATGACTTTTCCACATTAACCTTCGGGCCGATAATGGAGGGGGCAGGGGAAGTCAAATGGAAAAACTATTTTATCAAATATATTACCATAAATTTCTTGACTGGTTAGTAAACGGAACTTAAACTCCATTCCTTCAATGAAGAAAAAATCGGAAAAAGTTGCCCATTATGAATCAATTTTGCTCGAAGACATTCGTAGCAAGCTTGAACTGGTTATTGAAGTGGCTCAAGAAACAAAGCAGCAACTTGAATTAAAAATTGATCATGTTAAAACAGAATTAACTCAGGAAATCTTAGATGTAAAAACAGGTTTATCTCTGGTCAGTCGTAAAGTTAATCATCTTGAGACACGGTTTGATAGCCTTGAGACCAAGGTTGATAAAATGAATATAGATCTTTCTGAAAAAATTGATCGAATTGGATTACGGTTAGACCAACACGATGTTGAAATTGAAAATCTTAAAAAAGTTCAAGGTCTGACAACCCATTAGAAATTATATTTTCTATTTCAAGGAGAAAAAAATGACAAAGGGATTAAAATTAGTTTTTGGATTCAGTCTGTTTCTTTTGGCGGCTTGTGCAACTTCAGGAGGTAAATTTGGAAAGATTTATCCAGGTATGACTTCAGATCAGGTGGCACAGACAATGAACAAGGGCCCGACAAAGGTGAATCAGTTTTCTGAAGGTTATGCTGCCTGGTATTTCGGTGAAGATCAGTGCCTTCTTATGCAACAGGACAAAGTTGTTGCAAAAAATGTAACTGAGGAGAAGGCGGAGATTGAAGCATGGGGATTGGGAGGCGTGACTCGAAGTCAGAAAGCAGAATGTATTCCTCCCGGATACAAATCAACGGCCAAGGTGGAGCGTACCATTGAGACACCTTTCGGTACCGTTAAGCATTAGACCTCTTTCAGAACCTATTACGCAACCCAATGGCTGCGTTGCGCCACCCCAAAATCCTCACGTACAAAATCGTACGCTCCGGTTTCGGGACCCTGTCGTGCCTTGCCATTGGGCTGTTCACGACGGTTCTGCAAGAGGTCTATTAGTTTTTCGAAACAACCCTTTGATTTTTTGAAATCCGGTTCCTTTATTCAATCCGTATGGAGCCAATTCTGAACTGAGAGCCCTGAGATTTTATCAAAATGTTTTGTATTATTGGTGATTAAAGTTAAATCATGAGCCCTTGCTGTGGCAGCAATCAACATATCAAAAACTCCCGAAGGTTTTCCTCGACGTGTCAAGGTCTCTTTAATCTCGGCAAAGAAAAAGGCAGCTTTCGAGTCAAAAGGTAATATCTCTAAAGGAGCTAAAAACATAACCACTCTCTCCCTATTCTTATCGGGGCGACTGGAATGAAGGGATCCATAGTAAAGTTCTGCTTCCGTCAGCGTACTCACACAAATTCTTTTTTTCATCACGTTTTTAAAATGATTTTGCAGTGCTTCTGTCGGACCGTTGAGAATATAAATACAGATATCCGTATCAAGAAGGTAACTCATTTGATGGAAACTCGATGGGTTTCAAAAGAACCTTTCCGAATCTCTTGGAATATTTCTTCCGGAGACTTATCATCTTCCCAAGAACCCCAGACCTTGAACCAAGATTCCGGTAAGCCTGGTTCTTCGATGTGTTTTAAGATGGCTTCCTTGACCCAAGCGGAGCGACTGATCTTTTCGTTTTGTGCCGCACGACTTACCTTCTGCTCGAGCTCGTCATTCAAATAAATAGCTATCTGCGCCATAATCACCTCACAAATATACTTGCAATTATACTTGTTATAGATCTCCTGTCAAAGTAAATTTGTGCTTCGGAGTAACCAAGGGAAAATCGAGGCAATACGCTTCGGATTTGATAGTCTCTTTAACAAAGCGAGAAGCCCCTCTTAAAGTTCAAAAGAGGCCCCCGTATGAACGGGGGCCTCCGTTGAAATCTTAGAAGTTACTGTCTTCAACAACGGCTGGAGTGCTACTGGCAGATGTTCCGCCAGTGCCGCCAGTTCCGGCACTACTACCACCGGAGCCACCGCTTCCGGCTGTTCCGCTTGTTCCACCAGTTCCACCACTCCCACCCGATCCTGCACTGTCTGCGATGGGTGGTGTATTCGATGTTCTCGATGGAGGAGCATTTACGGACGGAGTCTGATTATTGCCAGTGGGTGATGATGTGTTGCCAGATGAAGGGGTTTGGGCATTATCACAAACATCTGCCGCTGTGACGCCACAAGCCGTCGCCATTTCAGAACAGACGTTCGGGTTTGTCTGTCTAAAGGTGCAGCTCAATGAAATGGGACTTGAGACGTTCAGGGTTCCACTGATCTTATTCGAATTTTGAGTCATGTCGGCACTCACCCGATAGGTTTCACCGGATTCAGTGGCCGTGATATCCATTTTGAAAATTGTACTACTTATTGTCATCGTGCCACTTATCGCGAAATTACCTTTTGAAGTCGTACTGGACGTCAGGTTGTCGAGGGTCATGGTTATGGTCCCATCCGAATTTATTCTCATAGTCATAGAACCATTTAACGTCTCGCCATCCTCAAGGCACTGGTTGAAGGAAAGAGAGTCACTGGTGATATTAACACTCCCACCACCGGCACAAGACTGGGACTGGCTCGTGCTCGTGTTGCTATCTTTCATGAGAACCAAACCGGCAGGTCTCCCGGATGTGGAATTTCCACTCGATCCAAGCCCCATGAGCGATTGCATCAAATTAACGCTCTTTTTCTGTGGCGAGGCGGGTGCGCCGCTCACACTTGGACTACCTGGATTGTTAGGGGTCGCATCGTCTGCTCCGCCACACCCAAAATTTCCCCCGATACTGCATACGACCAGGATCATCCCGAGGGAGACGATAGATCCAATTTGTTTTATCTGTTTCATTTGATTTCTCCTTTTCTCCCATTACAGTCAATTTACGTGCCAAGTGATTTTAAGCATAAACCAGATCTTGAATCTCTTTCAAAAGTCCAATTTTTGGACAGTTGAGTTCGATATTTGGACTCATCTTGGGCAGGAATCTAATTCCTCTCACTGGCCATAAAGAGTTGTGCTTTTTTCTTGTGAGTTTGACCCTCCTCGGTCCTTCTTTTTTGAAGGAGGAGGTTTCCCAGTGATTCGTGACAGACACCGCAGGTTAGGTGAAATTTAAGGGACTCTTCGTAGGATTTGATGGCCTCATCGCGTTTGCCCTCTGACTCATAGCTCTTGCCAATGAGATAAAGAGGCACGGGAGAGCTCGGATTGTCCTTTGCAATTTCCGCCAGTTTTTTTCTCTTTTCAGAAGGATCTGAAATCTTCCCAGCCTCTATGAGTTGATCTGGAAGAGTATTTTGATTGACACCAACAGATTCGTTAAAGGATTGGTTAATGGCACACATAAGCTTGGCTACCGAATAGGCTCTCTCGCTGGAATTATCGTCCGCATTATACAAAGAGAGGTATTGATCAAAGTGTTCCAAAGCTTGACCAGCTTCATTGAGTTTGTAAGCAAAAATCATCCCCAGGTTGTAGTGGGCTTTAACCGACTTGGGATTATTTTTAATGACAATTTCGTAATCTTTCACAGCAGCAGGATATTGCTCAAGCCCCTGATAGGCTAGCGCTCTCAAAAATCGAGCCTCTTCATTCTTGGGAGCCATCTCCAAAAATACCGACAGGTCATCGACGGCCTGTTTGAGGTGACCCGATTGGATAAGTTTACGCCCCTCCTGAATATCATCTTCAAAAGCCTGAGCCATAAAAGGTGTTCCCACACTGGCACAGCCCATTGTCAGGCTTAAAAAACTGAAAAGAATGATGAGATGAAGTCGAGACATATTAGACTCCTCCCCGAGGAGGGCTTTGAGGTGAGTTTGGAAGAGCCGATGTCTGTTGCAAACTCTTGAGACCCTCTTGGGCTCTTTGATTTGAAGGATCAGCCACAAGTACTTGCTGCCAAAGCTGGGAGGCCTGATTGAATTGACCGTTGGCAAAAGCTGTACGTGCCTGTTCCTCCAACTCATCCGTCTTGATCAGGTTTTGCAATGGTCTGTTTTCCAGTCTTGGATTTTCTTGTTTTTCATTTTTTCTGCTTATGATGGGAGATTTTTTAAAAGACCTCCTGCTTGCGCGGGGTATCTCCAAAGATATTGGTTTTGCCGCTTCTACGGAGGTTGGTGATAGTTGTCGACCGCTCATTGGATGCAGAATAGAAAGAGAAACGAGTGCTCCCATAGAAACTCCTGCCAGGAGCAAAAAAACGGCACCGAGAGGGATCCATCGTGCAGGATTTGCAAGTCTTGGACTATAGTGCTCTGCTGGTGTTATTTCGCCGCCCTCTTTCACCAGTTTCAAAAAAGCAGAACCAATCTGAATATTTTGTCCCAGCTTAAGAGTGATTACAGGATTCTTCTTGCCTTGGACCGAGATTCCATTTTTCGAGAGGGTATCGTAAATGAGTATCTTTCCTTCTTCTTGATAGAGAAGGATGCCGTGGTTCTTTGAAACCGTCGGGCAATCCAGAACAATATTATTTGCCGGGTCACGACCATAGGTCTGACGGCCTTGTCCAATCGGCAGTCTTTTGCCCTTGTTTGGGCCTTGGAGCCACACAAATTCCAGTGGTGTGAGTCTCTTTTCATGTCCTGTAAAAACAATAGTATGGTCCATAATTACTCCATCACCCCATATCCGGTCAGGGATGTTCTGGGTTGGCTTTCTTCAAAACCTTCCCGATTTTTTTGATTTTCAAAACGAACAATATCGCCAATCTTGGGCCGGCCGGCTCCCAGGATTCGGGCCCGTGTGTATTTTGTTTGTACGTCAACAGCCTCAGCGAGACCTACATCACTCTCTACGAGACCCAAGACTTCATTTGTTTCAGGGGCCGTGAGTACCTTGCGCACCATACTGATCCGAAAGCGGTCACCCATTTGAATATTTGCCAAGCGGCCGGCATCCAGGTAAACCTCATTTCCCTCCACTTCGACCACACGGGCGAGCCATGAAAACTCCGTTGTTCTTTTTTCAACCACGGCCAGAATAAATTGAAGAGCATCATTGATGGCTCTACGGGTTGCTTGGCCAAGAGGTGTCTTGTGAAAGGCATCTCCTCCAAATTCAATAAACTTGTAATCCAGTTTTGTGGCAAAAGCTTTTTCCCACGCCCGACCCTGAGCCCGATGAGAATGAAGAATCTCACCAGTACGCGTATCAATGACACGGAGATCAATACCCACCTGAGCAGCCGAAGCTTCTCCACTGATTTTGGGACCAAAACCCTTCATGACGGACAGATTACCGCCACCGCCCATCTGTCTTTCTTCAAATTCGGTGACTTCTCCGACAATCAGATAATCCACACCCAAGAGCTGGCCGGCGGGGGTTTGTGTGAAAGAGGATGAGAGTTTGGATTGACCGAGTTCCTGTTCAATCAAAACCTTGGACAAAATGGCACGCTCGACAACAACAACACGCCCTGTTTGTATCAGGGACGTTACGAGTTGGGCCGCAAGACCACCACCGATGTTCCATCCTCCATAGACGGAGGCAAACTTGTCCGTTGCTCCAAACTGAGCCACGGCAACTCTTGATTTTGGGCCTTGTTGAGGAAGAGGACTGACGGCTTGACTCGAAGCCTCAAACAAGACGAGAGCTAAAAAGCCAAGGAACATACAAAGGCTATTTTTTAAAACGGTTTTACTCACGGTCCACCTCCAAAGGTGGGGCCTGATCGAAAGTTACCGTGATTGGGGCTGCCTGAGTATGGAGCGCCAACCGGACATTTCCTCCGTGGATAGGCCCGTTGGCCTTCTCTGCCGTCAAACCCACCTTCTCAGCTCTTGGGCCATTGACGGGAAGAAAAATGGATCCGGACGAAGCGGCGATGTCGACGGAGGCATTCAGCAGAAATCCGACCCCCGGATCCGTGAACACCTGGATAGCACCAGCCTCGGAGACAATAGAGATCTCCTTTTGCAAGGGACCTCCTCCATTACGCAGAATGTAAGTTGTCGCGCCGACTTTATTGAGGAGGCGAAAAGCCACTTTCGAGTCTGCTTCAACCGAAATGGTCCCACTCTCATTCTGGGCGAAAACATCCCCTGTGCCGTTTTGGATGATTTTGATCTTGCCAGAGTTACTACTTAGCCAAACATCATTACTTCCTGCTTTTCTGATTGTGATATCTCCAGAATCGTTTTCAACGACCAACGGCCCTGGATGATCAAGGCTTTCAGTGATGCCGTTGTCATTCTTTAGAGAATGAATCAACGCAGGAGGCGCCTTGAGAACCATACAAACTTTGTAACGGGATCGTGGGACAGAACCTCGATTATTTTTAGGGTGATCGGCCACGACATAATCCCAATTTTTATGAACAAGAGAAAAGAGTTTCATATCGAGTTGCATGGCTTTGTTTCCGCTCCTCGCTTTTTCAGCCAATATCCATTTTCGAGCAGCCCAGCTCACCTGGCCATCTGTGGAGGGTTCCACATACAGGAGGCCTGAAATATTGACGGCACGAAGCCCCTGAATATTCGAAACATTAGAATCGGGGCGAATCAGGTCTCCTTGATCTTTTTCGATCAGGACATCGGTGTAATTTACCTCGGCCTGACCCGTTTCATCCTCTCTTAATCCGAGTGCTTCATCGGTTGCTTCCTGGACGTCAGGATGAATGACAACAGGATCGGGCAAAGATGTATTTCTCACATTAGGGATCGGCTCGCGAATGGTCATGGAGGGTGTGACATTTAAAGTGTATGTAGCAAGAAACTCGGGTGTGAACACATCCACGAACTTCTTGTTCTTGAAAACGGCTTGGATCGTCGGATACCACCTTCTCGCTACTTTTAGTTGATCAACGAATGTTTTAAGATCCTCAACGCTCACTCCATTTTTGTTGAATATGAGAGTTCCATCAATGTGAATAAGCTCGTCGGCTATCGTTGTCTTATAAGTCTGTCGTTCCTGTGCCGGTCTGTTGGCGCAATGTGTTTCCAGACTATTCTGCATTGCCTGAGGGACAGGGTTGATGGGTGAGGGAGGAGAGATCGGATCAATCTCATCGAGCTGAATAGGGTTTTCTTCCTTAATGATCTGACTGATATTACCAGTCGGCATCTCAGGAATATGGATCTCTGAAAGACTAGGGTCTGATGGAAGACAGGCATTAGCCATCCCCAGCAAGACCGCCAAAAACAATAGTCGTGTAATGCGAAAATTTTTCATCCATGGCTCCATGTTAAAAACATTTGCGTTCATTTCCTCCGGGCGCATTGATCTGGACATTGACACTGTTATTGATCGAGCCGTGATTGTCATCGACTTTGACCTCGCCATGTCCAGCTTCCACGTTGACGGACCCTGATACCTTCGTCTGGGAGCCGCCGAGATCCCGGATTCGTTGTCTTGCACGTTCTGCTGGGGAACAAGCCTGGTCGGTCTGGACAACCAGCGGCTGCTGGATCATACGGACCACCGTTCCGCCTTCTTCCGCTTGTTGCCTCTGTCTCATCTGGGTCAGTCCCTCCCGGAGCTCGGGAGTTTGTGGATTGGGCTCGACGGCAAGAGCTGTGGCCGACACAAGAAGACGCATCAGCAAAGAAACAGCCATTAACTTCCGGTTTCGACGAATTTTTTTTGTTCTCTGTTTCATTTGTTGTGTGTGTCTCCCGTGCTGACCGTATCGCCGAGATTGATGATGGACGTGATGGACGCATTGACTTGACCATTGGCGCCGTTACTGAACTCCATTCTGTCGTGACCGATCTTGATATTCATATCGCCGAGGATGGCGTTTTTCGAATTTGTCATATCATGGCTCTTTTCGCGATTGACAGTCGGTTGGTCCAACATCGTCTTCATCACCGGCTTGATTGTTGCCGTATTGGACGTATTCCCCGAGGCCATGCAGTTCTGGAAACACGTCGCTTCACTGTTTGAGGCCAGCAGGAGAAGCAGCCCTGAGATTATTATCATCTTCATCATCTTAACCTCGTTTCAGGAAGATTCCCGGATGGAGAATGGTTCCCCATCCGGGTGAATCCATTGAGTTATCTTCTAATCCTTGCGAGTTCGATTTCTCTGTTCGAGTAAATGCCTTGTCGTGTCGTTTCTTCCCTATCGGAAAGATAGCGATCCCCATTATAAGTAGTTCCCGTGCTAATGACATCGCCCAGATTTTGGGTCATGACATTGCCGCCATTACCCATATTCCCAAAGTTGCTTCCCTGACCACCGCTGACCTGGCCGGCGACAGAACTAGCGTTAGCACCTCCACCTCCCCATCCACCCCACCATCCCCAGCCCCATCCACCGCCGGAAGAAGCGCTGGCACTGGAATGGTTGCTGCTGTCGTTGCTGAGATTGCCGCCGATATTCTTGCTGTTGGTGATGTTATGTGCATTCTGACGCTGATCCCCTCCGGCAGACTGAGGCGTCACATAGGTTGTATTGCCGTTCAAGAACCCCCACGCATGACTCGTTTGTGGTAATGCCACTGTAATGAGGGCTACAGCGGCTACGCCCATAACTGTCTTTTTCATACTTCTCTCCTTGTTTGTGCATTCTTTCTCGGGAATGCGGTTAATTTTTGAATTCATAAAACTTTCTATATACAAAGTGTGTGCCAAAGAAATTTTGTGCTGAAAATTGGAAACGAAAGGAGAAAAGAGTCCAAAAATCGGACGGGTCCATCCAAAAATGAAACTCTTGATTTTGTGAGAGGCCCCTGAGTATACCCTCCCGTCATGGATAATGGTAAAGACAACGATAAAGAATCAGAAGACGAAATCACACAAGCCACTCCGGAAGAGGCTTTGATCCAAGAGCAGGTCAACGAGGAGGACAAAAAACTCAAAGAGTTGCTCAAAGAGTTAGAAGACAAATATCTTCGGACCTATGCGGATTTTGAAAACTTTCGCAAACGTGTGGCCAAAGAAAAAGAAGATCTGACTTTTTTTACCACTCACAAACTTCTTCATGAATTGTTAGATGTCAAAGACCATCTTGAGTTAGCTCTTTCACATGCGAAGGAAGAGACAGAGTCCAAAAGTTTGAAAGAAGGTGTGCAGCTGACTTTGAAGCAGATGGAACGTTTTTTGGAAAAATTTCATGTGAAAGAAGTTCCGGCAGCGGGAGTCAAGTTTGATCCCAATTTTCATGAGGCCATTCAAGAGGAAGAAAGTGACCAGTACGCACCAGGCCATGTGGTGAGTGTTTATCAGAAGGGTTATTTATTGAAGGATCGCCTGTTGCGTGCTGCCCGCGTATCGGTTGCCAAAGAAAAAGAGAGAATCATAAAATGATGGTTCGACAAGCTCACCATGTTCTGGAGTTTACCCAAAAGTTTGGTCAAAAGTCCCCTCTCCCTTTATGGGAGAGGGTTAGGGAGAGGGTAGAGATAACAGTCAAATTGATAGAGTCATTTTTAACACCCTCCCCCTTACCCCCGCCCATCAAGGGCGGGGGGATACAGGTGGGAACGTTTCAAAAAGTTTTGGGTAAACTCCAGCATGTTCTCTTGATAGCTCTTTTGTGTCTTAGTGTGGGTTGTGCCACAACCGGTAAAGAACCGGCACGTCCTCCACAAACAGCAGAAGAGATTCCATCCCTCTACAAACAAGCCGTGTCTTATTTCAAGCAAGGAAATTTTAAAAAAACTCTGACTATTCTGGACAGAATCCCCTGGTATGAGGTGGATACCCGCGTGGGAGTTCGTGCCGGTTCCCTGCGTGTGATCACTGCCAGGAAATTGCAAGACAAGCTTGAAGAAGAAAAAGGTTATTTGGAACTTCTGGATGCCTACGAGGTGTTGGATCCCAATGAGAGCAAAGTGGGAGATCTTAACTGGATTGTCAGCCAGAAGACTGCGCGCAACGAAGTGCGGCAATGGGTGAATGCCGAGCCCAACAAGTGGGATAACTTGAGTCATTTGAAAAGCTGGATCAAAAGATTTGAAGGAAAAAATTCTGGCTCCTATCTGACCTGGAAACTCGCTCGTTTGTTTTATCAAAAAGGGGATTACAAAAAGGCCGCGGAGTTTTCTCGTCATTACCTGAGTATTTATCCCAAACAGGAATATGCAGCATCCGCACGTCAACTGTCGGCTGAAATTGACAAAAGAGGCGAGCTGCCCAAAGAAGCCACATCGGTACCCATCGACGGAGGGCGTCCTACGATCGGTGTTCTTCTGCCGTTAACCGGAAAATATGCTGTTTATGGAGAATCTGTGTTGCATGGATTAGAGTGTGCTGCAGGAATTTTTACTCCGTGTCATGATGATCTGGGTGTAAATTTGGTGGTGAGAGATACCAAAGGTGATCCAGAACAGATCCATAATTTGATCGATGAATTTTCCGACAATTCGGAAATACGTGTTTTGATAGGTCCTCTGGCTCAGACGGAAATGGATTCCGCAACAGCAGCCGCAGAACAACATGGTCTTTCGATGATTGTTTTGTCGCAGAAAAAAGATGTGGCCAAGGCCGGTGAATTTATTTTCCGAAATTTTTTGACCATCGAAGATCAAGTAGCCACGTTAGTGGATTATGTGTGTGGTGATTTAAAACTTAAAAGATTGGCTCTCCTTTGTCCCGCCGGTGTTTTGGGAGAAGAGTATCATCGTATTTTCGAAGAACAGGTTTCGCAGTGTGGAGGCAAGGTGGTGGCTCAGGCCAGTTATCCGGAAAATACAAAAGATTTTACAGACGCTCTGAGAGAGTTGAATGCTTCTCGTCGTGAACAGTCATCGGGATCGTCGGTTCCTTATCAGGTTTTGTTCATTCCGGATGTGTATCGAAAAATTCCCTCCGTGGTACAAGCTCTGAAATTTTTAAATGTGACGGGCGTGCGTTTGATGGGTGGTGCGGGGTGGGATCATCCGGGACTGATGAATGCAAATTCGGATTATTTAGAAGGAGCTATTTTTGTGGATGGATTTTTTCCCAAAGGTTCCAGTTATGCCACGCGTGATTTTGTCAGTACCTTTCAGACAGCTTATGGTGTGGAGCCGACGCTTTTGGAAGCCTATGCTTATGATACCCTCCGGTTGGTGGGTGAAGTTTTAAAAGATCATCCTTCTTCAGATCGTTCAGAAATCCAGAAAGTTTTAGCCCAGAAAAGAAATTTTTCCGGCGTGACTGGCACGATTTCTTTTGATGAAGAAGGCGATGCGCGACGTCGGCTTTCTATTCTGACGATTGAAAAAGGTGAAATTCGGGAAGTGAAGTGAAAAATCTTGCTGAACTTGGTGAGTTTGGTCTCATTAAAAGTTTTCTTTCTCGTTTACCAAAAATGTCTTCCTCAGTTTTACTCGGACCTGGTGATGATGCGGCGGTGATTCGTTCTTCCAAAAAAAAATGGATTGTCACAACCGATATGTTGATTGAAAAAATTCACTTTAAAAAAGAGTGGATGTCTTTTGAACAAATTGGATTCAAGGCCCTGCGCGTGAATATTTCGGACATTGCCGCGATGGGAGGCATTCCCCGCTATGCACTTGTGTCTCTAGGTTTGCCACGTTCCTCAAAAATTGAAGAGGCGGAACAATTATTTCAGGGGCTCTTATCTGCCGCAAAAAAATCAGGTGTGGTCATTGTGGGTGGAGATACCAATCAGTCTTCTCTATGGATTGTGAATGTGACTTTACTCGGAGAAACATCCGGTCGTGTTCTGACACGACAAAGAGCGCACGTAGGAGATGACATTTATGTGACGGGAACTCTCGGAGATTCCAGCCTTGGTTTAGCGGCTCTTCAAAAGAGAAAAAAAGGGTATGAGAAATTTTTGCAAAGACATTTTTGTCCTCCCGAGCGTGTGGAGGTGGGTAAAAAACTGGTTTTGAATTCTCATGTTCATTCTATGATGGATCTTTCCGATGGGCTTTTGGGAGATTTGCAACACATCCTGAGAGCCAGTCATGTGGGAGCTTTGGTCAAGATCGATCAAATTCCTGTCTCGAAGAATTTTGAACAAAAAGCCAAAGCTTTGCATGTGAATCCCAACCGGCTGAAGTTGGAGGGTGGGGAAGACTATGAGCTTCTTTTTACGATGTCGCCCCGCGTCAAGGCCCCTGATAAAATCAATGGCGTTCCTATCACTAAAATCGGTAAGATCATGCCTTTCCAGCATGGATTGAAGCTGGTTGAGGGAAACACCCACTATAAAGGTAGGGTTTCCGGCTTTGAACACTTTTATGGTTGATTAACTTTTGATTAGTATATTTTTATTAATAAACCATAAGTATTTCTAATCCGCCTTAGGCGGATTGAAATGCTATAAAGGAGAGGCGCTTGGGGACGTTACTTCTTATTCTTTTTTTCATTATTTTTTCCGCTGCCTTTTCCAGTTTTGAGACAGCCATCTTTTCCTTTAATGATGCCGACAAGCTCCGCCTGAAAGATGGAGGGGGAGTCTCAGCGCTCATTAATCGCATTATCCACAAACCACGTGAACTTTTAACGACTGTTCTTTTAGGCAATGAGCTTGTAAATGTGGCCATTTCCATTTTGGCTGGGACCTTGGCCTATCATTTTATGGGTGGTTACGGCTCGAGGGATGTGTATTTAATTTCTACGGCACTTACCACACTGGTCGTTTTAGTTTTCGGAGAAATTACTCCCAAAAATATTGCCATCCGTATTCCCATGGTTGTCGCTCAGGTATTGGTGGTCCCTTATCTTTTATTTGCGTGGCTGGTTTATCCTTTTCGAATTATTTTTACGGCGATCGCTAATCAGATTGTCAAACTTTTTGGTGCGGATCCTCAGAGGAGTCGTCGCCTCATTGTAGAAGAAGAATTACGCGATCTTCTGGAGCTGGGTCGAAAAGAAGGCACACTTGCCGATCTGGAGCGTTCTCTTATTCAAAATGCTCTGGATCTTTCCAATGTCAATGTGGGAGCCGTTATGACGCCACGAGAAAAAATGGTGGCTGTTTCCGCGGACTCTTCTTTGTCCGAAATTCTTGCTGTTGTAGAAGCCAAGCGTTATTCCCGTCTTCCGGTTTATGAAAGAGAATTGAATCATGTCATTGGTGTTCTTCATGCCAAAGAGTTGTTGCTTGTTCGGTCCAAAAAACAAACGGAAGAGGGTATTCGTGATTTTCTCAAGCCTTATACGGTTGTGTCTGCGGAAGAAACACTCGACAATCTTTTTCAGGAATTTCAGAAGAAACGAATTCATATGGGTATTGTTAAAAATAAAACAGGACAGGTCATTGGATTGATCACCCTGGACGACCTGGTCCAAAAACTTTTTTATTCTCTCTTATAGCATTATGACGTGGACAATATTAATTTTTTGGACGTTTGTTTGTTTAGGTCTGGAAGCTTTTTTTTCCGGCTCGGAACTGGCGCTTGTATCTGCCGATAAACTCAAACTCACCCACCGTGCGGCACGTGGTCATCGTGGGGCGCGGATGGCTTTATCTCTTGCTCAAAAACCAGAATGGTTTTTTAGTGCCACACTCTTGGGTCAAACCTTGTTTGTTGTGGGTAATTCTATCTTGGTTACCTTTTTCATCTTTGATCATTTCGGTCCTGACTATCAACTTTTTGGTCTTTTATTATCTCCGCTCATTCTTATTTTTGGAGAAGCAGTTCCAAAAACTCTTTTTCAACAATGGGCCGATCGATTGACACCGATTGTGTCTCCCGTTGTTTTATTTTTTTCCTATCTTTTTTTTCCCATTGTCTGGCCACTTTCCAAACTGACACTACTTCTTTTAGGGGGGGTTCGAGGAAGTCTTCTCTCAGGACATGAAGTGACTCGTGAATCACTGGAGGTTCTTCTCAAGGAATCCGAGATTTCAAGGGAACTGCCGCAAGTTTTCAAAAAAAGTCTTTTGAAGATTTTAAGATTCACACGCAAGAAGACCCATGAAATTATGACACCTCTCGTGGAAGTTTTCAGTTTGAGAGATAACACCTCTGTAGAAGAAGCGGCTCTCATGTGCGGTGAGGAGGCTTTTTCTGTGGTCCCTCTTTTCCAGAGGCGTGCCTACAATATTGTGGGTACGATCAATTTTGTTGATCTTCTTTTGGAAAAAAAACTCAAGGCTCCTTTGTCCAGTTTGATGCAACAACCTCTTTATGTCACCGAATATATGGGCGTGAGGACTCTCTTTCTTCTTTTTCGTGACCAACAAAGGAAGTTTGCCGTGGTAGTGGATGAATATGGGGTTGCTGTGGGAATCGTCACTCTGGAAGATATTTTGGAAGAGGTGGTGGGTGAGATTGAAGATGAGTTCGATGAAGAGCAAAAAAACCTCAGCCGGATATCTCCTACGCAGTATCTTTTTCATGGGCGCACAACAATTGACGAGATTAATGAAAAATTTCGCTGGCATCTTCCCAAAGAAAATTATTCCACCCTTGCTGGGTTTCTTTTAGTCAAACTTGGTTGTGTACCAAAAAGTGGTGATGTGCTGCACTATGGTGATTTGACTTTCCTCATTAAAACCGCTACTTCGCGATCGATTGAAGAAGTGTTGATTGAGATAGGCTAAGGGTGTGAAGGGTGGCTTTTGTCATTGCGAGGAGCGTTAGCGACGTGGCAATCTCCCGTGTAATCCCGTGAGATGGCCACGCTTCGCTCGCCATGACAAACATCAGGAGTTCCTATGAGCGAGTCCATCGATTTTGCCAAAATTGATTTTGATCGTGAAGAGAGAACAGGTACTCCCGAAATTATTTTTGGAGAAGGTAAGACCACAGAACAGATTGAAACCATCATAAAAAAGATGAGAGAGAGAAAATCTCTCGTCATTGCCTCCCGTATTCATTCTGATCCCGCCGCATGTCTTAAAATATCTTTTCCGGAAGGCATCTACCATCCGGAAGCTAGGATTTTTTCAATTAGTCCTCAGAAGACAGAAAAAATAGGACGTGGCGAGATTGCTGTTCTTGCTGCCGGCACTTCGGATCTTCCTGTGGCGGAAGAGGCTTGCGTGACGGCTTCTTTATTGGGCAACCAAGTCCAGCGTTATTATGATGTGGGGATTGCCGGACTGCATCGACTCTTGCGAGAAATTCCACGTATTCGTGAAGCGAGCGTTTTGATTGTAGTTGCCGGAATGGAAGGGGCTTTGCCTTCGGTGGTGGCTGGTCTTGTCAAATGTCCGGTCGTTGCTGTGCCAACTTCTGTTGGATATGGAACTGGCTTGGGAGGAATTTCAGCGCTTTTGACAATGTTAAATACGTGTAGTCCAGGGGTTACAGTAGTCAATATTGACAACGGAGTAGGTGCTGCGGTTGCGGCTCACAGGATGAACTGTGTATGACGTATCCGAGTCGAAAACTTGCCATCCTGGAATCCAACCTCGACGACATGAATCCGGAGTGGTTTGAACCTCTCATGGATCAGTTGTTCAAAAGAGGAGCATTAGATGTGTGGTTCATTCCCATCATCATGAAAAAATCCCGTCCCGCGATTCTCCTTCAGGTTTTGTGCCAACCTAAAAAGAAAAAAGATTTGGTCGGTGTGATTTTAAACGAATCTACGACACTCGGTGTGCGGAGTTATGAGGTAGAACGATTCGAACTCCAAAGAGAAGTTCGTAAAATCAAAACTCCTTACGGCAGGATTTTGGTGAAGGTGGGTTTGGATGCTCAAGGTCGGGTGATGAATGTGGCTCCAGAATATGAATCTTGTCGGCAACTGTCTTTAAAGAAAAAAATCCCACTCAAAAAAATCTACGCAGCATGTCTGAAAAAATCATAACAATCGAACGCCTGGCCTATGGTGGAGAAGGGGTAGGGCGCTGTGAAGGAAAGGTTGTGTTTGTTCCCTGGACAGCACCGGGAGATGAAGTGCGTATTCGGGTTGTTGCAGATCACGGACGTTTTGAACGGGGAGAGGTGATTGAGACTCTCAAACCTTCCGCTGATCGTACCCATCCTCTCTGTCCTTATTTTGGGAAGTGTGGTGGTTGTCAATGGCAGCACCTCTCTTATAAAAGTCAGGTTCGATTTAAGGAAGAAATTCTCAAAGAAACTTTAATTCGAGTAGGTGGTCTTTTTTATCCCCCCGTTTTACCGATGATCGTTGCACAAAATCCCTGGCATTATCGATCTCGTATTCAGTTGAAAAAAAATGCTCAAGGCGAAGTGGGTTATTTTGCCTCACACTCCCATCAGCTCGTTCCCATTGTGGAGTGTTTGATTGCCGATCATCGATTAAATGAAAAATTACCGGAAGTTCAATCTCGTGGCGATTTGGAATCCAATATCGAATTGTCTCTTAATAATTCCCGCGTGGATATTCAGAGCATGACTGAAGACAGTGGCTTTTTTTCGCAAGTGAACCCGGAACAGAACCAAAAGATGATTGAAACAGTTCTGCATTTTGTTTTTGGTCGAGCCGAGAAAGTTTTTAAACAAAAGAAAACGATTGTGGAACTCTTTGCTGGTTCCGGAAATTTTACTTTTCCATTGGCAGAACATGGCGGATCTATTGTTGCTGTAGAAAGTCACAAAAAATCTGTGGAGTTAGGTCTGAACAAAATTCAAGAAGAGGGCATTCAGAATATTGAATGGATTTGCGGAACGGCCGAATGGGGTTTGAAAAAAATCCATCGTCGCAAAATTGCGATTGATACGTTAGTGATAGATCCCCCTCGGCGTGGAGCCGCCGATATTTTGGATCTCATCTGTGTAATGAGTCCTCGAAGTCTGATTTATGTTTCTTGCGATCCGGTGACCTTGTCCCGGGATTTAAAACTTCTTCTGAAGCGTCATTATCGATTGGAGAAGGTTCAGCCGATTGATATGTTTCCTCAAACCTATCACATCGAATCTGTGGCCCATTTGATCAAGACGTGAAAGGATTTTGTTTTCTTTCTGCAAAAGCCTCTTTGTTCTTCTTCAACTCGATGTTAAACTGCAATCATGCAGAAAAAAGAGGATCCTTACGGTCTTCACCGTGTCCTAAAACCTGAAGGCGTATTTCCTCAAGCCGCTGAGGTTTTGGACATCTCCCTTCCTATTTCTAAAAATGAAACACTTGTCCGTGTGGAGCGTTTGAATATTGACTCCTCCAGTTTTAATCAGCTTTGGGCTTCTGTGAATCAGGATGTCGAAAGAATGAAAAAGAGAATTTTAGAAATTGTCAGACAACGGGGCAAGATGCATAATCCTGTCACGAATTCCGGCGGGATGCTTTTGGGAATCGTGGAACAGGTAGGAGAAAAATCATCAGGACATGGGTTCAAAAAAGGAGATCGGATTGCCACATTGGTTTCGTTGACCCTCACCCCTCTTCATTTGGATAACATTCATCAAATACATGTCTCTTCTGAGCAAGTGGAGGTTTCTGGTTACGCCATTCTTTTTGAGTCCTCCATAGCGCATAAAATTCCCAAAGATCTTCCTGAAAATATTTCTTTGTCAGTCATGGATGTGTGTGGAGCTCCGGCGTTGACTTCTCATCTTTGTCACTCCAACCAGACCATCGTTGTCTTGGGGGCTGGGAAAGCTGGGCTTTTGGTGGCCGCTGAGGCGAGAAAAAAAATAGGACGTTTGGGAAAAATCATTATTTTGGAAAAAAAATCCTCCTCTGTAGAAGCGGCTAGAAAACTTTCTTTTGTGGATCATGTGCTCGAAGTGGATTTGCAAAATTCGCGTCAAACACGTGATGTGGTTCTTCAAGAAACTCAGGCTAAAATGGCTGATCTGGTTGTTAACTGCGTCAATGTTCCTGGGACAGAGATGGCGTCCATTTTATGCGCAAAAAAAACTGGCATGGTTCTTTTTTTCAATATGGCTACCAATTTTCAAGCGGCTGTTTTAGGTGCTGAAGGCATTGGTCATGAAACCCGTTTTTTGATGGGGAATGGTTATTATCCAGGCCATGCAGAGATGGCTTTGGATTTGGTGAGAGAAAATTTGGAATTAAGAAATTGGTTTGAAAAAAGGCTCGGTCTTTCATGAAAAAAATTGTTTTTCTTCTGTTTTTTTTAGGAGTTTCTTTTTCCTCATTTGCAAACCGTTCGGTTTTTGTTGAGTATGATCGGGGAGAAAAAAATAAGATCCGTAACTTTGTTTCCGCTGAAAACTGTCTGGAAATACCTTGTATCATAACTCAGTGGGGAGCCATTAAACTTCCTGAGGGGATTGAAAAAACTTATCGAGTACAACTTGGGTCTCTTCACCGGGGGAGCTTTCATCCCATCACTTTTTTTCAGGAAAGTACCACTTTTGAACAAAAACTTTCAGAACGTATTTTTAACCGGAAACCTAATAGAAAAGTGATTGATCTGGAGTCTCTTGTTGAGAATGAAAAAAGCCCCATCATTTATATGTACGGTGTACTCCTGCAACATGAATTGGATGAAAGTGATCCGCTTGTTTTGACCTTGTTACCGCTTAAAGGTTCTTCCAGAATAAAGGAGTTTTATTTTCGATATCATCATGAAGGTGCTAAATTTGACGTGGATATTGCCTTTGTCCAACCTCTGAATGTTTTTCATCCTAATCCCGGTGATGTGATTCAGGCGGCTCATTCGACAGTGGCCCTTTCTTTTTCTGTAGCCCGCTCTATGGATCCTGAAAAACAATATAGCTTGTTTGGTAAAATAACTCGTGCGGTTCGTTTTAATCTGATTGCCGGACTCTTGCTTCGGAAGGACGTGGCGCCATTGAGTGTTGGAGACAACATCACCAAAGAATCTTTTGATACTTTTGCGGGAGGTGGATTGACCTTTTTTGATTTTTTGGCGGTGGGTTATGGGGCCAATCTGATTCGTTCTCCCCACACCAGTTTTCCTTTTGTCGGTATCGAAATACGACACCTGCTCGAGTTTCTTCGTTCCTTTAAAGCAGATACACACACGCGTTGGCAAAAATATTTAAAAGAAGAGACGGAGCGATCGTCCGTATCGACACCGGTGCCGTAAGGTGTTAAAATCATTTCATGTCCTATTGGAAAAAATTTAAGCCTTGGAAAGATGTGACGCCAGAACAGTGGTATGACTGGAACTGGCAGTACCATCATATTCTCCATACGGTGGATGAGTTAGCAGAGATTATTCCTCTTAGTGCTGAAGAAAGAAAAGCGGGTCAGGCCACCAAGGCCGAATATAAATTCGCCACGACTCCTTATTATGCGACCTTGATTGATCCCAAAAATCCAGAATGTCCGATTCGATTACAGACTGTTCCTGATTTTCGAGAAATGGATCGTGCTGTGGCCGATATGCGTGATCCGTTGGGAGAGGATGAAAATAGTCCGGTGCCGGGTTTGGTGCATCGTTATCCGGATCGCGTTCTCTTTCTCATCACAACTTCGTGTGCGATGTATTGTCGCTTTTGTACACGCCGCCGGATTGTACTGGCCAAAGATCATCGAACCGAACGCGAAGTGGATCATGTCATGGAGTATCTCCGAAAGCATCCGGAAGTGCGCGATGTGATCATTTCTGGTGGGGATTCGCTTTTTATCGGTGATAAATTTCTGGAAACTTGTTTGCAAAAACTCCGAGCCATTCCTTCGATTGAGATTATTCGTATTGCTTCCCGTATTCCTGTGGTATGTCCGATGAGAATCACAGACGAGCTTGTTAAAATGCTTCGCAAGTATGCTCCTCTTTTCATGATGACTCATTACAATCATCCTTATGAAGTGACGGAAGAGGCTAAAAAGGCTTGTGCCACTCTTGTCGATCATGGTATCCCGATTTTCAACCAAACGGTTTTATTGAGAAGAATTAACAGTGATCCGATTATTTTAAGAAGTTTGTTTCATGAATTACTGAAAAACAGGGTAAAGCCGTATTATTTGTATCAATGTGATTTATCGGAGGGGATTGAACACTTCCGGACACCGGTTCAAAAGGGAATCGAGATCATCGAAAGTTTACGGGGCCATACTTCCGGTCTTGCCGTTCCGGAGTTTGTGATTGATGCTCCCGGTGGTGGAGGCAAAGTGCCCATCATGCCCCAGTATTTGATCTCGGAGTCAGATAAAAGGGTAGTTGTCAGAAATTATCGCGGATTTATGTCCGTGTATGCCCAGCCTGATGAAACCGATTGTCGTTGTTCTACGGCAGAAGATATCCGGAAGAAATATCCCCATTTAAAAATCGAAGGTCCTGAAAATTTGCTCCAGGGTAATGCTCTGGGGCTCGGACCAGTCAAATAAAGGGATTTGTTTTGTCAAAACTGAATCTTGACCGAGACCGTGTTGAAGGTTGTCGTGTTCTCGCCAGCAAAATTGCACGGCGTGTTCAGGATTTTGTCGATCGTCACACCACTGTTTCCGTTGAACGTTCAATCCTCAGACTCTTAGGTGTCGAAGAGGCCTACAAAGGCATGCCTCTGGTGAATGTAGTTGTCAATTCACTCACTCGCGAGCAACTTTCACGAGGGATTTTTTATTGGTTGGGTCGGGCTTTAGCTCATCACAGAGCCTCTCCCATCAGTGTGTGTTTGAAAATTGCTGAAGGTCGTTTGAAATGGGAAAATCTTCCCGAAGTTGATTTCGATACAATCCGCGATGTTACCGAACCTCTGGCGCGCAACGCCGTCCGAAAACTCGAAGATATTCATGACAAAAGACAACGTCTTCTGGAATCGGAATCTCGAAGAGGGACCCCGCTCAAGTATCTTATTGTAGCCACCGGAAATATTTATGAAGATGTAGAACAGGCTGTGGTGGCTGTTCAGAACGGAGCTGATTGTATTGCAGTGATTCGAAGCACGGCCCAAAGTCTTTTGGATCATGTTCCTTTTGGAGCAACCACAGAGGGTTTTGGCGGTACTTATGCGACTCAAGAAAATTTCAAAATCATGCGAAAAGCCCTGGATGATTTCGGTCAAAAAATCGGGCGCAATATTCGTTTGGTGAATTACTCTTCAGGACTCTGCATGCCGGAAATTGCCGTCATTGGGGCTCTGGAGAGACTAGATTATCTTCTGAATGATTCCATGTACGGAATTCTTTTTCGTGACATTAACATGAAGAGAACTTTTACGGATCAATATTTTTCACGACTGGTGATTGCGCGTGCCGGCATTGTGATCAACACCGGTGAGGATAATTATCTGACGACTGCAGAATCTTTTAAATCCTTTCATCAAGTGTTGGCTTCTCAGTTTATTAATGAACAGCTTGGTTTTCTTGCTCACCTCAAGGAAGAACAGTTGGGGTTAGGTCATGCTTTTGAAATGGATCCGACCATCGAAGACAGTCTCCTTTATGAAATTGCCCAGGCTCAGATGGTACGCGAAATTTTTCCAAACTCCCCTGTAAAATACATGCCCCCGACGCGTCATATGACGGGAGATATTTTTTTTGGACATACACTAGACACGATCTTTAATTTGGTCAGTATTCTGACGCAGCAAGGGATTCATCTTTTGGGAATGCCCACAGAGGCCATTCATAATCCTCTCTTGCAGGATCGTTTTGTGAGTTTAAAATCTGCCAATTATATTTTTCATGGGGCCAGAGGTTTGGGAGATGAGATTTCATGGAGTGAAAATGGGAAAGTCATCCGACGCTCTCGTGCTGTTCTGGAGGAGACCTATCAGTTGCTTCACAAGGTTGAAGGGATGGGCCTGATGAAGGCAATTTCTGAAGGACTCTTTGCTCATATGGTTCGGGATATAGAAGGTGGTCGTGGGCTGGAGGGTGTGATTGAGAAAGATCATCATTATTGGAATCCCATTTTGAAGTTGTTGGAAAAACCGCGTCAAAACTTTGAGGCTCCTCATCGCAATTTTTCTCATGGAAATTATCGTCACCGTCAGGATCGATTTAAAAAACGGAATTTTCGGAGGCGCCGGCCAAAATCATGACTCAGAAAAAAGATCGTCAACACATTCGCCCTTATGGAGACCATTGGAATGATGGCAAAATCCAGCTTTCATTCACTTTGCCTATTTCTGCCGGAGAAAAAGCCAAGGAAGCCGCCCGTATTTATTTGGAGAAGATAGGATTTGAACAACCACAGATTGTTTCGATGGAAGGTATGGGGGAAGGGTACAGTTTCTTTGTGGCTTATGGAACGGCCACGTTTTTTATTGATCTGGATCATATCAAAACTCACAAACCAGAATTTCCCATTTTGCCTTATGAAGAACTTTCAAAATTAGCGAAAGAAAATTTCCGAAAAAAAATTGTGATTGTGGGAGGGACGATAGGATCGGATGCTCATACGGTAGGGATTGATGCCATCCTCTCCATTAAGGGAATTGCCGGTGACAAAGGATTGGAATATTATCCCATTTTCCAGGTTGTGAATTTACGAGCCCAAGTTTCGAATGAAGTTTTGCTCCGCAAAGCCGCTGAATTGGGAGCAGAAGCTATTTTGGTTTCCCAGTTTGTGACTCAACAGGATCAGCATCTTGACAACCTGCGTTCTCTGAATAAGGCGATTAAAAAAGAAACAAACCTCTCTCCCCATCTCCTCAAGATTGTCGGAGGACCACGGATGGATCATCGGATCGCCAAGTCGGTGGGTTTTGATGCGGGTTTTGGTCCAGGCACCAAACCTTCTGAAGTCGCTAACTATATCGTGCATGAATTAATCCGGAGGCATCAGGGGCATGGATCTTCTCAAAAAGAAAAACCCCGTTCTCTTCTTGGATGGTTGGCCGGAAAATAAAGGGTTCTCATTCTAAGAATCCTTAATGTAAAGTTAGTAGACTCCTTTCATTGACTCCGCTATACTAGGGTTATGGCGGTCAAGAGAACGGACACAACTATAGAAACACCGAGCCTTCCAGAATATTTTCGTGAGCTTGTCAAAGAAGCTCTCTCTCGTCAAAAAATCAGTGCTCCGGAAGCTGTAGAATTTTATCTCGTGAATCTTCTTAAAGGTTATCTCCAGACCCAGGAATTGTATGGCACCCCACCCGAAAATTTTTGTGAAGAACCTCTGGCCTTTTTGTATGGACGGGCCCAACAAGCAGATTCTCAAGTAAGAGTCACACTTCTAAGACGGCTGGGAGATTTTTCACTTTTTATTGCCGGTTATTTTCCTTCAAGTATCACACGGCAATTGGTGGATGTAAGTTATTACGTTCAAATGGGTGAAAATGCCTATGCTTACCTGACCCAGTTGGTTCCATATCGTAATGCTTTGGTTGAAATTTTTTCAGAATTAGCCAAACGTTTTGTCGCTTATGTTGATATCTTAACCGAAGTAAGCGAAAAAAGTGGGCTCAAAAAAGATTCGGATCTTCTTCGATTGTATGAAATGTGGCTTAAAACAGGGAGCGAGAGAGCGTGTCAAAAATTAACAGAATCAGGGATTATTCCCATCCAAAGCACACAAAAAATTCAGTGAGGGGGGTTTTAACGGTTTGTGTTCTCCTTTTATTCTTTTGCACCCCTCTCTTTGCGTATCAAAAGGGAGTTGTCCTGGGACTTTATTCCAAGGATCCTCAACACTCCTACGCAGAAGATCTTGTAGAAATTAAAAAACTAGGAGCCGACCATGTTTCTTTGGTTGTTTCCTGGTACCAAAAAGACAGCTCTGCTAATGAAATTTATCCACGTTACAAACCTTTTGAAGATTTTAACACAACTCCAGACCTAAAAATCATCAAGGTTATTCAACAAGCTCAAAAACGAGGACTCAAGATTTTTTTGTTCCCTATCCTAAGAATTGAGGAGAGAAAAGAAAAAGAATGGCGTGGAAATATTCACCCCAAAGACTTGCAGCTTTGGTTGAAGAACTATCAAAACTTTACTCTCCATTACGCAAGACTTGCCGAAAAATATCATGTCACTCTTTTTTCGATAGGCTCCGAGCTCTGCTCCGTTGAAAATCAAACTCAGTTTTGGAATAACCTGATTGCTTCAATCCGCCAGTTTTATAAAGGACAGCTCATTTATTCTGCGAACTGGGATCACTACAAAAAAATCGACTTTTGGGACAAGCTCGATTTCTTGGGGTTGAATGGTTACTATGAACTTGCCGACAACTCAAAACCTAAATTGCAAGACGTCATTCGGAAGTGGTGGGATATTGAAAACGAAATTTCTGCCTGGCAAGAACATCACCACAAACCGCTCATTTTTACAGAGATTGGCTATCCCAGCATGGATGGTACCTGCCAAAAACCCTGGGATTATACACGCAATGCCCCTGTAGATCTGGAAGAACAGGCCTTATGTTACGAAGCCTTTTTTCTTTCTTGGGAAAAAAGTCAAAAACTGGGTGGCGTCTATTTTTGGAATTGGTATGGACAAGGTGGGGTCAACGATCGTAGTTATACCCCTCGTGGCAAGCCCGCAGAAAAGGTACTGACAAAATGGTATCGAAATATTCCATTATCTTCTCCTTCATCGCCTTTAGTTTCGTCGCCTGCGGCGGAGCCAAAACCAACAGCAATATCGTTGACGGCTCCACGCTCGTCCTCATAAAAACCAATCTTGTTTCGGCATCACGCGGCGCTACTCTTGAACTCACCGGGACCGGTTTTTCCATTGTTGCTGCAGAAAATATTGTCTCGATTGGTGGAGTGTCCGTACCTGCCACCACTTATTCTACCGCTAACGGAGAAGAAAAAATTATCCTGACAGTTCCCAGTACAGCCAATGTCGGGACTTCTACTCTTTTTGTTGTCATTGATGGGAGTGTCAGCAACCCCATCACTATGACGATCACTCCCTAATGGAAAAACTCCTTTCGAAAATTCTGGAAGAGACTCTGCATCTTTCGGCAAAAGGACTTGTCTTGACTCAACTTCACGGAGATGCTTCCAACCGGATTTATTATCGACTTTCATTACCTCAAGGACAAAGTTTTATTGTCATGCAGCTTCCCAAAGGCCCTGCAAGTATCTCGGAAGAAATTACCACTATCAAAACAAAGCCGAAAGAATTGCCATTTATCAATATCACTTATTTTCTCAAATCGCAGGGATTGCCTGTGCCTCAGATCCATTACGAAGACTTAAAAGAAGGCCTCCTTCTCCTGGAAGATTTTGGTGATGAAACTTTTGAAAAGACAGTTTTAAAAATGGATACCGAAACTCAAAAATCTTGGTATAAAAAAGCTATCAAGCTTCTTGTTTCCTTTCAAAGTAAAGGGACACAGCCAGACCCCCATTGCATTGCTTTTCAACGATCTTTTGATCAAAACCTTTTAGATTGGGAGTTTGAGCATTTCTTTGAGTATGGAATTGAAGTAAGACAAAACAAAAAAATACCTTCAAAAGACCGAGAAATTTTAAAAACAGAATCCCAAAAAATAACTAAAATCCTTACGGGAGTGCCTTATATTCTGGTGCATCGTGATTTTCAAAGTCGGAATTTGATGATCCAAAATGACCAACTCAAGCTTCTTGATTTTCAAGATGCTTTGATGGGTCCCTTACCTTACGACCTTGTCGCTCTCCTGCGTGACTCTTACATTAAACTTCCCTGGGAAATAGTTTCCGAGTTGGTAGATTATTTTGTATCTTTGAAAAAAAATATCGATTCAAAAAAATTTTTAAAACACTTTGACCTTATAACTATCCAACGTAAGCTCAAGGACACCGGACGTTTTGTGTACATTGATCGTGTTAAAAAAAATCAAAATTTTCTAAAGCATATTCCCAACTCGCTGGCGTATGTTCGCTCAGCACTGGAAAGGCAATTTGAATTTAAGGACTTCTTTCAGATTTTAAAAAAATATGTCCCAGAATTCCACTAAAGCTATGATTCTTGCAGCTGGTTTGGGCACACGCCTCCAGCCACTCACCCAAAATACGCCCAAAGCCCTTATTTTAATTCATCACAAACCTCTCATCGTTTATTCTCTAAAACTTTTAAAAAAATATGGTTTCAAAGAAGTTCTGATCAATCTTCATCACTTGGGAGAATTGATTGAAAAAGAATTAGGAGATGGACAAAAGTTTGGTTTAAAACTCACCTACTCTTGGGAACCTACCCTTCTAGGAACAGGCGGTGGAGTCAAAAAAGCTCAATCTTTCTTTGGAAACCAACCCTTTCTGGTTTTGAACAGTGACATTCTGATTGATTTGAATCTCAAACAACTGTTTGCATTTCATAAAAAGAAAAGGGGAATTGCCACGATGGTGGTGCGACCACGTGAACCCGAATCTCCTTATACACCGATTCTTCTGGGACGTACGGACCGTGTCTTAGAAATTGGCAGCACAAAAATAAAAGCGAAAAGATCTTCTGTAAGTTATACAGGACTTCAAATCCTGGAACCTCGTTTTCTGAATTATCTCCCCGAGAATCAAGAATCCTGTATCATTCGCCAAGGCTACCAATCTGCTCTCGACGCTAAAGAAAAAATTTACGGTTCTCTTTATACAGGTTATTGGAACGATTTGGGGACTCTCGATCGCTATAGGCAGGCAGAATCAGATTTGAAATCCAGAAAAGTCAAACTCTCTTACCTGAAACGTCAATCCTGATTGAGACAGTGAATGGCTTGTTTCAAAATTCCATAAGAAGAAGGGGCATAATCTCGAAGCACTAATTCATTTCGATTCCAGAAAATTTTCAAAAAACACTTGTCGTGTTCACTTAAAATATTTTCAACTTTCTTTCTCGTAGGCGCAGAAACTCCCTGTTTAAGAAAAATCCTGACCGAATAATCCTTTTCGTACCTCACGCTCTCCACACGACGATAGAACTGTTTGATGATTCGCGCTGCTTGTTCGGGGGTTTTTACCAAATCAATTAAATGAAGATCCTCTGGAGCAATATATTTTTTCCGTACTGCATGCTGCATATCACGCTCCAGATGCCTTGGATCTTTTGAAAGATAAACAATCGGCATCACAGGAGCTTTTCCTGTTTGGACTAAAGTTAAGATTTCAAACAATTCGTCCCGTGTTCCCCACCCGCCTTCACAGGCAATAAAACCACTCGAGAGCGTGCCAAAGAAAAATTTTCGAACCATAAAATAATGAAAAGTAGCGTTCACGCCCAGATAAGGATTATTTTCTGCTTCCTTCGGAAGAGAAATGCTTAAACCTACAGAATAATCTTTGAGTTCTTCTTTATAGGTTTTTATTTTTTGAGCTTCCTCAAGAGAATCTGCTTTTTTTAACCGAATCATTTTACGAGCGATCGCATCCGCCACACCCTGGTTAGCGGCTTGCATGATGCCTCGGCTTGCCCCAGTGACCACGGCAAAGCCTTGCTGATAGAGAAGTTCCCCTAGACGACAGGCTGATTTGTATTCTGAACTTTCCGGACGAGTTCTGGCAGAACCAAAAACAGAAATAATTTTTGTTTTGTTTTTAAGAATGTGTTCAAAAATTTCTGTGGCATAAAAATATTCCAGGAGAATTCTTAAGCCTCTTACTTCTGGAGTGATGCTTTCATCGATATATTTCTTCAAATGTTCCTTCATGGCCCTCTCCCCTCTTGCCCCAAAATAATTTTTCCTAAAATAACAGACTTTCTCGCGCCAGTCACCGAAGGCAGGTTGGTCGTTTGTCCCATCAGAGTCTGGTAGCCCAATACTCCAAAACATACAGCCTCAAAAGCATCCGAGGCAATTCCATAATCATCAAAAGTAGAAATCTGAATGCCTGACAATTCAGCGGCAATCATCTTCATCAGAGTCGCGTTGTGAACACCACCACCTCCAAAAATAATTTCGTCCAACGTTCCTCTTGGAAAAATAAACTTGCGATAACTTTCTGCAAGAGAACAGGCCGTAAAAGCGGTTGCTGTGGCCACAAGATCCTCGTTTCTTAAATCCAAAGCATGACCACGTCGTATCAATCGCTGGACATAATGTTTCCCGAATTCCTCACGTCCCGCTGTTTTAGGTGGTCTTTTTCGAAGAAAAGGATGTATGAGGAGTTCCTTCAAAAGTTTGAGAGAGATAACCCCTTTTGCAGCAACCTTGCCTCCATGATCGTAATGCTGATGATGATTTGAAAATTCCCTCAAAAGACCATCCATGATCATGTTGCCAGGCCCCGTATCAAAACCAACCACTCTCTGGGATATTTTGCCATGTGGCAAATAAGTCAGATTACTAATGCCACCCAAATTGTGTACCGCCCGATTTTTTTTGGGATGTTGAAACAAAAGAGCATGAACATAAGCAGCCAAGGGAGCACCTTCACCTCCCGCGGCAATATCTCGTGGACGGAAATCAGCCACCGTTGTAATTCCCGTTCGCTCCGCAATCACCGAAGGCTCTCCAATTTGAAGGGTTCCTTTTTTTCCTAAATGACAAATGGTCTGTCCATGAGAACCAATCACCAAAACCTTTTTGGGAGAAATATGAGCACGACGACACAGGGACAAAACACTGTGGGCAAAAAGTTCTCCCAATTCAAAATTGAGACGACAAACTTGTGCTGTCGTTCCTCCTCCTCTATGAGCAACAGATAAAATTTCTTTTTTTATTTTTTTTGGAAAAGGAAAAATTTTCCAGGAGAGCAACTTGACGGTTGGTTTTGAGGAAGACCCGAGAACCCTCACCAAAGCCACATCCACGCCATCCATCGAAGTACCTGACATCAGACCAATCACAAGGGACATATAAGTTCTTTAACATAAACCATAATAATTTTATATAGTGAGTGAGTATTGGGCGGATCGGATTATATTAATGGCTTTCGCAGGCATCCCCTATTCCGTTTCCATCCGCATCTTCCTGCCCCGGATTAAAAACAGTGGGACAATTATCTAAATGAATTTCTGGATGCCCATTGATAGGAACATTCGGGACGTTATCTTGATCGGGATCTACATCAGGAGGGTACACATTAAGGCTTCCTTCACGTGAAGGGAGAGTCGCAGCTTGAGACCTAGTCAACACAGGCATCTTGCCAATCTCATGCTGATAATCAGGCAGTCGTCCTGCTTGTTGCAACTCATGAAGAGGATCTGGTTGTGTTTCTGTACCAGAAATAGTCACATCCCCTGAAGGTGTCTGAGAAGCTGGTTCCGACCCAGAACACCCTATCCCGATCAAAAAAGTTATCAAAATGAGAATTTTTATCACTTTGAGAGGTTTTTTCATAAAAATTCCTTTATAAGAGTTTAATAAAGCAAAGGAGATGCCAAAAACCTCTTGGATAACCTATGACACAATCCAATGAGGATTTTGATCAACGGACAATTACAGTGAGGCGAGGCCCCGTACGGATTTCAAAATGGTTCTGAGGAGAATAGATGTCTCCATCAATGGTAAAACTGGTGGGCTTAGAGAGAGTCACCGTCATTTCAGTGGCAACCTGCTCCACATGATTAGGGCATCCGGAAGGACGACCAAAAAACATGGCGGGCACATAGGGAAGAATAGTCCGTGGTAAAAGTGAAAAACCAATCGCATGAAATTTTTTTACCTTTCTTGCAAGATAAAATACCTTGAACGCAAGCCCTAGATACTCTACAGAACCAGCAAAGATGGCCGAATAATCGGGCAAAGACCACTTCTGTCCATCCACTGTAACTTCTGCTTTCATCTGAGCAAACATACTTCGCGCATACGGACCATTAAATAAAGCAGAACCAATGGTGCGAGCCAATGTCCAAGCTGCTTGGGATGGAGAAGGAATCCCTGCTCGATAATAAGCCTCCATAAATTTTGAAATAACTCCACAACCCCAAATAAATCCGTAATGTTCATTGATCTTCATGATATCCACTTCAGTGGTTTCAAAAGGCTCGTCTTCGTGATATTTATAAATAAGGTTTGAAAGATTTTTTTCGGGGGAACCATACACCCCACACGAATAAGCAACCGTGTTGAGAGTTCCCCCACGAAGAAAAACAATTCGCGGCAATGGCTCATCACCATAAGTCTTGATGAAGCTCGTCAGAGTCAGATGATTGGTGCCATCCCCTCCGCTGAGAGCCAAAATTTCGATTTCCTTTTTCTTAAATTCCTGAGCCACACGCTCAATGTCGGAAAGGTTTTCTGTGGACGCAAAGGATCCTTTATCTCCAACAATAAAAGCCATTTGCTCCAGCTTGGCAGGATCTTTTCGGTAACGTTTGGAATGAGGATTGAGAACAACCCCTATACCGCCCATAGAATTTCCTTAGCCTCCGCAGATGAAGCAGCATTTTTACCATAATGCTTTGCCAGTTCAACTGCTTTTGCGACTAACTCATAACTTCCTTTGGCCAAAACCCCTTTTTCCAAATAAATATTATCTTCTAATCCTACACGAATATGCCCACCCCACTTCAAAGCAAGTTCTACCATAGGAAACTGGTGACGACCGATACCTGCCACTGTCCATGTGGATTTTTGAGGTAACCGTGAAATCAAAAGCTTTAGATTTTCCTCGGTCGCTTCTATTCCTCCTTTGACACCCATGACAAATTGAAAGTGGGCCGGAGATTCTATGAAACCTTCTTGCAAAAATTGTTTTGCCGTTTCTAAATGGGAAAGGTCATAAATTTCAATTTCCGGTTTGATTTTTTTCTTTTTAAGCTGCAACGCTAACTTTTTAACAAAAGGAAGAGGGTTAGCAAAAACTTCATTTCCGAAATTCACAGAACCCGCATTAAGCGAAGCCATATCAGGATTGGCCTCCAGAGGTTTCATCCGGCTTTCAAAAGAATCTTTAACGGAACCTCCGGTAGAAAATTGAACAATGGGAATGGGCCGACACCGTTGCTTTATTTTTTTCAAAACTTCTCTAAATATTTTTGGATCATTGGTGGGGGAACCCTTTGTATCACGCACATGGATGTGAACGACCGCTGCCCCAGCCTCAACACACAAGCGAGCCGAGTCCGCAATCTCATCCGGAGTCAGTGGCAAATAAGGAGTTTTCTTTCGAGTGAGTTCGGCTCCTACAAGAGCGGCTGTGATAATCACATTATTCATTTTTTACATTTAAGTTCGGGAATAACGATGGTCCCAACAGCTTTGGCCACAATCACTTGCTTAGGTTTTATTTTGGCAATAAACTTCATTTGTCGGGATGTCGTTCCTACCTTCATAATCGTTGCGGTTACCACGACTGTATCCCCTACATGAACTGGTTTGAGAAAATCTACACTTTGATAGGCACGGAAGAGTCCTTCATTTTTTCCTGAAGTTTCTCGAAGACAAAGTTTCGTCGCGGCGTCTCCAAAAAACTCAAGAATCTTTGCCCCGGCTACTAAGCCACCCGCGTAATGACCATCTTCTTTTTTCATTTTCTGTTTGATCACAGCCGTCCAACCTGTGAAGGCTTTTCGTTTCTTCATGAGGATGCACCAAGAATTTTTAAGGCTTGAAAACTCTCAAATCCAGATCTTTAATAACCTTAAAATGTTTTTGATTACTTGTCACAAGAGGCAAACTGTTTTCTACTGCTGTAGCCGCAATCAAAGCATCTCCTGCACGTATTCCTGAAGATAAACCGTACTCTTCCACATAAACAAGGGCACGATGTCCAATGTTCTCTGTGAGAGGAAGGGTCACAAATGAGAAATCTGAAATAAATTTTTTTGTTCGCTGATGCTGAATTTTATCTTGAGCTAATTGAAGAAGTTCCATGTAACTTTGTACAGAAAGAAATCTTTCTGTGGCTTGATTGATCAAACGAGCTGCTGTCTCATGACCTTTTTGTACCCAAATAAAAACATCTGTATCAAAGATCATATCTCTTACCCCTCAACCGCTCCATGATAACATCAACCGCCTTGTCATTCTTCTTCTGATTCTCTTTTAAGGAACCAAAGTATTCATGATCGGAAACTTTCAGCCCTTTCTGACTTCCCTGGAAGGGATAAATAACCCCCTTAATTTTTCCGTGATATAAAATATTCACTTTTTCTCTTTTTTCGAGAGCTTTCAAAAGTGATTTTGTTTTGTATCTTAGATCTAAAATAGAAGCATTCATAAGCACCCCTTATTATGTCTATATCTTATAGACATTTTATAAACTGTCAACTATGCTTTTAGCGGGAAGCGGCCTAGGAAGCTTGAATTTTTTGACGCATCTTGACACGCTCTTCGCGGCGTTCTTTTCCGGCCTTAAAACGACGCACTTCTTCGGGGGTTTGAGGAGAAACAGGAATCACAGAGGTCGGTTTTCCTTTTTCATCCAGAGCGACGAATGTGAGATAGGCACTGGCTGTATGACAACGACGTCCTGTTTTTGGATCTTCCGATTCGATACGCACGCCAATTTCCATGGAAGTTTTATGTGTAAAATTCACCGAAGCTTTTAGAATGACAATGTCTCCTAATTTAATGGGGGAAATAAAATGCAAGGCATCCATACTCACGGTCACAGCGGTCATGCGACAATGTCTTTGAGCGACAATGGCTGCTGCAATATCCACCCATTCCATAACGCGTCCTCCAAAAATGGTTCCCAAGGCATTGGTATCTGGTGGAAGAACGAGGTGTGTAAACTCAGCGGAAGAGGCAGAAACTACTTTTTTTTGTAGATTTGATGTCATGGAAATCTCCTTGATTCTCGGTTTTATATCACATAAAAGTGCCGGTCATGACTAGTGGAAATAGAAAAGATTACCTTAAAGAAGTCATCCAACATGTGGACATCAAGAAGCATGATCTGTCTTCGTATGTTACCAGCATGAAATCCTTAGCTTTTCAGGCTAGAAACCTCGCTCGGGGTGCTGAAATTTTTGAAACGATGGTAAAAGATGAAGGTTGCGGCATCATCCTTTGTTTAGCGGGTTCTTTGATCAGTGCTGGCTTGAAACAAGTGGTGATCGACATGATTGAGAACCGGATGGTGGATGCCATTGTTTCCACAGGTGCCAATATTGTGGATCAGGATTTTTTCGAAGGTTTGGGTTTCAAGCATTATATTGGATCGCCTGCGGTGGATGACAATCAGATGCGTGAAATGAGGATTGATCGGATCTACGATACTTTTATTGATGAAGATGAATTGCGCGTTTGTGACGAGACCATTGGTAAGATTGCCGATTCTTTAGAATCACGACCGTACTCGTCTCGGGAGTTTATTGAAGAGATGGGTCGCTATTTGGAGAAACAAGGTAAAAATATTCCTTCGATTGTTCATTCTGCTTATAAAAAGGGAGTTCCTATTTTTTGTCCGGCTTTTTCAGATTGTAGTGCGGGTTTTGGTCTTGTGATGCATCAAACTAAAAATCCAGACCGGCATGTGTCCATTGATTCTGCCAAAGATTTTCGTGAATTGACCGAGCTGAAAATTGCCTGTGGAGACAGTGGTCTCTTTATGATTGGCGGGGGAGTCCCAAAAAACTTTGCTCAAGATGTAGTGGTGGCAGCTGATTTGTTGGGGAAAGAAGTTCCGATGCACAAGTATGCGATTCAAATTACAGTGGCGGATGAACGTGATGGGGCTCTTTCAGGATCCACACTTCGTGAAGCGAGTTCTTGGGGTAAGGTAGAAACAACTGCGGAACAGATGATTTATGCCGAAGCCACGCTCGTATTTCCAATGATTGTTAGTTATGCCTACCATCGTGGTGCTTGGAAAGATCGTAAGTTTAGAAAGTTTGCTGAAATTTTTAAGAAAACAACAATCAATGCCCCGATTTCTTCGGCCAAGGCCGTTGCTCGGTAATTTTCGGAATAATTCCCTCAAATGATTAAGATCCAGGATGTTGATAAATCTTATGGTTCCCAAACACTTTTTGAAGGTGTGTCTCTTCAAATGGCTCTTGGTGAGCGTTTGGGGTTGGTCGGCAGAAATGGCCACGGCAAATCCACACTCTTTCGGATGATTTTGGGAGAAGAACATCCGGATGAAGGAACTATTACCTTGCCACGAAATTATCGTGTGGGTCATTTAGCCCAACATCTTAAATTTACTAAGCCGACCGTTCTTGAAGAAGGTTGTCTCGGACTCCTTCCGGAAGAAGAATACGATCATTATAAGGTGGAGGCTATTCTCTTTGGTTTGGGGTTTTCTCGGGAAGACATGGATCGTGCTCCTTCGGAATTTTCCGGTGGTTTTCAAGTGCGTTTGAACCTCGCAAAAGTTTTAGTCTCTCATCCCAACCTTCTTTTGTTGGATGAACCTACAAATTATCTCGATATTGTTTCTGTTCGTTGGATCAGCCGTTTTCTACGGGCATGGGAAGGGGAGTTGATCATCATTTCCCATGATCGTGAATTTATGGACAGCGTCACCACGCATACAGCGGCCATTCATCGTAAAAAAATCCGCAAAGTTGCTGGAAACACAGCTAAGCTTTACGCGCAGATCGCGCAAGAAGAAGAAATTCATGAAAAGACCCGTGTGAACGAGGAAAAACAACGTAAACAAGTGGAAGCTTTTGTCACTCGCTTTCGAGCACAGGCCACCAAAGCGTCAGCGGTTCAGTCTCGTGTGAAGATGTTGGAAAAAATGCCTGCCAAAGAGAAACTTTCTAAAATTGCCAATCTGGATTTTGATTTTCACTACGCACCCTTTACGGCCAAGACAATGATGGAAGTCAAAGATCTTTCTTTTCATTTTGATGCTTCTGTTCCTCTCTTTCAAGATTTAACGTTCTCCATTCAGGCCCAAGATAGAATTGCCGTGATTGGAAAAAATGGAAGAGGGAAGTCGACTTTGCTCAACGTTTTAGCGGGAGAATATAAACCAATCACCGGTGATACTCATTCCCATTCCAATAGGAAATTGGGTTATTTTGGTCAGACCAATATTGATCGGCTTGATCCTAATCTGACGGTCGAAGATGAAGTTGGTAGCGCCAATCCAGATCTGGGACGTACCGCCACGCGCACTCTCTGCGGTATTATGATGTTCAGCGGAGACAGCGCTGAAAAGAAAGTTTCTGTGCTTTCCGGAGGAGAAAAGAGTCGTGTGATGTTGGGTAAAATTTTAGCAGCTCCAGCTAACCTTCTTTTTTTAGATGAACCGACTAATCACTTAGATATGCAATCCATCGAAGCTTTGGTGGAAAGCATTCAAAGTTTTGAAGGTGCTGTGGTGATTGTCACTCACAGTGAAATGATTCTACGTGAAGTGGCTACCAAGCTTCTTGTGTTTCAGCATGGTGGTGTGGAAATTTTTAATGGCACGTATGATGAGTTCTTGGACAAAGTCGGATGGGAAGATGAAGATGATGGTACTCAAAAGAAAACAGTTCCTACAAAGGCTCTAGAAACTAAGCCTGAAGAGAAAGTAGGGAAAAAGAACGATCGTAAGGAGAGGGCAGAGCTGATTGCGGAACGATCCCGTGTTGTGACTCCTCTGAAAAAAGAAATGGAAGAAATTGAAGCGGAAATCTGCAAACTGGAACAACTGCTGGCCTCGACGAATCATGAAATTTTAGAAGCTTCTCAGAGTAAAAATATCGATCGATTTGTGGCTCTTTCGAAAACGGTGAAAGAAACTCAAAAAGAAATTGATCACTTATTTGCCCGCCTGGAATCCGTTTCCCTGAAGTATGATGAGAAGAATCGAAAGTATGAGGAGATGTTAAACCAGGCACTCTGATTCATAGTTAATCAAGCTGGAATAAAAACAAACCTCCGGTCTTTTTTCCTTCACGTAGTTTTCTTCCCAATCGGTTTTAAAAAGAATCATGGGATAACCGCGCACGTCATAGACGATATGTGTGCGGTAGTAATTTTCAAAATCTTCCAACTCTTTTTTATTGGTGCAGTGATACCAACGGGAACAGGTGTAATTCATCGGTGTGAAGACCGCATCGGCTCCATATTCATTAAGAAGACGAAACTTGACGACTTCAAGTTGAAGCCGTCCCACCACGCCAATGATGTTGTTGGAGTTGTGCTTCTGTCGAAAGAGTTGCGATGTGCCTTCTTCGGAGAGATGCTCCAATCCTTTTTGAAGTTGCTTCATTTTGATGGGGTTCTTAAGTTCTACACGACAAAAAATATCCGGTGAAAATTGAGGAATTCCGGTAAATTTGAGTGGCTCTCCCATGGTGATGGTATCCCCGATAATCAGATTACCTCGGTCATGAATACCGATGATGTCACCGGCATAAGCCCGATCGATATTTTTTCTCTCCTGAGACATAAACTGAGTGGCGTTGTTGAGTTTAAACTCACGAGCTTGGCGGACATGAAACAGGGTCATTCCTTGTACAAATTCTCCCGAACAGATTCTTAAGAAAGCAAATCGATCTCGATGTTTGGGATCCATGTTGGCCTGAATTTTAAAAACCAGACCTGTAAAATGAGCTTCGTCGGGTGAAACCGTTCTGGATTCCGCAGGACGCGAAAGAGGTGAGGGCGCGTAGGCGGTAAAAGCATCGAGGAGTTCCTGAATTCCAAAATTATTGACGGCCGATCCAAAAAAAACTGGAGTGAGTTTGCCTTGCAGGAAATGTTCCGTGTTCCATTCGTTGAGGGTCCCGTTGATTAGCGCTAAATCCTCTTTTAATTTCTCTAAATTTTCCGGAGTCACTTTTTCTTTCAAACGTGGATCCTCCAGATCTTGAATAATCTCCTGTTGAAAGTTCAGAGTCTTGTGGTTGGGATCAAAAAGCCGGATGAGTTGATTGAGGCGATCATAAACACCTTGAAATCGTTTCCCTTGGCTAATCGGCCAACTCGCCATGTAGCAGGGAAGCTTGAGAACCTTTTCCACTTCATCAATCAAGTCAAAAGGGTCTCGTCCTTCGAGATCCATTTTATTCATGAACGTCATGATCGGAATGTTTCGATCGCGACAGACCTGAAAAAGTTTTTTGGTTTGAACTTCGATGCCTTTAGAGGAATCAATGACCATCAAAGCACTATCAACAGCGGTGAGTACACGATAGGTGTCTTCACTAAAATCGGCGTGACCGGGTGTATCCAGGAGATTGAACTTATGATCCTGGTAATCAAACTGCATGACGGACGACGAAACAGAAATCCCGCGCTGTTTTTCAATTTCCATCCAGTCGGAGGTGGCAAAGTGCGTAGCCCGCTTTGCTTTGACGACACCCGCCATGTGAATAGCATTTCCAAAGAGGAGGAGTTTTTCCGTGAGAGTTGTTTTGCCGGCATCGGGATGCGAGATGATGGCGAAAGTTTTTCGACGTAGAATTTCCTTTAGAATTTCAGGGGTGGATTTTTCCATCAATCCCGTTTCAACTTTTTGTATTTCATACGGTGTAGTTTTTCAGCTTCGGGGCCTAGGCGACGTTTACGATCCTCTTCATACTCCGAAAAATTTCCGTCAAACCAAACCACCTGGCTGTTACCTTCGAACGCCAGTATGTGTGTCGCAATACGATCGAGAAACCAACGGTCATGGCTGATGACCACCGCACAGCCGACAAAATTTTGCAGAGCTTCTTCCAAGGCTCGAAGCGTATTGACGTCCAAATCGTTGGTGGGTTCATCTAAGAGAAGAACATTGCCGGCGTCCTTTAAGGTAATGGCCAGGTGAATCCGATTCCGCTCTCCACCAGATAACACTGAAATAGATTTTTGCTGATCACTACCGGAAAAATTAAATCGGGCCACATAGCCGCGTGAGTTGATCTCACGATTCCCCAATTTAATAATATCCAATCCTCCTGTAATACATTCCCAGACATTTCTTTTATCATCGAGAGAAAATCGGTTTTGATCCACATAGCCGAGCTTGACGGTCTCTCCCACCTTAAAACTACCACTGTCCGGTTTTTCTAAACTCATAATCATTTTAAAGAGGGTTGTTTTTCCGGCACCATTAGGACCAATGACGCCAACAATGCCTCCTTGTGGAAGCTTGAAACTTAAATTTTCGAAGAGGAGTTTATCGCCATAGGCTTTTGAAACTTTTTGTGCTTCAATCACAAGCTCTCCCAGCCTTGGGCCGGGTGGAATATAAATTTCCAGATCCTCCACCAATTTTTCCGTTTGTTGTTTGAGAAGATTTTCGTAGTTGCTGATACGTGCCTTGCTTTTGGCGCGCCGAGCAGAAGGAGATTGCTGGATCCACTCTAACTCTCGTTCCATGGTTTTGCTGCGTTTATTCTCGGCTTTTTCTTCATGAGCTAACCGCTCTTCTTTTTGTTTCAACCAAGACGAATAATTGCCCTTCCACGGAATACCGTGACCTCGATCCAGTTCCAAAATCCATTGAGCGACATTATCTAAAAAATAACGATCATGAGTCACAGCAATCACTGTTCCTTTATAATGTTGGAGATGACGCTCCAACCAGTAAACCGACTCCGCATCCAAATGATTGGTGGGTTCATCCAAAAGAAGAATATCTGGTTCTTTGAGAAGCAAGCGACACAAAGCCACACGTCTTTTTTCTCCCCCTGAAAGATTTTCTACTTTGCTGTCATCGGGAGGACATTGAAGGGCGTCCATGGCGAGTTCGAGTTTGTTATCCAAATTCCAGGCATCGCATTGCTCGAGTTTTTCCTGAACAGATCCTTGACGTTCGATGAGTTTGTTCATCTCATTATCCGACATAGGGTTCGCAAAACTGTTGTTGATCACTTCAAATTCTTTGAGGAGATCTACAATTTCTTGAGCTCCTTCCGAGACCACTTCTTTCACCGTTTTACCGGGTGTGAGTTGAGGTTCCTGAGGAAGGTAACCAATGGTGTAGTCTTTAGAGTTAAAATGAACTTCGCCGTTGTAGTCCTTATCTTCGCCGGCAATGATTCGCAGGAGACTACTTTTACCCGCTCCGTTTAATCCGAGCACACCGATTTTGGCGCCATAAAAAAAGGAAAGAGAAATGTCCTTGAGTACTTGTTTGTTAGGCGGATGAATCCGGCTCACCCGGCTCATGGAAAAAATAATTTTGAAAAGTTCTTCTTTTTGAGGTGTTGTTGTCATAATACTTCTTTTCTTTAAGGACCTTTCAATGTCAATGGATGTTTTCTGTCAGGAGAACCGTTCCCCATGAAGAAGAAACCTCTTTTAGAAATTGTTTGCTCCGGTTCTCCTTATAAATTGGGTGAGGACCAAGGGTTTTTTGTTCGTGAGCATGCCGATCAGGTCTTGAAGTCGCTTTTAGAAAGTGAATTTGTTTCCTCCTTGCTTCGGATAGCGGGTCCTCAGGTTTTAAAAGCAGTCCTTGCCCTAAAAGGATTCTCCATTCGTTTTCCAGTTGTTTCTTCTCTGAAAGATCAAATTCCTCGTCAATGGGAAAGAATGCGGGGCCTGGCTGACGGATCCGGATTGGGAATCAATGCCATGTTAGGATTGGCCAATATCGAGGCTGTTTCGGCACAATTTTATTTTATCATGGGGTGCATTTCAATGGGTCTGGGAAAATCCCATTCCCGGACACGCACTCCGTTGATTGCCTACAACCATGATTTCCCGGGTTTGTTTCGCAAACATCTTTTGATGCGGCGCTCTCAACCGGACGACGGTTATGAATCCCTTCAACTGAGTTATCCCCTTTTGACAGGGTCTATTTGCGGTGTGAATGAAAAGGGAGTTGCTGTGACTCTGAATCATGCCTATAGCAAGGAGTCTTTGGGATATTTTGATTCAGGAATTCCGCCAACCTTGGGAGTACAAGAAATTTTAGATAGATGTGCCACGGTGGATGAGGCTATTGATTTGATACGTAGGATTCGGTTTGGTTGTGGTTCCATGATCACGGTCATGGATACGCGCAAGATGTGCGCTTTAGAATTTTCAAGAAGCCGGTTTGGAATCCGCCGGTCCAAGGACGGTTTTCTTTTAACACTCAACGCCTATCAACTGGAACAGCTTCAGGCGGTTGAGGTGCCTCAAAAAGGAAAGTATGACCCCAAAAAGTTTCCAAAATCTTTTCATGGAATTTTTGTTCATGAACATAATTGGCAACGTCAAAAACGTTGTGAGGAATTGTCTGTAAAAACAAAAGTATGGAAGGTTTCCGGTCTGAAAAAACTTTTATCCGACCACAAAGGATTGAAGACGGGGAATGAAGGGACCATTTGTCGGCATCATCCCACCTCGGAAACCATTGCTTCGGCAATTCTTTATCCCAAAGAGCGCCGGATGGAAGTTTCGCGAGGCCATGCTTGCCAGGCTCATTATCAGGAATTTTCTTTATGAACGAACAGTTTCAGAAATCCATCAAAGAGATTCAGGAAGGTTTAAAACAAGATCCCCGCCGGGAAATTTTTCAGGGAGTGGAAGGGGGTCGTGACGAGCTTTTTACACGTCGGGTAGCAGAATGGGTTCAGAAGCTGGAACCATCTCCCAGTGAGATCTTGCTGTTGGCGGTTTGGGGACATGTTTTAAACCGATGGTTGATCCCGCGTTCTTCTTATCCGATGAATCCTAAAGGTTATCATCAATGGCGCCATGCCCAATCCAAGCTGAGCGCAGAAGCTACGGAGAAAATTTTGAAAACGTGTGAGTATGAGGATGATATTTTGAAAAGTGTTCGTGAACTTATTTTAAAATTGAATTTTCCCAAGGATCCCGACTCGCGAGTTTTGGAAGATGCTGCGTGCCTGGCTTTTATGGAAATGAAGTACGAGAGTTATATTCCCGAATGGGGTGAAGAGAAATATATCCGTATTCTCAAAGGGACTTTGGAAAAAATGACGCCGCAAGCTCAAGAGCTTGCCCTGCAAATTTCTTATTCTCCCGCAGGACGACAGTTGTTTGAGAAGGCTCTTGAATTGGGGTAAATTTCATATTCTTTAAGATGAGAACACTGACTGAGAGGTATCACAGTAACTTTCTTCTCTAGAAGGTAGCGTTCACTGCCAGGATAAATGATCCACAAATGCTCTAAATTTAAATCTTTAACCGCTGTTTTTATCGAGCGTGTGAGAGAGGGAGCATCGGCATATTTAATTTCAATTCCCCAATTTTTACCGTGATCCCGCCAAAATAAATCCACTTCGCTTCCTTGGTGAACAGACCAAAAAAAGAAATTTTCGGGCAAAACTTTAAGAGAACGCATGATCATTTCTACGCAAAAACCTTCCCAGGAAGCTCCTAGTTTTGGATGGCTCGTTAAATCGTTCCAAGATTTTATGGATTGTAGGGAATGAAAAAGGCCAGAATCGCAAAGATAAAGTTTGGGGCTTTTCACCAAGCGCTTGCCGGTGTTGTTAAACCAAGGTTGAAGCAATCGAATCATGAAAGTGCCTTTCAAAATATCAATATATTTTTTTACGGTAACATCCGATACACCAAAGGAACGTGCTATTTCAGAATAGTTGAGTATCTGCCCATGATAATGGCTCAGCATGATCCAAAATCTTCTCAGAGTTTCGGAAGCGAGTTGAATGCCTAACTGAGGGATATCTCTTTCCAAAAAAGTGCGGATATAGTTTTCCCTCCAAAGAAAACTCATTTCCTCATTTTCTGTCAAAAAAGAGCGGGGGTATCCACCCCTCAACCATAATTGATTTTTTTGCTCGGGACCCACCTCTTCTAAGGTAAAACCACTTAAGTAAAAAAAAGCGATCCTTCCTGCCAAACTTTCCGAACCTTGTTGGATCAAGTCACGGGAAGCACTTCCCAAAATAAGATATTTTTGATCCAGCTTTTGATCGACCAAATAACGTAAAAGAGAAAAGAGTTCTGGTTTTCTTTGAACTTCATCGATGACAATCGTTCCTTTCAGGTTTTCCAGCGTGAGTTGAGGCTGGTCAAAGCGGACTAAATCCCTTGGATTTTCCAAATCGAAATAATGATCTGCTTTTATTTGCTGAGCTAATGTGGTTTTACCGCATTGCCGGGGACCCAAGAGGGCTACAATAGGAAAGGATTGAAGAGACTGTAGAATGCTTTCTTGATCTCTAATTCTTGAAATCATTCTCATAGGTTAGCACATAAACATGAAAATTCAAATCTATTCTTTGAACTTTCATTGTCTAGAAATCATCTCACACACAGTCTCTACCCATCGTGGAGACTGATTGAGAGAGGGAATGAGGACAAGATCTTCCGCACCATGAGCCATGGCGGATTTTTTGGCGCGAATGCCGATTTCTTCCAAAGTTTCTAGGCAATCGGCGACAAAAGATGGGCAAAAAACAACGATTCTTTTTTTCCCGGATTGAATGAGTTCAGGAATGACAAGGTCTGTATAGGGTTTGATCCAGGGTGTGCGTCCCAGACGCGATTGAAAAGAAACACTGCAAAAATCTCCCGGGATGCCTATTTTTTTGGCAATGGCCTCCGCTGTCTGAAAGCAATGAGTTTGATAAGGATCTCCCTTTTGAATATGCCGCTCCGGTAATCCATGGAAACTAAACAAAACATGATCGGGTCGAACTTTTTCCAGAACGGGTTTGCCCCTTTCCACAAAACTTTCAATGAAGCCAGAATGATCGTAGAAAGGAGGGAGAGTTGAGAGAGGAGGAATCAGGGTTTGTTTTCTGGCCACACGAAATAATTCTTCCAGTGCTGAACCGGTTGAAGACGAAGCATATTGAGGAAAGAGGGGAAGAACTTTAATTTCCGAAACACCTTTTTTTACCAGTTTGTTAAAAGCCGATTCAATGGATGGTGAACCATAGCGCATGCCGATTTCCACGGCATAATTGGGCCCCAGTTTTTTAGCCACGGCTTCTCCCAGTGCTAATGTGTGAACGAGAAGAGGGGAGCCTTTTTCTGTCCAAATTTTTTGATACGCTTCTGCTGATTTTGGGGAACGAAAAGGGAGGATGATGAGTTTCAGGAGGAGTTGTCGTGCAAGAGGGTGAATATCGATCACTCGTGGGTCAGAGAGGAATTGTTTGAGATAACGACGCACGGCCGGTGTGGTGGGTGCGTCAGGAGTGCCGAGATTAATAAGTAAAATACCGACCATTAAACAGGTTTCACCACAACCAGAATGACAATGACAATCAAAAGAATCGTTGGGATCTCGTTGATGAGACGGCACGCTTTTTCTGAGAGCCAGTAATCACCGCGCGCAAAACGTTTGTGAGTCATGACCGCCAGAATCTGATAGGCAATCAGAAAAAAAACAGCTCCCAGCTTGGCGTGAAACCAGGGTGCCCGCAAGATGGAAGGATCCAAAGTGATGAGGGAGATTCCAGAAGCCATCGTTAAAAAAAGTGCTGGATGCATGATGGCGTTGAGGAGTTTACGTTCCATAAGACTATAATTTTCCGCCATCTTTGGCTCATCCTTAAATTTTGCGTGATACACAAAGAGTCGGAAAATATAAAAAAGTCCCGCAAACCAGGCGACCATGAAGATGATGTGAAAGGCCTTGAGCCAGAGATAGTCCATAAATATCCTCTACACTGTCTTTGAAAACACAGGATTGGAAGCGTTATTTTTAATATCCTCTAAATACCGATCAAACATCATGGCGACGTTTCGTAAAAACAAAAAACCCAGACCGATGATTTTAAAATCATGACCATCAATCCTGAGCAATTCATCTTCGATCATAGGAATCAGATTTTCGAGTTCATTTTCAAAATATTTTCTAAAAGAAATTCCCCATTCCTTGTCAAAAGATTGGATGTGCACTTTCCCTAAACACATAATTTTGGTAATTAAGTCTCGTCGGATTTTGTCGTCGTTGGCCAGGATAAAGCCACGAAAAGTTGCCAGTCCGTTTTCTTCTTGAATCGCTTCATAATACTCAGGCAATTCTTTTCTATTTTGAAAATAAGCATCCCCTACATAGGATATGGCACTTACGCCAAACCCAATTTGATGAGCTTCTTTGCGTGTGGAATACCCCATGAAGTTTCGATGGAGGGATCCATTTTCAAGAGCGAGTGCAAGTTCGTCGTCAGGTAACGCAAAATGGTCCATGCCGACGGGTTGGTAACCCGCTTCTGTCAGTATTTGATAAGCTTTTTCAAAGAGACGCAGTTTTAATTCAGGAATGGGAAGATCCTTGTCTTCAAAAGAGCGTTGATAGGGTTTGAGCCAAGGAACATGTGCATAACTGTAGACCGCGAGACGATTGGGTTTCATAGCAATGATTTGAGCCAGTGTTTGAGTCCATCCTTCCATCGTTTGTCCCGGCAAGCCATAAATGAGATCAAAGTTGAAAGAGATGAGCCCCAATTTTTTTAAGAGATCGACCATCTCTTGGGTCATTTCATAAGTTTGATGACGATTGATCAGTTTTTGAACTTTTGGGTCCAAATCCTGAACTCCGAGAGAAATACGATTGAATCCAAGTTGGGCAACTTTTTCACAGAACTCAGGAGTGCTTGTACGCGGGTGCATTTCAATAGCCATTTCGGCACCAAATTCAAATTCAAATTTTTCATGGATTTTGTCGACAATTTTGAAAAGTTCTTCCGGTTTAAGAAAATTGGGGCTGCCGCCTCCAAAGTGCATTTGATTCACGATGCATCCCTGTGGAACCAGGGCAGCGATGCGATCGATTTCTTGAAGAAGGAATTTCATATATTCTTCTGATTGCTCATGCTTTTTTGTAATCACCTTCATACAGCCACAGAAATGGCAGAGATTTTCACAGAAGGGAATATGGACATAGAGAGACAGTTTTTCTCCGGGATTGAGACTTGCAAGCCGTCTGCGAAAATCTCTTTCCCCCACACTCTCCAACCAGGCGGGTGCTGTGGGATAGCTGGTGTAACGTGGCCCAGCGACATCATACTTATGTAATAGTGTAATTAAATTTTGTGTCATTGCGAGGAGCGAAGCGACGTGGCAATCTCCCGTAAATATTTGATTCTCAGTGAGATCGCCACGCTTCGCTCGCGATGACAGATCACAACTTGATTTTTTACTATACCCCGCGGTCTTGCCGCGGGGTTACCCTTTGGCAATGGGGTTTCCAAAGGGGAGAGGCGCAGCTCGCCCCTTTGGTCGCCCTGCGGGGTTTCATACCCCGCAGGGGCGAAATCCAATTGATTAAATGAGAAAGCAGATAGTGTCATATTCCTACGGAATAGTCTCATGTCCAAATTTTTTGGCGTAATCCACAAAAGCACGGGCATGTTCCACAGGAATATCCGGCATGATACCGTGTCCAAGATTGACGAGATAACCACGACCTTTTCCAAAATCTTTGAACATCTGTAGAGTAGACTCTTCAATTTTTGGAATGGGCGCATAGAGTTTGGAAGGGTCTAAATTTCCTTGCAGAGCAACGCGGCCCTGGGCTTTTTGTTTTGCTTCTGAAAGAGAAAGTCGCCAATCAATGCTGATGACATCCGCTCCCGAGGCTACCATCTCTTCAAAAAGAGGTCCGCCACCTTTTATATAGAGAATGGTGGGCACATTCATGGCGCGAATAGATTTGAAAATTTCTCTTTCATAAGGAAGCGCAAGTTCTTTGTAGTCTTCCACCGAAAATGTTCCGGCCCATGTGTCAAAAAGTTGTACGGCATCTACGCCCGCCTCAACTTGTTTTTTAAGGTAATCAATGGTGGCATGGGTGATCTTGGTCATGAGGTGACGAAAAGTTTGTCTCTCTTCAAACGCCATTTTCTTAATTGTGTTTCCGTCATGGGACCCATCACCACCTACCATGTAAGCACCTACAGTGAAAGGAGCACCGGCAAATCCCAAGAGAGGAAAATCATCAGGAATTTTTTTACGAATGAGCTGAATCGTTCTAGAAACAAAATCACATTTTTGAGCGATGCTTTGGTCACTCAATTTTTCAATATCTTTTTCTGTGTGCACAGGATTTTCAAAAACAGGTCCTGTACCCCTTACAAAATCAAGCTTCAGGCCCATCGCTTCAGGCACCATGAGGATATCACTATAAAGGATAGCGGCATCAACGCCAATCAAGTCCACGGGCTGGAGAGTAATGGCACAAGCCGTTTCCGGATCTTTCATCATCTCCATCGTAGATTTTTGCTTACGAACAGCCCGATACTCGGGTAAATATCGGCCTGCTTGTCGCATCATCCATACTGGAGGACGGTCAACCGGTTTTTGATAACAAGCACGTAAAAAACGGTCTTTAGGAGTCACAGGTTTCTATTGCCTTGTCTTACGAAAGTGTTCAATAAGAAAAGCAGAGAGTGTTTATGATCATCACATGTCTTGATTTAGAGGGAGTTTTGGTTCCTGAAATTTGGATTAATGTTTCCAAAAAAACAGGAATTCAGGAGTTGAGTCTCACGACACGGGATATTTCCAATTATGATGTCTTGATGAAGAAGCGTCTTGGTATCCTCAAACAGCACGGACTCAAACTCAAAGATATTCAGGATGTTATTGCGACTCTGACCCCTTTAGAAGGTGCCAAAGACTTTCTGGATTGGTTACGGACAGAATTTCAAGTGGTGATTCTTTCTGATACCTTTCATGAGTTCGCCGCTCCGCTGATGCAAAAATTGGGATGGCCTACTTTGTTTTGTCATTCTTTGGAGATTGGACCCAAGGGAGATGTGGTGAATTATAAATTACGAATGAAGGATCAAAAGAAAGCAGCCGTAGAAGCTTTTAAAAAGCTGAATTTCAAAGTGATTGCGGCAGGTGATTCCTATAATGATACGTCGATGCTATGTGCTGCCGATGCCGGTATTTTATTTTGTCCTCCTGACAACGTCAAAAAAGAGTTTCCTCAGTTTCCGGTGGCCCTCAATCATGGAGAAATGAAATCTTTGTTTTTAAAATTTAAAAAATCCGACAGGACAAAAAAGTTTTTTCTCTAATTTTTACTTCGGCTGTCAGAAGTTTTGTTCCCCCTGGACTTATAATTTTTAAAGTGTGTGATCCTGCGGGTAAAGAGATTTTGAACATCTGAAAAGAACGGGGGAGGGTGAGCCAGGAACGCAGGTCGGCCCGGTTGGTTGTCAACAGGAGTATGCCCAAGAAAAATCCTAAATCTTGATCCACTTTTTCAGATACAGCAATGGCCGCACCTTCTTTAGCCGCTAGTCGTGCAATGGCTCGTGCCACGATCGCTGCTTTTTGATCTGCCAGTGTTTTTCGAGCGGCTTGATCGGGACGATACAACACAAAAGCAGAAGACGTTTCTTTTCCATCCACCAATACGGAAATTTGAGGAGCTTCTCCAACAAGCTCAGGATAAATCGGAACAGGAACAATCTGAAAAGCCTCATTAATTTCCGAGGATATTTTTTCGGGAACCCTTCCCTCTTCTAGAAAGAGTATGACTTCTCCATCATTCTTGTGAGAAGGAGCATAGGAAGTTTTAAAACTTTTTTTCCAACGGGCATATTCTTCCAGAAGCCCGCTTTGGGAAGAAGTTTTGAGAAGATCCTCCGGAAGATACGGCAGGAGAGGAGAAAGGCGGTAAGTTGTTTTGTAATCGATATAGGCATCGTTAAGTTTGTGGTTGGCTTCCCACACCAGGGCTGACAGATAGATAGCAAAGGCATTCTGGAGGTAATCTTTGGCGTTGGAAGTAAAATAGTTGCTGAATTTTGTTTGAATGCGGCGTACTTCCACCAAAGCTTCGTTGTTCTGTCCCAATCCGAGATAGTTCATCACCTGAAAAACATGGAGGAGGAGTGTTTCAAACTTTTCTCCCTGATAAGGAATAAAGTTATCGTTCGTTACCAAAGAAGCGGCCTTGGTAGCCACCTGAGCGCCTTCCATTTTTTCCGAAAGATCAATGGCTTCCTGAAAAATTTTCAAACTCTCGTTAAATTTTCCGGCAGAATGAAGAATAACGCCTTCATCCATCAGGTAGAGGAGTTTGTCGCGAGCAGGCGGATTTTGTTTTTGATACCAGCGCAGAGCGTTGTCATAATTCCCTTGCTGAAAGGCATAACGAGCTCCTCGGGATTTGGAGACATAACCTCCTCCTGCGCAAGAGGTGATTAGGAAGAGAGAAAGAAGGAGAAGGAACGGACCGATTCTCTGTGTGGACATCAAAACCCAGTAAAGCGTTTGCGGAAGTGTTTCTTAAGCTCCACTTCATCTGTCCAGGCAATGACGTTGGTACCGAGGTCGGTCATTTCGAGCGTCACCTTATAATAAACAATTTCCTGTCGTCCGACAGGTTGTTTGATGGAAGTAATCTCTCCGGAAATCAGATAGTCGGCACCCATCTGATGCCCACGTTTCTTGGCAGTGGCGGGTTCCACCCAATCGCCCTCATTATATTCCACTTCCTCTTTGACCTTGGGTCGGAGAGTTTCATTGATGAAACTCAATTTTTTAGAACGAAAAATCTGAGTTCTAATTTTATCAGACAATGATTTCATATCAATATGTTCATCTGTGGAATTGACCAGCAGGCTCATCATTACCGTCGGTTTATTGTTTTGTAAGAGGAGGGGATCGGAGATCAATGACTTGGAGAGCTTTTCTGCAATGATCTGCAGATCTGCTTCAACAAATTTGTCGCTTCGCAAAATAATTTCATTGGGATTAATATAGCCCCCCTTGGCGTATTGGCGTCCGCAGCCTCCCAAACTGAATCCAAACCCCAAAAGTAAAAGTGACAGAATGAGTTTATAAAGCTTCATAGGATCTCCTTAATCAGTTCTTAAAGAATGGATCTCTTAAGTAACTTAAGTCTTCTAAGAATATCAATTAAAGATTTACTCGGAAGACTTTCACAAGTAAAGGGAGACATGCTCAATTTGTTTCAGATTTTGATCCTATCTCTTGTGCAGGCTACTGCCGAATTACTTCCTGTTTCTAGCTCCGCGCACGTGATTGTGGTCGAAAAACTGATGGGACTTGATCCCGCCTCTCCAGAGATGACTTTTTTTCTCGTGATGCTTCATACGGGGACCATGCTGGCGGTGATTGTTTACTTCTGGCCTCGGTGGAAAGTTCTTTTTTTTGAAGGGAAAGCAGTTTCTTTTATAAAGATGATTTTTTTAGCCACTCTTTTTACCGGAGTTGTTGGGTTAGGTCTGAAAAAGTTTATTGAAAAAGTTATTTTCAGACATGTGCCACACGCCGAGGTAGAAATGTTGTTTCGCAACCTTCCTTTAATTGCCGTGGCTCTTTTCTTGGTGGGGCTTGTGATCATTGCGGCGGGTCGTAAAAAAGCTCCCAGTCTTCTTTTGGACATGGATGAAGAGATCACTTCAAAATCGGCTGTTCTCATTGGAATGGTACAAGGCTTGTGTCTTCCTTTTCGTGGTTTTTCACGTTCTGGAGCCACCATCTCCACCGCTTTGTTCTGTGGTATTTCACGTGATCTTGCAGAACAATTTAGCTTTGCATTGGCTGTGGTCTTAACACCCGTTGCGATCTTTTTGGAGCTTCACAGACTTCTTAAATCAAATATGTTTGTGCTCAACGGTCCTTCTGGACTTGTCGGACTTTTGTCCCATGGAATCATCGGAATGATCCTCAGTGCCCTGACAGGCTTGGTGGCTTTGAGTTGGTTGTCCTCCTGGTTGGAGAGAGGGCGTTGGAAATTTTTTGGATATTATTGTCTCGTGGCTTCTATGGTTGTCGGCCTTCTTTCTTATATCCATCACTGGAACTAAAGCATTTCAATCCGCCTAAGGCGGATTAGAAATACTTATGGTTGGTCATTGTAAATTGTATTCATTGAAAGTTAATAAACCATAAATGGAAACAGTCCCCACTCAGCGTTTGGGCTTTGTCGATGCCCTGCGGGGTTTGGCCGTTGTGTGGATGATTGAAACCCATGTGGTGCATATTTGTCTTTCTTCTATTTGGAAAACAGGATGGTGGTATTGGTTGGTCAATCTTTCCAACGGTTATGTAGCGGTGGCTTTTGTTTTTTGTGCCGGTGCTGGATTTTGGATGGCCATCGAAAAAAAAGGGACGATCAATTTTTTGAGGGTGGGTTTTGTCCTGATGGTCGGCTATTGGCTGAATCTCCCCAGCATGTCTTTACACAAAACGCTTCAGGATTTACCGCACATGCTTCCTCTCATTGCTCGGTGTGATGTTCTACACGCCATTGCTTTTTCCTATTTTATTTCTTTCCTCTTCATTTTCTCATTTCGTCGTATTCGTCGGAGTTATTTTCTGTTTGGGATTTTAACACTTGCCGTCTTTTTTACTTCCCCTCTTGTCCAAGGACTTTCTTTGCCTTTACCGGTTTTTTTCTCCAGCCTTTTTTCCCCTGAGTCAAAGTTTCCACTTTTTCCCTGGATGGGCTATTTTTTTGCAGGAATTTTCTTCATGGGACTTGTGAGTCGTTCGGAAAATAAGAAGAAGGTCATGATCTGGTTGGCAGTCCTTTCGATTTTGATTCCCTGGTTTTTATACCATCAGCCTTGGATTTTATCCCATATCCCTCACTGGAATGACTTGGGCCACGCTTCTCCAGGCCATGCTTTGTTCCGACTGGGTGGGGTTGTCTTTTTGTTTGCTCTTTTTTATTTTTTACCTCCCTTTTCTTTTTTAAAAAATATCGGCCAAGAGTCGTTATTTTTCTATGTTCTTCATTTGCTGATCGTCTATGGAGGCGGTGTGAGTTATGGATTGTATGCTTTTATCCCAAATTTAGCCACGCCCCTTCAGGCTTTTCTGATCACTCTCTCTGTGACGGCTGTTTGTGCCACATTAGCTCACATGTGGCATGCCTATAAGATCAGTTCTCCTCGCCAGGCAAGGCAGGTTATTACAGCCCTTGTGGTTCTCTTTGGAATTGTCTATTCTCTTACACCTTAGAGTTCTTTGAAAATAGGTATATAAAAGTAAGAAGAATGAACGAAGATCAGGAGGATCGGATTTTTTGCCGCAAGGATCTGGCTTTGCCAGTCCGAAGCGGCCATGTTAGGGGGTATGGGGGTGTTGGGCACAGCACACACCCCCATTATGAAGGGGGCGAATTGGTCTCGACGGGTTGTCAGAGGTCAATGATCGCACGCCGCGGTTGCAAGATCCGCGTAATAAACCTTGCAAGGCAATTAAATGCCAACGATATGCCAGAAATGGCTCTCGCTGCTTAATTGACAGCGACGTTTTCCAGGTGCTCTCCCATGGTGTTTGGAAAACGTACAAAAGTGGGATAGCTTTTCAGGCGCACCGGCGGCTTGAAGGGCGAGACAAACAGACGGTTGCTCCTCAAAACCCCTGTCTCGAGGGCCGTTTGGGGAAAAGATTAAATCGGGGCTAAGCGTGTAGCGGTTATGGCCAAAGCTTCTCGGACGCGGGTTCGATTCCCGCCGCCTCCACATTAAAAATAAGGGGAGATACCGCTCTCCCCTTATTAATCCCCATCTGAGTTCCACTCACTTATCGCTTCTTCGTTCAAGTAACGCGGAATGAATCCGACGTTACTTGTCCTTAGTCGCTATTGATTTTGACGACCGAAGAAAGTGGTTGTAGCTGAAGGCGAAAACCATTTCCGCCATGACGAGTGAAGAGGGAAAAATCTGTCAGAGGTTTTCTGGTAGGTGTCAGGGAGGATAAAGGATCAAAGGTGATTTAAATACAAATGTTAACAAAATAACAACTTGATAATATTTTGTTATATTACTAACATGACTTTATGGATAAAAAAGATGAGCTCATGAGGTTTCTGGAGAAGAATCTTTTTATCACCCTCAATGAGGGTCGAAAGCTGGGAATTAATCCCATGATGCTCTCCCGTCTTGCCGCAAGTGAGGACCTTTATCGGCCAGAGCATGGAGTTTACATTTGTGACCTTGATTGGCTCACAGACCCTCTTAAGAAATATACCATCGCTTGTACTCTTTACCCTGACGCTGTCATTTGCGGTATTTCAGCTCTCACCTACTACGATCTGACCGACGCTGAAGAACGGCAGACTTGGATCGCTCTTCCGGCCCCCAAAACTATCCACAATCCTAAATACCGTGTGATACGTCCCTCCGGTCTGGCCTATACTCTTGGGGTTGAGAAACATTCTTTTGGAAACCGAGAGGTCAGGATTTATGATATCGAAAAATCCATTGTAGACGCCTTCAAGTACACCACGGAGGAATTTGCCTTCAAGGCCCTGAAAGGGTACCTGAAAAGAAGAAATAGAAACTATCATAAACTTTGTAACTACGCCCGACAGCTTAGAAAACCGCTGGATAACATTGTAACCGCCCTCCTGGCGGATGAGTAATTATGCCCATTAATATTGAAAGCCTTCGCGCTCGACTGACGAATATTTCCAAGGAGAAAAAAATTGATCTTCAATTTCTGCTCAATCGCCTCGCTGCCGAGCAATTTTTGTACCGCTTAAGCCGTTCTTCCTACGTGGAAAAATTCATTTTCAAGGGTGGCTCCCTACTGACTTACCTGATCGATTCCAACAGAAAAACCAGAGACTTGGATTTCTCCATCAGAGAAATAGGCAACCAAGTTGAAGGGATGATTAAAATCATTCAATCCGTCCTGGATATTCCAGTTGATGACGGCATTGAATGGAAAAAGATCGACGGGTCCGCCCTGAACCATCCAGAAATGGAGCAACCCGGCGTCCGACTCGCCTGTCATTTCCTTTTCGGAAAAATGCGCGGCATCGTGCGGATGGATATGGCACTCGGAGATGTCGTCGAAGCAGTCAAACTACCTTTGGAACGGATGCAGTATAAAAAAGAACCGATCTTTGGAGGGTCGTTCTCGCTATTGGTCTATCCGCCCGAAACAATCTTTGCCGAAAAATTGCAGATTAGCCTTAAGAAGGGTGGTCAGAATACCCGCATGAAGGACTATTATGACCTTTCCCTCTTGATTGAGCATGATCTCAATCCAAAGAAGTTGAAGAAATGCATCCGAGAGGTTCTCGCCAACAGGAACATGCCTCTGACGACTCAGATTTCGTTTAATGATGAAGAAGGGGCACGGCTCCAAACCTACTGGGAACATTTTTTGAAACGCGAAAAATTGGACGAACTCCCTCCGCGTATTAGTGACATCATTAAGAAGGTAAATCGTTTTCTAAAAAAGATTTATGACCAATAAACCTGAAATCTACGTCAGCACCGATGTCGAGGCCGACGGGCCCATTCCGGGCGTCAATTCGATGTTGAGCTTTGGCTCGGCGGCCTACTTGGCCGACAAAACCCTGGTCACTACCTTTACGGCTAATCTTGAAACCTTGACCGGTGCCACGGCGAACCCCAAAACGATGGAATGGTGGAAGTCCCAACCGGAGGCCTGGAAGGCCTGCCGGGAGAATTTGCAATCTCCTGAAAAGGCGATGAAGGACTATGTGGCCTGGCTCAAGAGCCTGTCCGGAATTCCAGTCTTCGTCGGCTATCCGGCGGCGTATGATTTTCTTTTCGTGTATTGGTATCTGATTCGATTCGCTGGTGAGAGCCCGTTTTCTCACTCGGCTTTGGACATCAAAACTTTGGCAATGGCACTGTTGAAGACGGATTACCGCAAAGCCACCAAGAAAAATATGCCGAAGAGATGGTTCGACCCGCTTCCACATAACCATCGTTCTTTGGACGATGCCATCGAGCAGGGAGCGTTGTTTTGTAATATGTTGAAGGAATTGAAAGAGGGAAAATGAAATGGAAAATAATTTTCTTAAAAATGCAGAAGACTCTGTTAGGCATGCACTTGATCATTTATTTGAGGATAACTCACTATCCTCTTTTCATCACAGAAAGTGGTTTTTGTTTAGCGCTTATCATGCAGCACAAATGATCTTTCTTTATTTGATGGAAAAAAAGGAATCTGGATTTGCTGAAATAAATAATTATCCAAGCCTTAATACAAATCTTCTAAAAAAAGTAAAAAGACATTATGTAGAGGAACCCTATCTGAAAGAATTATTTCTTCTTTTATCAAGTAACTTAAAAAGTGATCGCGACAATATTTGGCATAGAGATTCAACACAAAGTTCGAATACCCTGAATCAAGAAGTCTTTTCGTTAATGGGCATCATGCAATATTGTGCCTTACAAGAAGAGTGTGACATAAAAAAGCTATTCAAATTAAAAACTGATAATCTTCGGCTTATAAGCGAAAGTATCTCACTTCAAGAAGTAAGATTGTTTGATGAATATCGGAGGAAAAATAAAGTAGGTGATAGTGCTTTTCGGTACGAAAACTTCGTAACTGATTTATTGAAACACAAATATCCTAATCGACTTTTACACTGCTGTGATTACTGTGGAGCGGAATCTATTTTAGATGACTCTAGGTATTGTGAAGCCTGCTTTACCGAAGTTACTTGGCACGAATGTGAAGAATGTAATGAGATTTTCTGCATTGTTGAAGGCAGCCTCACACATAAATGCTGAAGAAAAGTTTATGTATATGTAGTTCCAGGAACACACGACTGAACCCAAATTTCCAGATTTCACCCATGGCCTCCGTATTTCCACACCACACATCGCAATTTCTTTAGCCCTAGGGATACCTTTTGGGCGTGGGTCTTTTTGGACCAACGCTTTCATAGCTCGAGTCATCTGCTTTGCTTTTTCAGCATTCATGAAGCTAAGGCCTCCAGGTAGGGAGTAATGCGGTGAATGACTCCCATTTTTTTTGCCAGATCGTAAAGAGAGCCTAGTTTGACCTTCTTTTGGCTTAAGGCCAGCTTCAGGGCCTCGAGAGCGACCTGATTTCCGATCATGCGTCGATAGAACAAGCAATCAACTAAGGTCCGTTCCAAAGTCGTGATCCAATATTTTTTATTTTTTTTGATTCCAATTTCCCATTGGGGATTTCGTGAGCGAATTAATTTTAAATCACTGGAAGACACTCGTTTCGTATCCGGAACCAGCATCCAGGTGTGCTTTGGAATTTGATCGGTCAGGTGATAACGCTCCAAGGCGGATAAGAGACAAACCGCTGAGGGAAAGCCACAACGGAGGGTTGCCACTTGATAAGGATCTTCTCCCGGATTCTCCTCAGCATCGCTAGCCCGGTAAACTCCCCGGCTTGGCCGTTCCAAAAGTCCGGAAGCTACCATCCGCGTTAGAGAAGCTTTACTTAAGCCATGGGATAAAGCTTCTTGAGTTGAAAAGGGCCGCTTTAGAAAAATCTGAGGGAGAGCTTTTTGCATTGAAACTAAAATGACACAAATTATAAATTGTGTCAAATAAGTTTCAAATGGCATATGTAAAATATAGACTATACTTGCAAATAAGTAGAGTACGTTTTTTACACGGTTCTTCGGGTCATTGAATTTTCATAGTTTGTATCCATCACCTAGCAAGATAGATACAAACATGTATAGTTTCTATCTATCCATAAAAAGAGAGATCCATCTTTTCCGACGAAGATAGAATGCCGCTTGAATAATATCGGGCACTCACGGGGCACCGCGCTTTTTATTTGTGTTGGAATTGTTCGACGGCTGAAGGAAGCATTTGGAGCACTTATTAGGGTTTATCGATAATCTCGACTACTTTTCGTTTTCCTTTGGTTCCTCGCACAATCTTCACTGACGATTTTGATACTGAAAAATAATCGGCCAAGGCTTTTATTACAGCCTCATTTGCCTTCCCTTCAATGGCAGGGGCGTTGACTGCAACTCGATAAGAACCATCGGACATTTTTTCAACCCCTGGTCGTTTTGAGTTTGGTTTGACGGTGATTGAGAGAATCATGCTTAAAAAGCTAACGAATGATCAGAGAGGCGAATCGAGGTGTCGGTGATCTCATCTTTATGGTCATGCTGTTTATGTTGGCGTCGTGATTTGTCTACAAGAGTGAAAATCTGCTGAACTTCCTGAGAAAAATGACTTCTCTTAATTGGAATATCTGATGTTTCCTGAAATCTCAAAAACTCGTGTGCAAATGAACGTGAAACAAAGGTGATCTCGCTAAAATCTACGCACACCTCTTTTGCGCGAGTCGGTATATGATCAGTAATCACCGTAACTACCTGGCGAGTACTTAATGTCGGTCCGAAAAGCTCTCGGAGTTTGATGGTTGTTTGTTTAGGATTCGACATATTTTGTAATATCCACTACCTGATCTGTCTTGTAGATTCTACACATTATTATAACGCCTTGCCAGTCCAAAGATCCTAAATCAAGCCAAGTCTGCTGCTTTGAATCAGCATAATAGCCACAAGCCCCTGATAGAATTAGGAATTTTCCTTTCAGTTCAGGTCCGATAACAAGGTTTCTTGTGGTGTGAACACCATAACCTCTCTCTTTATCATTTTTTACAGAGTGCCCTCGCAGCGCCTCTCGAATAGCTTCCTTATCTGTGTAAGAACGTTTCTGAATAGATTCATAAATACCCCGAAAACCCTATCCTCGATCGAGGACAATAAAGTCGAGAAACTCCTTCATCGGATAATATTGTGCGAAGAGCCAACCATAAGGACTTTTGGAGTGTTCACATATATTTGTAACGAGTTCACCTATCGCATAATGCCATGCATTATGAATATTTTGTTGAAAGCTGAGGCTGTGCAGTACCAGTTGAGAAAAACCATCTGTCAATTGCTCCAAAATGGTTGTGTCGTTATTGGGGAAGCGAACAATGGGAAGATAAGTTCGATCTTTAGAAAGATCAGACATGCTATCAATGCCGTTTGGGAATCCAATGGTCTTAAGATAAGCATTACAATCAGTGACCTCACGACTGGAATCATGAATGGTTGCTGCAAGTGGAAGAACGGTCAATGGGTTGACCCATTCAAGAGAAGAACAATCAATGGAACCGGCCGTTGAACTGATAAACGCAAGATTATTTTGAAGGGCGCGAATTTGAGACAAGAGAAGATCGGATCGCTCAGCAATGAGAGCCATTCATTCCGTATATTTTTTCTTTAATGAACCGTCAACCTTTCCCATTCCTCAGTTGTTATTTTTTCCCTCGGATAGCCCTCTCAATCTCTCTCTTCTGACTCTTCTTTTTAATATCTTCACGACGATCGATCGTTTTTTTGCCGCGGGCGAGGGCGATTTCACATTTGGCTTTTCCATTTTTAAAATAAATTTTAGTCGGGATAAGGGTGAATCCACGTTCTTTCATTTTTCCAATCAGATGTTCGGCTTGTCTTTTGTGCAAAAGAAGTTTTCGTGTGCGTAGCGGTTCATGGTTAAAACGGTTAGCAGGAGGGTAGATAGAGATGTGCGATTTGATGAGAGTGATCTCGCCGTTATGGTGGACCACATACGCGTCACTTAAATTGGCTTGTCCATCACGCAGGGATTTAACTTCGCTTCCTAGCAACATCATCCCGGCTTCAAATTTTTCCAGAAGTTCGTAACGAAAACCTGCTTGTCTGTTTGTACAAACAACTTTCTCCGACATTACAGCTTCACCTTTTTACCGGCAATGATAACGGAAATAATTTCACGCGGGGTGGTATGAGCAATGAGATTCTGTTCTAATTTTTTGAGAGAAGTATTTTGGGGTAAACGCACAGCGACGAGATCCGCTTCCTTGCCGGCTTCCAGAGAACCTATTTCTTTCTCCAGGTTTAAAGCACGAGCTCCGTCTAATGTAGCCATATGGAGAATATCTTCTGCATTCAATTTTTCTCCTTCTCCACAATGATCAGAAATGTATCTCATTTCATCCCATAAAGAGAGGGAGTACATCGAGGCAATGGCATCGGTTCCTAAAGCCACAGGAATTTTTAATTTTCTTAATTTTTTTAGTGGAGGATTTCCAAGATTAAGGTGGGAGTTGCATCGTGGCGCATGAACGACTTTTGATTTTGTTTTTGCCAAAATCTGGAGATCCGGATCTGCCAAATGATTGCCCCCGACTAAAGTGGGTGATGTTTCCAAAAATCCGATCGATTCCAGATATTGAACCGGTGTTTTGCGATAAGCCGGTGGGAGGGTTTCTCCCCAGCCCATGGTAGGAAAAAGTTTCTCGGCAATCTCGCCCGAAGACTCATAGAAAAATTGCATTTCGGCAAAAGTTTCCGCTACATGAATTTTGACGGGTATCTGTAAGCTGGATGCTTGTTGAGAGAGAATTTTCAGCAAATGTCGTGAGAGGGTATAGGCCGCATACGGAGCAATGCCGGCGGTAATACGATCCGATCGTGCCGACCTAATTTCTTCTACTTGCGAAAACGCGCTCTCGTAAGCTTCCTGGATCGACGTATCTCCACCCGTGAGAATTTCAGGGAAGAGAACCATACGCATCGGGCTATTGACAGCATGGGGGATCATACCGAAAAATTGACCAGCATCGCCCACAGTGGTGGTTCCGGAACGCGTGAGTTGACGTATCCCTTCTTCTAAACAGTTGCGTCGATCGGCAAGAGTTTGATTTTTTCTGTGCTGCCACCCACTTACCAGCCAGGAGAAAAAATCGAGCCCTGTTTCTTTTTTTGATTTGTTGGGATCAAAAAAGAGAAGGTCCAGATGAGTGTGTGCGTTGACAAGTCCAGGCATCAAAACGGCTTGTGGAAAATCTTCCACTTCCGCTTCAGGATATTTGGCCCGCATTTTATCTTGTGGTCCCACATCGATGATTTTTTGATCCTCAATCACAACGGTTCCTTTTTCAAAGGGGGGTTGGTTGATGGGAAGAATGTAGGCTGCGGTTAGTAATTTCATAAATAAGGTTTGTGTCATCGCGAGCCCAAAGGGCGTGGCGATCTCACGATTATACCCGGGAGATTGCTTCACTTCGTTCGCAATGACAATGTCCTCGTCCCATATCTTATCTTATTTCAAAACACAATTATCAATCAGTCGAACACCTTCCACAAAAGCAGCAATGGCCACCAAAGTTGGGTGTTGGATATTTTTAATTTTTTCCAAACTTTGAGCATCCACAATAGCGACAGAATCAATTTTGAGACTCCCGTATTCGAGCTCTTGGGTGATACGATCTTTTAGTTTTGCAGGGGACCTCTCTCCTTTTTCAAAAAGAGTTTGGGCCTCTTGAAGCGCTTTGTAGATCTGGAGAGCTTTCTTCAGTCCCGCAGGGCTTAAGCGTTGATTGCGCGAGCTGAGAGCCAAGCCTTCAGGGTTTCGCACAATTGGATGGGGCAAGATTTTTACATTTAATTTTTGTGATTTCACTATTTCCTCAATCACACGAACCTGTTGAAAATCTTTCAGTCCAAAAACAGCAATGTGAGGTTGGATAATCTGAAAAAGTTTGTGAACGATCATGACCACACCCGCAAAGTGTCCCGGCCGAAGCTGTCCTTCTAAAGGAAGAGCCACGGGAGGGAGGGGAATGTCTTTTTCTTTTTTTGAGAAAATTTCTTTTTTGTCCGGCGTAAAAACAAAGTCGACTTTTTCATCGCGGCATTTTTTGAGGTCGGGTTCCATCTGGCGGGGATATTTTTGGTAATCCTCAGAGCTATTGAATTGAGTGGGGTTGACAAAAATACTGACAATCAAAAGATCCGCTTTTTTTCGACCTTCGCGAAAAAGGGCGAGGTGTCCCTCGTGAAGGGCTCCCATGGTAGGAACAAAAGCAATGGTCTTATTTTCCTGACGGGCTTTTTGGCAGATCTCCCTCATTTCCGATATGGGGATGATCACTTTCATATCAGGCTGTTTGTTTTTTTGTCAGAGCGACGAGGTTTCTGCGAAAACTATTTTCTTCAGCGGGAAATTTTCCAGACTTCACTTCTTCAGTATAGGTTTTGAGAGCTTGAGGAATAACTTCGGAAAGTTCAGCGTATCTTTTCACAAAACGAGGACGAAAATGAGGATCCATCCCCAGGAGATCATACATCACAAGCACCTGACCATCGCAGTGCGGGCCTGAAGCAATGCCAATCGTGGGAATTTTTACACTCTGCGTGATTTTTTCACCGACCTCCAAGGGAATTCCTTCGAGAACGATGGACCAACAACCAGCGTCTTCTAAGGCCTTGGCATTTTTTACAAGCTCGCGTTCTTCAACAGCTCCTTTCCCTTGAATCTTATAACCACCATAACGATGTACCTTTTGTGGTTCGAGGCCAATGTGTCCCATCACGGGAATTCCCACGCGAGACATCCGATGAACCAATTCCGTAACTTCCATACCGCCTTCTATTTTTACCGAATGGGCATTTCCTTTTTTCATCAGTTGTCCGGCATTTTTGATGGCGGATCCAAATTCAGCTTGATAACTCATGAAGGGCATATCGGCTACCAACAAGGGTTTAGTCAGACCTCGTGACACAGCTGATGAATGGTAAATGATGTCACCCAAGGTGACTGGGATTGTATTCTTCTGTCCTTGAATCACCATGCCCAAAGAATCGCCCACCAGAACAATGTCGATGCCTGTATCATCTAAAAGTTTGGCAAAGGTGGCATCATAGCAGGTGACCATGACGATTTTTTCGCCGGAGAATTTCATCTTTTGAATTTTAGGAATAGTTTGCATAGGGACTATCTTCCAATTCCCACAAAATGACGCGTACCCCGTTTGGTTTTGAGGCTGAGAATTTCTCTGAGGACATTTTCATAGTCATTTTTATTTTTAACGAAGTCGATGTCGGTCACGTTCACTGTGAGAAGCGGTGTTTCTGTGTAGGTGAAAAAAAAGCGGCTATAGGCCTCGGAGAGTTCTTCCAAATAAGTCGTGTCGATATGTTTTTCATAAGCAATGCCACGTTTCTTGATGTGTTTTTTCAAAACGTCCATTGAGGATTGCAGATAGACCACCAAATCAGGTTTGGGGAGTTGAACATCCAAAAGAGTGTAAATTTTTTCGTAGATGAAATGTTCCTCTTTACTGAGATTCATACTGGCAAAAATTCGATCTTTGGAAAAAAGATAATCGCACACAACCGTTTGGGAAAAGAGGTCATGTTGAACAAGTTCTTTCTGTTGTTGATAACGACTAATGAGGAAAAGGATTTGAGTTTTGAGGGCATGTTTCCTGCGGTCCTGATAAAAATCAGCTAAAAAAGGATTATCATCCACCGCTTCCAGGATGAGACGTGCATTTAAATCCGTTGCTAATTTTTGGGCCAACGAAGTCTTACCGGCTCCAATGGGTCCTTCGATGGCGATGTAACGAGGGGAGCTCATTCATTGGTATTTAGGTGAAAAGGGTTTTTCTGTCCAGCAGTGTTAATAAGGCATTGGCGAGGTTAGCAAACTGTTCCACGGGGATCGTTTCGGGTCTTTGAGAACTCTTGATGTGATTTTTTTTGAGAGTTTCTTCGAGTGTAAAAATAGAGAGGAAAGGAAAAATTTTTCGAAGCGGATTGAGGATCATTTTTCGACGTTGACTAAAACACGTGCGAACAATTTTTGAAAAGAGATCGTGATTTTGGATATCATAGCGGCACTGATCGGAGACATGAAAGGCGACAACGGCAGAATGAACTTTAGGCGGAGGGGAAAATGCTCCGGGAGCTAATTTCATGACGATCTTATTTTCGGAGTAAAGCTGGTTCATAATGGAGAGCACACCGTAATCTTTAGAACCAGGACTTGCCACCAAACGCTCCGCGACTTCTTTTTGAACCATCAAATACATTTCACGAATTTTGTCTCGATGCTCGAGAAGTCGAAAAATGATTTCGGTGGCGATGTTGTAAGGAAGATTTGCCACGACTTTCCAAGACCGACCTCTGCAAAATGTCATCTGCTTCGTTGGTCTCCTCGAGGACTCCTCGACGTACGACAGCAGTACGCCTGCGTCATCTCTCGTCGACCTGTCTTGCATCTGATCATTTTTCAGAGGTCTTTTAAATAAGAGGTCAAGATCAGAATAATTGAATACAAGGGCATCATTATGAATGATCATGACATTATCTTGAGTTTCGAACCTCTTTTTTAATTTTTCTATGAGTTGAGAATCTTTTTCAATGGCCACCACTTGGTTTGCCTTTGTGGCCAAACGTTCCGTCAGCCCTCCTGGACCGGGACCGATTTCCAACACGTGATCTTCCGAAGAGACTTTTGCGAGCGCAATAATTTTATCGAGAGTTCCGGGATGATAAAGGAAGTGCTGGCCGAGGGATTTTTTGGTAACGAAACTCATGATGTCAGAATCGAAGCATTTGAAATGGCATTTAAAGAGAGGGGGGAAGAAATACCCGTTTGCAAATAACGTCCCCCGACATACGCAATCATGGCGGCGTTGTCGGTGCAAAAAATGGGTGGGGCAAAGTAAGTTATTTTTTTAACCGTTTTGGCAGCTTCTTCCATTTTTGTTCTGAGACGTGAATTACACGCCACACCGCCGGTGACGATGATTGAACGGCATTTTTTATTTTTGGCAGCAGCCAGGGTTTTTTCGACCAAGCAATCCACGACGGTTTCTTGAAAAGAGGCGCAGATGTTTGAGATATCCCCCGCCTGCGGCACCCCCCTTAAATTAAGGGGGGTTGGGGGGGATAAAAAACTCCTTGCAAATGTTTTTATCCCACTAAAACTCAATTCATAACCAGGCAGGCGTGGTTTGGGAAATTTGATGGACTTAGAATTACCTTCCTTGGCCATTTTGTCGATCAAAGGCCCCCCCGGATAACCCAGCCCTAAAATCTTGGCAACTTTGTCGAACGCTTCTCCGGCCGCATCGTCACGGGTGCCACCCAGGTATTGGTAATTTCCAAAAGCCTTGATGAAATAGAGAGCGGTATGTCCTCCGGAAACAATAAGGCCAATTTGAGGATAAGGAATTTTTTTATGAACAAGAAAGGGTGCGTTCAGATGTCCTTCGAGATGATTCACTCCAATAAAAGGAATGTGCAATCCCAAGGCATAAGCTTTTGCAAAGGAAAGGCCAACGAGCAGGGAACCCACCAGACCGGGAGCATGAGTGACAGCAATGCCCTCGATCTTTTTTTGATCAATCCCTGCTTCTTTCAGAGCCTCTTCTACCATGGGACGAATGACTTCCACATGACGTCGGCTGGCGAGTTCGGGAAAAATTCCACCATAAGGTCCATGGATTTCATGTTGAGAGGCAATCAGGTTGGATAAAATTTTGACATCCTTTCCCAATTTCAAAACAGCGACTGCTGTTTCATCGCAAGAAGTTTCGATGCCGAGGACAATCATGAGTTAAAATTTGGTTTTCGCTTTTCCAAAAAAGCAGAAATGCCTTCTTGAAAATCAGACGTTGTTGAGGACCAGGCAATGGCTTGTCGTTCTCTTTCCAGTTGAGTAGCAAGAGAAGAAGTCAGGCCGGCATTGAGGATTTTTTTGAGACGTCCCATGGCTTTTCGTGGAGACGCTGCCAAACGCTCGGCAATTTTTTGTGTTTCTGATTCGAGAAGAGCGGGTTCAACGATTTTATTTACGAGTCCAATACGTAAAGCCTCTTCTGCAGAAACAATGTCTCCTAAAAAAAGAATTTCAGAGGCTTTGCCCAAACCAAGTAAACGAGGCAGATAATAAGTGGCCCCTCCATTGGCAACCAATCCAATACGAATTGTTGCGGCATTGAACTGGGCCGTGGTGGAGGCAATGCGAAGGTCACATCCCAAAATAGCCCCAAAGGCAATCCCACCTACATAACCCGGAATGCACGCCAGAACTGGCTTCTCCGTATTTCGAATTTCTTTTACCGTGCTGTGCACTAAGCGAGAAATTTCCAGGAAAAATCCTTTGGGTTGTTTCATTTCGCCCATCAGCTTGATATCGCCACCGGCGGAAAAAGTATCTCCAGCTCCACTCAAGATTAAGACAGAATGATTTTTGTCTTTGATTCCCGAGCCGACAGCTTCTAGGAGTTCTTTCCCAAGTTCGAGGTTAAAGGCGTTTTTAGTTTCAGGACGATTTAAAATGATCCAAAGAGCGGGGCCTCTGGGTTTAATGATAAGATGTTTAGGGTTTTTATTCATAGTGAGTGAGTATGAGGCGGAACGGATTTATTCCGGCCGACTCAACGGAGCGAGCGATCTAGCCCCGGTCCTCCAGATGGGGTTGTTAAGGGGAGAGCGGTATCTCCCCTTAAGTAGTAATTAGAACTAAAGTAATTAATCGGCAAAGGATCTTTGTCATGAAAATAAAAATAAATCAAAATTCCATTAACGGGTGCAATAACAAGCATCATCAGGATGGCAAGGATCAGGATAACGTGAGCCAAAATAAAAACGTTGAAGAAACATAACAGGGATGTGATTGCCAAAATATAAGAAGTTGGGACCAGAGATTTTTGAAAATGGACACGAATACCCACAGACCTCTTTTGAGCCCCATGCCATGGAATCAAATCGCAAATGTGGACGAAAAGAGTGGTCATGAAAAGGAAAAGAAAAAGCCAAAACCAAATTGTGGATTGGGAGGCGTTTTTATAAAAATAGAAGCAGGAGGTTGTAATACCCAAAACCTCCATCAGACGCACCGCATAACTCGAGCGGTTAAAGAAAAATTTTAGCATAAAAGTTCAATTATTTTTGTTCTTGTCCCATTTTTTGGTCGTGGTATTGCCATATTACCAAAAAACAGTCCATGTTTCGTTTCTACTCAGGGGGAGATCCCGTTCTCCCCCTGAAACCCCCATCTGAACTGTGGGGCGGCATTTAGTGGGAGACTTAAGTAGAGTTACCATGTTTCGCTTCTCTAAAAAAAAGCTGATCAAGATAGACCCTAATTGGGAGGAGATTTTTACCTCTTTTGGGGATGGGCTTGTTATTTTAGATAGGGAGCGAAGACTCATAGGCATTAATCCTGCCGCTGAGCAGTTGATGGGCTACTCCGCTGAATCCTCTCTAGGCTACACCCTGGAAGAAGCATTTCCGGAAAACAAAACTGTTTTGGAGACCTTGCAACCTTCTTTTGAACCTGGATGGGCTGGTGTGACTACTTTGAGGCAGATGCCGTGGAAGAGTCGCTATCGCGAACCGGCTACGGTTGATCTTTCTCTAACCCCCACACTTAACGAAGAAGGGGTACTGACAGGATGGCTTTTAGTTTTTCGCGATGTGACGCCGTTGCAAAAATTGGAAGAGGAAGTACGCAAATCAGATCGGTTGGCCATGATGGGAACTCTTGCCGCCGGTTTGGCACATGAAATTAAAAATCCTTTGGGTGGTATTCGTGGGGCAGCTCAACTTTTGTTGCGCGAAAAAAAAGAACCCTCTTCCAAAGAATGTCTCAATATTATTGTGAAGGAAGTTGACCGGGTTGATCGTTTGGTGGAGGAGCTGTTAAGCTTTTCCCGTCCTCGATCTCGCTCTTTGGCTCCTGTTAATTTGAATAAATTGCTGGATTCACTTTTGATGATTCAATCAGAAACGTTACAGCAAAAAAACATTCGTCTTGTGTGTGAGTTTGATCCCAGCTTACCGCTGGTTTTGGGAGACGCTGAACAGTTATTACAAGTTTTTTTGAATGTGTTTAAAAATGCGATCGAAGCCATTCCCGAAGCTGGAGGCGAAATACGGATCAAATCGCGCATTATGACGAACTATAAAATTAAGGAAGCCGGTGAAAAAGCTTCTCGAATGGTAATGGCAGAAATTCAGGATTCAGGAATGGGCATAGCGCCCGATGTTCTCAAAAATATTTTTACACCCTTTTTTACCACCAAGGAAAAAGGTCATGGTTTGGGGCTTGCTATCTCTCAGCGTGTGATTCATGAGCATGGAGGCGTGATGCATATAGAAAGCAAAAAAGGAAAAGGAACGGTTCTGCAGGTTTTGTTAAGGAGCGTGTCATGAGCGAAAAAAAAATTTTGGTTGTCGATGATGAAGAAAGTTTACGTGTTGTTATTCGTAACGCCCTTCGACAAAAAGGATATCATGTGGAAACGGCGGAAGAAGGCAAAAAAGCTTCTGTCTTGCTTGCAGAAAATCAATACGATCTTGTTCTTTTAGATATCAGAATGCCAGGACTGGATGGTTTTGCTCTTTTGGAGGGTATTTTGAAAAAACCGTTACCGCCTCCGGTCATTATGATCACTGCAGAAGACACGATGAAGAATGCCATTAACGCTATGAAGAAGGGCGCTTTTGACTATTTGACCAAGCCTTTTGATATTGATGAACTGGAAATTCTTGTTGAGAAGGCATTGAAGGAAAGGGATCTTGAAACGGAAGTTGAAAAACTTCGTGGGGAAGTGCGTGAAATTCAGCTGGGGCCACACACATTGGTGGGTAGTAGCCGACCACTTCGTGAAATTCATAAAATGATTGGTAAGCTGGCGTCACGAGATGTGACGGTTCTTATTCAGGGTGAATCCGGAACGGGGAAAGAATTAATTGCCCGTGCTATTCATTGTGAAAGTCCACGTGCCGGTCATCCCTTTGTTCCTGTCAATGTGGCTGCGATTCCCAGAGAATTGTTGGAGAGCGAACTTTTTGGACATGTGCGAGGAGCTTTTACGGGAGCCAGTGAAGATCATTCCGGTTATTTTGAAAAAGCAGGGCAGGGGACTTTATTTTTGGATGAAATTGGAGAAATGCCCCTCAATCTTCAAGCTAAAATTTTGAGAGTGTTGCAGGAGAAGGAAGTGCAGCGGGTCGGAAGTGCCGAGCCCAGGCCAGTTCATGCACGTATTATTGCGGCAACCAATCAGAATTTGGAAAAAATGGTAAAGGAGAAAAAATTCCGCGAAGATTTGTATTATCGACTGAATGTTGTGCCTCTAGAAGTGCCTCCGCTCCGGATGCATAAAGAAGACATTTCTGTTCTTGCCTCTCATTTTCTCAAAAAGTTTTGCGAAGAGTTGTCTTCACCGGCAAAACAGCTTTCCAAAGATGTGATGATAGCATTGAAAAAATATACCTGGCCTGGAAATGTACGCGAACTTGAAAACGTCATTAAGCGAGCGATTGTTCTTTCTCCCGGTACAACAATCACACCCGAAGTGGTTTTTCCTTTTTTAGGAGATCAACTTTCTCATATCGACATAGACGATATTGCTCTGGAAGAAATTGTCCGTAAAAAATTGACTTCATTTTTAGGAAAGTTGGATGGATATTCTATGGATGACCTTTATGGGGTGGTTATCAAACGCGTTGAAAAACCTTTGATTGAACTTGTGATGGAAAAGACACAGAGAAACCAGATTCGTGCTGCCAAAATGCTTGGCATTAATCGTAATACGCTCCATAAAAAAATAAGGGATTTGAAAATTGTGGTGAAACCGACATGATAAAGGGACTTTATGCCATTGTGGATGCCGATGTTTCTTCGGCACAGTCTTTAAATGATTTAGCCCTAGATTATCTGAAGGGTGGTGTATCATTCATTCAGCTTCGAGATAAGAAACGTAAAATCTCGTCAGAGAATTATCAAAAATTTTGTAAAACGGCTTTTCAGATCAAACGATTTCAAAAAGATTTTTCATTTCAATTTATTTTAAACGATGATCTTGAAATGGCCTTGGAAGTAGGAGCCGATGGAATTCATGTAGGGAAGGATGATGTTTTGCTTCAAGAATGTCGTGAGAAGTTGGGTTCTCAAAAAATCATTGGATATTCGTCGCACTCACTTGAAGAGGCTCTTGAGGCCGAAAAGATGGGTGCTGACTATGTGGCCTTTGGAGCTATCTTTCCCACAACCACCAAGGGTCCAGGCCATCCCATACAAGGTACTGAAAAATTGAAAAAAGTCGTCGAGTCGCTCCGAGTCCCCATCGTTGCGATTGGAGGGATCGGAAGGCACAATATAAAGGAGGTTCTGGCAACCGGTGTTTCTTCGATCGCCATGATTTCGGCTTTGGCTCGTCCGACCTCCGGAGATCGCATACAAGAGGCGCGATGGTTTTGTGACCAACTGAAGGCCTGAAAAATTAGGATCTTGTTTGGGAGCCTCACATTCGGCAGTGAAGGCAAAAGCCTCAAAAAACGTTTCCATATTAAAGTTATCGTCTCTATGAAAAAAAAGTTGCCTAAAATTTTAACGATTGCCGGTTCTGATCCTTCGTGTGGAGCTGGAATACAGGCAGATTTGGAGGTGTTTCAGACCTTGAAGTGTCGGAGTGTTTCCGTGATCACCGCGGTAACAGCTCAAAACGAACGTCATTTTTTGTCCGTGAATCCTGTGTCTGCGGGAATTTTGAGGGCACAGCTTGCCAGTGTCGGCAAGGTAGACTTTGTAAAAATTGGAATGTTGGGAACAAGAAAGAATGTGCAGGAAGTCATCACGTATCTTAAAAAAACAAAGCCAAAAGTGGTTGTTTTAGACACTGTCTTCTGTTCCAGTACAGGGATCCCTCTCTTATCCCAAATCGGGATTCATCTCTTAAAAAAGAAACTCCTCCCTCTGTGTACTTTGGTAACCCCTAATCTCGATGAAGCTGAGGTTTTGACAGGAATGAAAGTGAGAGATATTTCTTCCATGAAAAAAGCTGCTTTAAAGGTTTATCAAATAGGATTCGGCGTAAAAGCTGTTCTTATTAAAGGAGGACATCTTCAACAGGAAGCTACCGATGTTCTTTACGATGGGAGACATTGGAAATTATTTAAAGCTCAAAAAAGATGGAAAAAAGATCAGCATGGTACGGGCTGCAAACTCTCCGCAGCCATTGCTGCCTATTTAGCCTTGGGCCAATCCTTGCCGGTGAGTATCCAGAAAGCTAAAATAATTCTAGAAAATCAGGTGGAAATAGGCCCCTGACAATTTTTGTGTGATGGATCCGGGGCAGGTCAGTCCTATTTTTTTATTCTCAACCTTCGCAATCGGCAGGATGTCTTTAAGAGAGCTGGTGATAAAGATTTCATCGGCCTCAAAAAGATTTTTTGGAGTGAGTTGTTTTTGAATGAGAGGAATTTTTAATTTCTGAGCCAGTTCACAAACCACTTGTCTTCGGGTACCGGGAAGCAGAGCTCCTGTGAGAGGCGGTGTGCACAGCTTTCCATTTTTGACAATAAAAATATTACTACTAGCGCCTTCAGTGATAAAGCCTGCTCTATCCAACAAAAGACTCTCTGTGGCTTTTCTTTTTTTGGCTTCTTCGCGGGCCAACATGCGTGTCAAGTAACTGGTCGATTTGAGTTGAGCGAGGGGGAGTTCATCGGCCTTCACACATTTTGCAAGGATCAGAGAGCCGCCCTGACGATAACACATAGCCGGGTAGGGTTCGTAAGGTCGTACCCAGATGACAAGGTGGGGTTTGCCTGTTTCTGAACGAGAGAGCATGACGCGAACGGTGGCTTCTTGAAGCAAGTTTTTCATAAGTGCTTTATAAAGTGTTTTCAGAAAAGGCTTCTTGGTCAAAGGGACTTTCAGGTGAAGTGTTCGTGCGTTTTTGCAAAGGCGGGCCCAGTGTTTGTCGAAAAAGAGGACCTTCCCGTTTTTGGTCTTTAAGGTCTCAAAGATCCCAATTCCATAAAGATAAGCGGAATCATCAAAGGGAATTTTGGCCTGATTTCGGGGTGTTAGAGAGCCATTGATCCAAACATGCATAAAAAGCACAACCTTTCCGTCTAGCCTGCCGATAACTTCTTATATGGTCAATATTCTTTTTTTTAGGTCCCACCGCACAGCCAGTCTGGCCTTTACTCTTCTGGGAGTGGTCGTTCTCTTAACTGCTTTTTATCCTGTGTGGATCTTCAAAATGGCCTTGGTTGTGAGGGTGCTTTTGGGGATGGCTTTTCCACATCTTTTTCAATACACGATCCAGACTGTTTCTTCAGTCACTTATCTGTAATGCCTGCATGAGGCCTTTGGCTTTGACCAAAGTTTCCCCATATTCGGATTCCGGATTGGAATCAGACACAATACCTCCACCACTCCAAAAATAAGCCTGCTTGTCTTTCAGAACCATGGTGCGGATGGCAATATTAAATTGAGCTTGTCCATCACAACTGAAATATCCGATCGCTCCACAATACACATTACGAGGATGAGGTTCCAAATCATGAATGATTTGCATCGCTCGAATTTTTGGAGCTCCCGTGATTGATCCGCCTGGGAATGTAGCTTGGAGAAGATCAATAACATCTTTGTCAGGGCTGAGGGTTCCTTCAATGGTAGAAACCTGATGATGAACCTGAGCAAAACTTTCAATTTCTCGTAGCTGAGTCACCTGAATACTGCCGGGAACACACACGCGTCCGAGATCGTTTCGTTCCAGATCCGTAATCATCAAAAGTTCCGCATGGTCTTTAGAACTCTTTTTTAACTCGTGTTGAAATTGAAGATCGGATTCTGGTGTTTGACTCCGAGGACGCGTTCCCTTGATGGGTCTTGTAATTACTTCCTGTCCATCCACATTTAAAAAACTTTCAGGAGACGAAGAAAGAATTTGGGTGTCTCCGAGGTTGAGAAAAGCCGAAAAGGGTGCCGGGCTCTCTTTGCGAAGGTTTTTATAAAGATCATAGGGAGAAGAAGAAATCGGGGACGTAAAACGTTGTGCCAGATTGACCTGGTAGCAGTCTCCTTGGTTGATCAGATTTTTTATTTTGTTGATGGCATCAAGATAGGCTACTTTTTCAAAGTTGCTTTGTAGAAAATGGGACAAAGAATTTATTTCAGAACCCTGCGAAACTCGCTTGTCATCGCGAGCCCGAAGGGCGTGGCGATCTCCCTGAGAATGAAGTATTTCCGGGAGATTGCCACGTCCCTGACTTCCGTCAGGTCCTCGCAATGACACAAAGCAGGCTCTCTTTTCCCAATGATCATAAAAATAAAACTGATCATAATAACCAAACCAACCTTGAGGACAGAGTTCCGGAGTGCGAGGTGGAACTTTGTTTTGTGTAAGGGGGTAGGCCTCGTATCCCAAATATCCCATCCAGCCGCCGGTAAAAGGAAGTGAAGGGTGTCTTGTTCTTTTATTTTCGGCAAGAGAATGGCGGAGGTTTTTTAAAAAATCAGGGTCGGAGTTTTTAAGTTCTAAAGTCACTACAGGATCCCAGGCAGCGATTGAGTAACGGGCTTTTTCTCCAGGCAAGGAGGATTCAAAAAGAAGAAAATGAGGAAGATCAAAAAGAAAAGAGGGGAGTTTGTCGGGAGTTAAATCCGGTGGCAGTTCTTCTATAAAAATGTCATGGTCAATGAGCATGTTGGATAGAGATCAACACAACTCGGACGGAGGAATCAAGAATGGTATTTAAAAAATATTTCAGCATTTTATGTTTGAGCTTCTTTTCAATGACTTTGTGGGCAGGAGAGATTCCTGTGGTCATTCGACCAATCACCACAGGCATGTGCCGTTCCAACTTTAAATACATGGTTGCTGGAGGAAAGTCGGAAGAGGTCAAAATTCCCACTCCTGTTTATGTCATTCTTCATCCCAAAGGAGTTGTGTTGGTAGATTCGGGATTAGGCGAGGAGTTTACGGAACAGGTGAAGGGTTGGTGGCCGCATCAACTCTTTCAAAAACTTTTGCCCGAAGAGTTTGATCGATCCCAGTCGGCCTTGCAACAAATCAAGCGCATGGGTATTGATCCGAGAGATGTGCGCTGGATCATCGTCACTCATCTTCACTTTGATCATGCCGGTGGCCTTCGGGATTTTCCCAATGCCAAGATTGTGTTGAGTCGGGAGGAATGGAACTCTACTCAAATGAACCGTTGGCAGGCTCGTTTGAGAGGGATTATGTCAGAACAATTAGAAGGCATTGAAAATCGTCTTCAATTTGTCACTTACAAAAATCCATACGGCCCTTTTAAGGGAAGCTTTGATTTTTTTGGGGATGGATCAATTCTTCTTTTATCGACTCCCGGGCATACGCCGGGGCATCAATCGGTACTGGTGACAGTCAGTTCTGGAAAAAAAGTCTTGATCACTGGAGACGCTGCTTGGGTAAAAGAAAATTATGAAGGACCTGCCCCCAAGGCGTGGTTTATCCGTTTTTTAGAGGAAGATTCTCAAAAAACTTGGGAAAGTTTAATACGGATCAAAGTTTTTCATGAACAAAATCCGGACGTCTTGATTCTTCCGGGGCATGATCCTCATCTTTGGCCCACTCTTCCTTCAGAGATCGATTAATTGACAAGGTAAGTCTCTCTCGGTAGCCTGTAAAAAAAATGAAACCCACCAAGAAGAATGTTCCGGGGAAAGCACGTGAAAATCGAAAAGAAGTTTATGGTCTTTTCTTTTTAGCCGTGGCTGTTTTTTTAACCCTCTGTCTTTTTTCCTATCATAGTGCGGATCCTTCCTTTTCGACACTCGCCATTGGGAAAAAAGTTCAAAATTTGGGCGGCATTGTTGGTTCTCATCTCGCAGATCTCTTACTGACTTTTTTTGGGCTGGGGGGTTATCTCATCCCCGCTGCTTTTTTTGCCATTGCCTTTACTCATTTTGCCCAACGAAGTTTGGAGATAGATCGGAAAATTGGGTGGAAGCGCGTTGTTTCCTATCTCTCCTTGATTTTTGTGGCTTCCCTGTTGGCTCATTTGAAGTTTCATGAGTTGGAGTGGGGAGGGCGACTCATGGATGCCGGTGGTGTGGTGGGATGGTGGTTGGGTCGACGCATGGTTCGTCTGTTTGGCATAACCGGAAGTTATCTTTTTGTTGTTTCAGTTTTTTTGCTGGCGCTTGTGGTGATTACACAGCTTTCTTTTTTAGTTTTGGCTCAAAAAGTTCAAAGATTATTAGAAATTTTTTTACAACATCTTTTTTTACGCCTCTCTTCTTTTCTCACAGTGCTCTGGGCCAGGACGCGCAAGAATGTTGAGGAATTTTTTGCAAAACGTCGTGAATCCAAAAAGAAGTCAGCTGAGTTGGCCAAGCGTGCTCCCGTTGTCAATTTACCGCCACGTGCAGAGAGACCTGTCCGTGTCGAGAAGCTTGCAGAGCCTGTCAAAAAAGAGCCGGAACAAAAGTTGGAAACAGAAGGTCCTGTGATTCTGCCGCGTGTGGATTTGAAGGAAAACAAAAAGAGAGACCAGCTGGAGATGATGGTGCCTGTGATGGCGGATTACCAGTTGCCGCAGCTTTCTTATCTGGATTCGGAATCTCAGGAGACAGTTAAAATTGATGAAGACGCCTTGAAGCTCAATTCCAGATTGTTGGAAACCAAATTAAAAGATTATGGAGTGGAAGGGCATATTACCGAAATTCATCCGGGTCCCATCATTACGATGTACGAATTTCAGCCCGCGGCTGGGGTGAAGGTCAATAAGATCGTGAATTTGGAAGATGACCTTTCGCTCACGATGGGTGGCAAGAGTGTGCGTATTGTATCACCATTGCCGGGCAAGGCCGCTGTTGGAATTGAAATTCCCAACAATGAACGCGAAACGGTTTGGCTGAAAGATGTGATTGGTCATCACAAATTTCAGAAAGCGGAATCACGCATTACCTTGGCTCTGGGTAAAGACACGGAAGGCATTCCATTTGTTTCAGATTTAGGAAAGATGCCTCATCTTCTTGTGGCGGGTGCCACAGGAGCCGGTAAGAGCGTGCAGGTGAACTCCATCATCTTGTCCCTCCTTTATAAAGGAACGCCCGACGAAGTACGTTTGATTCTCGTGGATCCTAAAATGTTGGAACTTTCTATGTACGAGGGGATTCCCCATTTACTTTTACCGGTGGTGACTCAACCGCGCAAAGCTTCAATGGCTCTGCGTTGGGCGCTGGGGGAGATGGAGAGGCGCTATGAGTTGCTCACCCAGAAATCAGCACGAAATATTGCCGGTTTCAATAAAGGTGTGCCTAAAGAAGAAAGACTTCCATATATTGTCATCATCATTGATGAGTTGGCTGACTTGATGATGACATCTGCCAAGGATGTGGAAACTTCGGTAACACGTTTGGCACAGATGGCTCGTGCGGCCGGTATTCATTTAATCTTGGCGACACAGCGTCCGTCGGTGGATGTGTTGACAGGCCTGATCAAGGCAAATTTCCCTGCACGTATTTCTTTCAAGGTTTCCTCCAAGCACGATTCACGGACCATCATTGATACGGTGGGTGCCGAACATCTTTTGGGAGCGGGTGATATGTTATTCATGTCGGGTGGAGCTACGAATATGTTGCGTATTCATGGGGCCTACGTTTCTGAAACGGAAATTGTTCGTGTGGTGGATCATTGGAAAAAACAAGGGACGCCAAAACTTCTGGATGAATCTGTTCTTCTTCCTCCTCCGGAGGAAAATGAGGAAGGAAAAAGGGGAATGGAAGATTTTGCCGATGAACTTTACGACCAGGCGATTTCTATTGTGACGGAAACCAGGCAGGCTTCCATCTCCATGATTCAGAGGCGATTACGTATTGGCTACAACCGAGCGGCACGGATGATTGAAAGAATGGAAGCTGAGGGAGTGGTTGGTCCTGCCGATGGGGCACGTCCTCGCGAGGTTTATACTCAAGACATGAAAAGCGGAGAGAGTTCGTGAAGTTTGTTCTCTTTTTTATTTTTTTCCCATCCCTCCTTCTCGCTTCCGGATTATCAGAACGTGTTCAGAAAACATATGCCGACACGCAGGATTATCAATCTCAGTTTGTACAAACTACGCATATTGAAATTTTGAACCGTGATGTGAAAGAAAATGGAAAAATGTTTTTTTCAAAACCAGGTCGATTCCTCATCCATTATGAAGGTGCCCATGAAAGAAAATACATTTGCGATGGATCCACACTTTGGGTTGTGCATCCTCGTGATAAGGCTGTAGAAGTTTTTAAGGAAATGAAGGATCTGGTTTCTCGCGAAGCCCTTGTATTTTTAGGGGGACTTGGAAATATGGAACGTGAGTTTCGTGTGGCAGAACAGATGGGGCATCAACTTTTGTTAGCTCCAAAAAACAGGAAGTCACTTTTTAATAAGCTGATTCTTACGATTGATCCTGAAACCTATTATGTGACGGCTGTGGATCTTTTTCCCAAGAGTGGCAATCATAGCCATTATGATTTTCAAAAAACGGTTGTGAATCAGAATTTTTCAAAAAACTTATTCCAGTATCGCCCATGATGCCCAACCTGCTCGACTGGATTTTTCCAAAAAAATGTCTCGGGTGTCGTGAATTTCTTTTCTCCAGCCAAGAGGAGTTGTGTGTCACTTGCCAAGAAAAGTGGCCGAGTTTGAAGCCCCCTTACTGTTCTCAGTGTGCGCTTCCTTTTGAAACGAGTCCCACGATAAATCATCTCTGCGGTGACTGTCTTCGTCATGAAAAACAGTGTATGTCTGTCTGTGCTTCGGGAGTTTATGAAAAAATCTTGCATGAGATGATCGTACGTTTCAAATATCATGGAGAAGAGAGCCTGGCAAAATTTTTTGGCTCGCAGATGGTGATGGCTTTCTCTCAGAAGCAGAAGGATCAGATAGAAATTGATTTAATTTGTCCAATTCCTCTTCATATTAAAAAATTACGAGAACGTGGTTATAATCAGGCTCAGTGGTTGGCCAAAGAAGTGGGGAAAAACTTGAAGGTTCCTGTGGATCCTTTTATTCTTATTAAGAAGCAACACACAGGATCACAAACTCAATTAACAGGTGTGGATCGTTATGAAAATTTGAAGGGTGTTTTCGGTGTACAGGATGTTTCCAAAATTAAGGACAAGACCATTCTCTTGATTGATGATGTTTATACGACAGGCGCTACTGTTGAATGGGCTTCGCATGTATTACTGAAGGCAGGAGCCAGTCAAGTCATGGCCTTGGTTATTGCCAGAGCGCGATAAGGAAAATTATGAACCCAAAAATTTTATTAGCAACGGCAATTCAAGCAGCAAAAGAGTCTGGAAAAATTCAAAAAAAAGGATGGGGCAAGAAACATACCATTCGGTTCAAAGACGACATTAATTTGGTGACCGAAGTCGATAAAGCCTGTGAAGCGACTATTATTAAAATTATTTCCAAAAAATTCCCAAGTCATGATTTTTTGGCGGAAGAATCGGGAGAAATCTTGGCAGCGCGCGAGGATCAGATTTATTCTGTCCGAGCGCGAGGGGTTTGGGGGGATGGGGCCCGCGTCCGCCAAAGGCGGATGGGGCAGCGATCCCCCCATTCATATCGATGGATTATTGATCCTTTGGATGGCACTACGAATTATGCCCATAGTTTCCCAGCTTTTTGCACCTCCATTGGTTTGGAGCATTTTAGAAAAATGATTTTGGGTGTTGTGTACGATCCTATACGCGATGAACTTTTTACGGCTATTCATGGACAAGGGGCTTATCTTAATGGAAAGAAAATTCATGTTTCTCGCGTTCCCATTTTAAAACGATCGATGTTAGCCACTGGCTTTGCCTATAATGTTCAAAAAGTTTTCAACAATAACCTCAATCACTTTACTCATTTTATTATGCAGACGCAGGCGGTGCGACGTATGGGAGCTGCCGCTGTCGATTTGTGTTACGTGGCTTGCGGGCGTTTTGATGGTTTTTGGGAAATGGAGCTCTGGCCGTGGGATGTGGCCGCAGCGAGTCTTATTTTAGAGGAAGCCGGTGGGAGAGTATCCTTGTTTGACGGGAGTCCATTTGATATTTATGGTAAGCAAATTATAGCTTCTAATGGTAAGATTCATAAGGATATGGTTTGCGTGATTCAGGAGGGGATTTAAGGATGACGACTCATCTTTATCAGGGAGAAGTCCAAAAAGAAGTTTATGAAGCTTTTCGGCTCATGAAGTCTAAGGATTATACAGGGTCTCAAAAAATTCTTTTAGAGGGATTAACAAAAGCAGAAACAGAAGGGGATGTGACTCAGCAGGCTTTGTTTTTTTCCACCCTTGGAGTTTTGTCCAAAATTCAGGGGAACTTCAAGGAAGCCTGGCGTTATTACGAAAAGGCAGAGAAGTTATTGCCCGAAGATCCTTCCTTAAAAATCATTATGGCAAAATTGTTGATGGATCAGTTTGCCCAGTATGATACGGCCATCAAAAAACTGAAAACCGTTTTAAAAATTGCCAAGGGGAGCGGTTCGTATGAACACCAGGCTCATGCTGAGATGGCCATTGCTTACTTGAAAAAAGGCGAAAAGAAAAAAGCCACTGAGATGCTGGATCTTTCGATGGTGTCTGATTTTGAAAAAGTCAGCTCGGCTGAAAATTTGAATTTTGAAGTGATCGAAGCTTTTTTGGCACGTAATCTAGAAGTGGAACGATGTCGTCATTATTTGGAAAAAGCTTTAGCCTTGGCGCGTGTACGAAAAGAAGAAAAACCAACCCAGTTTTTAACAAAACTTTTGGAGAGTTTTGAAGTCACTTTGGCCTAAAAAGGATAATCGATGGTGGCGTAGGTCTCCATCCCTTCCCGGCCAAAACCAATATCCAATCGTCCTACGACACTGGGTTTGGCTTTCATGCGAATGCCAAAACCTCCCACCGGTTGTATTTGAGGGGTGTTGATATCGGAAAAGTGATCAAAGACTTGTCCGAGAGAAAAAAATGGATCCAATGATAAAGCCACTTCTGTGTCAAAAATACGTTTTTGAAAAACTTCAATGCGTTCTTCAAAATCGAGACTAAAACGATGTCTAGCGGTAAAGCGGCGGTCGATAAAGGCCCTTAAAGTTCTCAACCCCCCCAGCGAACTTTGGAGGTAAAAAGGAATGCTTGTGCCGAATCTTTGTTCTAACTGAGCAAAGACAACGCTTGTAAAACGACCTCCTCGAAAACTGCGTGTGAGTTTGGCATGAAGATCATAGCCATGGAAAGTAAAGGCACTTCCTAAAGATTGCAGAGAGGCAAGATAGGCAAAATTTAAAAATTCTCCTGTCTCTGAAAAATTAGGATCTGGGTGAGTATCGTATTGGAATTCAAGTCGGTTGGTGAGATTTGTTGAGGAGACGACTTCGGGATTTCCCGCAAAAGTTGTGAGGGTGTCGGCTAATTCCGGAATGGCTTTGGAGTGTAATTGCCAGCTATCCACACGAAAAGTGTAAATTCCGGTAATGGATGGCGTGAAACGATAACCTATTTTTTCATGACCCGTGAAAACTTCCGAGACAAAGTTTGTTTCGGTTGTTGTGGATGTCTTGGCTCCAAATCCAAAAAAACGCTCAAAGGGATATTGAAGGTAACTGAACTCTCCTTCATAAATGAAAGATCCCTTTGATTTTGGAAAATGAGAATAACGAAGCGTCCCTTCCCGTGTAAAGTGGTGTGCCAATTCACCGAAGAAATAAAGAACACTGTCATAAGAGGGGTACAAAAATCCTGCCACAAAGGTACTGACTCCCGTGACCTTGTTGTAGGTTTCTGCAGGGGCAATAATAGCTTTCAGTTCATGGAGGTTATTAGCGGCTGTAATAGCGGCTAGAACCCCATAGGTTTGTCCTTCTCCAGGTAACGTTTTAAAGATAGGAACGGGGAAAATATGCCAGGAGTTTCCTTTGAGGATTGAAGCAAAGCCAGAAGGACTTGTCTCTCCGTATCCTTTACGAGCTGACAACGAGAGGATTAGAAAAAAAAGAACAACGCTTTTTTTAAAATATTTGGAGTGCATAGGATTTGATGTCATTTTTAAAATTCCGGAGGAAGTAAGAAAGTAGGACCAATACGGACCGAGAGGTCGTTTTCGAAATTACTGCCGCTGGGGTTATCGATCGAAGTAAAGGTGTTTCGTATCTCAACACGAATGGCTAGCCACGAGAGATTCGGGCGAACTTTTAATCCTCCGCCAATAAATCCTCCCACATGATCAGTACCGTTTGTTTTCACAATCCCTGCCCCCAGAGAGGTAAAAAAATCCGCTTCCGTCACTCCGCCCTTGCGGTTGATAAAAGCAGCCGGTACCGAATAAACCAAGGCTCCGTCCATGAGATAGACATTATTGTTCGTAAAAGATTTTCCAATATCACTTGTGCTATCCATAATGGCTTTACTGTAACCAAAACTGCCGGAAACTCCCAGTGACTCGGTGAGGTTGATCTTGAGATTTCCACCTACAATAAAGGAATGGCTCATTTTGTCTCCAAAAAAATCACCACCAAAAGGTGAGAGTTCGAAACGTCTCGCAACGGATTGGCGTCGGTCAAAATCAAGAATATCAGGAACATCCTCATTCACTCGCACGGGGAAACCCCGATGCTCGTTAAAGTCAGTGGGAGATACCCTGCCTACCGGCAGGCAGGCTGCTCTCCCCCCGACACCCCCCATCGAATGAGAACTGAGTAAAAGAAAAAAGAAGAGAAGAAAGTTGAAGAAGTATTTTTTTTTCATAATTAGCTCTTCAATGCATTTTTGGCGAGAGTCATACCCACTTCCCAGGTGGCTCCCGGAAACTTATGACACTCGCTCACCACATCTGCCAGAGAGTGTGCAAAGTAATCCACATCAGATTCCGTAATGATTAAGGGAGGTAAGAGTTTGACAAGATCGATATTATGTCCTGCCACTTGGGTGAGGATTCGATGTTTACTCATGAGAGGAACAACGATCATCTGACCAAAGAGGCCTTTGTTGGCTGCGTGAATCATTTTCCACGCGGCTTTGAGTGTAAAGGATTTTGGCTCTTGGAACTCAATGCCCAGCATGAGCCCTTTTCCACGAATCTCTTTAAACATCTCAAAACCACCACACAATTCCTGAACTTTTTTTTGTAAGAGATTGCCCAATCTTTCGGATTGTTCCGGAAGTTTTTCCTCTTCCATCAAATGAAGACTGGCCAAGCCACAACCCATGGCGAGCGTATTTTTCCCAAAAGTGTTGGAATGCACCACGCAACGATCCATGCGCGAAAAAACTTTTTTGTAAATCTCGGCTCTCATAAGAAGAGCTCCTATAGGAACCAATCCGCCAGAGAGGGCCTTAGCCAGGCAAACAATATCTGGCTCCAGATTCCAATGTTGAAAGGCAAACCATCGACCTGTGCGTCCTAGTCCTGACTGAACTTCATCCGCAATGGTGAGAGCTCCATACTTGAGACACAGTTTTTGAGCTTCCAAAAGGAAATCATCCTGAGGAAGATGCACTCCCTTGCCTTGAACAGGCTCAAAGATAAAAGCCGCCACATCATTTTTTTTCAACTCCCATTCCAGGGCGTTCAAATCATTAGGAGGAATTTTTGTGCCGGGTAGAAGTTCGCCGAATCCATCTCGAAATTCGGCATTACCATTGACAGAGAGCGAGCCCAACGTCAGTCCATGAAAAGCATGATCCAAATAAAGGATACGACTGCGACCTGTCGCTCCGCGAGCCAGTTTCAATGCGCCTTCCACCGCTTCCGTTCCGGAGTTTGTAAAAAAAACACGTTCCAGATGAGAAGGGGAGAGCGAGATTAATTTTTCAGCCAGCAATCCGGAAAGCAGGCTGCAATCCATCTGAACCATGCTGGAAAGATCGAGATCAAGCAAGTCTTTGATGGTTTGTTTGATTTTTGGATGGTTGCGTCCCAGAGCAAATACGCCGTAGCCTGAGAGAAAATCCAGATATCTCTGATTATCGGCATCGTAGAGATACTGACCTTCGGCACGCTTGTAGACCTTGTCAAAGCCGATGGTTCTTAAAACTTTAACAAACTGGGGATTGACAAATTTTTCGTGAAGGTCGTAGTTCTCCCCCCAGCGTTCTTCGATGAGTTTTTTGAGGTCTAAAGACATGGCGAAAACCCCTATCAATACACTGTGGAAAAGAAAAGCGTGTTTTTCGGGCCTGTTTTTTTTCTATTTATTTTTCCCTATTTCAATTTTTGCTTTTGATGCTCATTGCCTTGGTGCAGATGATCCTCCTCCGATTATTCTTAAGGCAGACTTGCAGGGTCTTGTGACATCATTGAACCATTTAAAGGACGTCGAAGGACGATCCGTCTGGGCAAGTACCCCTGAAAATAGCATAGATCTGAAATCTATTTTTGAATCTATCCCCACCAAAACCAAGCTCGAACAATTTTTTCAGCTTCTTTTTTTAATCCAGAAACAATTTGACGAGAAGGAATTACCCGTTGTGGTTCAACTGCCAGGAATTATAGAAGTTTTGCTGCAATCTCGTGTTTTTACGGATCTCTCTTTTCCACAAAAAATTACCTCCGTCATCTTAAGAAAAAATGGGAATGGGATTCCTGTTTATCAGGTGCAGTTTTCCAAAGGAGAAGTTCGTTTTCCCATCAACGACGGAAAGGGTTTCGCCACCTGGGAGCAGGGGATGTGTCAAAAAGCCAAGGAGTTGGTTTTTTATCCTGGCTTCTCGTTTCAGGTACGAAAAGCTCGTAACTCCAAGAACCTGGTGGTAGATCATTTTGACAAGGTGGAAATTTTTGGAGAATTTGGGACACGGAAAATTTTTTCCATCGATCTGAGTTATGTAAATCTGGAGAAGGTGGAATTCGTCGAGGGGACAGATCAAGGTAAAGTTAAAACCCGTATTGCCCAACGTGAGTTTCAAACAAACAAACATTCCTCTTTTTTTAAATTCATAGGAACCCTGATTCCCAATACTTCCCGACAAAGGATTGATTGGTAGATCTGTAGGGTCTTGACAAAAAATGACGATTCCGAAATAAGAAGACCCTATGTCAGAACCCGTTTCGATGGAAGAATATGCTGTGAGCGAGGCCTGTATTGCCTGCGATGCCTGCTGCAATGACTTTCCCGATATTTTTATCATGAATGCCGATCATACGCGGGCCAAAGCCATTGCCCTATCGCCCAAAGGAAAATTTGATCCTTGGGATATTATCTATGACTGTCCCGTCGATGCAATCTCTCTGATTAAGGGGGAGCTGCCCCCACCTCCTGTAGGAAAAAAGAAGAAAACAGACGCAGAAGTTGCTCCCGTGGGAGTGGTGACCGATACACGTCCTTGGGAAGTTCGCTGGGCAGAAGCTCAGAAGAAAGGTCCTGAATCTTACTGGGAGCGGATGAAGCGTTACGGGATGGCGACTTCTATCGAAGAAACTTTAGACAAATATATTATTCGATTAGCTTTACCCGAATATGTGCCGAATCATCCCATGAAATATAAATGGAACCTTCCCGAAAAAATGCCCGACTATAAGTTTGATGTAAAGCTTGCTCGAGAAGGACGTACCTTGCAACTCAAAGGATGGCTGGAAGATCTGGCTATCAAGAGATTGTGTGGTGTCGCCAATTCCTTCCCGGATCGTTTCTTGAGAGAGCTGGAGCTTCCCTTTCTGGCCAAGGATGTTTCGGTCAATTACAACGCCAAGGACAAGATCCTGGATGTGATGATTGAAAAAGCCTTAGTTCATTAAATCCGATTTTGCTTCTACTCGCTCGCTATTTTAAATAGTATTCTTACCATGCTCATCGATTCCCACGCACATTTACATTTCAAAGACTATGATGATGTTCCTTTACTTCTGCAACGCGCTCAGGAAGCCGATGTGGGTTGCATCGTCAACGTAGGAACCACCCTTGAAGACAGTCGTCAGGTGGTTACTCTCGCCAAAAAAGATCCACGAATTTTTGCAGTGGTGGGTGTTCATCCCCATGAAGTTGCTCAAATGAAAGATAGTGATTTGGCCGTCCTGAAAACATTGGCTCAGGACGACAAGGTTGTTGCCATTGGGGAAGTGGGTTTGGATTATTATTATGAACATTCTCCAAAAGAAGTTCAGCAAAAACGACTTCGTGATTTGGTCCGTTTGGCTCGAGAGGTGAAACTTCCGCTTGTGATTCACTGCCGAGATGCTTTTGAGGATTGTTTCAAAATTTTAGATGAAGAAGAAGGTTGGAAATGTGGGGGTGTTTTTCATTGTTATACGGGCGATCTGCCCACCGCAAAAAAAATTATTAAAAAAGGTTTTTATGTGTCGTTTTCCGGCATTGTGACTTTTAAAAAATCAACCTCTCTTCAAGGTGTTGTTAAAAATTTGCCCAGGGATCGGTATTTGATCGAAACGGATTGTCCTTTTCTCACTCCGGAGCCTCATCGAGGCAAAAAAAATGAGCCAGCTTTTGTCCGCTTGGTGGCGCAAAAAATCGCAGAGATTAAAAGTCTGGATGTTTCTGATGTGGAAAGAATATCGGCTCGCAACACCAAGGAGCTCTTTGGTTTGCCAATTGATTTGCCTGATGACCAGGCAAAAATTGCCTATCGGATTCGGAATTCGCTTTATTTGAATATCACCAATCAGTGCACACTGGCCTGTGTTTTTTGCCCCAAGTTTGATGACTGGATGGTCAAGGGGCATTTTTTAAAAATGGATCATGAGCCAAGCGAAGAGGAAATTCTGAAAGAGGCCGGAGACGTTTCTCGTTATCAGGAAGTCGTTTTTTGCGGGTTTGGAGAATCCACACTTCGTTTGGATCTTTTAAAGAGTGTGTCCAGAAAGTTGAAAGAGAAAGGGACTAAAGTGCGTCTGGACACAGAAGGGTTGGCAAACTTGGTTCATGGTCACAATATCCTTCCCGAATTAAAAGGTTTGATTGATTCCGTTTCTGTTTCTCTCAATGCCGCCGATGCCAAAACGTATGCAAAAATTTGTCCTTCCAAATTTGGAGAGTCCGCTTACCCTGCTGTCAAAGAGTTCATTAAAGAAGCCAAAAAATATATTCCGGATGTCACCGCTTCGGTTGTCGGTCTTCCCAGTCTGGATGTGGTTACCTGCCAAAAAATTGCCGAAGAAGAGCTGGGTGTGAAATTCCGTCTCCGTCCCTATGACGAGGTGGGGTGAGCAGCCGAGTGAATTCTTGTTGACTATTCTTACCCCCTAAGCATATTATCAGGATAATGTATGAAGAGATTTCATCGACAAAACCAAAGTTTTTTTAAGGAGTGCGGCCGGTTGGGAGGATTAAAGCGGGCCAAAGGACTATCGGCGTCCCTGCGTATTCAAATTGCCTCAAAAGCGGCTCAGATACGCTGGAAAAATCCACTCTCTCCCTCATTCTCCAGTGTGAGACTCGATGACCCTCGCTTGCATCATCCCGTATTTTTGGAAGAACTACTGACTGAAGGGTCTTTGGAAGAATGGCGGTCTCTTTATCAGGAGATTGCCAACCATCCTTTTGGTTCTACGGCGGATGCCTTGAAAAAAGTTTTGTCTTCTACAAAAATCTATGGAGTGACCCCTCTTTGGAAAGGTATTTTAGGAAATGTCCAAGGGAAAAACTAAAAATTCTGAATGGGAAAAGTTATTGTCAACACAGATGATCTTTCAGTCTCATTTTCCTGAATGTATTCTTGTGGGTGGAACAGCGGCGGCTCTTCATGCGAAGCATCGTGTGTCCATCGATGCGGACCATGTCTTGCCTGATCTCAAAAAAAGGTTTTCTGAAATCCTGAAGAAAGTAGAAGAAGAGGCGGGCTGGATCACTAAAAAATTAGAACCACCTGTTTTGATCCTAGGTCATTTTCAGGGTATGAGAACGGGTATTCGCCAACTCATTCGCAAAGCTCCTTTGGAAACGACGACTCTCCATGGCCTTCGGATTCCAACGACAGAAGAGATGTTACGCATCAAAGCTTATCTGATTGTGCGTAGAAATACGACTCGTGATTTTATCGACTTCGTTGCTTTATCTGATCACCTTGGTGTTCGAGATTCTCTGCGGGCGCTTGATTCTCTTAATTCTCTTTACCCTCAAAAAAGTGGTGCGTCGATGACACAGCAACTTGCTTTGCAGTTAGCCGAGCCTCAACCGTGGGACCTGTCAGAAAATGATTTGAGTCACTATAAGGGGCTTAAAGATCCTTATACCGATTGGCAAGAAGTCAAACTCCGGGCTTCTCTTATGGGACAGAAGATTATTATGAAAAATATTTAAGAAAGCACAGGATGTTCTTGAAGAAGTTGATCTATTTTTTCTAAAATTTCTTTAGGTAGAATCGTTTGTAAGTGTTTTTCTTTTTGATCAATGATTTGTTTGACCAAGCTACGAATAGCTTGTCCTGCCAGGTGGTATTGATTTTCTGTGATCTGAAATATCTCTTCATTCCTTTGATTGAAATCTTTTTGTTTATTCAGAAAGTGTGATGGATTATCTTTGGGTTCTGTTTCTGTCACAAAATCATAAGGGCCTTTCAGTTGGGGAGACATCACGGCTTCTATATTATCCAACAAGGTTGGCCAGGATCTATTGGAGAGGTCACGTACCGAGAGAGCAATTTCTTTTCCGGAAGTAGAAGGAAAAGGAAGAAGTGTTTTTTCCTCCAGAGCTTTCAAAAGTTTTTGTCGATAAGCTTGGTTTCCATCTCCAGGTCTGGCAACGTAACTTTCATAAAAACGATGAGAATTAGAAATCAAATGAGCGGCTGTTTCAATCACACTTTTATTTTTATGTCCCCATTGCAGGTAAGCCAGAATGCTTTGAACCACAAGGCCAGGAGTTATCTGTCCAGTATGATAAGGCTGCGTGAGATCTTCTATATAATGAAGGGAGCTCGCTAAAAAACGCCAGCCCCAGTAGTCTTCATGAAATGAAAAGGCCAGCAAAGAAAGTTGGTAATAGATTTCAGCGCGCGCACTGGCTTCCCCAAGTGTTCTCAAAGGAAACCCAAAAGTACTTCGAAAATGTTTCCAGGAAAAAGGAGGTTTTTCCAAATGACGAAAAGCCTTG
>Ga0209515_10000333_pt1 | contig 88743 bp, 83 predicted proteins | sample Subgroupgradi54m_FD_187454 | JGI IMG/M metagenome (GOLD analysis project Ga0209515, IMG submission 187454) | Subsurface groundwater microbial communities from S. Glens Falls, New York, USA - GMW60B uncontaminated upgradient, 5.4 m (SPAdes)... ...
ACAGGGACGGTCGGCCTAGGGGGCAGTCGCTTACCCCTCAATCGATGCCACAAATGGCCCGCGCAGCAACACCATCATTTTCATCCCCAGTGGTGCGCGCCAGCGGCGCGCTGGGCGTCTCTCCCGCAAGCGGGAGAGGGGATTATCCTGGCGCCTATGGGGGGCGTTCACCTGGCGATCCTCAGAACCCCAGCGGATACGAATAGGTGATGGTCACCGACTCGGAACCGGGATTCTGGTCGCCGAACACCAGATTGGACATGTGGTAGACACCGACGCCGATGCGCGCCTTGTTCTCGAACTGGTAGGCGACTTCCAGGCCCGAGCGGAATTCGGCAGCATGGCCGAGATCAATGCCGTCACCCGCGTAATAGCCGCCGATGGCGGTCGAGGGGGTGAACACGATATTGCCCCAGTGGAAATCGGACAGCAGGCCGGCAAAGCCGTACAGGGAGCCATCGCTGGTGACCATGGCGCCAGCATGCGGCTTGAGGAACCACAACTGATAGTTCGAACGATACTGCACCAGGAACTCGGCCGCCAGGGTATCGGACTTGCGCACACCGAAGGCACCGGCGCTGAAGGTCAGATACGCCGGATCATCGGCCGCCTGCACCGGAACGCTTGCCACACCGGCCAAGGCCAAAGCCAATACCGCACCAATTCCCTTACGCATACCATCCCCCCCAAAAGGAATACCGTCCAAATTCAGCGCATGTTAGGGCAAAACCTCGCGCTGGGCAAATCCCGCGTGATGTCTCATACCGACGAGCCTGAAGGCTCATCGACGCCCTCGCCGGGCGCGCTCCGCGCTCAGGTGCGGCCTCAATGGCCGCTGGAGGACCGGCGCACCGGTTCGAGCATGCGCCAAACGTTTCTCTCGCCGGTCTCACGCCTGCGGCGCATGAAACAATGGGAAACGGTCGAGGATGCGGCGCATCAGGCGGTCGCGCAGGTCGCGATAGGCCTCCATCCGGGCCTCGCGCGAGCCTTCGATGGCGGTCGGGTCCATGGTCGGCCAGTATTCGACCTCGCAGGCCGAGGTCCGGGTCAACTCCACCGCCTGGTGCTGGGCCTCGGGCGACAGGGAGACCACCAGATCGAAGCTTTCATCCTCGAGATCGACGAACGCTTTGGGCCGGTGTTTTTGCAGGTCGATGCCGATTTCGTCCATGACGGCGACGGCGAACGGGTCCAGTTCGCCGCAGCGCACCCCGACTGAATCGACAAAGATGGAACGGCCATGGAAATGCTTGAGCATGGCCTCGGCCATGGGCGAGCGCACCGCATTCCAGGTGCAGCAGAACAGGACCGCGGACGGTAGATCCCGCAAGCCCTAGCCCCGCATGTGCAGGACGCAGATCAGGGTGAACAGACGGCGCGCGGTGTCGAAATCAATTTCCACCTTGCCGTCCAACCGCTCCCGCAGCATCTCCGAGCCTTCGTTGTGCAAGCCGCGCCGTCCCATGTCGATCGCCTCGATCTGCGACGGCGACGACCGCTTGATGGCGGTGTAGTAGCTTTCGCAGACCATGAAATAGTCTTTGATGATCGGCTGGAACGGCTTCAGCGACAAGTGAACCTTGGTCAGGGGCAAGCCTTCCTCGGACCGCAGATCAAAGCACAGACGGTTGTCCTCGAGACTCAGATGCAGAATATAGGGGCCGGACGCATCGCCCTGGGGGGCGAAGAAATTTTCCTCGATCAGGTCATAAATAGCGACGGCCCGTTCATGCTCGACCTCCGGCTTGCGCCGGACCATGGTTGCTTCGTCGAGCTGAATATGGACCAGACGCTGTTTACGACGTGTCATCGACCCCGCCCGATGTTGAGACGCGACGCCACCGACAGCCCATGCGCCCCCAGGCCCTCGGCCTCGGCCAGCGTCACGGCCGCCGGCCCGATGGCGCGCAACGCCTCGGCATCGCATCCCAACAAGGTGGTGCGCTTCATGAAATCAATCACCCCCAGCCCCGACGAAAAACGCGCGCTCCGTGCCGTCGGCAGCACATGGTTCGGCCCGCCGACATAGTCACCAATGGCTTCCGGGGTATAGCGGCCGAGAAAAATCGCCCCGGCATGGCTGACCTTGGCGGCCAGCGCATCGGGCTCGGCCACCGCCAGTTCCAGATGCTCCGGGGCGATGCGGTCGATCAGCGGCACCGACTCATCCAGCGAGGGCACGACAATCAGGGCGCCGTGCTCCTGCCAGCTTTCGCGGGCGATGGCGGCGCGCGGCAGGGTGGTCAGTTGCGACTCGACGGCGGCGGCGACGGCCTGGGCAAAGGCGGCATCGTCGGTGATCAGGATCGACTGGGCGGCGGTGTCGTGCTCGGCCTGGCTGAGCAGGTCGGCGGCGATCCACGCCGGATCATTGGCCCCGTCGGCGACCACCAGGATTTCCGACGGGCCGGCGATCATGTCGATACCCACGGTGCCGAACACCTGGCGCTTGGCGGCGGCCACATAGGCGTTGCCCGGCCCGACGATCTTGTCGACCGGGGCGATGGTCGCCGTCCCATAGGCCAGGGCGGCGACCGCCTGGGCTCCGCCGATGCGGTAGATTTCGTCGACTCCGGCGATGCGGGCAGCGGCCAGCACCAGCGGATTGAGCACCCCGCCGGGGGACGGCACCACCATCACCAGACGCTGCACGCCAGCGGCCTTGGCCGGAACGGCGTTCATCAGCACCGATGACGGATAGGCGGCGGTGCCGCCCGGCACATACAGGCCGGCAGCGCTGACCGGGGTCCAGCGATAGCCCAGCCGCACCCCGACGGCATCGGTGTAGAACAGATTCTCAGGCACCTGACGGGCGTGGAAGGCGCGGATACGCTCGGCCGCCAGTTCCAGGGCATCAAGCAGGCCGCGATCGCACTGGGCCAGCGCCGCGTCGACTTCGGCGGCGGTGATGCGCAGAGTCCCGGGCGTCAGGTCCAGACGATCGAATCGGCTGGTATAGTCGATCACCGCGGCATCGCCGCGCGCCCGCACATCGGCCAGAATGGCGGCGACCGCGGCATTGACGTCGGCGTCGGTCTCACGCTTGGCCGACAGCAGGGCGGTAAAGGCTTGTTCGAAGCCCGGCTCTCCCAGGCGCAGTTCAACCGGCATCGGCGACGACCTTTCTGAATGTCCCCAGCCACATGCCGATTTCCGGATTGGTCTTGAGGGCGGTACGGTTGACGATCAGGCGCGAGGCGATGTCGGCGATGTGCTCGACTTCGGTCAGGCCATTGGCCTTCAGCGTCGCACCAGACGATACAAGATCAACTATAAGTTGTGCCAAACCCAGGGACGGCGCCAGTTCCATTGCGCCGTTCAGCTTGATGCACTCGGCTTGCACGCCACGCGCCGCGAAATGGCGCCGGGTGATGGCGGGATATTTGGTGGCGATGCGGATATGGCTCCAGCGCGCCGGATCGTCCCGCTCGGCCTGATCGCGCGGCTCGGCGACCGCCAGACGGCACTTGCCGATCTTCAGGTCCAGCGGCGCGTAGATTTCCTGATAGTCGAATTCCATCAGCACATCATTGCCGCAGATGCCGAACTGCGCCGCACCGAAGGCCACGAAGGTCGCCACGTCGAACGACCGCACCCGGATGATGTCGATATGCGGGTGGTTGGTGGCGAAACGCAGGGCGCGGCTGTTCGGGTTGTCGAAATCCGCCTCGGGCTCGATCCCGGCCGCCCGCACCAGCGGCATGGCCTCATCGAGAATACGGCCCTTGGGCAGGGCAATTACCAGCTTGTCGTCGCTCGCCACGGTCCTACTCCTGATCAACGGCGGTGTTTTACACCGGGTTGGGGGGCGGCACCAAGGGGAGAGAGCGATTTGGGGCGCTTATGATGGCCGGATCACATTGATATCAGATTATCTCGCAACCGGCTGGCTACGCATCGCCACCCCGAAGTGAAAAAAAGAATTTTATCTGTGGCCAGGATTGTTCTTCTCCCGCCGCATCCGAAACCAGGAAAAACAACCAAATATGCGGCGGGACGTCCTCTTGACGAGGAACCGGCCCTGCCGGGACTTGGCGTGACCAATGGCCATCACACGAAACAGGCTGCCGGGAGCGTTGATACCCCCCTGCGCTCCCGGCAGCAGACCCTTACACCGACTGCACCACCCGCGAGGCAATGCGGCGTTCGGCGCGTTCGTCGGGCTCCATCTCGTCCATGTGATGCGGATAGGCGGTGTCTTCCGGATAGGCGTGGATGTGGTGGATGGACAGGTCGGCGCCGCGGAATTCGGCGTCTTCGTCCAGACGGATGCCGACGGTGACCTTCAGCACGCCGTAGACCAGACTACCGGCGGCAAAGGCGAAGGCGGCGCCGAGCAGGGTGCCGACCACCTGACCAGCCGCCGAAACACCGCCCATGCCGCCCAACGCCTCCTGACCGAACACGCCGGCCAGAATGCCGCCCATCAGGCCGCACAGGCCATGCAACGGCCACACGCCGAGCACGTCGTCGATCTTCCAGTCGTTCTGGCACTTGTTGAAGGCCCAGACGAACAGACCGCCGGCAATGCCGCCGGTGGCCAGCGCGCCGATCGGGTGCATGACGTCGGAGCCGGCGCACACCGCCACCAGACCGGCCAGCGCGCCGTTATGGACGAAGCCGGGATCGTTGCGGCCGATGAACAGCGAGGTGGCGATACCGCCGACCATGGCCATCAGCGAATTGATGGCGACCAGACCGGACACCACTTCCAGCTTCTGCGCGCTCATCACGTTGAAGCCGAACCAGCCGACCGACAGCACCCAGGCGCCGAGCGCCAGGAAGGGGATGTTGGACGGCGGAATGGCGATCACCGAGCCATCACGGCGATAGCGGCCCTTGCGGTTGCCCAGCATCAGCACCGCGCCCAGCGCAGCCCAGCCGCCCACCGCATGGACCACCACCGAACCGGCGAAGTCGTGGAAGGCGAAGCCGAAGGTCGCGGTCATCCATTCCTGGAAGCCCAGCCGGGTGCCCCACACCATGCCTTCGAAGCTGGGATAAACCAGCCCGACCAGCACCATGGTGGCGATGAGCTGCGGCCAGAACTTGGCGCGCTCGGCGATGCCGCCGGAAATGATCGCCGGAATGGCCGCGGCAAAGGTCAGCAGGAAGAAGAATTTCACCAGATCGTAGCCGTTGGCGGCGAACAGGCTACCTTCGGCACCGGTCAGCGTCTTGGCGCCGGCAAAGAAACTGACCCCATAGGCCACCGCATAGCCGATGAAGAAATAGGCAATGGTCGACGCGGCGAAATCGGTCAGGATCTTCACCAGGGCGTTGACCTGATTCTTTTTGCGGACCGATCCGACCTCAAGAAAGGCAAAGCCGGAATGCATGGCGAGCACCATGATGGCGCCCATCAGAATAAAAAAAACGTCTGCTCCCGTTGTCATCGACCAGGCTCCCTACTTCGCGGCCAATGGAATCATGGACGCAAAAGGGATGCAAAGCCTACGCCACACGGCATAGGCTCTGGCCGATCAAGGGATTGCGTTGTCGGCACAAGTGCTTATCACCGGCATCCGCCCACAAAAGAGGCAATCCGGCAGCAACTTAGCCCAACATACAGGCAAACACCCGACCAATATGATCATGGGTGTTTCTTATGCACTTTCAGAGCATGCCTCATTGCTAGGCAGGTGTCAAGCGGGTTCCGCATGATCCCGGTCGGCGATCACCAACCGGAACCGGGTGCCGCGGCCAAGCTGCGAATGCACCTTGATGCGACCGCCCAGGGAATCGACCAGTTTGTGAGCGATCGACAGGCCAAGCCCCAGGCCCTCGGTCCGCCCCTTGCCGACCTGATAGAACTCCTCCCAGATATGCGCCAGATGCTCGGGCGCAATGCCCGGCCCGGTATCCCACACCTCGATCAACGTCGCACCGCCGCGGCGCCGGGCGGCCAGCAGGATCTGTCCCGGAGCGGCATGACGCACCGCATTGGCCAGCAGGTTGCGCACCACCCGCTCCAGCATCATCGGGTCACTCCACACATTCGATACGGTGTGGCGCTGGCGCAAGATGACGCCCTGGGCCGCCGCCTGCGGAGCGAATTCGCGCACCAGCACATCGAACATCTCGGTCAGGTTGACGGTGCGCGGCTTGGCCGCGACCACACCGGCTTCGATGCGGGCGATGTCGAACAGGGCATTGAGAATGGCCTCGGCACTGATCAGAGCCTGGTTGGCCCGCCCGGCCACGTCGCCGTGTTCGCTGCCGTCGAGCCGGCGGGTCAGTACATCCATGAACATCCGCAACGCTTGCAGCGGCTGGCGCAGATCGTGGCTGGCCGAGGCGAAGAAGCGCGTGCGCAACTGGCCGGCCTGCTCCATTGCGGCGTTGAGGGCGCGCAACTCCTTGGTCTGTTTGCCGATCTCGCCGATCTGCACCGCCAGCATCTCGAGAAAGCGCATGCCGCGGTCGACATAATCGCGCGAGAACACCGGCACGGCATCAAGGCTGGCCAAGTAGGCCTGCTCGTCGAAACCGAACTCGGCCGCCTGACGGCGGAAGCTATCGCGGTCGGGGGGCTCCAGGAAGAATTGCCCGGTGAACAAATTGGCCAGATGCTCGCCATCGACCAGGATGGGAAAGGCGGCGTCGACCAGACCATTCAGGCAGCTATAGTAGCACGCGCCGCCCTGCCGCGCCTGCTGTGACAATTCGACGTCGCTTCTGACACAGCGCGCCGCGGTGAGCGGGTTGACACGATGAAAATCCAGACAGATCCGCTTCCACCCCACGCCGACCCAGCGGCCATCCTGGGTGGTCAGAATATTGCCGTCCAGGTCAATGATGGTCGATGGCAGTCCGGTCAGATCGTAGAATCCGGCCATCAATTCCTTGAGCCGTGTCAGATCAACCAACTCTTCAAACCGATACACCACCACGGCCAAAGCCTCCCCCTCTTCCCATCACCCATGCTAGCCGAGCCCCCGTCTGAAGGAAACTATACGCCAGGATAGGGCGTTGCGGTTGCCGCAATCGCAGCCCCTGCACCCTGTCGATTCGCCCCATTGCGCGACTCGACCGGCCGAAAATCATGGATCATCCGGTCATCCGGTCGATCCGGATAAATCCATACGCACACCATCGGCCGGCTCCCCAACCCTGGGCTGGCCAGGGCAACCGGCCTATTGCCGGCGGGCCCTCGAGACCGATTTCAGAAACAATCACGCTTCCCTTTTCCGACCCATTCGGGGTAACCCTTTCTTTGCCAGGGGCACCACAGAATGGTTACAGGATTGCCACCAAGGGGGCGGAGATGTCGGGACGTGTGATCGGTCGGCGGCAACTGCTGAATTTGCTGTTGTCAACGGCCACGGCAGGGGCTTTGAGCGGGTGTGTCGGGCCTCGTGAACAGGGCGGCGTGCTCAGCATGTTCGCGCCGCGCCAGCCGATGCAGGATGTGCAGCCGGCCGCCTATCGCCAGACGGTGCCCAGCGCCGTCGACAAGATCGTCGTGATCAAACACAAGCGCCGCATGTACCTGTATACCGACGGCCGCGTGGTCAAGGAATACAAGGTCTCGCTGGGTCGCAATCCGGTCGGCCACAAGTCCGAACAGGGCGACAACCGCACGCCCGAGGGCACCTATTACATCGACTGGCGCAATGCGGAGTCGTCCTATCACCTGTCGCTGCGCATTTCCTATCCCAACGACAACGACATCGCCCGCGCCCGCGACCGCGGCGTCAATCCCGGCAGCATGATCATGATCCACGGCCTGCCCAACGGCAAAGCCGACATGGTCAACACCCACCGCATCACCGACTGGACCAACGGCTGTATCGCCGTGACCAATCAGGAGATGGATGAGCTGTGGGCGGTGGTGCCGACCGGCACGCCCATCGAAATCAAGGCATAGGGCTCGTGCAATAGATCGGTGGCGGAGCGGCAGGGCAATCGGCTGAACAGCCTCGCGAAAGATGCCTGTTCGGTTGATGGATCGCAGGGGAACAGACGCGGTCGGGACGCCCATTACTGGGCGCCCCCCGCACAGAACCCTACATGCGGCTTTCCCGCATAAGGCTCCCACCTCGGGTATTTACGGGCGAAGCACGCTCCGCGTTCATCTGCGTTACCTGCGCTGCTGCCGCCTCGACTCGGATCACGCTCTATTCGCGGAAATTCACGAATTGCAGCGGCTGGTTGATGTCGAGCGACTTGATCAAGGCGATGGCCTCCTGAAGGTCGTCGCGCTTCTTGCCGGTGACACGCAGTTCGTCGCCCTGAATCGAAGCCTGGACCTTCATCTTGCTGTCCTTGATGTCCTTGACCAGCCGCTTGGCGAGTTCCTTGTCGATGCCCTGCTTGACAATGACCAACTGACGCACCGAATTGCCCGACGCGGCTTCGACGGTCTTGAACTCCAGGGCGCGGGCATCGACGCTGCGCCGCGTGAAGTGGACCTTCAGCAGTTCGTGCATCTGCTTGAGCTTGGCATCGTCATCGGCGAGGACCGTGATGGTGGTGTCCTTGCGCTCGGCCGAGCACTTGGCCCCCTTGAAGTCGAACCGCTGGGCGATTTCGCGGGCGACGCCGGCAAGGGCGTTGTCGACTTCCGCGATGTCGGTCTTGGATACGATGTCGAATGATGGCATGGCGCGGTTGCGGGCTCCCGAGAGTGAGGCGGACTACGGTAATCCCGGCATGGCGGCGAACGCAATACGCAAGGCCGGCGGGCAGGCTTTTGCCGGCGTGGTGCTTGCGCTACGATGGCCGCCCCATCCTTCGAGCATAAGGTCTGCCCGTGTCGATTCTCACCGACCGCTTCGCCGCCGCCCTGGCCTATGCCGAGGGCCTGCACCGCCGACAGACCCGCAAGGGCAACGACATCCCCTATATCGCCCATCTGATGACGGTATGCGCCACGGTGCTGGAATGGGGTGGTGGCGAGGATGTGGCAATCGCCGCGCTGCTGCACGATGCCGTCGAGGACCAGGGCGGACTCGAGACCCTGGCGATCATCCGCGAGCGATTCGGCGATCCGGTCGCCGACATCGTTGCCGCCTGCTCGGACAGCGTCACCACCGACCCGGCCGCCAAGGCGCCGTGGCTGGAACGCAAACAGGCCCATCTCGACAAGCTGGCCAAGGCCGGCCGCGAAGTGGCGATGGTCACCGCCGCCGACAAGCTGCACAATCTACAGGCGATGATCCGCGATGTCCGCCGTGATGGGCCGCAGACGATGGCCCGTTTCAACGCCGCACCAGACCGCATCGTCTGGTTCCACAACGAAGTCGCCCGCGCGCTGGCGCCACACCGCGAATGCGCGCCGGTGGCGGAGGTTACCGAAGCGACGCGGATACTGGCGGAACTGCTGGGGGTGGGCGGGAGATGATGAAACTGCCCTCTCCCGCTGGCGGGAGAGGGAGTTTCTTTACCGGGGACTTTCTTACTTGCCGCTGACCTTGAGCGCCTTCGGGTGCATTTCCTCGGGCGTAGTCCCACCGGGGAGCTGGTGCGCGAGGCCCTTGTGGCAGTCGATACAGGTCGCCCCTTGCGTCTCTGCTTCGAGATGGCGTTCGCGCGCCCGGCTCTTCTGCATGGTCACGTCCATGGCGCTGAAGTTGTGGCAGTTGCGGCACTCGCGGGAGTCGGTGCTGGCCATGGCCGTCCACACATTGCGCGCCAGCCGCAGCCGTTGCGCCTCGAACTTCTCACGGGTGTCGACCGAGCCCAACAGGTGGTGAAGCACCTCGTTGGAGGCCTGGATCTTGCGCACGATCTTGTGCACCCATTCCTTCGGCACATGGCAGTCGGGGCAGGTGGCACGCACGCCCGAGCGGTTGGCGTCGTGGATGGTGCCGCGGTATTCGCGGTAGTTGTTCGCCTCCATCTCGTGACAGGTCAGACAGAACGTCTCGGTGTTGGTCAGCTCCAGCGCCCAGTTGAAGCCACCCCAGCCGCCGACGCCCAGCACGATGCCGATGATCAGCAGCAAGCCGACCGAATAGACGCTCGACGGCCGGCGCAGGCCGCGCCAGGCCCGGCGGATCAGCCCTCCCTGCGGGGCGTCCTCAGTGTGGTGGGCCATGATCTTCCCTTTCCTGCGTCCGGCGCTCAGCGGCTGCCGAAGGTGTTGTCGACCAGCGGCTGCGCGTCGGTCTGCGGAGTGTGGCAGGTGACGCAGAACCAGCGTCCGCGATAGACCTGTTCGCTCTGAACGCCGTCACGGTCCTTGTAATGGGACTCCGGCAACTGCGGCGCCTTTTCCTTGGCGGCGAACTTCCAGTCATGGCAGTTCAGGCACTGGTTGACCTTCAGGTCGATTTCGTACTTGGCCACCTGATGCGGCACCAGCGGCGGCTGCTGACGATAGGCTTTGTCCCATTTCCTCGATTCGGTCACGCTGTAGACCGGGGGGGCGGTGTTGGTGCTGGTCATCTCGTCCTTGGACAAGCCCTTGACCTCGGCGGCCCCCGCCATGCCGGCGAACCCGGCCACCAGCAGACCCGCCATCAGCAGTGTCTTGATTGTGTTTCTCACGGCACGAACTCCCCCTGTTGCTGTGAACCTTTTGTCGCGAAGGCGAAGACATTTTGCGGGCAGACGTCGATGCACCGGCCGCAATTGGTGCAGTCTCCCGCCAGGATGATCGGGCGCGGCCCTTTGAGAGCCGGCGTGATGACATGGGCCTCGGGGCACACGGCATAGCAGTCCATGCAGTGATCGCAGGCGGCGCGGCGCGGCGCGGCGACCCGGATCACGCTGACCTTGCCGACCAGGCCGTAGAAGGCGCCGACCGGGCACAGATGGCTGCACCAGCCGCGGCGGCTGATCGCCAGGTCGAAGACGAAGATCACCGCCACCACCGCCCAGCCGGCCCCGGCACCGAACACCAGGGCGCGATGGGTCAGCGTGACCGGATTGACCAGTTCCCAGGCAATGGTTCCGCTCAGGGCCGAGGCCGCCAGGGCGCCGAACAGGGCCCAGCGCCGCATGTTGCGGCTGGACACCACACCGTCGCGCAACCCCAGGCGCTGCCGCAGCCAATGGGCGGTATCGGTCACCACGTTGAGCGGGCAGACCCATGAACAATAGACGCGCCCACCCACCAGCATATAGCCGACCAGCACGATGACGGCGCCGATCAGGGCGGTGACATGCAGCGGATGACGGGCCAGCAGCGATTGCAGGGCGATCAGCGGATCGGTCAACGGCAGCACGCCGAGGGTCAGGCTGGAGGCCAGCGTTCCCTTGACCAGCCAGATCCCCGCCAGCGGTCCGGCGAGGAACAGGGCGAGAAACAGGGTTTGCGAGGCGCGGCGCAGCAGCAGCCATTTGTGGGCGGCAAGCCAGCCCTTGGCCTGCACTGCGGCGGGTCCGGGACGGCGGCTCATGGCTTGAACTCCTTGAAGCCGCCGCTGGCGTTGGGCGCGGCGCCACCATAGGGCGTCGCGGTGCCGTCACGATAGCCGCGGTCCGGCAGGTCGATGATGTCCTTGATCAGGGACTCACCCTCCTTGCGCTTCTCTTCCCAGCCGAGCCGGTAATGGGAGCCCATGCGGCCCAGCGCCAGCTCGGGCGGCAGCACCTTGATGGCGGCCTCTTCGAGCACGCAGGACTTTTCGCATTTGCCGCAGCCGGTACATTTGTCGGAATGCACCGTCGGGATGAACACGGCATGCTTGCCGGTGCGCTCGTTATGGTGTCGCTCCAGGGTGATGGCCTGATCGAGCAGCGGGCAGTCTCGGTAGCACACGTCGCAGCGCAAGCCCTGGAAGTTCAGGCAGGTTTCCTGCCCGACCAGCACGGCGATGCCCATTTTCGACTTGGTGATATCGGTCAGACTCTTGTCGAGGGCGCCGGTGGGACAGGCGACCACGCAGGGAATGTCCGGGCACATCTCGCACGGCACCTGACGCGCGATGAAATACGGGGTACCCGGGGCCGGACCTTGCCCGACATCAGCCAGATGCAACGTCTTGTACGGACAATCCCGCACACACAGGCCGCAGCGGGAACAGGCCGACAGGAAATCCTGTTCGGCGAGCGCGCCCGGCGGCCGAAGGGTGGTGGCCGGATGGGTCTGAGCCTGACGGGACAGCATGCCCAGGCCCAGGCCGAAGAAGCCGACACCACAGACCGTGCGCACGGCGCCAGCGAGCATATCGCGGCGGCTGGTGGCGTCCTTTTCGGTCTGGCGGGTCATGATTGGGAACCTCATTACGCAATGTTCAAGGTGAACGGTTCCAGTTTGGCGGCAATGTCCGCCCCCCTCTCGTCATCCCCGCGAAAGCGGGGATCCATGGCGCCGCCACCACCCTCTTTACGAGAGGGACCGGAGCTTGCCCAACCATGGATCCCCGCTTTCGCGGGGATGACGAGTGAAATACAGGTCGTCATTCCTACACCCGATTGCCCGGGCTTCAACGCGGGCCCCTCCCTCTCCCGCATGCGGGAGAGGGCAAAAACCGCCTACGCCTTCACCACACGCACGGCGCACTTCTTGAAGTCCGTTTCTTTCGACAGCGGACAGGTGGCGTCGAGGGTCAGCTTGTTGACCAACTGGCCTTCATCGAACCACGGGATATAGACCATGCCGAGCGGCGGCTTGTTGCGGCCGCTGGTTTCGACGCGGGTCACCACCTCGCCGCGGCGGGTCTGCAACTTGACCTCCTGGCCACGGCGCAGGCCGCGGGCCTTGGCGTCGTCCGGGTGCATGAACACCTGGGCGGCCGGATAGGCCTTGTGCAGTTCGGGAACGCGGCGGGTCATTGAACCCGAATGCCAGTGCTCCAGCACGCGGCCGGTGACCAGCCACAGGTCATAGTCCTTGTCAGGCATTTCCGCCGCCGGCTCGTAGGGAGCGGCGATGATCCACGCCTTGCCGTCGGGCTTGCCGTAGAACTTCATGCCCTCGCCGGCCTTGACATAAGGGTCGTAGCCTTCGCGGAAGCGCCACAGCGTTTCCTTGTTGTCGACCACCGGCCAGCGCAGGCCGCGGGACTGATGGTAGGTATCGAACGGCGCCAGATCATGGGCGTGGCCGCGGCCGAAACCAGCGTATTCCTCGAACAGGCCCTTGTGGACATAGAAGCCGAAGGCTTCGGACTCGTCGTTGTCGAAGCCTTTCTGGCATTCGCTGACCGGGAACTTGTTGACCGTGCCGTTGGCATAGAGCACGTCGAACAGAGTCTTGCCGCGCAGTTCCGGCTTCTTGGCGATCAGCTCCTCGGGCCACACTTCTTCGACCTTGAAGCGCTTGGAGAATTCCATCACCTGCCACAGATCGGAGCGAGCCTCGCCCGGAGCCTTGACCTGCTGGCGCCAGAACTGGGTGCGGCGCTCGGCATTGCCATAGGCGCCTTCCTTTTCCATCCACATGGCGGTGGGCAGGATCAGGTCGGCGGCCAGGGCGGTGACCGTCGGATAGGGATCGGAAACGACGATGAAGTTTTCCGGGTTGCGATAGCCCGGATAGCCTTCCTCGTTCATGTTGGGGGCGGCCTGCATATTGTTGGTGCACTGCACCCAATACGCATTGAGCTTGCCGTCCTTGAGCATGCGATGTTGCAGCACGGCGTGGAAGCCGGGCTTTTCCGGGATGGTGCCGGCCGGCAGATTCCAGTTCTTTTCGGTGATTTCGCGATGCTTGGGGTTCATCACCACCATGTCGGCGGGCAGACGGTGAGAGAACGTTCCCACTTCGCGCGCCGTACCGCAGGCCGAGGGCTGGCCGGTCAGCGAGAACGGACCGTTGCCCGGCTCGGAGATTTTGCCGGTCAGCAGGTGGATGTTGTAGATGTTGGAATTCATCCACGAGCCGCGGGTGTGCTGGTTCACACCCATGGTCCACAGGCTCATCACCTTCATCTTCGGGTCGGCATACAGCTTGGCCAGGGCGATCAGCTTGTCGGCCGGAACGCCGGAAATCTGCGATGCCTTCTCGACCGTGTATTCCGCCACGAACGCCTTGAAGGCGGCGAAATCCATGTCCTCGACCTTGTCGGCGTCGGGATTCTTGGCCGCCTTCTGGGTCGGATGCTCGGGCCGCAGGCCGTAACCGATATCGGTGGTCGCCCGCTTGAAGTTGACGTGCTTGCCGACGAAGGATTCGTTCACACCACCGTTCTGGATGATGTAATTGGCGATGAAATTGACGATCGCCAGATCCGACTGCGGATTGAAGATGATCGGAATGTCGGCCAGCTCGAACGAGCGATGCTCATAGGTCGACAGCACCGCCACCTTGCAGCCGTCATGAGTCAGGCGGCGGTCGGTCAGGCGCGACCACAGGATCGGATGCATTTCCGCCATGTTCGCGCCCCACAGCACGAAGGCGTCGCCATGCTCAAAGTCGTCATAGCAGCCCATCGGCTCGTCGATGCCGAAGGTGCGCATGAAGCCGACCACCGCCGAGGCCATGCAATGGCGGGCGTTGGGGTCGAGGTTGTTGGAGCGCAGACCGGCCTTCATGAACTTGGAGGCGGCATAGCCTTCGAAGATGGTCCACTGGCCCGAGCCGAACATGCCGACCGAAGTCGGCCCCTTCTTCTTCAGGGCTTCCTTCCACTTGGTGGCCATGACGTCGAAGGCTTCATCCCACGACACCGGCGTGAACTCGCCGTTCTTGTCGTAGACGCCGCCCTTCTTGCGCAGCAGGGGCTTGGTAAGACGATCCTGGCCATACATGATCTTGGACAGGAAGTAGCCCTTGATGCAGTTCAGGCCCTTGTTGACCGGCGCATCGGGGTCGCCCTGAGTGGCGACGACGCGGCCGTCCTTCACGCCCACCAGCACGCCGCAGCCGGTACCGCAGAAGCGGCACACGCCCTTGTCCCAGCGGATGCCGCCGGGAACGGCGGCTTCGGCCGGGGTGGTGAGCGTCGCCGGCAGGGTAATGCCGGCCGCAGCCGCGGTGGCCAGGACCGCATTCGATTTGATGAAATCGCGACGTGTGGTGTTCATGAGGAGGCCTCCCCTATTTCCCCTGTATCGTGATAGTGGTATACCAGCGATGCTGAAACAACGCCGGCAACGTCGTGGAAGCGGTGCAGGATGTCTCCCGCTGTTGTTTCTTCGCTGTCCTCAACGGTGACCACCAGGCGTCCGTCATCGGTGGCGTGATGAATTTCGACTCCGGGCAGCGCCGTCAGGCCGGCGCGCACTACGTCCAGGCGTTCGGGGCGGGCCTGGATCAGCACGCCACAGATATGCCCTTCGTCAGCCGGCCGGTTGTCGACTTCCTCGGTAATGAATTTCCTTACGCGCATTCCGCACTCTCCTCCCGCGGCCGTGCCTGCACGGTGATGGCGCCCACCGGACAACGGGCGACGCAGGCACCGCAGCCGCTGCATTTCTCGGCATCAACCCGGACCTCGGCGCGGCCGCCGACCATCAGGCGAAAGCTGATGGCTCCGTCCTCGCACCATTCACCACACACGCGGCAAGCGGTCCCGTGCAGCGACAGGCACCCGTCGGCGGCGGCGGCCAGCAGCGGCAAGGCGCGACCGTCGTGACGTGCCAGGGCACCGGGTTTGCAGACCGCGACACAGTCGCCGCAAAAGGTGCAGCCGCCACGAGTAAACCCGATCGTCGGGTATTCTCCGTCGCCGACAGCCAGCACTTTTTGCGGGCATGCCGCAACACAATCACCGCACCGAGTGCATCTGTCCAGGAACTGCTGCTCGGCCAAGGCCCATGGTGGACGTGGTTGAGGCGTCTTCCGTCCGGCTCGGAACAGATCACGCCGCGTCAAAACCATTCCGCCATACTCCCCGCATGGGGCACTCGTCCCCTACCCATCTCGCCGTGTCCTGGTGTAGGAACTCTAGCGCTTCGGACGCATCGGCAAACTTGACGTTGGTCAACTCCGCAACGGTGAGGGGAAACCACACCGGATGTGCGGCAATATGTCGCAGGAGGCCGGCTGCGATCGGCATAGGCCTTAAGCCCGAAGTCCTATCCCTTTCCCTTCCGGCACAGGACACACCATCTATGGTCAGAGACTGGCGACGCGGGGCGCCGGTCGCTGTTATGCGTCCCGAAAGTGCGTATGCCATGGCCGATCCTCTGGTATATCCGATTGTCGTGCTCACCCTTCTTGCGGCCGGTCTGGCCTGGGCCTGGCGCCGCTCGGTCGGCCGCGAGGCGATCAGCGAGGCCCAATTCCGTCAGGTGCGCGACGCCGCCCAGGATGCGCGGCGGCTGATCGACGCCCTTTCGCTGCCCATCGCCTTCGTCGACTCCGGGCGGCGGGTGCGTCACGTCAATCAGCGGTTCCAGGAATGGCTGGGCCAGCCGGCCGAGGCGCTGGTCGGCGCCGATCTGGCCGTGGTATCGAGTCCGCTGACGGGCGAGCGGCTCACCGCGGGACTGGATCTGGCGCTGTCGGGCACCGCCGACGCCTTCGAGACCTCCCTGGCATTGCGCAGCACATCGCAGCCGGTCAACGTGTCGCTGATCCCCTTCGGCGGGCTCGATCAGGGGCTGATCGTCGTCATCGAAGATCTGTCCGAGCGGCGGCAGGCCGAGGAGCGGCTGCGCGGCAGCGAGGCAACCACCCGGGCCATCCTGGAGGCCGCGGTGGACGGCATCATCACCATCGACGCCAAGGCCCGCATCGAGACCTTCAATCGCGCCGCCGAGCGGATCTTCGGCTACCCCGCCGCCGAGGTGCTCGGCCGCAACATCAACATCCTGATGCCGTCGCCCTACCGCGAGGCGCACGACCAGTATGTCGGCAATTACCTGACCTCGGGCCAGGCCAAGATCATCGGCATCGGCCGCGAGGTGACAGGGTTGCGCAAGGACGGCTCGACCTTTCCCATGGATCTGGCGGTGGGCGAAAGCCGGGTCGGGGGCCGGCGCATCTTCGCCGGCATCGTCCGCGACATCACCGACCGCAAACAGGCCGAGGTCGCACTGCGTCACGCCAAGGACGAGGCCGAGCGGGCCAATCTCGGCAAGTCGAAATTCCTCGCCGCCGCCAGCCACGACCTGCGTCAACCGGTCCAGGCGCTGTTTTTCTTCACCGCCGCCCTGGACCGCAAGCTGCACGGCCATCCCGCCCGTACCGTACTGACCGACCTGCAACGCTCGCTGGAGTCGCTGAATATTCTGCTCGATTCGCTGCTGGATATTTCCAAGCTGGACGCCGGCGTGGTTACGCCGAAGGAAACCACTTTCTCGGTGGCCTCGCTGCTGGAGCGCATGGACAGCGAATTCACCCCCGCCGCCCAGGCCAAGGGCATACAGTTGCGCGTCCTGCCGTCGACCGCGGTTATCCGCAGCGACCCGTCGCTGCTCAGCCGGGTGATTCAGAATCTGGTGGCGAATGCGGTACGTTATACGACCAAGGGGCGCATCCTGCTGGGCTGCCGACGGCACGGCAAGGTGCTGCGCATCGAGGTGTGGGACACCGGCATCGGTATCCCGCGCGAACGGCTGGGCGATATTTTCGAAGAGTTCTATCAGGTCGGCAATTCCGAACGGGATCGCTCGCAGGGGCTGGGGCTCGGCCTGGCCATCGTCCATCGGCTGGCGCGGCTGCTGCGTCATCCGATCACCGTGACATCGGACCTGGGCCGCGGCTCGGTGTTCTCGATCGAGGTGCCGCTGGCCGACCAGGCCGCCGCCCTGCCCCGCCGCCCGATCGCCGTCGCCGCACCGGATGCGGCCCGGCTGGTGGTGATCATCGACGACGAGGCCAGCGTGTTGAAAGCCCTGCACCTGATCCTCGAAGCCTGGGGCTTCGACGTGCTGGCGGCCAGTTCGGAAGACGAGGCCGTCGCCTTGCTGGAACAGCACAAACGGCGGCCCAACGCCATCGTCGCCGACTACCGGCTGCGCAACGGCCGGACCGGCACCGAGGCTATCCGCCACATCCGCGACCTGTTCGATTCACCGATTCCCAGCATCATCATTACCGGCGACACCGCCCCGGAACGCCTGCGCGAGGCCGAGGCCAGCGGCCTGTCCATCCTCCACAAACCGGTCCAGCCGCCTCAGTTGCAGTTGCTGCTGAAGGAGACCATGGCCCAGGCGTGATGGGCGACACAGCACCTGCCCCCGTGCGGAAAAATTCCTCTCGGCTAATACTTTCGCGTCAACACTTAACCTTTGGTATAGGGTTCGGGCGCGATGGTCCTGGGGTACCCTCCAAGCTGGTTTTGGGCGCAGGAGGCGGTCACGGAGGACAGGTCGACAGCAGGGATGGGTGACAACAATGAACCCAACGCGGCGGATCGCGGCCTCATGCGGCTTGGCCGTGTGCTTGATGCCGCGTGTGACGAAATCTATGTGATCGACAGTGACGCCCTGACGATTCTCCAGGCCAATCGCGGGGCCTGCGAGGCGCTTGGCTATACCGCCGACGAGTTGGCCGGGCTGCCGGCCACCGCGGTGATGGCAGGCCATTCGGAGCAGACTCTGGCCCAGTCGCTGCGGCCGCTGATGACCGGGGAGCGGCAGATCGTCCAGCTTTCCGGCACCCATCGCCGCAAGGATGGCGGCAGCTATGCGGTGGATGTCCGCTTCCAGCTCAGCAATGCCGAACAGCCGCCGATCCTGCTGGCGTCGGCGACCAATGTGGGGCAATTGCGGCTGGTCGAAGAGCAGTTGCGCCGCATCAACCGGGCGATGACGACTCTGACCCGTGCCACCGAGGCGCTGATTCACGCCACCGACACCATGCAACTGCTCGACGAGGTGTGTCGCATCGCCGTCGACGTGGGTAGCTATCGGCTGGCCTGGATCGGCACGGTCCGCCACGACGAGGCTCGCAGCATCATCCCCATCGCCCGCTATGGCGGCGAGTCCGGCTATCTCGACGACGCGGTGATAAGCTGGTCCGAGGCCGACGAACGCGGCCGTGGCCCGACCGGCACCGCGGTGCGGACCCGCCGCCCGCAGGTGGCCCGCTTCACCGCCACCGAGTCGACCTTCGCGCCGTGGCGCGAGGCGGCATTGCGTCATGGGTTCGGATCGAGCATCGCCTTGCCGCTGGTGGTGTTCGATCAGGTGACCGCCGTACTCAATATCTACGCCGCCGAGCCCGATGCCTTCGACGCCGACGAGATGCGCCTGCTCGGAGATCTGGCCCGCAATGTCTCCTACGGTCTGGCCGCCCTGCGCACCGAACTGCGCCGCCGCCGCACCGAGCGTGAGCTGAAGGAGAGCGAGGAGCGCTATCGCGCCCTGGTCGAGCTGTCGCCCGACGCCATCCTGGCCCATGCCGACGGAGTCGTGGTGTTCGCCAACGCCGCCGCCCAGCGGGTGTTCCGTGTCCCCGACGGCGACGGTCTGGTCGGCCGCGCCGTGCTTGATCTGGTCCATCCCGATTATCGCGCCGTCGCCCTGCAACGCATGCTGGCGCCGGTGCTGCCGACTCAGCTTCTCGAGGAGCGGCTGTTGCGGCTCGACGGCGAAGAATTCTTCTCCGAGATGGTCATCACCGAACTGACCCTGCACGGCGCCAAGACGCGGCTGGTGGTGATCCGCGACGTCACCGAACGCCGTCAGGTCCGCGATCAGCTTGTGCAGGCGGCCAAGCTGGCGACCCTGGGGGAAATGGCGGCGGGCATGGCGCATGAATTGTCGCAGCCGCTCAACGTCATCCGCATGGGGGCCGAGGGCGCGCTGATGCTGATCCGCCGCGGTCGCGCCAGCGAAGACTACAAATCCAAGCAGTTCGAACTGATCGCCGACCAGACCCGGCGCATGGCCGAGATTATCGACCATATCCGCATTTTCAGCCGCAAAGACACGGGCGAGGTCGAGACCTTCGATGCCGCCGTCGCCGTGCGGATGGCCGTCGAACTGTTCGAACGTCAGTTGCATGGCGACGGCGTGGCCATCTCCGCCACCTATCCGCACACCCCCAGCCCGGTGCTCGGCCGGCCGGTCCAGTTGGAGCAGGTGGTCATGAACCTGCTGGCCAATGCCGCCGACGCGGTCCGCGAAAAACTGCGCCGCTCGGGCGACGAGGGCTTCCGCGGCAAGCTGGAAGTGGTCACCACATGCAGCGAGGATCTTGGCCTGATCTGGATTGCCGTGTCGGACAACGGCACCGGCATTCCCGCCCAGGCCCTGGAACGCATTTTCGAGCCGTTCTTCACCACCAAGGAAATCGGCCGCGGCACCGGGCTCGGCCTGTCGGTCAGCTTCGGTATCATCGCCGCCATGTCCGGCCGGCTGGACGCCTGCAACAACAAGGAAGGGGCATCATTCGTGATCACCCTGCCGCTGGCCCAGGTCGCCGCCGTCCCGATCCCCCTCGAAGCGACGCCTGAGCCGCGCCCGGCCCCCAGCGCCGACGGCCGTCACCTGCTGGTGGTCGACGATGAACCCGAAGCGGTCGCGGCAATGGCCGCCTATCTGCGCGAATGCGGCTATCGGGTCGGCACCGCCAGCAACGGCCTGGAAGCCTGGGAAGTTTTTCAGGCCGATCCGGCCGAGGCGGTCATCACCGATCTGCGGATGCCCAAGGGCGATGGACGGGAACTGATCCGCCGCTTGCGCCAGCATGACCCGCTGTTGCCGATCATCGTCGTCACCGGGCATATGGGCAGCACCGAGCGGCTGGACGATGACGAGGACGACCTGGTGGTGGTCATGAAAAAGCCGGTCAGTCTCCAGGTTCTGGCCGAAACGGTCGACCAATTTCTCGAGGTTTAGAGCGTAATCCGATCAGGTTGGATCACGCTCCAGCCGCCATTGCGGCGGCGGCCAAGCGCGGAGCGCGCCCGGCGAGGGCTGAACAAGTAGAGCATTTTCGACCACCTCGGAAAATGCTCCAGCTTCATCTCGACAGCCGTGTTGTAGGCAGTTTAGAACAACGCTATGATGTGCTTTCCGGGGTATTCGCATGGCAGGGAAACGGAAACCAGATGCAGATCATCGTCGCGGACGACCACAACCTCGTGCGAGAGGGCCTCAAGCCGTTCCTGCATGAGCTGGGCGACGACGTGCAGGTGCTTGATGCCGCGTCGCTCGATGAGGCGATGGCCAAGGCCGAGACAGCCGAGTCGCTCGTTCTGGTGCTGCTCGATCTGCGCATGCCCGGCATGAATGGCCTGTCCGGGATCGAGGTGTTCCATCGCCGCTTCCCCACCGTGCCGGCCGTCGTGCTGACCGGGCATATCAATCGCGACGACGTGATGGCGGCGGTGCGGATCGGCGCTTCGGGTTATATTCCCAAGACCATCAGCGGAACCTCGCTGGTCAATGCCTTGCGCCTGGTGCTGTCGGGGGAAAAATACCTGCCGGCCTTCATGCTGACCGACGAGCCCGAGGAACCGACCTTTTCCGAGACACCGCGCAACGTGCCCGGCAAGCCGACGCCGCTGGATACGCTCAGCCCGCGTGAACGCGAAATCCTGTCGCTGCTCATCGAGGGCCGCACCAACAAGGATATCGCCCGCAAGCTTGATCTTCAGGAAATCACCATCAAGATTCACCTGCGCAACGTCTATCGCAAGATCGGCGCGGTCAACCGGGCCCAGGCGGTGCGGATCGCTATGACTGCCGGCTGGACCGTACCTGCCACCCCATCAGCTTGACGGATCGGCCGACTTGCTTCAGCGTTGCCCGGAATGGAACGGATGCGGGAGCAGAACATGAAGACGGTCGCCTCGATTTCGTTCCGGGATAACAAAAGCATCAGCATGGACGTGGAAAGCGTCAATGCCATCGAGGTGGGCTCGCCGATGGAGGTCGAGACCGGAGTCTGGTTCTGTGAGATGCTGATCCGCACCGCTCACGGCACGGTGGCCCTGCAACTGACGGCCGACGATCCCGCCAAGTTCGATGTGGCGACGCGGGAGCTGTCGGAGTAACCGGGCGGATTCACCGCAGCACAGCACGTTTTCATCTCCAGTGATGTGCGCCCCGCTTGCACTGCCCGCCATTCTCCCCCATACCTGACCCGGTCGTCACCACCCCGAGGTTCTGATGTTGTTCTCCGCTTTCGAGCGAATGGTCGCCTTGCGATATTTGCGGGCGCGGCGCAAGGAGGGCTTCATCTCGCTGATCGCCGGCTTTTCGCTGGCCGGGATCGCGCTGGGGGTCGCCACGCTGATCGTCGTGCTGTCGGTGATGAACGGCTTCCAAAGTCAACTGCTGGGCCGTATCCAGGGCCTGAATGGCCATTTCGGCCTGTTCGGGCCGGGCGGTGCGCTGACTCATTACCAGGAAATGACCACCGAGATTGAGCAGATGCCGGGGTTGCGGGTGCTTCCCACCCTGGAAAACCCGGCCATGGCGGTATCGCCGCGCACCTCGTCGGGCGCGGTGGTGCGGGGGCTGCGGCCGGATGACCTGACTTCGCTGCCGATGCTCAACAGGTCGATTGAACGGACCGGCCAGCCGTTCGAGGGCAACAACGCGGTGATCATCGGCGCCCGTCTGGCCGAGCGGCTGGGCCTCAAGCTGGGCGACGAGGTGACGCTGATCGCCCCCAAGGGCACTGTCACCGCCTTTGGCACGGTGCCGCGCATGCGGCCGTATCGCATCGTCGGCACCTTCGAGGCCGGCATGTACGAATACGATAACGCCTTCGTCTACATGCCGCTGCCGGCGGCACAGCTATTTTTCCAGATGCCCGACGCGGTGACCCATTTGCAGGTGTTCGTCGCCGACCCGGATCGCATCGACGCCTCGCGCCTGGATCTCATCCGGCTGGTCAGCGGCCGGGCCCGGGTGTTCGACTGGGAACAGGTCAACGCCTCGTTCTTCGAATCCGTCAAGGTCGAGCGCAACGTCATGTTCCTGATTCTGGCGCTGATCGTGCTGGTGGCGGCCTTCAACATCATCTCCAGCCTGATCATGATGGTGAAGGACAAGACCCGGGCGGTCGCCATCATGCGCACCATGGGCGCCAGCCGCGGCGCCATCATGCGCATCTTCTTCATCGACGGCGCCGCGGTGGGCGTGGTCGGTACGGCGGTGGGGGTGCTGCTGGGCACCGCCTTCGCCCGCAACATCGAAACCATCCGCGGATGGTTGCAGGACTGGCTGGGGGTCAACGTGTTCAATCCGGAAATCTATTTCCTCAGCGAATTGCCGTCGCAGGTCCATCTGGGCGATCTGGCGACGGTGGTGGGCATGGCGCTGGCGCTGTCCTTTGCCGCCACCCTGTACCCGTCGTGGCGAGCGGCACGGCTCGATCCGGTGGAGGCGTTGCGCTATGAGTGAGCCGGCACTGCGTCTCGACGGCCTGACCCGCCGTTTCCATCAGGGCCGCGACGATCTCGAGGTGCTGAAGGGCGCCGCCCTGGCCGTCCATCCCGGCGAAATCGTCGCCCTGGTCGGCCCCTCGGGCGCCGGCAAGTCGACCCTGCTGCATATCTGCGGCCTGCTGGAAAAGCCGGATACCGGCGAGGTGTTTCTGGCCGGCGAGCCCTGCGGCAAACTGTCCGACGACCGCCGCACCCAGCTACGCCGCATCCATCTCGGCTTCGTCTATCAGTATCACCACCTGCTGCCCGAGTTCTCGGCCCTGGAAAACGTCGTACTGCCGCAGATGATCGCCGGCACGTCCCGCAAACGCGCCGCTGAACGCGCCCAGGAGCTGCTGTCCCGGCTCGGCCTCGGCCCGCGCGCCGAACACCGCCCCGGCCAGCTGTCCGGCGGCGAGCAGCAGCGCGTCGCCATCGCCCGCGCCCTGGCCAATCAGCCCAAGGTTCTGCTGGCCGACGAACCCACCGGCAATCTCGACCCGCACACCGCCGACGGGGTGTTCGACGAACTGATGCGCCTGGTCCGCGACGAAGGCCTGGCCGCCCTGATCGCCACCCACAACCCCGACCTCGCCCGCCGCATGGACCGCGTGGTGCGGTTGCAGGATGGGGTGCTGGTGGAGGGGTAGGGATGACGGCCGGCATGCGGGCGGGGCGCCCGCGCTCCCAGAAAACAAAAGAAACCCTCTTGCCCCTGGGAGCGCGGGCGCCTCGCCCGCTGCCGGCCTCTCCACCCAAGGGTTGGTACTCGCGGGGTTACCTGCCACATCTCGACGCGCCCAACCTCATTCAAGCGATTACATTTCGCCTTGCTGACAGCCTCCCCAGCGATGTCTTGGAACGGCTGACAGATGATCCCGACCGACGACGCAAGTTGGAGGCGCTGTTGGATGCCGGCCAGGGCGCTTGTTTGCTGCGAAAGCAACGCGCAGCGGAGATTACACAAGACGTGCTGCTGGCTTGCGATGGCGAACAGTATCGGTTGATCTCATGGGTGATCATGCCGAATCACGTCCATTGCCTGCTCGAAACCAAATCCGATTGGCCTTTGTGTCGCGTGGTTCAAAGCTGGAAGTCGGTGTCGGCACATCGTATCAACCGCCTGCTGGGACGCTCCGGCGCACTCTGGCAACCCGACTACTTCGACCGCTATATCCGCGACGACCACCACTTGGCCGCCGCGATCGCCTATATTGAGGATAACCCGGTCAAGGCCGGCTTGGCTTCCGTCGCCGAGGACTGGCCTTGGGGAAGCGCCGCAATGCGGGCGGGGCGCCCGCGCTCCCAGGAAAGCATAATGCCATGACCATCCAATCACTGACCATCCAGGGCTATCGCACCCTCAAGGACGTGACCTGGACGCCGGGGCGGCTGAACGTGCTGATCGGGCCGAACGGGTCGGGCAAGTCGAACCTGCTGAAGGCGTTGCGGCTGCTCAAAAGCTGCGCTGAGGGACGGTTGCAAAAGACGCTGATTGATGAGGGGGGGATTTCGGATGTTCTTTGGGATGGCATGGCAAAGGAATTGGCCTTCAGCATGCTCTTCTTGGCGAAAGATGAATTTCCTTTGGATTTAGATGACGACACCGTAGAGTTCGAGTACAATGTAATTATTAATGAATTATCAACAATTAAAATAGAAACACTTATTCACATAGGGAACTCGGCACACATTGAACTTATATCGCGTACGAGAAACATTCTTGCCGCAGATACAAAAGGAAAGTTAATTGATGCATCGCGGTCAGCGGATAGAGGCGAACCTTTCTTGTCGCAAGCCGGCCCAGGACTATCCTGGCGTATATCGCTCGCGAAAGACGGCATTAACTGGCTATTGTATTTCGGCTTCGACACCCGCCCAATCGCCGAAGTCCGACGATCGGCTGTCGCTCGCCCTGAAAAAATTCTCTCCGAGGATGGCGGCAACCTGACGCCTGTGTTGCATACGCTGTACACCACCGATCGCACCTTCAAACGTTCCCTGGACGCGGCGATGAAGGCGGCGTTCGGGCCGGATTTCGACGAACTGGTCTTTCCGCCGGCTTCGGATCAACGAGTCCAGTTGCGGGTACGCTGGCATAGCCTGAAGACCGAACAGTCCATGGCCAACCTGTCCGATGGCACCATTCGGTTTCTGTGCTTGGCAGCAATCCTGCTCAATCCAAAGCCGCCGCCGCTGATCGCCATCGACGAGCCGGAGACCGGATTGCACCCCAGCATGTTCAATGTCATTGCCGACATGGCAGCGGAGGCGGCGACTCGCACCCAGGTGCTGTTGACCACCCATTCCCCGCAATTCCTCGACGCGGTCGGCCGTCACCATCCGACGACCACCGTCACCGGATGGGAGGACGGAGCGACCACACTGTCAGTGCTCGATCCCGAGGAACTGGCGACGTGGCTGCAAACCTATACGCTTGGCGAACTCTTCACCTCGGGCGATCTTGAGGCCATGAAATGAGGGTCTTGCTGTTCGTCGAAGGGGAGATGGAGCAGAAGGGCCTGCCGCCGTGCCTGTCCACCTATTACCAGCAATCTCTTGGCCGCCGGATTCGATTTCAGCCGATCTGTTTTCGTGGCTCCGCCAATTATGTGGGGGAACTGGCCAAGAAGGTCCGCATGCATCTGGAAGCCAAGGCTTCCGGCGATATCCTGGCCGCCTTCGGCATCGTCGATCTGTATGGACTGCCGCTGCACCTGCCCGGCTGGCAGAACAAGGGTATCGCGGATAAGGTGTCGCTGGCACGCAAGCACTTCGAAACTCAGGTCGGACACCCGAAATTCCGCCAATTCTTCGCCGTCCATGAAACCGAGGCGTGGCTGCTGGCAGATTCCGCTCGACTGCCCGACCCGGTGCGCAAGGCCCTGCCCGGCAGATGCACGCGCCCCGAAGAGGTCAACCACGACATGCCGCCGGCCAAGCTGCTTGACAAGCTGTATCGCGACAAGGCCTCTCGGGGATATCAGAAGTCCATCGACGGCGTAAACATGCTGCGTGATCTGTCGCCCGACACGGTGTCGGGCAAATGCCCGCATTTCCGTGAAATGCTCACTGAATTGACTACCCTGGTGACGGCCGGAGTTCCCGCATGACCTTCTCGCCCTTCGAACGCACCGTGGCCGCCCGTTATCTCCGCACCCGGCGGAGGGAGGGGTTTATTTCGTTGATTGCCTGGTTCTCGCTGGTCGGCATCGCGCTGGGGGTTGCCGCTCTGATCATTGTCATGTCGGTGATGAACGGTCTGCGCGAGGATCTGCTGGGCAAGGTGATTGGTGTCAACGGTCATGTGGTGGTGCAGGGTCAGGGCGCCACACTCGACGGCTGGCCGGCGCTGGCCGCGCGTATCCAGGAAATCCCCGGCGTCGTCTCGGTCACCCCGACCGTCGAGGGCCATGTCATGGCCACCGGCTCGCTGGGGTTGACCGCCGGAGCGGTGGTGCGGGGCGTGCCGCTGGACAGGCTGGAGAAGCGCGCCAATCTCCGCCGCTACGGACAGGACACCGATCTGTCGACCGGGCTGGTGGTCGGCTATCGGCTGGCCGACAAGATGGTGCTGGCTCAGGGTGATCGGGTTACCCTGGTGGTGCCGCGGCCGGGGCCGCAGGGGCGCGGCTATGCGCCGCGGACCAGCGGCTTTCCGGTGACCTCGCTGTTCTCGGCGAGCATGGGCGAGTATGATTCCAACTACATGTTCCTGCCGCTCGACCTTGCCCAGGAGTATTTCGACCTGGGAGAGGCGATCAGCTATCTCGAGGTGATGGTCGTCGATGCCCAGCAGGTCGCCCCGATCAGCGCCGCTATCGCTCAGGTGGTCGGCGATCAGGGTCGGGTGCAGGACTGGCAGCAGCGCAACAAGAGCATCTTCAACGCCTTGCAGGTGGAGCGCTGGGTCACCTTCCTGCTGCTCACCCTGATCATCGTCGTCGCCGCTTTCAATATCATCTCGTCCCTGTCGATGCTGGTGAAGGAAAAGGGCCGCGACATCGCGGTGCTGCGCACCCTGGGGGCGACCCAGGGGATGATCCTGCGCATCTTCTTCCTGTCCGGCGCCTCGGTGGGGGTGGCCGGTACCGGAGTCGGGCTCGGGCTCGGCCTGACGCTGGCGCTGAACGTCAAGGGCATCCGCTTGGCGTTGCAGACCGTGGGCGGCGGCAACATGTTCGCCGGCGAAATCGAGTTCCTCGCCCGGCTGCCGGCCCGCGTCGAGCCGCTGGAAGTGGCCGGCGTGGTCGCCCTCGGTCTGATCCTGTCGTTCGCCGCAACGCTCTACCCGGCGTGGCGGGCGGCCCGGCTCGACCCCGTCGAAGCCCTGCGCTATGAGTGAATGGCCACGCATAACCCCCGCTTGCCCCCGCCCCCCGCAAGCGGCTATGGTGCCGCGCCGTTGGGGCATGAGCTGATATAGGAGTAGGGACCGTGGCGGACGTGATTGATCAGGTCGCCGATGTAGGTGGTATCGCCGCCGATCGCCTGCGCTCTTTCATCGAACGCATCGAGCGTCTCGAGGAAGAGAAAGGCAATATTTCCAAGGACATCAAGGACGTCTATTCCGAGGCCAAGGGCACCGGCTTCGACGTCAAGATCATGCGCCAGATCATCCGCCTGCGGAAGCAGGAGGAGCATGTCCGCAAGGAAACCGAGGAACTGCTGGATCTCTATAAGCGCGCCCTCAATATGGATTGAGCTTGGCTCGGCCGGCCGGATGAATTAGTGTCTGCTAATGAATAGCCGGAGTCGGGATTGATGCGTATCGCGGTGATGAGTGACCTCCACCTCGAACAGGGGGAGTGGACACCGCCGCCCTTGGATGTGGATCTGGTGGTACTGGCCGGCGACATCATGCATGGCGTCGGCGGAGTCGACTGGGCGGCGCGGATGTTTGCCGGCCGCCCGGTGCTGTATGTTTCCGGCAATCATGAGAACTGGGAATACGACGCGGCCGAAATTCGCTCCGGCCTCGCCGAGGCCGCCACGGCAACCGAAAATGTGCGCGTCCTCGACAACACCGAACTGTATCTCGACGAGCACACCCGAATCCTCGGCTGCACCCTATGGGTCGACTACTGCGTCCACGGCACCGAGTTGCAGGCGGCGCGGATGGCCGAACTGGCGGAGCGGGCCAACGATTTCCATAATTTCACCTATCGCGGCGGCGCGCTGACGCCCGAGCATGTGCTGGCCTGGCACACCGAGTCGCGCGCCTGGCTGGAGGAGCGCCTGACGGCCGTCCAACCCGGTGAGACCACCATCGTCATCACCCACCACGCCCCCAGCCTGTTGTCGCTCAGCCCGCATCGCCGCGAGCGCACCATCATTGCCGGAGCCGCCTCGAACCTGGAAGAGCTGATCCAGCGCACCAGCCCGGCGCTGTGGATTCATGGCCACACCCACGATGACGCCGACTACATCATCGGCACCACCCGTATCGTCAGCCGCCAGCGCGGTATCGCCAAGACCGAGGGGTTCCAGCCGCTGATAATCGAGCTGGAACGCCCTGCCCCCTGACGGGGGACTTCCGGCTTAGGTGACGACCGTAAATAACTGCTCCATTTCCCAATTCGTCATGCCCGGACTTGATCCGGGCATCCACGCATCCACGCCACTCAAATGCTCACTTTGCGGCACCACGTGGATGCCCGGGACAAGCCCGGGCATGACGATCAGTTGAAGCGGTTTTGTTTCCGATCGTCGGCTCAGAACCCTATCGGTGGCTTGTCCGGGGGATAGGTCACCACATAGCCGAAATCGACGGACTTCTTTTCGCCCGGCTTGGCCGTCCAGCCCCAGGACAGCACCCCGGGCTGGTCCTGCACATCCTTGCTGAAGCCCGGGGTGGTATCCTTTTCAAGGACCGCGACCTTGATCTCCTCGACGCGCGAGACCGGAAGCTGATCATAGACGACGATGGCCAGCGGTCGCGAATGCAGGTTGGCAATGTTGGTCCGGAAGCGCCGTTCCACCCGCTTTTCCTTGCTGATGAAACCCTGCTCGGCGGTCTGGCCACGTTGCGGCAGGAACTGCACCGTGACCTTGTCATCGACTCCGAAGGACAGGTTGGTGGTGTCGCCCGGCTTCAGGCTGGGCAGACGCGCGCCGCCCATATAAGTGCCGTCGCGGTACAGCGACACCGGCCCGGCCAGAGTTGGCGCTTCGCCTTCCACCTTGATCTCGGCGTGGAGATAGGCCTTGGCTTCGAGTTTCGGCACGATTCGGGCGGACAGGTCCGCCGACATGTCGCGGCTGGCAATGGCAAAGCGGTGGTCGGCGCTGTCGGCCGGCACCGCCACCTTGCCGGGGATGCGGTATTCGGCGGCGAACTCGCTGGACACCACTTCGGCCACCCGCATCGCAACGGGGGCCGGTGCCTCAGGCGGCGACTCTTCCGCCACCTTGGCCGCCTCCCGCATGGCCATAGGCGCCGGTCGTGGTGCAGGGGCCGACGACGCGGCATAGCCGGCCGGCGCGGGCGGTGGCGGTGGCTGAATCCACCAGGGCTGCAACTCGGGCATCTGCGAGCCCTGGGCCGGCTGAGCGGTGGACAGGGTCAGGGCGACGTCGCTCCAGTCCTCGCCGGTGCGCTGACGCACGGTGCCGAACGAGGCCAGCGACAGCTTGGCGGTCTCGGTGGACAGCCGCGCATCGTAGACCGGCGACCACGAGGCCCCGCCGATCTGGTACTGAATGGCCATCTCCAGGGCGCCATCCTTGGGCGACTCGATGGCGATGCGCAGTTGCGCCTCGGTGCGGGCGCCGGTCCTGACCGCCCGCAGGTCGGCCTCGGCCTTGCGGATCTGCTCATCCAGGCCGCGCAGGGCGATCTCCTGGCCAGCCAGATCCTTCAGCGTCTGCTCGCTGCCCGCCTGTAGGCGCAGCCATGCCGCTTCCCACTGGTCGGGGCGCATCTGGCCGTCGACACTTTCACCGGCCAGTCCGTCGGCCGCAGTCTTGGCCAGCGACTCGATGAACGACTGCCGGAGCTGCAAGGAGCGGCTTTGCGCCTCGGTCAGCTTGCGCTTGTCGCGCAGTTCGGTCAGCCGGGCGTGCAGCAGCCGCTCCTGTTCGTGCACCAGATCCTGACGGGTCACCACCTTGCTTTCCACCGAACCGATCATCAGCCCGGCCGGGCCGCTGCCGGTCACCCGTAACGATTCCGGCACCAGACCGCTCGGCAGACCTTGCACCACCAGGGTATGCGCCCCCGCAGGCAGCTTGACCTGCCCCCAGCGGGTCACCACAGCACGGTCGGGGAAGACGGTGACGGCATTCGGCCGGGTCTCGGTGGCGATGTCGGCAGCCCAGGCGGGCAGCGACACCAGCAGAAACGATAGCGCGGCAAAGCGGCGCATGGCGGTGACACTCCGTGGACGGTATTCGTTGCCGTCAGCTTCGCATAGGATACGCTGCGGATCATCCGTTGAAGCATGTCCGTAATGCATCCCGTCGTCTGTGTCATTGCCGCATTATTGCTAATGCCTGCCGATATCTCGCGCCAGCCCCAGGAGACCACCTCACCATGCCCCTTCTCTTGCCGGCCGATCTGAAGGCCGTCATGCTCCGCGACCAGCGCCTGCTCGGCCTCGATCTCGGCACCAAGACCATCGGTTTGGCACTGTCGGACGTCTCGCGCTCGATCGCCTCGCCCTATCACACCATCCGTCGCACCAAGTTCACCGCCGATGCCACCGAGTTGCTGCGGATCGTCGACAAGGAAGGAGTCGGCGGGCTGGTGCTCGGCCTGCCGGTCGAAATGTCCGGCCAGGAGGGCGCGCGCTGCCAGAGCGCCCGGGCCTTCGCCGCCAATCTGATCAAGCTGCGTGACCTGCCCATCGCCTTCTGGGACGAACGCCTGTCAACCGCCGCCGTCACCCGCACCCTGCTGGAGGCCGATGCCTCACGCAAGCGCCGCGCCGAGGTCGTCGACAAGCTGGCCGCCGCCTATATCCTGCAAGGCCTGCTCGACCTGATCCGCTAGACCGTGATGCCGTAAATCTGCATCACGGTCTAGCTTGACTTGCCCTCGCCGGGCGCGCTCCGCGCTCAGGTGCGGCCGCAATGGCCGCTGGCCGCGCCATGCGTCACATTTGACGCGCGGCGCTCTAGATAGCCATACTATATTTGTGGGATTATTCCATTTGGGGGATGTCCCCAGACCCCGGGAGGCACGCCGCCGGCCCGGCCGCCCGGCACCGCCAATTCGCTGGCACTCTCAGATATTTGCAAGGCCCCCCACCCCCTGCCACTGACCAAACGGGTGGCTGCACTTGACGATCGTCAAAGTCCGACCTCTGCGATTGGGTGCAAGGTCGATCCATCCTGGTCCGGTCTCGTCGGCCAGCGACCAAAATTGTGAGAGGGAGGGGTTTTCAATGCACAGAGGGATCACGCGCGCCCTGCTGCTGGCGGCTCTGCCGATGCTCGTCGGGGCCGCGAACGCCGCCGAGCCAACACTGACGGAAGACGCCAAAAAGGCCACCGCCAAGACCTACTTCGAACGTTGCGCCGGCTGCCACGGCGTGCTGCGCAAAGGCGCCACCGGCAAGAACCTGGAACCCGCCAATACGCAGAAGCTGGGTCAGGAACGCCTGGAAAAGATCCTGAAATACGGGACCGACGGCGGTATGGTGAATTTCAGCGACATCATGTCCGCTGAAGAAATCAAAAACATGGCAACCTACATCCAGATGACCCCGGACGTTCCGCCGGAATGGGGTATGAAGGATATGAAGGCGTCGTGGAAGGTCATCGTTCCGCCGGACAAGCGTCCGACCAAGAAGATGAACAGCGTCAACCTCGACAACGTGTTCTCGGTCACGCTGCGTGACACCGGCGAAGTGGCCCTGATCGACGGCGATACCAAGAAGATCTGGAACATCGTCAAGACCGGTTACGCCGTTCACATCTCGCGCCTGTCCTATTCCGGCCGCTACGTCTACGTCATCGGCCGCGACGGCAAGCTCGACATGATCGACCTGTGGATGGAGAAGCCGGAAGTCATCGCCACCATCAAGATCGGTCTCGATGCCCGTTCGGTCGATACCTCCAAGTTCAAGGGTTACGAAGACAAGTACGCCGTGGCCGGCTCCTACTGGCCGCCGCAATACGTGATCATGGACGGCCAGACCCTGGAGCCGCTCAAGATCGTTTCGACCCGCAGCATCGGCGTCGACGGCGAATACCATCCGGAGCCGCGCGTGGCTTCGATCGTGTCGTCGCAGATCAAGCCGGAATGGGTCATCAACATCAAGGAAACCGGCCTGATCAAGCTGGTCGACTATTCGGACATCAAGAACCTCAAGGAAACCACCATCGAGTCGGCCAAGTTCCTGCACGATGGTGGCTGGGACTCGACCAAGCGCTACTTCCTGGTCGCCGCCAACGCCTCGAACAAGGTCGCGGTCGTCGACACCAAGTCGGGCAAGCTGGCCGCCCTGGTCGAAACCAAGGCCAAGCCGCATCCGGGCCGTGGTGCCAACTTCGTCCATCCCAAGTTCGGCCCGGTCTGGGCGACCTCGCACCTGGGCGCCGATGTCATCACCCTGATCGGCACCGATCCGGAAAAGCATAAGGAACATGCCTGGAAGGTCGTCGCCGAGTTGAAGAACCACGGTTCGGGCTCGCTGTTCGTCAAGACTCACCCGAACTCGAAAAACCTGTGGGCCGATGCCCCGCTGATGCCCGAAGCTGAAGCCGCCGAGTCGGTGACCGTGTTCGACATCAACAACCTCGACAAGGGCCCGCAGGTCATCAACGTCGCCAAGATGGCCGGCCTGCCGGACACCAAGGCGGTCAAGCGCGTGGTTCAGGCCGAGTACAACGACAAGGGCGATGAAGTGTGGTTCTCGATCTGGGCCGGCAAGACCGACCCGTCGGCAATCGTCGTCATCGACGACAAGACTCGCCAGATGAAGGCGGTGATCAAGGATCCCAAGCTGATCACCCCGACCGGCAAGTTCAACGTCAAGAACACCCAGCACGACATCTATTAAGCCGCGGCGGCGGAGAAACGGTTTCTCCGTCACGCAAAGCCCCCTTCCGCTCGCGGAAGGGGGCCGCTTTCGATGGGGCCTCGGCAACGGGGTGCGGCGCGTCGAGCAAAGTAAAAATTTATTTAATAGTTGGCAACGGCACGGTCTCAACCGTACAGCCGGAGAATACGGCTGGATTTTTGCCGCCATGAACATAATAAAATAATCATATACATTGCGTCATAACCTTGCACCTGAGATGGTTTTTGCCGGACATTGACAATCGTCAAGGCAGCCGTTGATGCATATCAATAAAGCTCCGCGGATAAGGGAGTTTGGAGAGGGTCCCCCATGTCAGACCAGTCCTTGCTGCGGCGGTTGGGCCGCATGAAGATCTTGGGAGCGTCGCTGGCCGGCGCATTGGTGCTGTTTGTGACCGGCATCATCTTCTGGGGCGGCTTCAACACCGTCATGGAAGCCACCAATACGCTGGAATTCTGCATCACCTGCCATGAGATGCGGGACACCGTCTATCAGGAATATACCAAGACGATTCACTACGAGAATCGCACCGGTGTTCGCGCCGTCTGCTCGGATTGCCACGTCCCGAAATCGTGGGTTCACAAGATGGTGCGCAAGGTCCAGGCCAGCGCCGAGATTTTCCACAAGATCGTCGGCACCATCGACACGCCCGAGAAGTTCGAGGCCCGCCGCCTCGTTCTGGCGGAACGCGTGTGGAAGACGATGAAGGACACCGATTCGCGCGAATGTCGCAACTGTCACAGCTTCCCGGCGATGAATGCGACCAAGCAGAAGAAGCGCGCGAACAAGATGCATGAGACGGCCCAGGCCGAAAACGGCACCTGCATCGACTGCCATAAGGGCATCGCCCACAAGGCAGTGCACAAGCAGCCGGAAGAGCAGGCTGAAGCCGCTCCTCATGCCGCCGCGACTCCCGTTGCCGCCGCTGCTCCCGCCGCCGCCACTCCCGCGGTTGCGGTGATCGCCCCGACGGCTGCTGCTCCCGCTGCTCCCGCCGCGCCGGCCGCCACCGGCGGCATCAACTGGACTCAGGTGCCCGAGCGGGCGATGACCCTGCTCTATCCCGGCCAGACCTCTTACGAGTGGATTCAGAACGGCCCCGATCACGGGGGTGGCCGCGCCTACAAGCAGGGGGAAAGCTGCTACGGCTGCCATGAAGGTGAACAGGCCGATATGGGTGCCAAGATGGCGTCGGGCCAGAAGGCCGAGACCTCGCCAACCCCCGGCAAGCCCGCCAGCATCAAGCTGACGGTCCAGGCGGCCCATGACGACAAGGCCCTGCATCTGCGCTTCACCTGGCCGGCCAGCCCGCACACCCCGGCGCCGTTCGTCGACGGTGGCAAGATGGATGCCGAGCATCCGGTCAAGCTGGCGATGATGATTGATCAGGGCAAGGTGACCGATGCCGAGCGCTCCGGCTGCTGGAGCACCTGCCATCACGATGCCCGCACCATGCCGGATGCACCGGCGGCACCGGCCGATGTGACCAAATACCTGCCGCAGACCCGCACCGCGATCGACATCAAGGGGAAGCCCCGTGGCGGCTGGGACAAGCGCAAGTCCGAGGCCGAACTGAAGGCGCTGATGGATGAGGGGGTGTTCCTCGACCTGATCCGCATCAAGAGCGGCAAGGACGTGGTGGTCGAGGATGGCTATGTCTCCGCCGACCGGGTCGCCACCGGTGGCCAGGGCGGCACCGCCACGGCGACGCTGGCCGACGGCGTCTGGACCATGACCCTGACCCGCGCCCTCAAGTCCGACAAGGTCGGCGATATCAGCCTGGAGCCGGGCAAGCTGTACACGGTGGGCTTCGCCATTCATGACGACTACACCAACGCCCGGTTCCACCATGTGTCGATCAACTACACGCTGGGCCTCGACATGCCCGACGCGCAGATCAACGTGATCAAGCAGTAAGGTGACGGTCGGGAATAATTGAACCACTTATTTCGTCATGCCCGGATCAAGTCCGGGCATGACAGATTTGGAGGATGAAACAAAAGCGGAGCCTTTCGGCTCCGCTTTTTTTGTCTACCGCGCCCCTCTCCGCCGTCACTCCCGCATGAATGCGTCGATGTCGGCCTGACTCATGGTGACATCCGAGCCATGGATGATCGCCGACGCCACATCCAGCAGATGTTGCAGGAGCCGCGAGGCGGTTTCCGCTTTGAACGATGCGGTGAGAGTGTCACCGTCGCTGGTCGCCGTGTCGATCTTCGAGATGGCGCTTTCCACCACCCGGTTCATCTGGTCGACGGTTTCCTCGAACGGCACCTTGAAGCGGTGCGGCACATGGTCATAGGCCTCGATCGCCAGTTCCTTGTCGCGGAAACCGGAGTCGCGAAAATGGTCCTTGTAGCCCTTGGGCTGCCAGGTGCGGCACTCCTCGATGATGTCGGGCATGTCCGGCACCATGCCCAGCAGCATGATGATCTCGTTGAAGTGATTCAGATAATCCGTTGCAAGGAGGCTCTTGGCGGAGATATTGACCCCCCGCACCTTGTCCTGCCAGGCGGCGTAGTCGGCCGCGTCGTCCATTCCCCCTCCTCGACAACCATCAATGACCACACCAGTTCGGCGCCCGCTTTTCCAGAAAGGCGTCGATCCCCTCGGCGGCATCCTGCGCCAGCATGTTGCGAGTCATCACCTCGCTGGCATAGGCATAGGCTTCGTCCAATCCCATCTCGAGCTGACGATAGAACGCTTCCTTGCCGACCTTCACCGTATACGGCGACTTGCCGGCAATCAATGTCGCCAGTTCCATCACCGTATCATGCAATGCGCTGGCGGGCACCGCCCTGTTGATCAGGCCGACCGCTTCGGCTTCGTCGGCGGCAATCGGCCGGCCGGTCAGCAGCATCTCCATCGCCTGCTTGCGCCCGACCGCCCGCGTCAGTGCCACCATCGGTGTGGAACAGAACAGGCCGATATTGACTCCCGGCGTGGCGAACCGCGCATCCGCCGCGGCAATGGCCAGATCGCAACTGGCCACCAGTTGGCAGCCGGCCGCCGTGGCCATGGCATGAATCCTGGCGATAACCGGCTGCGGCAGGCGGACGATGCTGGTCATGAGTCTGGCGCATTGGCGGAACAGCGCATCACAGGAGTCGAAGCCGGGATTGGCGCGCATTTCCTTCAGGTCATGGCCGGCGCAGAAGGCCGGGCCGTTGGCGGCCAGCACCACCACCTTGACGGCGCTGTCGTCGCGCACCGCATCCAACGCCTCCTGCAACGCCGCCATCAGCCCCACCGACAGAGCGTTGCGCGCCTGCGGCCGGTTCAGGGTCAGCGTGCAGATGCCGTCCTGGTCGTGACGCAGCAGCAGGGATTGATCGGCGGCGCTCATGGACGGTCTCCGGGTGGTCGTGTGTCAGACCCCCACTGTGCGACGCGGCGCCAGCCGGTTCAAGGTCGTTCCGTTGACCTGACTGGGAGCGCGGGCGAGACGCCCGCGCTCCCGTCGCTCCCCTACCCCACCATCCGGGCGACGGCGCTTTCCAGCGACATCTCGTGCTTTTCGCCGGTACGGCGGCTTTTCAGTTCGACCATGCCGTTGGCGATGCCCTTCGGGCCGACCACCAATTGCCAGGGCAGGCCGATCAGGTCCATGGTGTTGAACTTCACGCCGGCCCGCTCGTCGCGGTCGTCATACAGCACCTCCACCTTGTTCTCGGACAGCACGCGATAGATGTCTTCGCAGGCAGCATCGCATCTGGCGTCGCCGGCCTTCAGGTTGACCAGACCGACCTTGAACGGCGCCACGCTGTCCGGCCAGATGATGCCGGCGGCGTCGTGCGAGGCTTCGATGATGGCGCCGAGCAGGCGCGACACGCCGATGCCGTAGGAGCCCATTTCGGCCAGCACCGGCTCGCCACCGGGACCGGCGACCACGGCGTTCATCGCCTTGGAATATTTGGTGCCGAAATAGAAGATATGGCCGACCTCGATGCCGCGGGCGGTGCGCAAACGGTCGGCGGGCGGCACGTCGGCGCCGTTGGGATCGTGCTTTTCGTCGGCGGCGGCGTAGTACTTGCCGAGCATGCTGATGTCGATGATGCCGCTTTTCATGACATCCTCATAGGCGGCGTCATAGTAAAGCTGGCTTTCGCCGGTCTCGGCGAGGATGTGGAACTCGTGGCTGAGATTGCCGCCGATGGCCCCCGAGTCGGCGGTGACCGGGATCGCCGTCAGGCCCAGGCGGGCAAAGGTCTTCAGATAGGCCTGATACATGGCCTCGTAGGAGCGCTTGGCGCCGGCGAAGTCGGCATCGAAGGAATAGGCATCCTTCATCAGGAATTCGCGGCCGCGCATCACGCCGAAGCGCGGGCGGATCTCGTCACGGAACTTCCACTGGATGTGGTAGAGCACCTTCGGCAGGTCGCGATAGCTTTTGACGTCGCGGCGGAAGATGTCGGTGATCAGTTCCTCGTTGGTCGGGCCATACAGCAGCTCGCGGTCATGGCGGTCGATGATGCGCAGCATCTCCTTGCCATAGGCCTCGTAGCGGCCGGATTCGCGCCACAGATCGGCCGACTGGATGGTCGGCATCAGCAGCTCCTGGGCGCCGGCGGCGTCCTGCTCCTCGCGCACGATCTGCTCGACCTTCTTGAGCACGCGATGGCCGAGCGGCAGCCAACTGTAGATGCCTGCCGCCGACTGGCGGATCATGCCGGCACGCAGCATCAGCCGGTGCGAGACGATCTGTGCCTCGGACGGGTTCTCCTTGAGAGTCGGCAGAAAATAAACGGACAGACGCATCGCGACCTCAGGCCAGGGCTGGTGACAGGAAGGGCGCAACTGTAGGCAAAGGTGTCGGATTTGGCAATCCGGCTGGCGATGGTCTTCCAAAAGGTCTTGTCCGCGAACTTTACCGCGCCGACATCGTTTGAGGGGGTGAGCCGGCTGGCTGGGGAGCGGTCCCGTTCCCCGAAGCCGCAGGCGCCCGGGACATGGAGGGAGTGATGATGAAGCGATTGAGCCTCGCCGCGCTGCTGGCCCTTACGGTTTCCAGTTGTGGCGGCATGGGCGGCGGCGGGTCGGGCTTGGCTTATGTGTCCGAGCCGGTCGACATGGTGCCCACCACCCAAGGCAATGTCCAGGTGGTGGCCAGCACCGATCCGCCCGGTTACTGGATCTTCCCCGACGGCACCCGCTGGCCGATGGGCTATGCGCCGCGCCGCGTACCTTTGCCGTAATCAGGAAACTGCCCTGAGTCCGACGCACCGTGCATGAACAGCCGCCATTGAGGCGGCTCCTGAGCGCGGAGCGCGCCCGGCGAGGGCAGTTTCTTATTAAACCTGCGGGAGGCCAAGCCGGTGCGCGCGATTCCCTTCCTCTTGCTGCTGCTGTCGCTGTCGACGACTCCCGCAGGTTCCGGCCATGCCGCCGACGATACCGAAGCCCGTGCCCTGATCGGCCAGCTCGAACAGGAAGCCGTCGCCCTGGCCTCGGCCAGCGTGCCGATGGCCGAAAAGGAGCGCCGGTTCCGCCGGCTGCTGCAATCCTCTTTCGACCTGCCGGGCATCGCCCGCTTCATCCTCGGCCGGCAATGGCAGACGGCATCAGCCAACCAGCGTACCGACTTCCTGCGCCTGTTCGAGGACATCACGGTGGATACCTGGGTTCCACGTTTCCGCGACTACGGCGGCGAGCGGCTGGACATCACCGCCATCCAGCCGACCGGCGACGAGGTCATGGCCGATACCGCGCTACGCAGCCCCAAAGGGCCGCAACGGTCGATCTCGTGGCGGCTGAATCGCACCGCGGCCGGCTTGAAGGTCGCCGACATCATCGTCGACGGCATCAGCATGGTGGTCACCCTGCGCTCGGAATACGGCTCGATCATGCGCCAGAGCGGCGGCCTCGCCGGCCTGATCGACCGCATGCGCCAGCAGGTGGCGGCAGCACCCCATCAGTGAGACGGCTGACCCAGACGGATTTCCTATAGAGATCCAGAGGGACGCATGGCGATGCCAGATGAGGGCAATCAGGCGAACATTCTCATAACAGAGGCCCGTCCGGCTGAGAGATCGCAGGGTAACACGGATGAACACGGATTCCGGCTTCGCCGGATCTGGGATGAACACGGATTGCCTGTTATCCGTGTTCATCCGTGGGTATCCGCGTTCATCCGTGTTGCTTTTCACTGGTGGTGGCACGGCATGGCCTCAACGCCTTCCGCTGCCCTCTTTCAGCCGATTGCCCCCGTCGTCTGCCGAATGTCCGGAGCACGGGATGGCGATGGCGCCCTGTTTCACTGCTGCTGTATAGTCCGTCGCCATCAAAGATGCTGATGGTCCGGAGGCGGCATGAGTGGGTACCGTTTGACCCGGATGAACGACGCTTACGCCCATGCGATCACGCTGTGGCGCTACGACGAACCGTTCTCGCTGTATGATCTGCAACCGGGCGACGAGGATATGCTGATGGACCCGACGCTGCATTACCACGCGGTGCTCGACCAGGATGGCGTGCTGGCCGGCTTCGCCTGCTTCGGCGAGGACGCCCAGGTCTATGGCGGACGGTACGATGACGATGCGCTGGATATCGGCTTCAGCATGGCCCCCGAGCGGACCGGCCGCGGCGAAGGCGGCGCCTTTGTCGGGGCCGTGTGCCGTTTCGCCTGGAGCGAATTGAGCGCCGGGGCGTTGCGTCTGTCCGTCGCCACCTTCAACCGCCGCGCCATCAACGTTTATCGCCGACTCGGCTTTCGCACCGCGCATTGGTTCATCGGCACCACCCGCCACGGCGCCCTGTCGTTCATCGCCATGACCCGCGACAGCGACACCCGCAGCCTCCCCTTCGCGATCTGATCACCCCCCTTCACCAATGCGTCACTTGCTGCTGCATTGCAGCAGGGTCTATGCTGCGGCGCATTATGGTAAGACCAAGAGGATAGATCGTGACGCAATCCCTGTCGCTTGAAGGCAAGCGCGGCCTGGTAGTCGGCATCGCCAACGACCAGAGCATCGCCTATGGCTGCGCCCGCCAGTTCCGCGCGCTCGGCGCCGAATTGGCCATCACCTATCTGAACGAAAAGGCGGAAAAGCACGTCCGGCCGATCGCAGAGGATCTGGGGGCGTCCATCTTCCTGCCCTGCGACGTGCGTGAGCCCGACGAGCTGGAACAGGTGTTCAAGACCATCGGTGAGCGCTGGGGCAGCCTGGATTTCGTGCTGCACTCCATTGCCTTTGCGCCCAAGGAAGATCTGCACGCCCGCGTCGTCGACTGCTCGCGCGAAGGCTTCGCCATGGCCATGGATGTATCGTGCCACTCGTTCATCCGCATGGCCAAATATGCCGAGCCGCTGATGACCAATGGCGGCACGCTGCTGACCGTCAGCTTCTACGGCGGCCGCAAGGTGGTCGAGCACTACAACCTGATGGGCCCGGTCAAGGCGGCGCTGGAAATGAGCGTCAAATACCTGGCCTCGGAATTGGGCCAGAGCAGGATCCGCGTCCATGCCATCTCGCCCGGGCCGCTGCGCACCCGCGCCGCTTCGGGTATCGACCGCTTCGATGAACTGCTGGAAGCCGCCGCCCAGCGTGCACCGCAGCAGCAGTTGGTGACCGTCGAGGACTGCGGCGCGTTGGCCGGCTTCCTGGTCAGCGACGGCGCCGCGGCCATGACCGGCAGCACCTTCTTCGTCGATGCCGGCTATCATATCATCGGATAGGGGGGAACCGACTTCCGGTTAACCGGTCTGCTGCTTGGCTGCCCTGCAAAGGTACACCTCGTATCCTGCTCACCACTCCATACAATGGAGTCCGAATTGGGCAGATGCGGGCGTACCGCAGGGGGGACATCATGTTGACCTGGGGGACAGCCCTGGAAATCGGGCATTCCGAATTCGACCGAGATCATCGCCAACTGATTGCCATGGTCAATCTGCTGGCCGATGCTCTACAGCTCGGCGATGGTCCGCAAGCCCTGGTGCTGGCGAGTGATCTGCAAGCCAAGGCGGATATCCACCGCATGAACGAAGAAGGGGAGCTACAGGCGCTGGGAGCCGACATGGTCCCGGTGATCGAAGCCCATCGCCGGGTCGCCGACATGGCGACCGCTGTCCGCCTGGCGATCCAGGCCGGCGACCTGGCCCTGTCCGGCCGCCTGACGGTGGCTCTGGAAGAGAGCCTGAGCCGCGCCGTCGCCGCCGACAAACGCGCGTTCACCTCGTCCCTGCCGCGCGCGAATTACGGGTGATGCGCCGGAGGGAATGTGGAACGCCTTAGAGCGGTTTCCGACCAAGTCGGATACCACTCTAGCTTTTTATCAGCCCTCGCCGGGCGCGCTCCGCGCTTGGCCGCCGCCTCAACGGCGGCTGGCGTTTTCCAACCTGATCGGAAAACGCTCTAGTCTTTTCGCCTCGTCCCCTTATATGAGCTACGTCGCTTCGTGGGGGTCATAACTGGCGGTGCGGTATACATGCCGAACGATGGAGTTCAGGCGGTCGTTGATATCGGCTTTCCGCAAAAGGTCCACATCGACATGCGGCGACGGCTTCCGTTCTCCGGCCGGCGACTTGCGGAACAGTTCCGGCCGTTCCAGCGCTAGGCGGAGCAGATTGGCCATGCTTTCCGACGGAACCGCCTTCACGGTCTCGTACTTGTAGAACGCGGTCGGGCCGCCGCCGAACACGCGACCGGCTTCACGCTGGGACAGCCCAACCGCTTCACGGGCGGCCCGGACCAGCAAGGGGGGAATGGGCGAGTTCTTCGCCTGGGCCATCACCTCATGCAGGGCGGCATCGGCGATCTCGTTGTCGGCCCCCTCGACGATACCGTCATCACAGGCGTCGCAATGCCATCCCGGTTGCAGGTAGGTCAGGGAGCGCCCCTGATAGGTAACCGTCTCCTCACGCTCGCCATAGATCATGGCGCCACCGCAGGACGGGCAGGGCCGGGTCTTTTCCGTCTGGCTCATTCGGTCGCCTCCTTGAAACTGGTCAACAGCAGCTTGCCCTCATCATCCAGGGTAAATTTCAGATAAAGGGGTCGGCCCTCCACGGTCGGCTTATAGCTGTCATGCCACCGGGTATGGTCGTGGTGAGCGGTCGCGCTCTTGTCAAAATCCGCCGCTTGCAGTCCCTGGATCACCGCCACGACGGCAGCAGCATCCATACCCAGGGCGGCGGCTCCGCGGATCGACATTTTCGTGCGGTTCAATCTCGCCGCATCGGCGAACGCGGATTTGATATCCGCCAGAGAGTAGGTGCGAACGCGCTTTTCCACGGCCTCATGATGCAACATGGATTGTTGCGAGTCAAGGGCAGGTGCAACCTTCTTTGTTGCGCTTCTACCACCCCGTCGCACAACGGCGATTACGCAGAGTCGGCGCGGCTGTGGTCGCGCCGGGCGTCCAGGGGCATCACTCCGTACGGAAATAGCGCGACACCAACTGACGCATATGCATCTCCACTTCGCTGTCCCGCTTGGCGCCCAGGGTGTCGTGCAACTGGTGGGCGATCCTGGCGAAGACATCAAGCAACGCCGCATCGAAATGGGTACCGCTGCCGTCCCGCAGGATCGCCATGGCCTTGTCGAACGGCATCGCGTCCTTGTAGGGCCGCTTCGAGGTCAGGGCGTCGAACACGTCGGCGATGGCGAAGATGCGGGCATTGATGGGAATACGGTCACCGGCCAGGCCGGCGGGATAGCCGCTGCCGTCGACTTTTTCGTGATGGCAGCCGACCACGTCCTTGGCATCGGTCAGCCAGGCCGAGCGCGAGACGATGTCGACACCATGCTCGACATGGGTCTTCATGACCTCGAATTCTTCCTCGGTCAGGCGTCCCGGCTTGAGCAGGATATTGTCGGGGATGCCGATCTTGCCGACATCGTGCAGGAAGGCGCCCTTGATCAGGCTGCGAATCCCATCGGCGCTGACGCCCAGCGTTTCAGCCAGACGAATCGCCAGAATGGTGACCCGGTAATTATGGGTATGGGTATCGCTGTCCCGCTTGGCGATGGTCCCACCCAGTGCCGACAGGGTATCAATATTGGCGTCCAGCAACTCCCGCGACAGCCCCATGACGCCACGGTTGAAGGTGGCGAAGATCGGCAGCAGGATCAGGGCAGTGGCCAGAACGGACAGCACCGACGTGCCAACGATGACGGCCGTGTCGTGAAGGATCTCGTTGGAGCGCTCCTTCGAGAGCTGGTACACCCCCTCGAAATATCCCAACAACTCGCCATGGTCCCCCACCAGCGGCGTCATGGTCTGGATCAGAAAGGTTCCGTGCATATAGAACCGATCGTACCAATATCCGTCGACCTTGGGAAAATCATGCCGATACTGTTTCAGCAGATCCTCGGCCCAATCCGAGCCGTCGGTGACATGCTCGGCCAATTTGACCTGGCTGGCGTCATAAATCTCGGCGACGATGAACTGGCCTTCGGTATTGACCTGATTTGCCCGCATGAATGCGGCCAGGTCAGTCTCCAGGCGATCATGCTGCCCATTGGCCAGCACAACGCGCTCCTGCCGCAGGAAGGCGTTCGACTGCCGAGCCGCCACCGCGACGAACTGGTCGTCGATGAATTCCATGTCGATCATGAAGGCGGTGATGCCGATGGCGATGGCGAGGCCGACTGCCGCTGCGGCAACCCTGAGCATGATCGAACGATAGGTCGGCAGCTCGCCGCGCCGTGCCGCGGAGGCCTGATGGCCAGACATGTTTGCTCCCCTTGCGATTCGATGATCGTGTCAGGGACATTAGCGACGGCATTATGAACGGAACATGACGTACTGCTACAGCAGCACGAACTCCGGCACCATCGCCGAATAGATCATCAGCCCGGCCATGACGCAGGAAACCACCGCCCACATTTTGGCCGCGCGGAAGTCCTTTTCTTTCACGCCCTTGCGGCATTCGTACAAGCCGACGAGCATCAGGGCGGAGAGGAGAAGGTAGAGTGCGATCATGGAAAACCTTGGGACACGGCGCCGCTTCCCCAAGTCGTCACCCCAGCGAAAGCTGGGGTCCATAACGGCGGTGACGCCTGACCGGACGGCGGGAATGGACCCCAGCTTTCGCTGGGGTGACGATAAACCGGGCGGAGAGGCGCTTGCACAGCGCCCCCCGATCCCTTACGCGGCGTCGGTCTTGCGCGACTGACGCTTGCGCTCGTTCGGGTCGAGCCAGCGCTTGCGCAGGCGGATGGCCTTCGGCGTCACTTCGACCAGTTCGTCGTCCTGGATATAGGCCAGGGCGTCTTCCAGGCTCATGCGGCGCGGCGGGGTCAGCTTGATGGCGTCGTCCTTGCCCGAGGCGCGGACGTTGGTAAGCTGCTTGGCCTTCAGCGGGTTGACGTCCAGATCATTGCCGCGCGAGTGCTCGCCGATGATCATGCCCTCATAGACCTTGACGCCGTAAGAGACGAACAGCGGCCCGCGCTCTTCCAGGAACCACAGGGCATAAGCCACCGACTCGCCGAGGCCGTTGGAGATCAGCACGCCGTTGCGACGGCCTTCGATCACGCCCTTGTACGGGGCATAGCCGTGGAACATGCGATTCATCAGGCCGGTGCCGCGGGTATCGGTCAGGAACTCGCCGTGATAGCCGATCAGGCCGCGCGACGGCGCCAGGAAGGTGATCCGCAGCTTGCCGGCACCCGACGGCTTCATGCCGGTCATCTCGGCCTTGCGCAGCGACATCTTCTCGACGACGACGCCCGAATATTCCTCATCGACGTCGATGATGATTTCCTCGATCGGCTCCAGCTTGTCGCCGGTCTCCGGGTCGATCTGCATCAGCACGCGGGGGCGGCTGATGGACAGTTCGAAGCCTTCACGACGCATCTGCTCGATCAGAACGCCCAACTGCAATTCACCGCGGCCGGCGACCTCGTAGGCGTCGCGCTCTTCCGACTGGCTGATGCGGATGGCGACGTTGCCTTCGGCCTCGCGGGCCAGGCGGTCGCCGATCATGCGGGTGGTGACCTTGCTGCCTTCCTGACCAGCCAGCGGCGAGTCATTGACCGAGAAGGTCATCGCCAGGGTCGGCGGGTCGATCGGCTGGGCATACAGCGGCTGCTCGACGTCGATGGCGCAGACGGTGTCGGCGACGGTGGTCTTGGACAGGCCGGCGATGGCGATGATGTCACCGGCTTCGGCGCTCTCGACCGGCACCCGGTCGATACCGCGGAATGCCAGCAGCTTGGACAGGCGGCCCTGCTCGAGCAGAACGCCGTCGCGGCTGAGCGACTTCAGCGCCATGTTGACCTTGGCGGTACCGGTGTGGATGCGCCCGGTCAGCACGCGGCCGACATAGGGGTCCAGTTCCAGCGTCGTCGCCAGCATGGTGAACGGCGCATCCAGGTCGCGGGCCGGCGGCGGCACATGGTTGACCACCAGATCGAACAGCGGCGCCAGATCGGTGCGCTCGTCGGATTCCAGATTGGTCACCGCCCAGCCTTCACGGCCCGAGGCGAACAGCGTGGGGAAGTCGAGTTGGTCGTCGTTGGCTTCCAGCGCCGCGAACAGGTCGAACACCTCGTCATGCACCTCATGGGCGCGGGCGTCGGGACGATCCACCTTGTTGATCAGCACGATCGGCCGCAGGCCCAGGGCCAGCGCCTTGCCGGTGACGAACTTGGTCTGCGGCAGCGGCCCTTCGGCCGCGTCGACCAGCACGACAACGCCATCGACCATCGACAGGATGCGCTCGACCTCACCGCCGAAATCGGCGTGGCCGGGCGTGTCGACGATGTTGATGCGGGTCTCTTTCCACTGCACCGAGGTGCATTTGGCCAGGATAGTGATGCCGCGCTCACGCTCCAGGTCGTTGGAGTCCATCACCCGTTCCGCCACCTGCTGGTTGTCGCGGAAGGTGCCAGACTGGCGCAGAAGCTGGTCGACCAGGGTGGTCTTGCCGTGGTCGACGTGGGCGATGATCGCGATATTTCTCAGGTTCATGCTGCGTACAACTGTCCAATGATGTCCTGCGGCAGCCGGGCGGCCACCAGGTCTTTGAGCGGCTCTTCAGGCCGGGCGCCGAAATGGCTGATAATCTCGGCCGCACACAAGCCACCGAGACGGGCGCAGGCGCCGAGATCGGCCCCGCGGGTATAGCCGAACAGGAAGCCGGCGGCATACAGGTCGCCGGCTCCCGTGGTGTCGACCAATTGGGTAATATGCTCGGCCGCGACCGAGACGACCTGATCGCCGGCCACCACCACCGAGCCCAGGGCGCCGCGGGTCAAGGCGGCGATCTCGCAATGGCCGCGCACGGCGCGCAAGGCCTCATCGAAACTCTCGGCACGGTACAGCGCCATGATCTCCGCCTCGTTGGCGAACAGCAGATCCACATGACCGGCCACCAGATCGAGGAACGAATCGCGGTGGCGATCGACGCAGAACGGGTCGGACAGCGACAGCGCCACCTTGCGGCCGGCCTGATGGGCGATGGCGGCGGCCTTCAGGAAAGCCTCCTTGGCCCGCGGCTGGTCCCACAGATAGCCTTCCAGATAGGTGACCTGCGCGGCGGCGATGACGTCGGCATCAATGTCCTCGGCTCCCAGTTCCACACAGGCTCCTAGATAGGTCTGCATGGTGCGTTGCGCATCGGGGGTGACGAGAATCAGGCAACGGGCGGTCGGAGAACCGGTTGTCGCGGCCGGGGTATCGAACGACACGCCGGCGGCGCGGATATCGTGGCGGAACACCTCGCCCAACTGGTCGTCGCGCACCTTGCCGATATAGGCGCCACGGCCACCCAGGGCGGCGAAGCCGGCCATGGTGTTGCCGGCCGAACCGCCCGAGCATTCGATGCCGGGGGCCATGGCGGCGTAGATGCGGTCGGCCTGGTCGGAGTCGATCAGGGTCATCACGCCCTTGGCAAGCCCCATCGCCGCCAACTGGTCGTCGGTGGCGTGGGCGAGAACGTCGACAATGGCGTTGCCGATGCCGGCAACGTCGGTGCGGAGGGCGGTCATGACTGCTCCGGGAAAGGATTTGCGGCGCAGTATAGTCAGGATGCCGTCCGGAACAACGGAAAACCTGTGACGGTTTCAGGGCAGAACGGCATAGAGGCCGAATGACGGGGGCCGGGAGCGCGGGCGAGACGCCCGCGCTGAGAGCGTTTTCCGACCAAGTCGAAAAACGCTCTCACTGTTCAGCCCTCGCCGGGCGCGCTCCGCGCTTGGCCGCCGCCTCAATGGCGGCTCGACCGGCAGCCATGGGTCAAACGTCAGTGCCGCCGTATCAGGTTGGATCACGCCAGCGGCCATTGAGGCCGCGGCCAAGCGCGGAGCGCGCCCGGCGAGGGCGCCGATGAGCCTTCAGGCTCATCGGTATAAAAACTATACGTTAAACAGGAAGTGGAACACATCGCCGTCGCGGACGACATATTCCTTGCCCTCCAGGCGCATCCTGCCGGCTTCCTTGGCCCCCGACTCGCCGCCGCAGCCGATGAAGTCGTCGAACGAGATGGTTTCGGCGCGGATGAAGCCGCGTTCGAAGTCGGTGTGGATGACCCCCGCCGCTTCCGGCGCCTTGGCCCCCAGGCGCACTGTCCAGGCGCGGGCTTCTTTCGGGCCGACGGTGAAGAAGGTCAGCAGATGCAGCAGCTCGTAGCCGGCGCGGATAACCCGGGTCAGGCCGGTTTCCTCGAGGCCGAGGGCCGAGAGGTATTCGCGCTTTTCTTCCTCATCACCCAGTTGGGCAACCTCGGCCTCGATGGCCGCCGAGATCACCACGGCCATGGCGCCTTCGGCGGCGGCGCGTTCAAAGACCTTGGCGGAAAAAGCGTTGCCCTCGGCCGCCGACGCCTCGTCGACATTGCAGGCGTACAGCACCGGCTTGGAGGTGAGCAGGCCCAGCGTGCTCAGCAGCCGCTTTTCCTCGGGATCGAGCGGCACACTGCGGGCCGGACGGCCGTCGCGCAGAGCGGCCAGCACCGGTTCCATCACCACCAGCTGATCCTTGGAGTCCTTGTCACCGCCCTTGGCCTTTTTCTGGGCGTTGGTGACGCGGCGCTCCAGGCTGTCGAGATCGGCCAGCATCAGCTCGGTCTCGATGGTATCGGCGTCGCGCAAGGGATCGACCGAGCCCTCCACATGCGTCACGTCCGAATCCTCGAAGCAGCGCAGCACATGAACGATGGCGTCGACTTCGCGGATATTGGCCAGGAACTGGTTGCCCAGGCCCTCGCCGCGCGAGGCGCCGCGCACCAGGCCGGCAATGTCGACGAATTCAAGCTGGGTCGGGATGATCTTCTGCGACTTGGCCGCCGCCGCCAGCTTCTCCAGCCGAGAATCCGGCACCGCCACCCGGCCGACATTCGGCTCGATGGTGCAGAACGGATAATTGGCCGCCTGCGCCGCGGCGGTCGAGGTCAACGCATTGAACAGAGTCGACTTGCCGACATTGGGCAGGCCGACGATGCCGCAGTTAAATCCCATCCTTGGGCTCCGCTGGGTCTTTGGGTTTGGCCGGAGGTTTGGCCGCCTTGGGCGGCGCAAGCGCAACAGTCACCTTGTTGACGAATTGGGAATCCTGCCCGGCGATCAGCAGTGGCAGGTGGTCGGCGATGGCATCAAGCAAGGGCTCCAGCCAGACCGCTTCGGCCTTGGCGAAATCGCTCAGCACATGGCCGGTAACACGGTCGCGGTCGCCGGGATGGCCGATGCCAATCCTGAGGCGCCAATAGTCCTTGCCGAGATGAGCGTCGATGCTCTTCAGGCCGTTATGGCCACCGGCACCGCCGCCCTGCTTGACGCGGATGCGTCCGGGCGGCAGGTCGAGTTCATCATGCAGCACGATCACGTCGTTCAGCGTCAGCTTGTGGAAGCGCATCGCCGCGCCCACCGACTGGCCGGACAGGTTCATATAGGTCTCGGGCTTGAGCACCAGCACCTTGTCGCCGCCGATGCTGCCCTCGGACAACTGTCCCTGGAACTTGGCGCGCCAGGGGCCGAAGCCATGACGGCGGACGAAATCGTCCACCGCCATGAACCCGACATTGTGGCGGTTCTTGGCGTAGCCCGAGCCCGGATTGCCAAGGCCGACCACCAGACGCATGGGTCGTTACGCTTTTTCGGCCGGCACCACGGTCGGCGGCGCGATCGACGCGACGGTGGCATGGCTGTCGATATTGCCCAGCTTGATGCCGGCCGGCAGGGGCATCGCGCCCACATGCACCGAGTCGCCGATATCCATGCCGGCCAGGTCGATGTCCAGCGAGTGCGGAATCTCTTCCGGCGGGCAGATCAGGTCGATGTCGTGCATGACCACATTCAGCACGCCGCCGCGCTTCAGGCCGGGCGACTTGTCCTGATTGGCGAAGTGCACCGGCACCTTGACGTGGATCAGGCTTTCCTTGGTGACGCGGACGAAGTCCACATGCAGCGGCGAGTCCTTCACCGGATGCAACTGGACGTCCTTGCACAGGGCGTGCTCGACGACGCCATTGCCCAGGTCGATGTCGAACAGACGGGTACGGAAGCCCGGGGTGCGCATCTGCGCAATCAGGGTCTGGGGAAGAATGCTGATCAGGGTCGGCGTCTGCTTGCTGCCGTAAATGACACCGGGCACCAGGCCGGCGCGGCGCGTTGCACGGGCGGCCCCTTTTCCAGCCCCGTCGCGCATCTGGGCGCTGATCAAAGCGTGTTCGCTCATGGTCGTCTCCAAAACAAAAAGCGACGCGGCCTCCAGGGGTGCCGGCGTCGGAGGCGAGTGTTTTAGACCGGATGGCCGGGGGGATCAACGGGAAAGCGCGCTCTAGAGCGGTTTCCGACCAAGTCGGATACCGCTCTCGCTTTTTATCAGCCCTCGCCGGGCGCGCTCCGCGCTTGGCCGCCGCCGCAATGGCGGCTGGAGCATTTTCCAACCTGATCGGAAAACGCTCTAAACCACCCCCCTGTCCCGCAACCGCGCCAGTTCGTCCTCATCCACCCCGAGCAGTCCGGTCAGCACCTCCGCCGTGTGCTCCCCCAGCAAGGGCGGCGGGGTGGCGGCGCCGGCGAAGCGGATCGGGCAGGCCAGCAGATCGACGGCGCCGGCCTGCGGATGCGGCAGGGTGGTTTTCAGGCCGCGGTGCTGGACCTGGGGATCGGCGAAGACCGCATCCAGCGCGTTGATCGGGCCGGAGGGCACGCCCTCGGCCTCCAGCGCCGCCAGCCAGTCGGCCGACGCGCGGCGGCGCAGCAGATCTTCCAGCAGCGGGACCAGCACCGACCGGTTCTCGACCCGGGCGCGGTTGGTGGCGAAGCGGGGATCGGCGGACAGGTCGGGGGCTCCGGCGACCCGGCAGAAGCGGGCGAACTGGCCGTCATTGCCGACCGCCAGGATGATATGCCCGTCCGACGTGGCAAAGGCCTGGTACGGCACGATATTGGGATGGGCGTTGCCCATGCGGCGCGGCACCTCGCCCGAGGTCAGATAATTCATCGCCTGATTGGCCAGCACCGATACCTGAACATCCAGCAGCGCCATGTCGATATGCTGGCCCTGTCCGGTGCGGTCGCGCTGGGCCAAGGCCGCCTGAATGGCGACGGTGGCGTACAGGCCGGTGAAGATGTCGGCGAAGGCGACGCCCACCTTCATCGGCTGGTTCTCGCCGGTCAGGCTCATCAGCCCGCCCATGGCCTGGATCATGAAATCGTAGCCGGCTCGTTGAGCATACGGCCCATCCTGGCCGAAGCCGGTGATCGAGCAATAGATCAGGTCCGGCTTGACCGCCGTCAGCGAGTCATAGTCCAGCCCATAGCGGGCCAGCCCGCCGACCTTGAAATTCTCGATAACCACGTCGGACACCGCGGCAAGGCGGCGGATCAGCGCCTGGCCCTCGGGCGCGGCCATGTCGATGGTCACCGACTTCTTGCCGCGATTGCACGACAGATAATAGGCGGATTCCTGTGTTCCGGCCAGATAGGGCGGCCCCCAGGCGCGGGTATCGTCGCCGCAGCCGGGCCGCTCGACCTTGATGACCTCGGCCCCCAGATCGGCGAGCAACTGGCCGCACCACGGCCCGGCCAGCACCCGCGACAGGTCGAGAACCCGCAGATGCTCGAGCGGCCTCACGCCGAAAACGCCTGCAACCCGGTCTGGGCGCGGCCGAGGATCAGGGCGTGGACATCGTGGGTGCCCTCATAGGTGTTGACGGTTTCCAGGTTGAGCATGTGGCGCATCACCTGGAATTCCTCGGAAATGCCGTTGGCGCCGTGCATGTCGCGGGCAGCGCGGGCGATGTCCAGCGCCTTGCCGACATTGTTGCGCTTGATCAGCGACACCGCTTCCGGCGACCAGCTACCGTCATCCATCATCCGCCCGACACGCAAGGCCGCCAGCAGGCCCAGGCTGATTTCGCTCTGCATGTCGGCCAGCTTCTTCTGGATCAACTGGTTGGCGGCGAGCGGCCGGCCGAACTGGCTGCGGTCCAAGGTGTATTGCCGCGCCGCGTGCCAACAGAACTCCGCCGCCCCCAGCGCTCCCCAGGCGATGCCGAAGCGGGCCTTGTTGAGGCAGCCGAACGGCCCGGCCAGGCCGGAGACCTCGGGAAAGATGGCGTCGTCGGGAACGAAGGCGTCGGTCAGGACGATCTCGCCGGTGACCGAGGCGCGCAGGCTCAGCTTGCCCTCGATCTTTGGTGTTGCGACGCCCTTGCTCCGGCAGTCCACCAGGAAGCCCTTGATCTTGCCGCCATGGGCCTCGGACTTGGCCCAGACCACGGCGATATCGGCGATCGGGCTGTTGGTGATCCACATCTTGGAGCCGTTCAGCACATAACCGCCGTCGACCTTGCGCGCCCGGGTCCGCATCGACGCCGGGTCGGAGCCGGACTCCGGCTCGGTCAGGCCGAAACAGCCGACCCATTCGCCGCTCGCCAGCTTGGGCAGAAAGCTGCGCTTCTGCTGCTCGGTGCCATAGGCGTGGATGGGATGCATGACCAGCGAGCTTTGCACGCTCATGGCCGAGCGATAGCCCGAATCAACCCGTTCGACCTCGCGGGCGATCAGCCCATAAGCCACATGCGACACCCCCGCCCCGCCATACTCGGCGGGGATGGTCGCCCCCAGCAGGCCGAGCGCCCCCATCTCGGTCATGATCTCGCGGTCGAATCGCTCCTCGCGATAGGCCGAAATTACCCGCGATTGCAGCTTGTCCTGAGCATAGGCCCGCGCCGACCGGGCGATCATCCGCTCGTCCTCGGTAAGCTGGCTGTCGAGAAGGAACGGGTCTTGCCACTGGAACGGCTGCATGGGAAGTCCTCCGGTCGCGGTGTGCGGGAGGGTATTTGGCCATGGACGGCGGACGGGGGGAAGCCGGGAAATGGGCGGGGGGGTGCGGTAGTGCCGAGAATGCGACATGCTGTTAGCGACGACTGGAAATAACTGCGGCATCGAACCTGACGTTCCGCGATGTCGAGGCGACTTGCAGCGCAGGTAACGCAGATGAACACGGATAAGAACGGATAAACGCAGATGTATAAATCGTGCCTATCCGGTTAACGCAGACACCCGCTACATGGAGTGCGCACCCCATCGCCGGAATAAAGTTCGGCGTAGGTGGACGCCTCCGCCCCTATAGTGGCGACCCACAGGGATCTAGATATAGTAGGTGTCTGCGTTAACAGGATAGGCAAGCTTTGAAGGGATGCCCATCATAGCAAAGCCCCCGACAAGCGGGGGCTTCTGGAAAACTGTCGCGCGTTGCCAACCGCGATCTCTTGGCCGCCTTACGGCGGTTAATTACTTGGCTTTGCGGCCAAGTGCGTGGGGTGGCGGTTCCCACCTCAACAGTTCCGAACTCTATTTTGATCACCCGGCGCCGGATGTCAATGGGCGGATGCGCCATCGCCTTGCCCGCCCCGGCCAACCGCCCTATCCTGTCCGCGAAGTCAAAGAGGGGATGGATGGGTCCGCGCATCGTGCAGGTCATCGGCGCCTGGCAATACGCCGTCACGGCGCTGCTTTACATGGCGCTGTGCGGTCTGGCACTGGCCACCGATCAGATGCTGTGGGGAGACGGGTCGCTGTTCGCCTATGTGGCGGGGCTGGATGATCCGTGGAGTCTGTTCTGGCGCGATTTCCCGGCGCGGCTGGGGGGAGGGCTGATTTCGACCCTGCCGGCATGGCTTGCCGGCCGGCTTGGTGTCGAGGCCGAAGGCATCTCGTTCATTTATCAGGCGACCTGGCTGGCGCTGCCGCTGGCCGGGCTGGGCTGGGCGTGGCGGCGGCTGCCGGCCGACGACAAGGACTGGATTGCGCCGGCCGTGCTGTTCTGGGCGGCGGTGGTCATGACCAGCTTCACCTTTCCCACCGAATTGTGGGTGGCCGCGGCGCTGTTCTGGCCGGTTCTGTTCGCCCTGCTCTTTCCCGACGGCCGCGCCGCCCGCTGGACCCGGCTGGGCGTGACGCCGTTGATGATCTTCACCCATGAAACCGTGGTGCTGCTGGTGCCGGTGCTGCTGTTTGCCGCCTGGAGACCATGGCGGCCGATGCCAGGACGGGAGCAGGCTCTGTTTTCGGCGGTGCTGCTGATTTCGGCGGCCGCCATGGGGACCGTGGCGCTTACGGTGGCTCCGACCAATCCGTTGCAACTGCATGCGATTTCCGGCAATGCCGGTCATTTCCTGTCGCCCGTCGCTTTTCTCCAGATGCCGCTGCTGTCGGGCGGCGGGGCGGTCCTGGCGCTGTTCCTGCTGAGTGCGCTGCTGCCCGAGCGTCGCACCGTCGAGAATCTGGCCATGGTCGCCGCCTTGCTGCTGGCGGTGCTGTGCTATGCCGCGCTGACCGGCCAGGCCTATCCATTCGCCCACTACTTCGCGCGGGTCGGTATTGCCGTGCTGCTGCCGGCCTTCGCCCTGGCGATGCTGCTGCTGCGCGGCCGATGGCGGCCCGAGCGGGCCACGGTGCTGTTGTTCCTGGCGCCGCTGGTGGTGGCGCAAGGCATCTATCAGGTCACCTTCAACCTGGATTGGCAGACCTATCGCGGCGCCGTGCTGACCACATTGGTCGACCCGCCGTCCCGCCCGGTGATCGACCTGACCGACACCCCCATCCTCCATCTGGCCACCACTCCGCGCCAGGAGGCCAATTTCCTGTGGCGCTGGATGCTGCCGTTTCAAAGCCTGACCCTGCGCCTGCCCGAGGGCGTCGAGCGCCGCGTGCTGATCACCGACCTGTCGGGATGGTTCTCGCCGTTCACCTGCGCCCAGACGCCCCGCCTGAGCTATCGCGGCACCGTGGGGCCGGGAGTGATGGACGCCCTGACCTGGCATGTCTGCGCCGCAAATCCGTAAAGCAGCGGCAATATCCAGGCATACCCTGCCGCAATTTGGCCACGAACCATGGTTAGCGTTCGAACTGCTTGGCGAGTTCGCTCAGGAGGGGATGATGACGCGCGAGAGGTTGGGTTTGGTCGGGGGATGCCTGCTGGTTCTGTTGGCGGGCTGCGATCCGTCGACTCAGCAACAGCAGGCCAAGGACCAGGAGGGTGGGCCCGGCAAGGCCGCGACATCCACCACCACGGGCCAGACGACACCACCGGTGACTCCGCCCGCGGACAAGCCGGCCGAGGTCGCCGTCGTCCCGCCCAAGCCTGAGCCGAAGCCCGAACTGCGGCCTGAGCCGAAATTCGAGTCTGACCGCCTCATGCAGGATTTGGCGAAGAGTGCCCCGTCATCGGAGGCCTCCGCTGCAAATCGCATGCGCATGGCCGCTCCGCCGCCTGCCGGAGTACCCAAGCCCGTCCCCACCACCGGCATGATGGCCCCGCCCGCCCAATACGAACAGGACACCGCCCAATACGAACAGGTGGCGCCCAATCCGGTGGTGCGCACGCTGGAGCAGCCGGTGTCGACCTTCAGCCTGGACGTGGACACGGCATCCTATGCCAATGTCCGGCGCTTCCTGCGGAACGGCCAGAAGCCGCCGAAGGATGCGGTACGGGTCGAGGAACTGGTCAACTACTTCCCCTATGACTACCCGGCACCGGCCGATAAGATCGAGCCGTTCCAGGCCACCGCCACCGTCATGCCGACTCCCTGGAACCCCGAGACCCGGCTGCTGCATATCGGCGTCAAGGGCTATGACGTGGACCGCTCGCACCGGCCGCGGCTCAATCTGGTGTTCCTGATCGACGTCTCGGGCTCGATGAGCCCACAGGATCGGTTGCCGCTGCTCAAGCAGGCGCTGCGTCTGCTGGTCGATCAGTTGAAGGACGACGACAGCGTCGGCATCGTCACCTATGCCGGCCGTTCGGGGATTCTGCTCGAACCGACCCGCGGGAACCAGCGACAGAAGATCCTGGACGCCATCGACAGCCTGGGCGCCGGCGGCTCGACCGCTGGAGCGGCCGGTCTGGAAGCGGCCTATCGACTGGCCCAGACCCATTTCGACAGCGAAGCGGTCAACCGCATCATCCTGGGCACCGACGGCGATTTCAACGTCGGCATCTCCGACCCGCACCGGCTGGAGCAGGTGATCGCGGAGAAGCGCAAGACCGGTATTTATCTGTCGATCATCGGCGTCGGTGATTCCAACTACAATGACCGGCTGATGCAGACCCTGGCGCAGAAGGGCAATGGCACGGCGTCGTACATGGACAGCCTGATGGAGGCCCGCAAGATCTTCGTCGACAACATGCAGGCGCTGTTCCCCATCGCCGACGACGTCAAGGTCCAGGTCGAGTTCAACCCCGCCCAGGTCGCCGAATACCGGCTGATCGGCTATGAAACCCGCATGCTGAAGCGCGAGGATTTCAAGAACGACAAGATTGATGCCGGAGAAATCAGCGCCGGCCACACCGTTACCGCCATCTACGAAATCACCCCGCCCGGCAGCAAGGCCCTGCTGCACGAACCGCTGCGCTACCAGCCCGAGCGGCCGCAACCACGCGGCGGCGACGAAATCGCCTTCCTGCGCCTGCGCTACAAACTGCCCGGCGAGTCGACCAGCAAGCTGATCGAAAAGCCGGTGCGTCTTGCCCAGGTGCTCGCCGATCCAACCCATGGTTCCGCCGATGCCCGCTTCGCCGTGGCCGTGGCCGGCTTCGCCCAGATGCTGCGCGGCGATCCCTACATCAAGGATTGGGACTACGGCCGCCTGCTGGCCCTGGCCCAGGGCGCCCGCGGCGATGACCGCTTCGGCTATCGCGCCGAGTTCGTCCAACTGGTGCGGATGATGGCCCCGGCGGGGCAGTGACATGGTCATGCCGAGAGGACGAAGAGGCGTACCCAAATAACCGGATCGTTTCAGCGTCGTGGCCGGGCTTGTCCCGGCCATCCACGGGCGATGACCGCAAATGACGGCGACATCAAACCTGACGCCACACCGTATCGAGGCGACAACATCGCAGGTAACACGGATGAACACGGATACAGCCGTCAGAACCGCAGTTTGTCGCTGAAACGACGACCGCCGGCAGTCAAAGCCTTTTCAAGGCCGTCAAAACCTGGAGAACCGGGGCGAACTCGGCCAGGTCGACAGAGAGATTCGGCTGTTCCCAGTGATGACCTTATCTGCGTTCATCCGTGGGTATCCGTGTTCATCTGCGTTACCTGCGATCTCTCCGACCGCAACTCACTCACCGGGGCGCATTCGGTTATCACCCTCCGTGCCGCCCCCCATGCAGGCGACAGAACACCGCCCGGGCGGCGGCACATCGCGTGATGCTGCGGTGCGACCGCGGACGAACGGTACGGCGAATGGGTGCCGTGGCGGGAAAGGCCGAGCCCCCCAGCCGCTGCCGCCTCGCCCGGATGAGGATATGGTGATCGTTGCCGGCCGCCTGCGGCATCTCGTGCCAGAAGCTGACGACACCGCAGTAAGGACACCATACCAGGGTGGCATCGGCATCGCGGACCAGACGAAGATCGTGCTGGCAAACCGGACAGATCCGATCTTGGGAGATAGTACCGAGCAGCACACTCCCCTCCCTTATCAGCCGCTACGAAAGACCTTCCTGGACCGTATACCTCTCCCCGACCGACAAAAGCTACCCAACCAAAGGTAATGCCTACATCTGACGGATATCGCCCAGGAACTTGCCGGCGTGACCATTGAGGGTCTGAGCCTGGGTCGCCAGACTTTCGGCAGCGGCCATGACCTGCTGCGCTGAACGCCCGGCACGCCGGGCGGCCTCCTCCAGGCTGGCGATACGATGGCTCACCACACCGGTGCCGTCGGCCGCCTGCTGGACATTGCGAGCAATCTCCTGGGTTGCGGCCCCCTGCTCTTCCACGGCGGCAGCGATGGCCGAGGCGATCTGACTGATGGTCGAGATGGTCTGGCCGATACCGCGAATCGCCCCCACCGCATCGCGGGTCGCCGACTGCACGGCATTGACCTGGGCACTGATCTCGCCGGTGGCCTTGGCGGTCTGATTGGCCAGCACCTTGACCTCGTTGGCCACCACGGCAAAACCCTTGCCGGCTTCTCCGGCGCGGGCCGCCTCGATGGTGGCATTCAGGGCCAATAGATTGGTCTGGCTGGCGATGTTGTTGATCAGCTTGACCACTTCGCCGATCTTGCCGGCAGAGGCGGCCAGCCCCTGCACCAGGGCGTCGGTCTGCTGCGCCTCATGCACCGCCGACGAAGCGATGGTATTGGACTGGGTAACCTGGCGGCTGATCTCCTGGATCGACGCGGCCAGTTCCTCGGCGGCGGCGGCCACGGTCTGGACGTTGGACAGGGCCCTCTGCGCCGCTTCGGCGGCCGAAGCGGTTTCGCCGGCGGTCTGGTCGGCCGTCGACGTCATGACCCGGGCGGTATCGTTCAAAGCATTCGCCGACGCGGCGAGATTGTTGGACAGGTGACGGATGTCGCGTTCGAACGCATTGGCATGGCCGGACAGGGTCGACTCGGCGTTGTGCCGCTCCACCGCCAGATAGGTCGACAGCACCACCTCGCCGTCGAGGAATACCGCCTTGTTGATGGCCGAGATCACCGCGACCATCTGCTCCGGCTTTTTGCGGTAGGCTTGCGCAGCGACGGCGATCAACTGGTTCAGCACCTGGCAATAGCCGCCCAGATGCCAGCGCGGCTGCAAGCCGACACGCACATGAGCCTCGGCAATGCGAACCACATATTCAAAATACGCATCACCGAAATTGCCGGCGAACACGTATTCCAGCCAGTGGCGGCGCTGCGCGGCGCGGGCGCGCTCCAGCACCTGACGGTCGGCGATCAGTTCGCCGGGGGCGAACCGGGCCACATGGGCGTAAAAGCCGTCGAGCAGGCGATCAATATGGGCTTCCAGCACGGGCTTGAACTGACGCAGGGTAGCCCTGGTCGCCTCGTCGATTCCCAGAAACGCCAGGCGGTTTGCCGGATCGGCGTCGAATCTGAGCTTGCCGGCCGTCGCGTTCATCGCTGTGCTCCAAACTTTTGGCTATGGGGTGATCCTATCCAAAAGGGTTAAGAGTCGCATTAAACTTCTGCATAATCCCGATGGGGAACTCCATTTGCTGTTGGTGGGATTTTGCCTGTTTCCTCCAAAAAGCCTGTGCTATAGAACGTTCCCTCCGGCGGGCGGCCGCCCGATTCCGGGGCGCGCGGGCGTGGTGGAATTGGTAGACACACTGGATTTAGGTTCCAGCGGCGCAAGCCATGGGGGTTCGAGTCCCTTCGCCCGCACCAGCTATTCCCGCGGCCCTGTTTTTTGATCACCTAGTGGCAGGACTTCCATGCACATCACCGAAACCAACGCAGATGGACTGAAGCGCGAATTCAAGATCGTGGTGCCCGCCGGGCAGATCGCGGACCGGGTCGAATCCAAGCTGAAAGAGCTGGCGCAGACCGTTCAGATGCCGGGCTTCCGGCCGGGCAAGGTGCCGCTGCCCATGCTGCGCAAGAAGTACCGCGCCTCGATCATGGGCGAAGTGCTCGAGTCGGAGGTCAATACCGCCACCGAAAAGGCGATCAGCGACAGCGGCCTGCGCCCCGCCTTGCAGCCGAAGATCGAAATCACCTCGTTCGAAGACGGCAAGGATCTGGAATTCACGGTCGCGCTGGAGGCTCTGCCGGACGTGGAACCGGTGGATTTTTCGACCATCACGCTGGACCGGCCCAAGGTTGAGATCGCCGACGCCGAGATCGACTCGGCGCTTGCGCGAATCGCCGAACGCAATGAGCAGAGCGAGCCGCTGCCGGCCGAGCACAAGGCCGAAACCGGCGACATCGCCGTGATCGACTTCACCGGCAAGCGCAATGGCGAGCCCTTCGACGGCGGCGCCGCGCAGAACTACCAGCTCAAGCTGGGCTCGGGCAGCTTCATTCCCGGATTCGAGGAACAACTGGTCGGCCTGTCCGCCGGCGACGAGCGGACCATTCCGCTGACCTTCCCGGCGCAGTACCACAACGCCGAACTGGCCGGCCAGCCGGTCGATTTCGACGTCAAGGTGCACGAGCTGCGCCGCCCGCAACTGCCGCCGATCGACGACGAGCTGGCCAAGAAGCTGGGCCTCGACGACCTGGAGGCGCTGCGCACCGCCGTACGCGAGCAGATCGAACGCGAATACGGCGCCCTGTCGCGCACCATCGTCAAGCGTCGCCTGCTCGACGCCCTGGCCGCCGCTCATGATTTCGCCGTGCCCCAGGGCATGGTCGACGTCGAGTTCGAACATATCTGGAAGCAGGTCGAAGAAGACAAGCAGCACGGCCGCCTCGACCCCGAGGACCAGGGCAAGGACGACGACACCCTGAAGGCCGAGTACCGCGAGATCGCCGAGCGCCGCGTGCGCCTGGGTCTGCTGCTGTCCGAAGTCGGCCGCCGCAACACCATCACCGTGACCCAGCAGGATCTCAACCGCGCCGTGGTCGACGAGGCCCGCCGCTACCCGGGTCAGGAAGGTCTGGTGTTCCAGTACTATCAGAAGAACCCCGACGCCATGAATATGCTCAAGGCGCCCATCTATGAAGATAAGGTGGTCGACTTCGTGCTGGAACTGGCCAAGACTACCGATACGCCGGTTACGCCCGAGGAGCTGAGCAAGCTGGCCGAGGGCGCCGAAAAGGGCCAGGCATAATCGCCTGAAGGAACTGCACGCCCCGTGTTCCGGCGGAACACGGGGAGGGGGCGCAAGCAGGGAAGGGCTCAACCTTACCAAGGGAATGACGATGAGAGAACGGGATCCGATCGACGTCTACATGAATACGCTGGTGCCGATGGTGGTCGAACAGACCAACCGCGGCGAGCGTGCCTACGACATCTATTCCCGGCTGCTCAAGGAACGGATCATCTTCCTGACCGGCCCGGTGCATGACGGCGTTTCCAGCCTGGTCTGCGCCCAGTTGCTGTTCCTGGAGTCCGAGAATCCCAGCAAGGATATCGCCTTCTACATCAACTCGCCGGGTGGCGTGGTGACCTCGGGCATGGCCATGTACGACACCATGCAGTACATCCGCCCCGACGTTTCGACCGTGTGCGTCGGCCAGGCCGCCTCGATGGGCTCGCTGCTGCTGACCGCCGGAGCCAAGGGCAAGCGGTTTGCACTGCCGAACGCCCGCATCATGGTGCATCAGCCGTCCGGCGGTGCCCAGGGCCAGGCCACCGACATCGAGATCCAGGCGCGGGAAATCCTTGCGCTGCGGGCTCGGCTGAACAACATATACGTTCATCATACCGGACAGACCCTGGACGTCATCGAACGGGTTCTGGAACGCGACAAATTCATGACGGCGACCGAAGCCAAGGAGTTCGGCCTGATCGACGAGGTGGTGACAAACCGCCCGGCCCGCGAGTCTGGGGATGGGACTTCCATCTGATCCCCTTTTTCGCAGACCAGTGTCCGGGCCGATCACGCCGCGGTGAGACTATAGAGGCGGTTTTTGGCGTTGTGCGCCGGCCGCCTCTGTGGCTAACATGGTCGGACAGGCCGCTTTTTCGAACGGAGTACCGATGACCAAGTCCTCAAGCGGCGACTCGAAGAACACCTTGTACTGCTCGTTCTGTGGAAAGAGCCAGCATGAGGTGCGCAAGCTCATCGCGGGCCCGACGGTCTTTATCTGCGATGAATGCGTCGAGCTCTGCATGGACATCATCCGCGAGGAGCACAAGACCCATCTCGTGCGTTCCCGCGATGGCGTTCCCTCGCCGCGCGACATCTGCGCAGTCCTGGACGACTATGTGATCGGCCAGCCGCATGCCAAGCGCGTTCTTTCCGTCGCTGTGCACAACCACTACAAGCGGTTGTCGCATGGGTCGAAGAACAACGACGTCGAGCTTGCCAAATCGAACATTCTGCTGGTCGGCCCGACCGGCTGTGGCAAGACGCTGCTGGCGCAGACCCTCGCGCGTATTCTCGATGTGCCCTTCACCATGGCCGACGCGACCACGCTGACCGAAGCGGGCTATGTCGGCGAGGATGTGGAAAACATCATTCTCAAGCTGTTGCAGGCGGCCGACTACAATGTCGAGCGGGCGCAGCGCGGTATCGTCTATATCGACGAGGTCGACAAGATCAGCCGCAAGTCCGACAATCCGTCGATCACACGCGACGTCTCGGGCGAAGGCGTGCAGCAGGCGCTGCTGAAGATCATGGAAGGCACCGTGGCCTCGGTCCCACCGCAGGGCGGCCGCAAGCATCCGCAGCAGGAATTCCTGCAAGTCGACACCACCAACATCCTGTTCATCTGCGGCGGCGCCTTCGCCGGTCTGGAAAAGATCATTTCCAGCCGCGGCAAGGGTACCTCGATCGGCTTCGGTGCCGAGGTGCGCGGGCCGGATGAGCGTCGCACCGGCGACATCCTGCGCGAGGTCGAACCCGAGGATCTGCTGAAGTTCGGCCTGATCCCGGAATTCATCGGCCGTCTGCCGGTCATCGCCACCTTGCAGGATCTGGACGAGGCGGCCCTGGTCGACATTCTGTCCAAGCCCAAGAACGCGCTGATCAAGCAGTATCAGCGACTGTTCGAGATGGAAGACGTGAAGCTGACCTTCGCCGAGGACGCCCTGAAGACCATTTCTCAGAAGGCGATCCAGCGCAAGACCGGTGCCCGTGGCCTGCGTTCCATCATGGAACAGATTCTGCTGGAAACCATGTTCGAGTTGCCCTCGCTCGACGGCGTCGTCGAAGTGGTGGTCAACAGCGAAGTCGCCGAAGGCCGTGCCCAGCCCCTCTACATCTATTCGGAACGTCGCGAGGATGTGGGTACCAGCGCCTGAGGCGGGTGCCCACATCCCCCCCTTTGGGGGGCGCCCCCCCTTGAAGTGGAAGGAAGAGGGGACCAAATAAGTACTTAATGGACATACCAAGGCTAGCCCCTGAAGGGGTGGGCCGCCTTCGAAAGAGGTATCATGGTCGAGATTGCGCGTGGGGACGTCTTCCCCGTCCTTCCCCTTCGAGACATCGTGGTTTTCCCCCACATGATTGTTCCGCTCTTCGTGGGGCGCGAGAAATCCGTACGCGCTCTTGAAGACGTGATGAAGGACGACAAACAGATCCTGCTGGTGGCGCAGAAAAATGCCGCCCAGGACGATCCGGGGGCCGACGACATCTATCGCGTCGGCACGGTCAGCACGGTGCTGCAACTGCTGAAGCTGCCCGACGGAACCGTCAAGGTTCTGGTCGAAGGCGGTCATCGTGCCCGCATCACGCGCTTCGCCGACAACGCCTCGTTCTTCCAGGCCGAAGCGGTGCTGGTCGACGAGGAAACCGGCGACAATCAGGAAATCGAGGCGCTGTCACGGTCGGTGGTCAGCCAGTTCGAGCAGTACATCAAGCTCAACAAGAAGATCCCGCCCGAGGTTCTGGTCTCGATCAATCAGATCGAGGATTCCGGCAAGCTGGCCGATACGGTGGCGTCGCATCTGACGCTGAAGATCGCCGAAAAGCAGGAGCTGCTGGAGACCCCGACCATCAGCGAACGGCTGGAAAAGGTCTACGGCCATATGGAGGCCGAGATCGGCGTCCTTCAGGTGGAAAAGCGCATCCGCAACCGCGTCAAGCGGCAGATGGAAAAGACTCAGCGCGAATACTATCTGAACGAGCAGTTGAAGGCCATCCAGAAGGAATTGGGCGAAGGCGAGGACGGCAAGGACGAAGCCGCCGAGCTGGAAGACCGCATCAGCAAGACCCGGCTGTCCAAGGAAGCCCGGGAAAAGGCCATGGCGGAGCTGAAGAAGCTGCGCAGCATGAGCCCGATGTCGGCCGAAGCCACCGTGGTGCGCAATTACCTCGACTGGCTGCTGACCATTCCGTGGAAAAAGCGCTCGAAGATCAAGCGCGACCTGAAGCTGGCCGAGAAGGTTCTCAACGACGACCATTACGGCATGGACAAGGTCAAGGAACGCATCCTTGAATATCTTGCCGTGCAGGCGCGGGCCAACAAGGTCAAGGGGCCGATTCTGTGTCTGGTGGGGCCGCCGGGTGTCGGCAAGACCTCGCTGGGCAAGTCGGTGGCACGGGCCACCGGGCGCAACTTCGTCCGCATCTCCCTGGGTGGCGTGCGGGACGAGGCCGAAATTCGCGGTCACCGCCGCACCTATATCGGCTCGATGCCCGGCAAGATCATCCAGGCGATGAAAAAGGCCAAGTCGTCGAATCCGTTGTTCCTGCTCGACGAGGTCGACAAGCTGGGTGCCGATTGGCGCGGCGATCCGGCCTCGGCGTTGCTCGAAGTGCTGGACCCCGAACAGAATTCCACCTTCGCCGATCACTATCTCGAGGTCGAATACGACCTGTCCGACGTGATGTTCGTCACCACGGCCAACACGCTGCGCATGCCGCAGCCGCTGCTGGACCGCATGGAGATCATCCGCCTGTCAGGCTATACCGAGGACGAAAAGGTCGAGATCGCCCGCAAGCATCTGATCGACAAGGAGCTGAAGGCGCACGCGGTCAAGAAGTCCGAATGGTCCATCTCCGATGGCGCATTGCGCGACCTGATCCGCTATTACACGCGGGAGGCCGGCGTCCGCAATCTGGAGCGTGAACTCGCCAATCTGATTCGCAAGGCGACCAAGGAAATCATGCTGAAGACGGCCACCAAAGTGGACGTTACCGATGAGAACCTTGAAAAATATGCCGGCATTCAGCGCTATCGCTTCGGCGAGGTCGAGGCCGAGGATCTGGTCGGTGTCGTGACCGGCCTGGCCTGGACCGAGGTCGGCGGCGAACTGTTGTCCATCGAGGCGGTGGTGATGCCCGGCAAGGGCAGCTTCTCGCACACCGGCAAGCTGGGCGACGTGATGCAGGAATCCGTGCAGGCCGGCCGCTCCTATGTGCGGTCGCGGGCGGTGATCTACGGTATCAAGCCGACCATCTTCGACAAGAAGGACATCCACGTCCACGTTCCCGAAGGTGCCACGCCGAAGGACGGGCCGTCGGCCGGTGTCGCCATGATCACGGCCATCGTTTCGGCACTGACCGGTATCCCGGTGCGCCGCGACGTTGCCATGACCGGCGAGATCACCCTGCGCGGACGGGTTCTGCCCATCGGCGGATTGAAGGAAAAGCTGCTGGCCGCCCTGCGCGGTGGGCTCAAGCTGGTCATCATCCCCAAGGAGAACGAAAAGGATCTTGCGGAGATCCCCGACAACGTCAAGCAAGGCATGGAGATCGTTCCGGTTGCGACGGTCGACGAAGTGCTGGCCAAGGCGTTGGTGGCTCCCCTGGTTCCGATCGAGTGGGAAGACCGCTCGGATGAGGTTGCGCCGCGCAAGACTGAAGAAGCGGGAGCGACCGGCGTCATTACCCATTGATCAAAGTCAATGTAACCTTCGACCTAAGGCCGTCGCCGTCGCGACGGCCTTTTTTTTGGCTCAAACCACCCTCCGACTCCCCTCAACCCCAGGCTTTTCGGCCGTTGACGGGTATCCGTCCCGCGATTTACACTACCCCGAAATATTCAGGGGTTAATCAGCCGAACGCGCTATCCGGGTTCATCCAAAACAGGGGGTATGGGACGTGAACAAGAATGAACTGGTTACGACTGTGGCTACCGCCACCGGCCTGTCGAAGGCCGATGCGGCCAAGGCGGTCGATGGTGTTTTCCAGTCGATCACCGACGCTCTGAAAAAGGGCGACGAGGTGCGGCTGGTCGGCTTCGGCACCTTCAACGTGGCGGAACGGGCACAGTCCGAAGGTCGTAACCCGCGCACCGGCGAAAAAATTGATATCCCCGCATCCAAGCTTCCCAAGTTCCGCGCTGGCAAGGGCCTCAAAGACGCCGTCCAGTAAGACAAAGCCGGACATGCCAGTGATGGGCCGGCACCCGACGCGCCGGCCCTTTTGATTCACCGCCCCCCTGCCCTGCCCCCATCCCTTGCACCGCGCCCCCTGATCCCCTTACTCTGCCGGCATGATCCCTGCTTCCCGCCTGATCGTCGGCCCGTTCAACCGTGTCGAGGGCGACCTCGAAATCTCGCTGGCGGTGGCTGACGGCGTTGTCAGTGACGCCCGCGTCACCGCCCCGCTCTACCGTGGCTTTGAGCACATTCTGCAACACCGCCCGGTTTCCGATGCCCTGGTGGTGGCGCCGCGCATCTGCGGCATCTGTTCGGTCTCCCAGTCCCGCGCTGCTGCTGCCGCCATCGCCCGATGGGCCGGAGCGGAGGCCACGCCCAATGGCCGAGTCGCCGCCGACCTGATGCTGGCGGCCGAAACGGTGGCCGACCACCTGACCCATTTCATCCTGTTTTTCCTGCCGGATTTTGCTCGCTCCGACTACGCTGACCGGCCGTGGTTTTCGGCAGCGGCGACTCGCTTTCGCGCCCTGCACGGCGCGGCGACTCAGGACTTCCTGCCGGCCCGCGCCCGCTTTCTCCATCTGATGGGGCTGCTGGCCGGCAAATGGCCGCACACGCTGGCGCTCCAGCCGGGCGGCTCGACCAAATCCATCGACAGCGGTGAGCGTATCCGCCTGTTGGCCATCCTCGCCGAGGCTCGCCGCTTCGTCGAAACCCAGGTGATCGGCGACGACCTTGAACGGTTCGCCGCCCTGGCCACGCCCGACGCCCTGGCCGCCTGGGGGAACGAGTCGGAGGCCGGCGATCTGCGCCTGTTCCTGCGCATCGCCGACGACCTTGGCCTACAGCAACTTGGCCGCGGACCGGGAACGCTGATGAGTTACGGCACCGCCCTGTGTTCACCGGGGCTGTGGCGCGACGGAGTCGTGGCGCCGCTTGATCTGACCTCGGTGCGCGAAGACGTCAGCCATGCCTGGCTGGCCGGCAGCGCCCTGCACCCCGCCCAGGGCAGCACCCTGCCCGATGCCGACAAGGAAGCTGCCTATAGCTGGTGCAAGGCGCCGCGCCTGAATGCCCAGCCCGTCGAAGTCGGCGCCCTGGCCCGTCAGGTGGTCGACGGACAGCCCTTGTTCCGCGACCTGATTACACAGCATGGTTCGAACGTGCGCGACCGGGTGTTGGCCCGCCTGTTCGAGACCGCCCGCCTGCTGCTGGCCATGGAGGAATGGGCCCGCACCCTGCGCCCGCGCGACCCATTCTGCGCCGATATCACCCTGCCCGACTCCGGCAGTGGCGTCGGGCTGATCGAGGCGGCCCGCGGTGGGTTGGGCCACTGGCTGCGCGTCGATCGCGGTCGCATCACCGGTTACCAGATCATCGCCCCCACCACCTGGAACTTCTCCCCCCGCGACGCCGCCGCCACCCCCGGCCCCCTCGAATACGCCCTGGTCGGCACCCCGGTCACTCCCGGCGAGACCACGCCAGTCGCGGTGCAGCATGTGGTGCGCAGTTTCGACCCTTGCATGGCCTGTACGGTGCATTAGAGCGTTGAGATCGAAATGCACCCCGGTGAGTTCCCTGCGGCTGGAGAGATCGCAGGTAACGCAGATGAACACGGATACCAACGGATAAACGCAGATAAGGCAATATTTATCCGTTTTCATCTGCGTTACCTGCACTGCAAGTCGCCTAAACAGGCACCAGCCACGCCAGCCCCGCCGCTACCACCATGGCTGCTGCCAATGCCGTTGTCCGCCATGCCATGGCGCCACCGCACAGAACCCAGACCAGCACCGCCTTGACCGCGGTATTGACCACCGCGGCCAGCAGGATGGCGGTCGCGGCGACCTGAAGGGCGGTCTGATGACCGGCCATATTCGCCATCGACACCGAAATCGCGTCGACATCGGCCAGCGCCGAGATGGCCGCCAGGGCATACAGGCCGGCATGGCCGAGCCAGCGCTTGGCCAGTTCGGCGAGGATCAGCACGAAGGCGAGGAAAGCGGCGAATTTGAGCGCGGTGCCCAGCTCGAAGGGATTGCTCAGCGGGGTTTCGCCGGCCGGACGATGGTCCTTGCCGCCGCTATGGGCCCACAGCAGCAGCGAGCCGGCATAGCCGACCGCCGCCATGGCGCCGATCGGCACGGCCAGCGGCCAGACCAGACGCCATTGGATGACACCGACGATCAGCAGCAGGCGCAGCAGCATGGTCGATGCCGCCACCGCGACTCCGGCGGCAAGCATCGACTGCAATTCAGGCGAGGCCCGCCCCAGCCGCGAGAAGCTGACCGTCAGCGCGGTCGACGAGGCCAATCCGCCGAATACCCCGGTCAACAGGCTGCCGAGCCGCGGCCCGGCCAGCTTGATGGCGAAATAGCCCAGGAAGGACAGGCCGGCGATCGCCACCACCAGCCACCACAGTTTTTGCGGATTGACCGCTTCACCCGGTCCGAAGCCCTGATTGGGCAGCACCGGCAGCAGCACCACCGAAATCAGCAGCAGCTTGATGGCCGCCACCAGCTCGAGCCGTTGCAGCCGGGTCAGCCACAGATGCAGCGGCTCCTTGGCACCGAGCAGCGCCACCACCACCACCGAGGCCGCCGCAGCCGCGGCCATGTCGACCCGCACCGCCATGACCCCCAGAGCGAAGGTGAGCATCTCGGCGATTTCGGTGGTCATGCCCAGATCGGAATGATTCTGGCAGCGCAACCAATGGGCGACGGCGACCAGCACCGAAAAGCCGAAAAAGGCCATCGCCAGAACCACGTCGCCGGCCACCGCGGCAACGGCGCCCAGCACGCCGCCCAACAGGCCGATCAGCGCGAAGGAGCGGATACCCGCCACCCGCGCCCCTTCGGCCAGATCCCGCTGGCGCCAACCACGCTCGATGCCGATCAGCAGGCCGATAATCAGCGCTACGCCCAATCTATGAAACAGATCCAGATCACCGCCGCCGGGCATCGCCCCTCCGCTCATGTGGTTCACGACCATCATGACAGTCGGCGCAGGCCGGTCCTACCAGGAAAACACGGGGCGTAATGACCAGGAACGTGGTCTGCAAAGTCCAGCCTCCTCCGCCCTTTGGACGACCGTCTGCACTATAATTTGGCTGGAAATCATTTCGCATTTGGTTTTTCCTGATATGGTTATCCAACCAAGGGGATACGGCCATGAAAGGGGTTTTGCTGGGTCTCGCCGTTGCCGGGCTGACGTTCGGCTCCTGGAACACCACCGTTCTGGCCGCACCGGCCGAACAGAAAGAAACGACCGAATCGCACTTCACCGTCTATTGTGCCAGCGGCCATGTGGGCGTCGACAGCCGATCGGCCGAGGTGATGCAACGCCAATGGAGCGCCTGCGCCCTGAGCACGCCCTTCGCCAGCCGCGCCGAAGCGGAAAAGACCGCCGTGGAAAAGTTCGGCGGCTTCGGCTCCCTGTGCGTTTGTCCGCGGTAGGCCGCTGATGCTGGCGTGGTTGCATCCCGGCCTGCTGATCACGGTGACCACGCCGGTCGGTGAGCGTTTCGTCTGGTTCGATGATCAGATGTCCATGGTGCGCATGCTCGATCCGGCGACGGTGGCCCGGGTGATGCGCCTTCAGAAAGGCCGCATGCTGGCGACCATCGGCTTGGCCGTCGTCATCTTCGGCTGGATGGCTCTGGCCATGGTGCTGACGGCCAAAGCCGCCGACGGGGTCAATCCGCTGGTCTATTTCGCCGCCTTCGCCGTCAGCAGCGGCATCGCCTCCGCGGTGTTCGCCCGCGCCCAGCGTCGCCACATCGACCGCCAGCCGCCGTTGACCCTGCCGCCCGAAGCGGTCGCCCGGCTCCAGGCGGCCCGCTCCACCTCCCTGTTCGGCGGCAAACGTCAGCACGACATGGCCTGCAAGGTGGCGGCGGAACTGGTCTATCGTCATCATTAGAAAGAAACGCCCTCGCCTCCAGGATCACGCTCCCACACAACACCACCCTGGACGCAGCCGCCGCCATCGGCATAATGCCGCAGCGCAGCCAGGGGAGACGACATGTTCGGCCAGAAATACCTGATCATCCCGATTCCGTCGCCCAGCGGCGCCATGCAGCGGGTGTGGTTCGACAACGCGTTCCGCGTGCTGCGCCTGCTCGACGATACGACCGCCAACCGGCTTCAGGCCATCACCAAGTCGCGGGTCGCCTTGCTGATCGGCCTGCTGATGCCGGCGGCAATCGCCATCGCCTATCTGTTCCTGTTCGTCGATCAGCCCCAGGAATTCATCGTCTATGTGGTATTCGCGGTGGTGCTGATGGATCTGACGTCGCGCACCATCTTCACGTTTTCGGAACGCAAGGCGATCGGTACCCTGCCGCTGTTCCCCATCCCTCCCGAAGTCGCCGAGACTCTGCGTACTGCCGCCGCCCGCCGCGATCTGCCGGCCTTGCAGCAGGCAGCGGCCCCCCTGCTGGCTCAGGCCCTGGCGGCCACACGCAAAAGGTAGGGAATTCCCACCCATTCCCGTTTCGCATGGCAACCCTTCCGACCAGCACTGAATGTTGCAGTGCGGTACATGATCTGCCTATAGTTCGATCGGTCCTGGCCGATCGAACACCCTTGTGTTGGCAGAACCAGACGACGGACTGGTGCGGCATTGCAACACATCTCAGCAATGCGACTAAGTCGCAGACACGCGAAATAATCTTTCGTGTTTTGCGCCGCACTATTTCTGTTGATTTCGATCCCTGGGGCGATTATCACAATAACTACCCTTTCGCATAGTCGACGACTGACCTGATAGAGTGGGAACGATGGCGACGGATTCTGTTTCGATCGCGCTGACCGGAAGCGGTGGCGCAGGTGTCATGACGGCTGGGCAGATTTTGCTCGATGCCGCTGCCAAAGCTGGCTATTACGGCCTGATGTCCCGGTCCTCCGGGCCGCAGATCCGGGGTGGCGAGGCTGCCGCGCTGGTGCGTATTTCCACGAAGCCCGTATCGTCACTGGACGACCGCTACGACCTGGTCGTCGCTTTCGACTGGCAGAACGTGCAGCGCTTCGCTGACGAATTGCCGATGAACGGCGACAGCCTGATCCTGACCGATCCGGCCGAAGGCGAGATTCCCGGTGCCATCGCCGCTTATGGCGCTCGCGTCGCCGCGGTGCCGTTCGCCGAAATGGCCAAGACCATCCCCGGTGGCCGCGCCAATATGATCGGCCTGGGACTGGTTGCCGCGCTGATCGGCCTGCCCGTCGAGCCGATCGTCGAAGTGCTGGCCGCCGCCCTGAAGAAGAAGGGCGAGGAAGCGCTGAAGGCGTCGACCGCCGGCCTGAACCTGGGCGCCGAGACCGCCAAGGGCATCGCCCCGATCTCCCAGCTCAGCGCCGCGCCGACGACCGACGTGCCGCACTGGAACATTTCGGGCAACGAAGGCGCCGGCCTGGGTGCCGTGCGCGGCGGTGTGCGCTTCTGCGCCGCCTACCCGATCACTCCCGGCACCGAAATCCTGGAATGGCTGGCGCCGAATCTGGCGGCGCTGGGGGGCACCCTGGTGCAGGCCGAGGACGAAATCGCCTCGATCACCATGTGCCTGGGCGCCTCGTTCGGCGGCGTGCCCTCGATCACCGCGACCTCCGGCCCCGGCCTGGCGCTGATGATCGAAGCCCTCGGCCTGTCGGTCGCGTCGGAGACCCCGGTGGTGGTGGTCGACGTCATGCGCGGCGGCCCGTCGACCGGCATTCCGACCAAGTGCGAACAGTCCGATCTGAACATTGCCGTCTACGGCCTGCATGGTGACGCGCCGCATCTGGTGGTGGCGCCGAATTCCATCGGTGACTGCGTGTTCACGACCCAGTGGGCGGTGCATCTGGCCGAGCACATGCAGACCGCGGCCATCGTGCTGTCGGATCAGGCCATGGGCCAGTCCCGCGCCATCATCGACCGTCCCGCCGATCTGGCGTTCATGGCGCGCCGCCTGACCGCCACCGCCGTCGAGGGCGAGGCCTATCAGCGTTACAAGCTGACCGCCAACGGCATTTCGCCGATGGCGATCCCCGGCACGCCCGGCTGCATGTATACGTCGGACGGCCTGGAGCACAACGAACGCGGCACCCCGTCGTCGACCGCCAGCGACCATCAGAAGCAGATGGACAAGCGCCTGCGCAAGGTGATGCAGCACGACTACGGCAACCATTGGGCCGATATCGAGGGTGAGGGCGAAATCGCCGTGATCACCTGGGGTTCGGTGACCAGCCCGTGCGTCGAAGCGGTCGAGCGTCTGACCGCCAAGGGCGCGAAGATCAAGCTGATCTCGCTGCGCCTGCTGCTGCCGGCCCTGCCCGAGAAGCTGCATGCCGAGCTTGCCGGCGTGAGTAAGCTGCTGGTGGTCGAGCAGACCCACGGGGCCCAGTTCCACAAGTATCTGCGGGCTCATTACGAGTTGCCGGAGACCGTGGATGTCCTGAACCGGCCCGGTCCGCTGCCGATCCGCCCGCAGGAAGTCGAGACCCGCCTAGCCGCCTGGATGTGATGCCATGACCGCTGTAACCCCCACTTATGCCGTCAAGGACTACAAGTCGGACCTGAAGCCCATCTGGTGCCCGGGCTGTGGCGACTTCTCGGTACTGTCGTCCTTGACCAAGGCCTTCGCCGAACTTCAGCGCGCTCCGGAAACCTGCGCCGTGGTTTCGGGCATCGGCTGCTCGTCGCGCATTCCCGCCTACACCAATGTGTACGGCTTCCATGGCGTGCACGGCCGCTCGCTGACCGCCGCCGCCGGCCTCAAGCTGGCTCGCCCCGACCTGACCGTGGTCGTCACCGGTGGTGACGGCGACGGCTTTTCGATCGGCGGCAACCACTTCCTGCACGCCTGCCGCCGCAATGTCGACATGACCTATATCGTCATGGACAATCAGGTGTATGGCATGACCAAGGGCCAGGCCTCGCCGACCACCGCCCCGGATTGGTGTTCGTCGAAGCTGACTCCCGAAGGCACCGGCATCAGCGCCATTCAGCCGCTGCAACTGGCTCTGGCCTGTGGCGCCAACTTCGTCGCCCGCGGTTTCTCGGGCGATCCGAACCACGTTGCCAAGCTGATCGTTGAAGCCGTCAACCACCCCGGCTTCTCGTTCCTCCAGATCCTCAGCCCTTGCGTCACCTTCCGCACCGAACAGCGCGGCTGGAAAGACGTGGTGCAGAAGGACAAGATCGCCGCCGCAACCAGCAATGTTGCCGAGGCCCTGGCCATTCTGGCCGAGGACGACGGCGTCGCCACCGGCATTCTCTATGCCGGCAAGCGGGCCCCGTTCCAGCCGAACAACAAGGCCTCCAGCGACCTCGATCGTATTGAAAGAAAGTTCGTCGCATGAACCAGTTCGACGCAGCCTCATTCCTGGCCCATGCCTTGGCCTTCGAGACCGAGGCGGCCGAACGTTACGATGATCTTGCCGATACCATGGAGACGCATAACAACGCGGAAGTGGCCGAGCTGTTCCGGCGCATGGCCAACTTCTCGCGGATGCATGCCGATGCCGTGAAGGGCCGCGCCGCCGGCACCGAGCTGCCGCATTTCAAGCCCTGGGAATTCCAGTGGAAAGATGCGGAAGGCCCGGAGGTGGCTCCGGTCGAGCGCACCCACTACCTGATGACGCCGTACCATTGCCTGCAACTGGCACTGCACAATGAACGGCGCGGCCGCGACTTCTATCGCGAGGTGTCCGCCGCCAATACCGATGCCGAGGTCAAGCGTCTGGCCGACCAGATGGCCGAGGAAGAGCAGGATCATGTGCTCGTCCTCGAAGCCTGGCTGGCCCGCACGCCGGAGCCTCAGCCGGATTGGGATCAGGATCTTGATCCGCCCACCGTGGCGGATTGAGCGGGAAACCGTTTCAAGTCTCTCTCAGCGACTTACGGCGCCGGGCAACCGGCGCCGTTTTTTTGTCGGGGAACCGTCAGGCCCACAAGCCGATTTTGTTGGACGGCATCGCGACGAATCCCGGCAAGGCCTCGATTCGCTCCAGCCAGGCGACAATATTCGGATAGGGCGTCAGGGCAATCCCACCCTCCGGGGCTTTGGCGATATAGCTGTAGCCGGCGATATCGGCGATGGTCGGAGTACTGCCGACCAGGAAGGAGCGCCCGGCAAGATGGGCCTCCATCACCGCGAACAGGTCGTTGGCGATCTTTTGCGGCTGCTCCACATCCTGCGGCATCTTGAACAGCAGGGCGCGCCGCGCCGACGCCGAACCGCTGGCGATCATCCCGGCCGCCACCGACAGCCAGCGCTGCACCGCCGCCGCGCCGACGGGATCACTCGGCAGATAGGCGTCCCCATCATATTTCGTCGCCAGATAGACCAAGATCGCGTTGGAGTCGGCGACGATCTCGCCATCATCGTCGATGACCGGCACCTGTCCAAAAGGATTCAAGCGCAGGAACTCCGGCGATTTCTGCTCTTTCCGCAACAGGTCGACGACCACCGTTTCATGGGGCAGGCCAAGCAGGGACAGGAACAGCTCGACCCGATGGCCATGACCCGATAAGGGATGGGTGTACAGCCGAATCGGGCGAAGAGGAGCGTTGCTCATGATGACTCCGGTATCTGGTTGCCCGATCAGCATAGCGATGCTTGCAGCGCCGTGGAATCCGCCACGATGATGGCGAAGCGATCCGCCAGAGCCGCCAGAGCGGCGCGGTGCAGACTATCGGCAGCGATGACACCACCTCCCAGCGGATCAGGCAGATCGCGGGTGGCGACGGCCGCGGCAACGATGGTGGTCCGATAGCCGTGATCCAGCGCGGCGCGGGCCGTGGCACTGACGCACATATGCGTGGCGAAGCCGGCGATGATAAGCTCCGTCCGGCCGCTGTCCCGAACATGCTCCTGCAAGGGGGTGCCGGCGAAGGCATTGGGCAGCGATTTGACGATCACCGGCTCGTTCGGATCTGGTGATACCTCGGGAATGATGGCGATCTGTGACCCATCGGGATCGAACAGCGGGCCGCCCCTGCGGCCGTGATGCACCACATGAAAGACCGGCACCTGATGGCGCCGCGCCGTCGCCAGCAGCCGGCCCATTTCGGCGATAGCCGCCCCTATGCCGGCCAATGGCAGGGCTCCGGTCACATATTCCATCTGATGATCAATCAGGATCAGAGCCGACGACTTCAACGGGCTGGCATGCAGTGAGGCTCCGGCAATCTGGAGCAGGATCTTCGGTGGCGCGGTCATGGCAGCGGTCCTTGATGAATGGGTGCCACCAAGCATTACCCGGTTTCGCTGCGGTGAATTCATCGGCATATTTTCATGATGACGGATAAAAAACGCACAGGGTCGGTCGACTGGGAAGATCTCAAATTCTTCCTCGCGCTGGCCCGTCATCGCAGTCTGTCCGCGACCGCGCGAGCCCTTCGCGTCAACCATGCAACCGTGTCCCGGCGGGTCGGCGCCTTGGAAACGTCGTTGGGACGCGTGCTGTTCGACCGGCGGGCCGAGGGCTATGCCTTGACGGCCGAGGGTCAGGCGCTGCTCGACGACGTCACCCCGATGGAAGCCTCCGTCCTGGCCATGCTGCGCCGAACGGATTGCGTTACCGAACTGACCGGCCTGGTTCGCCTGACCACGACCCGGCTGTTCGCCGATACCTTTCTGATCCATCGCCTGACGGACTTCCACCGCGCCCACCCGGCCATTGATCTCGAGGTGATCACCGAGTCCCGCTTGCTCAGCATCGCCCGTCGCGAGGCCGACATCGCCTTGCGGTTCGGCCCGCCCAAAGATAGCGATCTGCTGGCCCGGCGTGTGGCAGCCATTGGCTACGGCTTTTTCGGCATCGCCGACTGGCGTGATCGGGTGTCGCAGGGCGAGACTCCGCCGCTCGTGACCTTTGACGATGATGACGCCCCGCCGGAAGCGGCATGGCTGAACGAGGCCTATCCGGGACTGCGCAAGGCGTTTCGCTGCAACAGTTGGACCGCGCAGGCCGCGGCCGCCAAGGCGGGCTTCGGCATTGGGCTGCTGCCCCGCTTCCTGGGCCAAGCCGCCGGACTGCTCCCCATCACGATGGACCGACTCCCGCCCAACCGGGATCTTTGGCTCTTGATTCGCCCCGATCTCGCCAATGTTCCCAGGGTCCGGGCCGTCGTGGACCATCTCGTTGCCATCCTTGAGCGGGATCGCGCGGTTTTGCTCGGAACCTGACCGCGAGCGGCAAAGCCGCGAAGACCTTGCCGCAGCCCCGCGCGGCCTCCACAATGCCGCGTCGCCCACAGCATCGGACATAGCCCCTTGAGCACCCTTCGGTTGGCCGTCACCGGCCTGAGCCGGGCCGGCAAGACCGTTTTCATCACCAGCCTGGTCCACAATCTGCTGTCAGCCGGCCATGGCGGCAGCACCATGACCAACCTGCTGGCCGTGCGGTCGCGCCGGCTGGTGGCGGCACGGATGCAGCCCGAGGAAGCGCAGGATCTGCCGGTGTTTCCCTATCGCAGTAACCTCGCCCACATGACCGCCGCCGAACCGCACTGGCCCGGCCACACCGAGACCATCAGCCGGATCGACCTGGCGGTACGGGTGCGGCCGGAAACGGTGTGGGGGCGGCTCAATCGCGGCCGGCTGACGATCGAGCTGATCGACTATCCGGGGGAATGGCTGCTCGACCTGCCCTTGCTGAACACCAGTTTTGCCGCGTGGTCGAAGGCGGTGCTGGAGTCGTGCCGCGAGGGACCGCGCGAGCGGCTGGCGGCCGACTGGCTGCGCTTTCTTGCCGACCATCCGGCTCATCTGCCGGCCGAACAGGAGGTGGCCAAGCGTGGTCATCTGCTGTACCGCGACTTCCTGCACGCCTGCCGCGACGATGCCGGCCTGTGCTTTCTCCAGCCAGCCCGCTTCGTCCGGCCGGGTGACCAGCCCGACGCGCCGCTGATGTGGTTCTGTCCGCTCGACCTGGGCGGCGCCAAGCCCAAGTCCGGCTCGCTGGGCGAGTTGATGGAAAAGCGGTTCGAAGCCTACAAGGAAAAAGTCGTCGCCCCGTTCTTCGAAGGCAATTTCCGCAAATTCGACCGGCAGATCGTGCTGGTCGACGTGCTGTCGGCCCTGCATGGCGGCTGGCATGCCTTCAAGGATGTCGAGGCGGCCCTGGATGTGGTCTCGCGCTGTTTTAGCTATGGCAGTGCCAACTGGTTCACCTCGTGGTTCCGGCCGAGCATCGAAAAGGTGCTGTTCGCCGCCACCAAGGCCGACCACGTCACCGCGCCGCAGCGCGACCATCTGCGGGAACTGCTGCGCCGCATGGTGCTGGAGCCGGCCGGCCGCGCCCGTTACGAGGGCGCCACCGCCGAGGTGCTGGCGCTGGCCTCGGTGGTCTGCACCGCCGACGACGTCGAGACCATCGACGGCCGCCGCGTTGATGTGGTGCTGGGCAAGCCGATCGGCGAGGATCGTCAGGTCAAGGTGTTCCCCGGGGCCATCCCCATCACCCCGCCCGAACGGGCCTTTTTCGGGGCGCGCTTTCAGGGCTATCCGGTGTTCCAGCCGCCGCGTTTCCCGGTCCTGCCGACCGACGGCATTCCCCATATCAAGCTGGACAGCGCCCTGGAATTCCTGCTGGGAGACCAATTGGCATGACCGTCGAGCCCCCCGAACCGCCATTGGCGCCGCGCGTCATCCAGACCGACCGCACCGAGCCGGTCCCCGTGCGTCACGACCCCGAAGATGCCGCCGTCCCACCGCCGCCGCCCCTGCCGAAGCGGCGATCGCCATTCGGCTATGCCTTGGCCGGTCTGGCGCTGCTGATCCTGGCCGGCTTTGTGGTGGATGCGGTCCGCCTGATACAGTCGGCCTTCGCGCTGGGGTTGGGCCTGGGAATCGTTACGGCGCTGCTGCTGGGGTTGGGGGTGGCGGGGCCGCTGGTCTGGCTGCTGTGGGAATGGCGCAGCCTGTCCGGGCTGAAACATCTCGACCGGCTGCACGATCTGTCACGGGCACCAACTCGCGAGCAGGCGGTGCGGGTCGCCGAGGCGACCTTGCGGCTGCTGCCGCCGTCGCCCCGTGCCGACGAGTTCCGCCGCCAGTTGCAGCCCCATCACGACGGCGACGACGTGCTGAACCTCGCTCGGGCTGTGGTGCTGCCGCCCAGTGACCAGGCCGCACGTCAGGTGGTGCGCCGCGCCGTATTGCAGACGGCGGCGCTGACCGTGCTCAGCCCGACGGTGCTGATCGACACCCTGTTGTTCGTGGTCCGCGCCGTGGCCATGCTGCGCGGCGTCGCCCAGGCCTACGGCCAGCATCCCGGACTGGCCGGACTGCGCCATCTGCTGCGCGAAATCGTCCGCGAAACCGCCACCCTCGGCGCCGTCGAACTGGGCGGCCAAGTGCTCGGCGAGGTGGGCGGTAAGGCGGTGGAGCGTCTGGGCATGGTGACCGGCAGCGTGCTGGCAGCGCAACGCATGGCACGGCTCGGCCTGCTGGCGATGCGGGTGTGCCGGCCGATCCCCTTCGATACCACCGAGGCCCCGACCATCACTCAGTTGGCGGGAGATGTGATCGGGAGGTGAATGTTCCTGGGAGCGCGGGCAGGATGCCCATAGGCGCTAACGTCAGCTCCCTCTCCCGCTGGCGGGAGAGGGTTGGGGTGAGGGTGGTTCTCCGTTCCGTTTCCCAATAAACTATTGATTTCTCTGCGGAGCCGGGGACCACCCTCACCCTCCCCGCTGCGCGGGGCCCCTCCCTCTCCCGCCAGCGGGCGAGGGCAAGATCGGGGCGCTAAAATGTGTGCATCCCGTAGCCCGCAAGCGGGCAGGGTGCCCGCGCTCCCAGGCTCACCCCTCCAACCGCCCCAGCGCCCGCGCCAGCACCAGATAGAGCTTGCCGACCTCGGCGCTGCTGAACACGGCGGTCAGCACGTCGGCGCGTTCGCTGTTGCGGACGCGGGTCAGCAGGCCTTCGTATTCGGTCAGGTAGTGGTTGACGTAATCGCGGAACTCGCGGTCTTCCTCGAAGCGGCCACGGATGGCGTTGATCTGGTGGCGGTCGAGATGGCGCAGCACCTTGCGCAGGAAGGCGCTGCGGTCGCCGCTGTGGAACTCGCGCCAGGTCTTGTCGTCGACGCCCTGCGGGAAGACGCGGGCGATGTCCACCGAGAGCGATTGCAGACGCTCGACGATATGCGCGGCCTCCTGGAGGAAACGTTCGACGCTGACGGCGTCGGCACGCTTTTCCAGGCGCTGCACCAGCACCTCGGCGGCATCGACGGCGTGGCTCAGTTCCTCGATCTGGCGCGAGAAGCCAGCGGCGACGCTCTCGCCCTGACCGATGACCTCGTCGCTGATCCGGGCAACCTCCTGGACCTTTTCCCGCAGCGAGTCGAACAGCCCATCCAGCCGCTCGCCGGTCTCGCCGCCCAGCACGCCAAGGTCGTCGGCCTGCCGGCGCAGCGTATCGCCGGCCGCGCGCAATTGCATGGTGACGCGATCGGCCGTGGTGCCCAGGTCGCGGATGCCCAGGCGCAGGGAATCGCCGGCGGCGGTTGCCTGGGTCGAGGAGCGCGTCGAGGTCTCTTCGAATTCATGAGCGAATCGGGCAAGCAGTTCGCCGGCCGACTCCGCCTGAGCCAGGGCCCGTTGAGCGACATGGTCGACCTCGCCGGCCTGGGCCGCCAGAGTCTGGCCGAGGGCATGCAGCATGTCGCCGGCACTGCCACAGCCGCGGCCGACCGCCTCCACCTGCTGATCAAGCGCCTTGCCGACCCCGCTGATGCTGGCTTCGGCCTGATCGGCGGCGGCGACGATGTCGGCGGAGCTGCGGCGCAACTCGCGGCCGGCTTTCGCCAATCCATCATTGGCCCGGCCGACCACATCAAGCAGATGGGCGAGCAGGCCGTCGGTATGACCCAGCTCGTTGCGTAGCGTCTCGGCGGCCCCCGTCAGGTCGAGCGTCCCCTGGCTGATCCGTCCGCCGATGCCGTCGACCACCGAATTCACCCGTTCGGCCATTTCCGCCAGCCCTTCGGCGTGACGGAAGATCAATCGGGTAGCGCCACCCATCTGGTCGATTTCGGCCTGAAGCCGACCGCGGATCGCTTCGGCGGCCTCCACCGCCTGCTCCCCACCGCGGGCGTAGGTGTCGGCCTGCTCGGTCAGCACCAGACCCAGCGCCCGGGAGCCTTCGGCCATCTGCTTCTGCGCCACGTCGACCGCCTGGATCTGCAAGGACAGCGCCGCATTGACCGCCTGAATGCGGGCCATCGCCGCGTCGACGGTGCCCGATACCTCCTCGCGCCGCGCCCGCAGATCCTGGCCGATCTTCAGGGCATCGGCCGATGCCGACTGCGCGGCTTGGCGCATGGTGTCGCCGTAGTGCTCGGCCATCTGGCCGACCTCGTCGAACCGCTGCAACGCCAGTTCGGTCGCCGCGGAGAACTCGCCGACCCGGGCATTGAGCGAACTCTCGACGCCATGCACCCGATCCAGCAATTGCGCCGCAACCTGTTCGAATCCGGCCGACTGGTCGCGCAGAACCACCTGAGCCCGTCCGGCGTGGTCCTCCAGGCCCTTGGCCAGATTGGCGAGCATCGCCTGCTGGCCCTCCAGCACGCCGCTGACGCTGCGCACCCGCTGTTCCAGGGCTGCGGCGATCTCGCTGCCGTGCTGGATCAGCGGCTCCAGCGCCTGCGAGAAATTGGCGCGCTGATGTTCCAGTTGCAGGTCGATGGCCGCCGCCTTGTCGCCGAGCAGCGTGCCGAGGTCAACTCCCTGCTGCCCCAGCCGCGCCAGACTGTCGGTGAGCCGGGCAGCGGAAGCGTCGAGCCGGTCGGCGGCGCGGTCGCCAGCCTGTTCGGTGGCCGCGGCCTGACTGCGCAAACGGTCCGCCGCCTCCACCGCGCGCTCCAGGCTGCGCGATACCGCCGATTCGAGCACGTCGACCTGACGTGCCACCAGCTGGCAGACCTCCTGAGCATGCGATTCGGCACGGGCGCCGCTGGCATCCAGGGTTTCCCCTTGGCCCTTCAGGCGCGTCTGCAATTCTTCGGCGCGGCGGATGGCTTGGCTGGTGATCTCGTCGAAGCCGGTGCCGGCGCGGGTCAGCGTGTCCAGCGCCACCGCTGAACGACCGTCGAGCCGGTCCATCGCCTGTTGCAATGCCTCGGTGGCCTTGCGCAATCCGGCTTCCAGCGCCTCGGCGCGGGCCGTGGCCTGACTGGAGGCCTCATCGAAGGCGGCGGCCTGATCGCGCAACGTCTCACCCGAACGGCCCGCCCGCGCCGCAGTCGCGGCATCGGATTCGGCATAGACCAGCTGCTCGATCTGGCGGCGCAGCAGCTCGGTTTCCACCGCCACCTGACTGCCGCGCGTGAAATGGGCGACGAACAGCCACAGCACCGCCAGCGGCAGCAGTCCCACCGCCACCAGGGCCGCCAGATCCAGCGGCGTATAGGCCACCAGCCGGTCCCAGCCGCCATTGCTGGAGACATAGGCGACACAGAATCCCAGCCAGGAAACCGATCCGAACACCGCCACCACATTGGCGACCAGACTGTCGCGATCGGATGGCGGCGGCAGCGGCTCGCGAGCCAAGGACGGCAAGGGCGGCAAGGGCGGATGCTGACCGGCCTGAAAGATCGGTCGTTGCGGCAAGGGCGGCGGTTCTGGCGGCGGAGCCAGGCTCTCGACCTTGAAAATACCCGGCTGCGCCGGCAGGCCGTCATCAGTCCTGGCCGCAGGGACTGCGGTATTGTCCTCGGATTCGCTGCGGGGGTCGGTCATGGTGGACGGCGTCGCTCCACGAGGTTCGCGATGTCTTACAAGAAACTGCCCTCGCCGGGCGCGCTCCGCGCTCAGGTGCCGCCTCAATGGCGGCTGGTTTCATGCACGGTGGGTCGGCCCCAGATCCGGCGGCGAACTTACAACAAAGGATAACCGGTCAACAGTATTTTATGGTCAGCCGAGCGGCCACCACTTGGCCGGACATTACCGCACATCGCCGGCCGCAGGCGATGAGACTCACGCCATGACCGGGCAGCCTGCCCCTGATCCGCACCGCCTATTGCGGAACGGCGGAGCCGGCCTTGCCGTCTGCGCCGCTCGCCGGTCGGATCGGCATCCCATGTTGAGCGTCACCGATACCTGGGACGAACCGGCATGTTTTCCTTCCTGCGCTTCGTCGACAAACGCCGTTTCCAGCGCCACCGCGCGGTTTTGTGGGGTGAAATCCGCTCTGGCAAGACCGTGCTGCGCGGCAAGCTGGTCGATCTCAGTCGCGCCGGCTTTCTGTTCCGGCCATGGGATCAGGGCTTCGTGCAGATCCGTGACGGCGTGCTCGAGGTCGCCGGTCACACCGTGCCCTGCACTTTGCTGCACAAGAGCCGGCTGGGCCTGCACGGCAGTTTCTCCCAGCCGCTCAGTCAGCGCGACCTTGAAGAGATTCTGCGCGCAACCCCTCGCCCTGTCCCGGCCGCCGAAACCTCCGACGACCCTTATGCGGTGCTCGGCGTGCCGCGCGGTGCCGCGCCGGACATCATCAAGGCGGCCTATCGCGCCCAGGTCAAACGCATTCACCCCGATCTGCAAGCCGCCCATGCCGACGCCGCTCTCATGGCCCGGCTCAACCAGCGGCTCGCCCGGCTGAATGCCGCCTATCACATGGTGCGGGGCCGATAGGCGATGCAGGTATAATACCGGCGAGCGTAATGTTTGACACATGCTCGAACCGGTGCGCCGGTCCTCCAGCGGCCATTGCGGCCGCACCTGAGCGCGGAGCGCGCCCGGCGAGGGCGTCTATGGTAAGACCATGTTTTCCCATGTCGCGAGGACGCCATGACCACCCTGCCCGCCTCTCTGACCGATCTGGCCGCCGCGAGTCTCGACGCCTGCCGCGCCCGGCGCTGGACCCTGGCGACCGCCGAGTCCTGTACGGGCGGGCTGATCGCCGCCTGTCTGACGGCGATAGCGGGCAGTTCGGATGTGGTGGAGCGCGGCTTCGTCACCTATTCCAATCGCGCCAAGGCTGAACTGCTGGGGGTGCCCGATGGCATGCTGGCGCAGTTCGGCGCGGTCAGCGAGCCGGTCGCCCGGGCCATGGCCGAGGGGGCACTCGACCATGCGCCGGTGGATGTGGCGATCGCCGTGACCGGCATTGCCGGGCCGGGCGGCGGCACGGCGGACAAGCCGGTCGGGCTGGTCCATCTGGCGGTGGCGCGGCGCGGCGGGCCGACTCTGCACGACTGCCGGGTCTTTCCCGGCGACCGCGACGCCATCCGCCACGCCACCGCAGCGACGGCGCTCGGCCTGATGCTTCAGTTGGTTCAGCAGACGCTGCCCGAGACGTAATCGCGCAGGGTGTCACGCTCGGTCGCGGTCTCTTCAAGCAAGCGGTCGACCACATCGCGGATCGACACCATGCCCACCGGCAGACCATCCTGCACCACCGGCACATGACGAATCCGCCGCTGATCCATCAGCCGCATGACATACTGAAGATCATCGTTGGGACCGCAGGTGACCACATCGCGGGTCATGAAGCGTTCGACGGGGAAAGCCGGCGCCTCCTGGGCGTGACCGGCCACCGCGCGGGTCAGGTCGCGTTCCGTGAAGATGCCGTTCAGACCACCGGATTCGCTCAGCACCATCAGCGCGCCAATCTTGTGATGGGTCATCAGATCGGCCGCCTGAGCCAGCGTCGCCCCGGATGCCACGGTGAAAACGCGCTTGCGATCGTCGAGCAGGGTCTTGCAGAACATGAACGTCTCCGTGAGTTGGTCTTGGATGCTGATTATCGTGAGAAAGATCGGCAATACCACCCTGCGGAAGGGGTAGTTGCCAGACCGAACGGGCAGGTGCCGCGACTCGTGCTGATATCAGCCAGGATGACGCCGACGGGGAGAACGGCTATATCTTTCGTCATGAATTGCACCGCAATTTTCTGTGCCGCCCTGCTGACCGCCTCCGCCGTTCAGGCGCGACCGGCCGACCTGTCGGACTGGCAGGGCGCAAGCTGGGGCATGACCGCCACCGAGTTGGACCGTCTCCCCGGTGTGACGCGATTGCCGGCGCCGTTCGAATTCTCCGGCGCCCGCGCCACCCGCGGCAGCGAGGCCTTCGTCGGCGAGGTGCCGATGCTGGCCCTGTTCCAGATAGCCACCGGCTCAGAACGGTTGCAGCAGATCCTGTTGGAAACGCGGGGCAAGGCGACCCCGACCGCTCATCGCCAAGTGGCCGAAGCTCTGCGCGAGGCACTCGGGCCACCCGATGCCACCTGCGTTCAGACCAAGGATTACGGGGATGCGTCGCTGGTGGAACAGGTCTGGCGCTTCCCTTCGACGGTCGTCCACGCCACCCTGATGGACTTCACCACCACCATGGTGGTCACCCGCGACCCCAACGCCGCCCTCAGCGCCATCACGCCGCCGGCATCGCGCAACAACTGGCGCGGCTTTCCCCGGCGTATCATCGTGCGGTATCACCCGGCGGAGCGGCTGGACCTGTGGGGAACGTGCGGGCGATGACGCCCGGTCAGATCACCACCGGCGGGTCGGGCACCAGGAAGGCGCCGCCGCCGGTCCGCTTGACGCGATACATGGCCTCGTCGGCCATGGTGATGAGTTGCAGCGGATCATTGCCGTCCTCCGGGTAGAGCACGGCCCCGACACTGCACGACGGCACCACCATCTCGCCGCGGAAAAACAGGCGCTCACGACCGACCGCCTGCACCATGTTGCTGCATACCTTGCTCAACTGGTCACGGCCGGACACATCCTTGAGCACCGCAACCATCTCGTCGCCGCCCAGCCGGGCGACCACGTCGCTTTCCCGCAGAGTGGCGGTGAGCGCCTGGCTGACCGCCTGAATCAGGATGTCGCCGGCTTCATGGCCATAGGCGTCGTTGACCTTTTTCAGGTTGTCGATGTCCAGCACCGCCACACCGAACGCGCCGCGATGGCGCTTGGCGTATTTGCGGGCTTCGTCGAGACGATCCAGCAGCAGGTCGCGGTTGGCCAGACCGGTCAGCGGGTCGTACATGGCCTTGCGGCGCAGCATGACCTCCTTGTACTTGCGATAGACCGAGAACTGGATGGCCCGTTCCAGTTCCGCCGCGGTGAATCGGCCCTTGATCACATAATCGTCGGCGCCGGCGCGCAACGCTTCAAGCACGAAGTCCTTATCCTCGAACGCACTGACGACGATGATCGCCGTGTCGAGAATACCGGGATTGACCGCTTCCAGGATCTGCTTGGCGTTGGCGCCCTTGATCAGATAATCGAGCAGGCAGACATCAAAGCTGTTGCTGCGCAGCAGCTCGATGGCCGGCTCCTTCTCGCGCGCCCATTCGACGGCCAGACGCCCCTCGAAAATGCACTCCAGAAGATGCTGAACATAGATGTAGTGGACGTTGTCGTCCTCGACCACCAGCACCCGAAACGGCGCCTTGCCGATAATCTCGTCCGGCTGCGCCAGGGCAGCCTTGATGTCGGGCACAGTGAGCGACATGGCGATATTCCGTCCTCTCCCGGCAAGCCGCGGTGCTGACGCCCTTCCTATCAGAAACAGCGTTCACCGTCCATGGCGGCCACGGCTCAGCCGCGTCCCGTCGAAAGGTCGAGGCGACTGCCATGCGGTGTCCGCTCGGCTATGGCGTCGAGCAGCTTGACGAGCAACGGCCGGTCGTAACCGATGGCAAAATGCCCGCCGAGAAAATCGCGGCGCTCGTCCAGAAGCCGAAACAGGAGCATGGCGACATCCATCGGCGCCGCGAAGCAGTGATTGATCACCGCATCAATGACCTCGACGTCGTTCGAGGCGTTGCAAGCGATGAAAGCCTGATCAATGGCCTGCCGGGTTTCGGGGGTGGCGTCGCGGTAATCCCGATAAAAGCCATCCCACGGGCCGCTGTCCGCCGGCGTCCATACGCCGCCGCCATGGGCGAGCAGTTCGATCCGTGCCGACCAGTCGGCGACCGAATCCTTATTCGTCACAACGCCCCCCCCTGTTGGCAGCCACCAGAACGCCATGGCTTCACGGCAATTCACCAATAGCTTGGGTCGATCCGAATATGCTACATCGTATCGGAGAAGGGAGCCAGGGGGCCTCGGTGAGGCAGCGGCAGTGCGTTTGCGCGCCCCGCTCGGCAGACTTGCGTGCTCGCCGCGGCTCTGGACACGGTTCCGCTTGACGCGCTCGGAGGTGCGATGACGGATGCTCCGCCCGTGGATTTCTCTGTGACCTACGAGTGGTGGGAAGGCAGCCTGCCGCCGCCGTACCATTACAGCTACCGCATCACCATGGACCGGACGGGCGGCGTGATCCGCTTCGTGGCTGGCTACGCCTTCCAGAACCCGCCGACCTGGACCGCGACTTTCCCGGTGCCTGAGGCCACCCGCGCCGAGCTTCACGCCCGCCTTTCGGCCGCCGGCCCGCTCCCGCCCGCCGCCGAGGCGGCGCAGTCAGTCGGTGGCAGCATCGCCTCGCTGGAATGGAGCAGTGGTGGCCGCACCGTCACCCTGTCTTCGCAGGGCAAGGGCGACAAGCGGCCGACCTTCGACGACTTGGCCGAGAGCGTCCGGCGGCTGGTGCCGGCAGAGCTGTGGGGCGACCTGCATGCCCGCCTGAGGGCCTTCCAGAAAGGTGAAACGCAATGAGCCGGTGGCGCCTTGTCGGCAGCAGCCTGTTGTTCGGCGGTGCCGCCTTTGCCGCGGTGACGGCGGTCGGCTTCGGGCTCGGCGCCCTCTGGGCGAGCGGGGCCGGCATCGGCGCGGGCGTTGTCGCGCTGCTGGCGGCCTCCGGTGCCGCCATGGTGTACGGCAAGGGTGGGGCGGATGTCGCCGCAGCCTTCACCGCTGGTGTCCTGGCGGTCGGCGCCGCCGCCGTCGCCGCCGACCGCCTGGAAGCCTACCGTGCCGCTACCGCCGGCCCGCTGGTCGCGGACGTCTCCATCGGCGACGCCGCCGTGGCGAACGCCTCGGCGCTGCTGTTCCATAATGCCGTGGTGCGCAGCGATCTGGCGGTGCATCAGCGGGTCGAGACACGCAAGCCCAAGGGGGGTGGCAGCGATGTCCATACCCTGAGCGCGGCTCCCGTGGTCGACCGGGGATGGAGCCCCGGCCAGCCGGTGCGCGTCTGGTCGGTGTGCCGGGCCACGTACTGTGCCGGATGGCAGGTGGGCTGGCGTGGCGCCCTGGTTCTGCCGGCAAACAAGCGACAGGAGTTCGTCGGGCTCATCGAGATGGCGCAGCGCAAGCACGGGCTTGGCGCTGCCGCCGACGGGCCGGTGGTCATCACCCTGGTGGCCGACCCGGCGGCGGCCATCGCCGACCTGCTGACGGATGTCTGGCAAGCGCCGACGGCCTTCCTCGCCGTCTGGTGCGCCGCCTTTGTCCTTGCCTGGGGGTATGCGTTCTGGCCGCGGCGGCCGGCGGCGGCGGCCGGGGTGCTGGCGGTCGTTCCGCCCGATGTCCCGCCCGCGGCGGCGGCACAGCCGCAACCGCAACCGCAGCCGCAGCAGCCGCAAGCCGCTCTGGAAATTGATTACATGCTGGTCGGCGGCCGGCGGGTTCCCTACCGCTGGACGCGGCAGCATGGCCGTACCACCGTCTGCGAAGTGCAGCGCGACCAGATCAGCTTCTGGAGCGGAATCAACCCTTCCTACCCGGAAGAGCTGGAGTCCTGCACATTCAAGGAATTTATCCGCTATGGCAGCGGTACGGTGCTCGACGCGTTCGGGCCAGAGGTGCTGGAACAGGTCAAGGCGACCATCGCCGCCTGGGAGGCGCCGCCGCACAGCCACCGCAAAGGCAAAGGCAAGAGATGACCGATGGTCCGCGTGCAGGAGGGAACCAGACTCACGGGTGGCGTGCCGCCAAGTGCTGCTCGACCAGATCAGCGAATTCCGGCATCAGGTCGTGATAGTCAGCATCGCACCAGCGCAGGGCCTCCACAAACAGACGCCCCGCCTCGGTCGGCGCCAGCAGGCGGTTGCCGTCCAGGTCGCCGACGAACAATGCGCCGCTCTCCACATGCTCACGGAGCACCGGCAGGTCGATGGCCTCTTCCGCCGCCAGCGCCGCGGCGGTAACGTCCTGGTGTAGCATCAGGCCGTCGCCGAGCGCCTGTCGCGCCCGCGAGAAGCTGGCGCAGCGCTCGCTCAGCCACGGCGCCAACAGGCGAATATCGTCGTCATCGGCCGGATTCATTCCCTGGCCACGCAGCCAGACCCAGAAATTGACTGCTCCCGGCTCGCCCGGGATGTGCAGGGTGATGCTCTGAGAATCCATCGCCGCCGTCTCGCGCCTTGCTCGGGGCCATTATGGCGGATCGCGCAGTGTTTGGCGACCGCGGCAAACCGGACGCATGAGCGGCGCGGACTGATCATGACTGATACCGGCGAGCGTAACGTTTGACAAGAAATAGGGGGCAGACCCCAGTTTCGTTCGCAGATGAACACAGATGCCGCTTCGCGGCGCACAGATGAACACGGATATGCGAGCCGCTATCGCGCGAAGTTTGGGCGCCACGACACGCCCGAAATTGGTCGATTTCGGGCGTGTCGTGGCATTAGCGCGTTTGCACCGAAATTCCGCCCCCTACCGTTCCACCACGATACTCAATACGCGGACACAAAGGGTGCATAGCGCGTGCAACTTCTCTTACGCTCTCGGACATCGTTCCGTCCCGGTGATATGTAATCGTTCGGATAAGGCAATATCTAGAGAGAACATTAACAAGTTGCTCATCTTGATTGATCACTTCTTTTGCCTTGCGTTGCGCTTCCTTCTGACGTACTTCAGCTTCTTGACGCTCCTTTTCAGTTTGGCGTGCAGATTCTATTTCTTTGCGCCGACGTTCATTGGTTTGCTCCTGATTTTTTTCGCGTTCTATGAAGATTTTTACATGCTCCGTGATGCATGCCGTATATGCAATATATAGATCTTTATCGAGCTTGCCATTGCTTTGCATAGCCATGAGTATTGCAGAAAGATCACTATAAGACGCTTTGCCGGACGCGCCAATGCCTCGCCTCCATGCCTTAATACTCGCCTCAATATCGCCTTCAACACTCTGCATGGCACCTCCACCACACAGCTTCATTATTCCACGCACCTCGTCATCTGTTGGCAATCCTGCGGCAGAAGGTGAGGACAATCCAAACAATATGAGGATTACCGCAATGACCGCTATCATAACCGCCCCCTTTCGTTCTCTACCGTAACAACAAGAACAGAAATCAATGGGCGGGGCAACTGTCATCAATTACAACCACAGATTACAGTCTGTTGATATTTCAACAGTAAGTATAGCGATGCACCAACACGCCCGAAAATAGTTATTTTCCGTAACTGCCCAGGTTGGTGGGCAGTCAGGCGATCGCCAGCTTGGCAATGAGGACGGCCGAGGGGGCCTTGAACGCGTCGAGGACGTTCCATCCCTGCTTTCGGGCGGTGTCGGCGGTACCGCGCAGG